>Ga0207990_1000046_pt1 | contig 65755 bp, 63 predicted proteins | sample ETNtaG_8_FD_185780 | JGI IMG/M metagenome (GOLD analysis project Ga0207990, IMG submission 185780) | Marine microbial and viral communities from oxygen minimum zone, Eastern Pacific Ocean - ETNP201406SV75 (SPAdes) (version 2) | ecosystem: Environmental > Aquatic > Marine > Oceanic ...
GGAGACACCCACACGCTGGCCAGGAAACGTTCGATGGGATGACTGGGGAAGGCGAAGGGCATCTTCCCGTGGGCGGCTGTCAGATGCCGGAACAACTCGGGCACCCACATGCCGCCGTTCTCGATCGACACCAACTGGAGTTCCGGGAAGCGGTCTAGGACCCCGTGGCAGATCAGTGCGGCGAAGGTGTCGGAGATACTGCGGTCGGTGAAGGCCACCAAGGGGAAGGCCGAGTGCCGGAAGGCCTCGAACTGGCCGGTACCCGACTCCCAGACCTTGGCGTACTGGCCGGTGCCGCTGAGGCCGGCGTGGAAGGCCACTGGGACTCGGGCTTCCTGCAGCCTGGCCCAGGCTGGGTCGTAGTCGGCCATTCCCGGAGAGCGGTAGCCGTCGTCGGTCGGTACCGGACCGGGCACCATCACCACGATCCGGGCCCCCATGGAGAGAACCCGATCGATCTCGGCCACGGCGCTGTCTGGGTCGGCCAAGGTGAGCATGGGCGCAGCGAACAGCCGACCGTCCCGGTCGAATCCCCAGTCCTCGTCGAGCCAGGAGTTGAAGGCGGTAAACGCCGCTTGGAGGGCCGGGATGTCGTGCTTGAGTGCCTCCTGCATACCAACCCCGAGGGTGGGGAAGAGGAAGGCCGACTCCAGGCCCTGGTCGTCCATGACGGCGAGTCGGGCCGTCGGGTTCCGGAACTCTGGATGCTCGGAGATCGGGTCGAGGTCGCCGAACATGGTGGCCAGGTCCAAGCCCTCGGTGTTGCGACCCCTGAAATAGTCCTCAAGGCTCCCCGGGCGGGCGATCGGGTCGAAGGTGGGATTCGGGATGAACTTGTTGACCCGGCCGCCGACCAATAGGCGCTTCCTTCCGCCCACCTCCGCCCACTGCATGCAGCGCTTGGCCATCGAGGGATCGATGTGCCTAGTGAAAGCATCTTCGGCTTCGTAGTAGTGGTTGTCTGCGTCGAAGGCACGAAAGTCCGGTCGGGCCATTCGACGAGCGTACTCCCGTGTCCTCTCAGGCCCGAAGACTGCGGACGGCTGTGACGCCACCCTGTGCCCCCCACTAGTGTTGGCCGGCGCACACACCGAAGATCGCAGGTCGCCATGGAACACATCCGCTACGAGGTGGACGGTCCGATCGGGGTGATAACCCTCGACCGGACCGAGAAGGCCAACGCGGTCGATCAACAGGCGCTGGACGAGTTGAACGCCGCGTTCGAGGCGGCGGCGGCTGACCGTGAGGTCCGAGTCATCGTCCTTCGAGCTGAGGGCAAGCATTTCTGCTCGGGCCATGACATCACGGCCAGCAAAGCGGCGGTCGGTCGGGAGGCCGGGGAGGCCACGCCCCGGCCTGGGGTTGACTGGGATGTCCGGGGCCTTCAGGCCATCTACGAGTGGGAGACAATCCACTACCTGGGCTATAGCCGCCGATGGCGCGACATTCCCAAGCCGACAATCGCCGCTGTGCAGGGACAGTGCATCGCCGGTGGCTTGATGCTGTGCTGGCCCTGTGACCTGATTGTGGCCGCCGACAACGCCCGGTTCTCCGACCCCGTCGTGCGAATGGGCATCGGCGGGGTGGAATACCACGCCCACACCTGGGAGGTGGGTGCCCGGAAAGCCAAGGAGATGCTGTTCACCGCCCAGCCGATTACCGCGCAGCAAGCGTTGGATCTCGGGATGGTCAACCGGGTCGTGCCGCTCGACGACCTGCTGTCCGAGACCATGGACCTGGCCAGCCAGATCGCTGAGATGCACCCGTTCGCCCTCGCCCAGGCCAAGCGGGCCGTCAACCAGACCCTGGACGTGCAGGGCTTCTATAGCGCCCTCCAGTCGGTGTTCGACATTCACCAGACGGGGCACGGCAATGCCATGACCGTCGGTGGCTACCCCATCCTGGTCAACCTGGACCAGATGAAGAACGCCAACCGGGACTGAGCCGGCTCCCGGTCGTACCCGTCCTCAGACGATCACCGGTACTCGGCTGAATCCAGCCACGTTGGTCATCTGGACCCGTTCCAGACCGTCCTCCACCACGGTGAAATCGGGCCACCGGTTCCGGATCTCTTCCAGAGCCACCGCGCACTCCATGCGGGCCAGGGCGGCTCCTATACAGGCGTGGATGCCGTGGCCGAAACTCAGCGCCAGACGCTGCCGGCGTTCGATGTCGAACACCTCAGGATTGACGAACTCGCGGGGGTCGTGGTTGGCCGCCCCGGTTACCAGGAAGACCGGCTTTCCCGGCGGGACCCGCACCCCGTGCCAATGGGTCTCGTTGACCGACAGTCTTCCCTGGTACTGGGACGGGGCCCAGTAGCGGAGAACCTCCTCCACCGCATCGTCGATCTTGGATGGGTCGGCGCGGACCTTCTGCCATTCGGCGGGATTCCGGTGGAACAGGACGGTTGCATTGCCCAAAGCCTTGGTAACCGTTTCGCTTCCCGCTGCTCCCAGCAGGGAGCAGAACCCCGCGATCTCGTGGTCGGTCAACGAAACGAGGTCGCCATCCTCAGTCTCGACCCGGGCCTCAATCAGGGCACTGCACATGTCCTCAGCAGGCTTTTTCCTCTTGGCTGCTACGAAATCGAGGAAGTAGACGGCCTGGCCGATGGCCGCCTCGATCTGCGCCGGGCTGGCCGCCGACTGTCCCTCCTCCCGGCGAAGCATTGCGTCGGTTTGGAGTCGGATCATCTGCCGATCGGTCTCCGGGACGCCGAGGATGGCGCAGATGATCTCCACCGGGAAGGGCGCGGCAAAGTCCTCCAGCATGTCGAATCCGTCTCGGTCCATTAGCGGGTCGAGGTAGCTCCGGATGAGGACCTTGACCTTGTGTCGGTAGCTGGCCATGGCCCGGGGGGTGAAGCTCCGGCTCACCAGTCTGCGGTAGCGGTTGTGCTCGGGCGGGTCCATCATGATCATGCTGCGGTTGATGCCCGGGTCGAAGTCGGGGTCGGTGAGGTGCTCGTAGGTCAGACCATGGGTTGAGGTGAAGTTTTCGGTATCGAGGTGCACGGCCACGATGTCCTCGAAGCGGCTGAAGGCGTAGAAGTCCCATCGGTCGCTGTGGAAGCAGGGCGCCTCCTCGCGCATACGGGCGTAGGTGGCTAACGGGTCGTCGAAGAACTCCCGGCTGAAAGGGTCGAAGTCGACGCTGGCCATGGCTTCCTCAGGCCGTTACGGGCCGGATCATCGATTCCTGGGCGAAACTGGCCACCAACATTCCATCCCGGTCGAAGGCGTTGCCGTGCCCGAAGGCTCGGGCCCCGGCGACCACTGGGGCCCGCTGGCTTATCAGGCACCAGTCGTCGATCCGGAAGGGCCGGTGGAACCAGACCGAGTGGCCGGTGACCGCGGTGTGCAGGGCCTCCCCGGCGTCGGCCTGGCTGATCCCCTCCAGGGGGCGGAGGGCCGTACCGATCACCGTAAGGTCGGTGGCGTAGGCCAGCAACGCCTGGTGGGAGGCCGTCCTGTCGTCTAGGTCGACGCCGCCGACCCGGGTCCAGAAGGCGTACTCGGCCGGGCCGGCAGCCCGGTCCCGAAGGTCAACAGCGCCGACCACACGGGTCTCCCAGGGGATCATGGCCATCTCTTCCGGTTCGGCATCGGCCGGATCTCCCACGTCGGGAGCCGGCTCCTGATGCTCTGGACCACCTTCGGGGACGTGGAGTGAGGCCTGGGCCAGGAAGAACGGCCGGCCGTCCTGCTCGGCGGAGATGCGTCGCGTGGCAAACGTCCGCCCTGTCTGGGATGACTCGATTTCGAACGAGAACGGTTTGTCCAGCGATCCTTCACGGGGGAACAGGCAACCGAGGGAGCGGATTGTCCGGTCCTCAGTCGTCGCCGTGGCCAACATGATGGCCTGGGCGAGGAGTTGCCCACCAAAGATGCGGTGGTAGTCCATTTCGAGGTTGGGGGCAGTCCATGAGCCGGGAGTAGTTTCGGTCACTTCCAGGCAACGGAGGAGCCCGGCCAGGTCTACGGCGGCCATCGGATCAGGTCGAGCCGGTCGGTTTGAACAGCGGTACGAAGTAGTCGCCGTATTCCTCGAAGGTCACCTCGACCGCCATGCCTACACGGATGGCGTCAAGCTCGCAACCGACGATGTTGGTGCCCAGCCTGATGGTGGGGTCCTCGTCGATTTCCACGAAACCGAAGGCGTAGGGCGGGTCGAAACCGGGCATGAACGGTTGGTGGTTGATGGTGAACGCGGCCACCGTTCCCTGACCGCTCACCACCTTCGGTTCGAGTCCCCGGCCGTGGCAGTAGGGGCACACCGGTGCCGGCGGATGGTGCAGTCGCTCACAGTCGTTGCACCCGGCAATCCGCAGGTGCCCGTCGGCCCCCGACGTCCAGTAGAACCCGTCCTCCGGCCCCGGGTCGACAACACGGGTCGGGGTCCCGGTCACGTCAGCCCCCGGGTGAGCAACAACGCTCCGCACTCCGGACCACCGCCTGCTCCGACCACTGCCACCTCAGCATCCTCAACCTGCAAGTGGGCTTGGCCGCGTAGCTGCATCACCGCCTCGTGGAGGAACCCGAAGCCGTGCAGGCGCCCCCCGGAGAGCTGTCCTCCCCAGGTGTTGAGAGGCAGGGCACCTCCGTGGGCGATCCGGGTGCCGTCCTCCACGAATGGACCCCCTTCACCTCTTTGACAGAAGCCCATGGCCTCGATCCAGGCAAGGGTCAACCAACTGAACCCGTCGTAGAGCTGCGCGGTGTCGACGTCCTCCGGCGTGAGTTCGGTCCGCTCCCAGAGTGACGCCGCCGAGTCGCGCATGCCCATGGTGGTCAGGTCATCGAACTGGTCCCAGGATGGACGGCCTCGGTGGGCGGTCCCCAGCGCGTTGACCTGGATCGGGACCTCGGGGGCATCTCCGGCGTGGTCGCGGTGCGACACGACAACCGCGGTGGACCCGTCGCAGGGCACGTCACAGTCGTAGAGGCCGAACGGCTCGGATACCGGTCGGGCTTCTAGGTAATCCTCCATGGTCATGGGTTCGGTGTAGATCGCCTTCGGGTTGGACGCCGCGTGGTTGCGGGCGTTGATGGCGACCGCTCCGAGTTGTTCCCGGGTCGTTCCGTAGTCGTGCATGTGGCGGTTTGCGTAGCAGGCGATCCAGTTGGCCGCCGAGGCGGCGCCGTAGGGGATCAGGTACCGGAAGGCCGGCGGCATGCCACCACCGGCGGCTGAGGCTCGTACCGGCCCGCCGCTGCCTTCGACGACGGTCCGGAAGACGAGCACGTGGCGGGCCAGGCCAGCACCCACGGCCAACACCGCCTTGTGCACGGCCCCTAGTTGTCCGCTGGTTTCGAGGCCTCCATCCCGCCAGTTCAGAGACAGCCGCAGGGCATCGTGGAGTTCGGCACCTGAGGCGCCGCCGAAGGGGCCGCCCGAGCCCGGGTAGGTGGAGAGGCCGTCGATGTCGTCGACCGTCAGGCCGGCATCGTCTATGGCCCGGAGGGCGGCTTCGATGGTGAGGTCCAGGCCTGACCGGTGGAGCCGACGGCCGATGTCGGACTGCGCGGCTCCGGAGATGACTGCTCTTCTCTCCAGCGGTTCGTCCATCACCCGTCCCCACCGGTAGTGAACATCCGGCCGACCATCACGTCGCCCGCTTCGTCCGCGGGGCCTTCCCACTCCACAGCACCATGGGCCAGCACGGCTACCTGGTCACAGAGTTGGAGGGCATGTCCGACCTGCTGTTCAACGATGAGCATCGCCGTTCCTGCCTCGCGGATGGCCCGCAGCGTCCGGTAGACCTCGTCGATGATGATAGGGGCCAGCCCCAACGACAGTTCGTCGGCGATCAGCACCTTGGGTGGGTCCACTAGGACTCGGGCTATGGAGAGCATCCGTTGCTCCCCACCCGAGAGGGTGCCGGCTATCTGGGACCGACGGTCACCCAACTGCGGGAACAGGTCGTAGGCCCGGTCCAGAGCCCGGGTCAGCCCCGAAGCACCGTGGGTTCGATGGAAGGACAGTCTCAGGTTCTCGGCAACGGTCAGTGTGGCGAACACGGAGCGACCCTCCGGGGCGTGGGCCACTCCGGCGCGTGCGTATTGGTGGGGTCGGACGCCGGTCAGGTCTTCGCCATCTACCAGTACTGAACCGGAAGTCGGGGCGACCAGGCCGCTGGCCACCCGGGCCACGGTGGTCTTGCCAGCACCGTTGGCTCCCAGCAGGGCGACCGATCCACCGGCGACCACGGTGAGCGACACTCCGAACAGGGCTCGGAATGGACCATATGAGACGTTCACCTCGCGGAGTTCCAGAACCGGGTTCACGTACCGACCTCCAGGTCGCCTAGGTAGGCGGTACGGACCCGGTCGTTGGCCATCATCTCCCCGGTCGGCCCGTCGGCGATCAGGTGGCCGAAGTCGAGGACGTAAGTCCGCTCGGTGAAGGCGGCTACCAGCTCTACGTCGTGTTCGACGAGTAGGACGGCGAACCCCTTCTCTCGCTGGATCTCAGCCAGGGTGGCGGCCAGGGCGTCAGTCTCTGTCCGGTCGAGGCCGGACGACGGTTCATCTAGGAGGAGCAACCTCGGTCCTGTCACCAGCGCCCTACCGACCTCGACCAGGCGACCCTGACCCAGGCTGAGGGCTTCGATGGGCTCCTCGGCCAGGTCGGTCAGCCCCAGGAGGTCCAGGACCTCACCACATCGGCGGGTCTCATCTGGGGTGGGACGACCCCGTCCCAGCAGGTCCTTCCAGAGGGCACCGTCGCCACGGCGGACCCGCTCGGCGATTAGCAGGTGCTCGGCAACGGTCGTGTCGCCGAACAGTTCGATCCTCTGGAATGTGCGCCCCATGCCCATGCGGGCCCGTCGGTACACCGGCATGGAGCCCAGGTCGACCCCATTGAGGCTCACTGAACCAGCGTCCGGGCGGAGGCTGCCCAGTATGCAGTTGAACAGCGTGGTCTTGCCAGCGCCGTTGGGGCCGATGAGACCGACCCGCTCGCCTTCGGCGACCCGGAGGGTGACGTCGTCGAGGGCGCGGATACCCGAAAACGACTTGGTGATTCCCACAGCGTCGAGGAGAACGTTCACGGCGACGTCTCCTGGGGGGCTCGCTCACGCTCCCGTGGGTCAAAACGTTCGTTGAACCAGCGGGTGGCCCGACGCTTCCCGTACTCGACCAGCCCCTCGGGGTGACGGGAGAACTGGATGGAGGCCAGGCCGAAGAGCACGAACCTCCACTTCGGGGAGATCGGAAATATGCCGGGCACCCAACCCCGGAAGACCCAGCGGAACACCTCGCCCCGGAGGACCAGCGAGTCGAAGAGGGAGAAGGCAGCCCCGGAATATGCGGCACCTTCAATGGTCCGAGCGCTCAGGGAGACCACCAGAACCAGCCAGAAGAGGGCAGCGGTGGGTGAGAAGTTGTTCTGGTAGTTCACGTTCTCTTGGTGGATGGCCAACAGGGCACCGCCGAAACCGGCGATGGCCGCAGAAACGGCAAAAGCGGTGACCCGGGCCCGAACCGGTGAGATGCCGATCGACTCGGCAGCCATTTCACTGCCTCGAAGGGCGCGCAGCACCCGGCCAGTGGTGCCCTCGCGCAGTTGGATCACCAGGACTGAGACCACGGTGAAGGCCGCCACGGCCAGGACCAGGAACAGGCGATCGTCGGCAAAGTCCCATGGGCCGATAGTCGGGCGGGGAACCCGCGTCCCCTGGAAGAGCGAGGTTCCGCCGCCGCCGATCCAGGAGAACTTGACCATCACCGCGTCGAAGAAGAAGGCGAAGGCCAGCGTGGCGATGGCTAGCCAGACGCCGCCGAGTCGGAGGACGGGCAGCGACAGGACAGCGCCGACAGCAGCAGCCAGGGCGGCGCCTACCAGGGCGGCGGAGAGCACCGACAGGTCGTACCGGTCGGCTAGTTGGAACACCGTGAAGGCGCCCACCGCGGCGAAGGCTCCCTGACAGAGGGAGATCTGTCCGGCGAACCCGGTGATCACCGTGATGGAGAGGTAGATGATGGCCAGGATCACGGCCTGGGTGACAAGGAACAGCCAGCGGACATCCGCTCGGAGGAGGACGGTCGCTCCGACCACGCAGAGGAAAGCGACGGAGAACACGCGGGTGGCCAAGGTCAGACGCCGGTTCCGGGTCGAGGCGACAAGAGCGGGGGGCGGCGGGTCGACCCCTCCCAGAGGGTCGACCACTCTGCGCTCCCTCCGGATCGCCGGCCAGCACACCAGCACGCCGAACAGGATCACAAAGGGCATCGACGGGGTCAGGTTCTCCTGGAAGGGCCGCAGCCACCCATGATCCGCTGTCCAGCGGGGAAGGAACGTGTTGAAGATGGCGATGAAGACGCCCAGTCCGAGCCCGCCTAGGAGCGCGCCAGGAAGGCTGGCCAGGCGGCCGATGGCCGCCGCAGCGATGGCCACGATGACCAGGTGGAAAAAGTCCGGAGCCATGAGGGTGTTGAAACGGGGGGCGATCAGCACCCCGGCCATTCCCGCGAACAGACTGGACAACGCCCACGCGAAGGCCGACACCCGGTCGGCGTTGATACCGCTCAATTCGGTCATCCGCGGGCTTTCCACCACGGCCCGCAGTGCCAATCCAAGTGAACTGAAGCGGAACAGGGCACCTAGAGCGGCCATACCGACCATGGCCACCGCCATCTGGGCCAGTTCGTCCCGGCTGATCGGGTAGATGCCGAATGGGTCGTAGAAGACCGACGAACCACCGGGGATGATGCCCGTCGGAGTCCGACCGGCCACGGCCGAGAATCCGGTCACCAACTCGAACAGGCTGGGCAGGGCCACGGTCAACCCGATAGCAACCACGAGTTTGGCCACCGCCGACGAGTTGCCCAAGTACCGAAATATCAGCCGCTCCAAGACAAGCCCGATGAGCGGAGCAAGGATGAATACCGCCAGGATCAGCGCCGGGACGACCTGCCATCCCCATTCGGTTCGGGCCTGGAAGTACATGGCCGCCGACACGTAGGCCTGGGCACCGAAGGCCAGGTTGAGGACCCCTGATGTCTTGTAGGTGAGGACGAATCCAAGGGCGATCAGCGCATAGACGCTGCCCGGTGGCGCCCCCTGGAGAATCGCCCTGAGTAGATCCTCACCCGTGCTAGCGGCAAGGAACACGGTCAGTGGACGTTGAGGTCAGCCGCCGAAGACGGTTTGGGTGGGCTCGGCCCAGTCGAGGGTGGTGTTGTCCCAGCAGAACCAGGGCGTTGCCGGATCGGCCACTGTTTCGAAGGCGCCTTCGCTCATGCGAACCGGGGCGAAGCACTCGAGCGCGTAGTCGTTGGCCGCGTTGCCTTCGACCGGTGGGACGTGTTGTCGGCTCCAGTCAACCGGAACGATCAGCCCTCCCGCGTCGTAATCGGTTTGGCTGTTGAGAGCATCGATAGCCGACTTCTGGTCGAAGACGGGTCCCGCGGAAAGGATGGCCGTATAGGCCGCGTCGGCGTTGATCCATCCGACCATCGCCAACTCTGAGAGTTCCCGGCCCAGTTCGGCCATGGTGTCGGTGAACGCTGTCTGCATGGCGTTGTCGGCAGCGGCCTCGAAGGGCATGAACTGTGGGGTCACGAAGTCCCCGTCGAAGAGGTCGCCTGCTTCAGCCACGAACAGATGGTTGTAGGTGTTGGGGTGGTAGAGCACCACGTCACCCATGCCCTGGCGGGCCAACTCCTGGGCCATGGTCTTCATGGCGTTCAGGTCCATACAGGTGGAGATGAAGTCGACGCCCAATTCCTTCATCCGGGTCACTTCAGGGGCGATTCCGTTTGGGAGCCCGTAGCCCAGGCTGTCGTTGAAGTAGGCCATCTCGGCGCCGATCTCGGCCGAGTAGAGGTCGATCGAGTCGGCGACTGCCTGGGTGCACACCTTCGAGTTCTCACTGATCCCGTAGCCCAGTGATGCCACCTTGGTGGCACCGGCGACCTTCACCGTGTAGGGCACGGCCCGTTGGGTGCAAGTGGCGCACATTGCCGCGATGTGTCCGAAGACGTTGGTTCGGTTGGCTGACTCGGTGGCGTGGATGTTCCACGCGAAGGTGGGGATCCCACTGTCGTTCAGGTCCCCCCAACCGCTGGCGATCAGGGTGGCGTTGAACACGCCGAAAACGTCGTCGGCGGAGATGACCTCCAGGGCCCGAACCTGGTTGGAGAACAACTCGTCGTCGAGCACATAACCGACGCCCAACTCACGCCCGAACAGCCCGCCTTCGGCGTTCCGGAAAGCGAAGTACGCCTCGATGCCGTCGAGGTAGCAGTCCAGAATGCACGTTCCCAAGGGGTTGTTGGTCCGAATGCCGATGACCGCGAAGGCAATCTCCTCGTCGTCCACGCCGGGCACTCCTTCGAGCGGTACGAAGGTGAAACGGGGATCCGGAGGCTCGGTGGTGGAGGTCGTCGTCGTGGTGGCCGGGGCAGCCGTCGTGGTGGCCGGGGCAGCCGTCGTGGTGGCCGGGGCAGTCCCTTGCCCACCAGAGTTCCCGCACCCAGCGGCCACAAATGCGAGGATCACCACCGCCAGAATGAACCGTGTTTTCACTTTCGACTCCATTCCTCCTCGATTCAGCCGCGCGGGCCGTCCGTATGTCCCATAGGGCGAGAGTAGCGCGATGCTGGTACTCGGCTCCATCTGGTAGCCGGGATGCCTGAAGGAGCCGTTTGACCGGAGGCCCATCCAATTCGTACCGTTCTGCCCATCCGAACACCAGAAGGGAGCCCTTAGGGTGCGACTCGATTACGACGACGAGACCGAAACCTTCCGCGCCCAGTTCGTAGCCTGGCTGGAGGCCAATCTTCCCGACCCTGCGCTGACCGTCGATAGGCCGACGTCGAGTGCCGACATCCCGGCATGGGCCCGGCAGTTCCAACGCCGCATGTTTGACGACGGTTGGTTGTCGCCCGCCTTCCCCCCAGAACTCGGCGGTCGAAACGCCAGCCTGTTCGAACAGATGGTGTACTTGGAGGAACTCGGACGACGACACGTCACCCGAAGCTTCAACCCTCAGGGCCTTGGCATTGTCAGTGCGACCATCGTCTCGTTCGGCAGCGACGACCAGATAAGGGACTGGGCCGTGCCCATCATGCGGGCCGAGAAGACCGCCGCCCTCGGGATGAGCGAGCCCGATGCCGGAAGCGACCTGGCCGCCCTCGCCACCAGGGCGGTGCCAGACGGAGACCAATTCGTCGTCAACGGCCAGAAGGTCTGGACCTCCGGAGCCCACGACGCCGATGTCCTCCTGGTCTTCGTCCGGACCAATCCGGACGTTCCGAAGCACAAGGGGATCTCCGCCCTGATCGTCGAGACCGACACCCCGGGCCTTGAACGGCGACCGTTCCCCGACCTGGGGGGGCCCGATCACACCGACTTCAACGAGGTGTTCTTCGACGATGTGCTTGTCCCTTCGACCAACCTCGTCGGGGAACTCAACGATGGCTGGCGGATCTGCAACGGAGCTCTAGCCCACGAGCGGGCAATGTTGTGGGTGATGTGGTCTCAGAGCCTCGACAACATGCTCGACGACGTCCTCGAAGCGCTCCGCAACACCCCCCACGCCGACGACGACGTCGTCCTCGACGGGTTGGGACGATCGATCATGGACTCCCACGCCATCAGACTGCTGGGCTACCGCCAACTGGCCAAGCAGCAGCGGGGACTGCTCCCGGCAGAACAGTCGATCCTCAAGTTGATGGGATCAGAAGCCCAGCGGGATCTGGCCTCCCTGGCGCTGGAGACCCTCGGAGCGGCCGCCCTTGACCAGACCATCGACACAACGGTGCGCTTCCCTTACGAGACCGACCGGGGTGCCGTGTCGTGGTCGGACCGCTACCTCTTCACGTTCGCCGGAACAATCAGCGGTGGAACCAGCGAGATTCAGCGGAACATCGTCGCCGAGCGAGTGCTCGACCTCCCTCGGGGATGAGTCCGTGGACTTCGAACTGACCGACGACCAACTCGAGCTGCAGCGGACAGTTCGAGACGTCCTGGACCGTGAGGCACCCGCCTCCCTGGCCCGGGACATCGCCGAGGGATCCGGCTCAGCAGATGAACTATGGGCCACGCTGACCAGTCTGGACTGGCCGGCGCTGTGCCTCCCGGAATCGGTCGGAGGACTCGGCCGCGGTTGGGTCGAACTGGCTGTCCTGCTCGAGGAGATGGGTCGACACGTAGCACCGGGACCCTTCGCGGCCACCGCCGCCCAGTTCGCCCCAACAGTTCGCCATGCTGGCACCCCGGATCAGCAGGAGCGCTTCCTCGCCCCGGTGGCTGCTGCTGGAGCTACTGGAACCCTGGCGGTCGACGAGGGGGCCGGAACCTGGGATCTGGACCAGATCGGGGCCTCAGCCACCCGGGATGGTGATTCGTTAGTCCTGTCGGGGATCAAGTGTTTCGTGGTGGATGGGGCCACCGCAGAAGAGATCGCGGTGGTCGTCCGCATAGACGGCGGACTCCGGGTCGTCGTCGTCCCCGGTGAGGCGGTGGTGGCCCGAGAGTTGGACCCGATCGATGCCACCACCCGACACGCCACCATCGACCTGGAGGACGTCAGGGTGGATTCGGACCGACTACTCGTGGGTTCTGACGATGCGGTGGTCCGAGCCGTGCAGGAGGCCACCGTCGGGACTGCTGCCTCGACGCTGGGCGCATGCCAGCGGATCCTCGAGTTGAACCTCGACCACGCTAGGGAACGGCGACAGTTCGGTGTGCCCATCGGGTCGTTCCAGGCCGTCAAGCACAAGCTGGCCGACATGTATTGCCTGATCGAACGGGCCCGGGTGCTGGTCTACTTCGCCGCCTTGGTGTTTGATTCGGATGATGATCGACGGGTCATCGCCACCTCGATGGCCAAGGCTGGGGCGGGCGAGTGTCAACAGCGCTGTGTTCGAGATGGCCTCCAACTCTTTGGTGGGATCGGCTACACGTGGGAGCACGAACTGCATTTGTTCCTCCGACGGGCCAAGATCGGGGAACTGCACTTCGGCAGCAGTTCGAGTCATCGACGCAGGATCACCCGGTGCGCAATGAGCGCACTCTGAACCAGGCAAGGAGATATCGACATGGACGACGTCCTCCGTTACGAAGGTACGAGGGTTCTGGTCACCGGCGCGGCATCCGGTATGGGGGCGGCTACTGCGTCGATCCTTGCCGAGTTGGGAGCTGAGGTCCACGGCCTCGACATCCAGGATGGCGACGGATCGCTTGACAACCTCCACCGATGCGACCTCGGCGACCCGGAGGCCATCGACTCGGTGGTAGAGGTGGTGGGCGGGCCCATTGACAGTCTGTTCAACTGCGCCGGACTTCCCACCACCGCGCCCGACCGCCAGGTGATGCTGGTCAACTTCTGCGGACACCGGCACCTCACCGAGAGGGTCATACCGTTGATGGCCCCCGGCGGTTCGATCGCCTTCATCTCCTCGGTGGCCGGTATGGGGTGGATCGTCAACGCGGCATCCATGTTGGCCTTCGTGGCCCAACCCGACTTTGCCGCCGGGGAGACCTGGCTGGACGCCAACCCCGATCCGTGGACTGGAAACGGCTACGCCTGCTCCAAGGAGGCCATCAACGCCTATGTGGCCTGGCGAGGATTCCAACTCGCCCCGGAGGGCATCCGACTCAACAGCCTGAACCCCGGGCCCACCGATACGCCGATGATGCCAGCGTTCATCGAGTCGCAGGGCCAGGAGTTCTTCGACAACTTCCCCAAGCCCATCGGTCGCAATTCGACGGCCGAGGAGCAGGCCTGGTGCCTGGTGATGCTGAACAGCCCCCGGTCCAGCTACGTGGTCGCCACGTCGGTCTTTGCCGACGGTGGCTTCACCGGGGGCCTGTTCACCGGTGGCATCGACCCAACGGTGCTCATGCCACCCGAGTAGGACCGATGGCCGGCCTCGGGCCCGGCAACTAGAGGATGGCGCCGCTCTCCTTCATGGTAGCCAGTTCATCCCAACCGATTCCCAGTTCGTTGAGCAGCACCTCGGTGTGCTCGCCAAGTTCGGGGGCCCGTTCGACGGCTACCGGGGTCTCGTCGAACTGTGCCGGGCTGGCCACCAACTGCACCTGGTCGCCGTTGGCGGTCTCCATGGTCGGGAGGTAGACGTTAGCCACCGCCTGGACGTCTTCGTAGAGCTCGGTGAGGGTCTGGAAGGGCGTCCAGACGCCGGAGAAGTCCTCGAGCCGCTCCCTCCAGTACTCCAGGGTCTGGGAGCCGAATGCCTCGTCAAGTTGGGCGATGCACTCGCTTGTGTTCTCAGCCCGAACCGTCGAATCGGCAAACTTCGGGTCGGTGGCCAGATCCGGCCGGTCGAGCCGTTCGCAGAGTTCGTCCCAGTGCTTGTCGGACTGCAGGAGGATCAGGCTTATGAACCGGTCGTCGGAGGTCCTATAGGTGTTCACGCCGGGATTCGGGATCTGGGTGCGATCCCCGGCCGGTAGTCGACCGAATCCGAACAGTTTGGCTGCCACCACCAACGGCGAGACCTGCCACATCGCGGTGGCCAGCAAGGAAACGTCGACCACGCTGGGCTCGCCGGTGCGTTCCCGTCTCACCAGTGCTGCCGAGACGGCTCCGGCTATGGCCAGCCCCCCCATTACGTCTCCGAAGGCGGGCGATGGCTGGCCCTGCGGCCAGCCATCCGGTCCCTCCGGAAAGACAGCACTCAACCCGCCGCGGGCCCAGAAGGACGCCCCGTCGTAACCGCCTTTTTCGGCGTCGGGGCCCTTCGGTCCCTGGCCGGAACCTCGGGCGATTATGAGCGAGGGGTTCCGGTCCCGGAGGTCGGCTACGTCGATTTTCAACCGGCGACGGACTGCGGGCAGGTAGTTGGTGAGGAGCACGTCGGCCGTTTCGATGACCTTCATGAACGCCTCGTGGCCGTCGGGATGGGCCACGTTGATGGCCAGTGATCGTTTGCCCCGGTTGGGTTGCTCGACCATGAAGTTGACGCCCCCGGCCCCTCCGGGAAGGAGACCGGACGAGATCAGCCCGCGCTGGGGGTCGCCTCCATCTGGGCTCTCGACCTTTAGGACATCGGCCCCCCAGTCGACCAGCACAGAGGCGGCCGACGGGACGAACATCCAACTGGCCATCTCGACGACTCGAATACCTTCTAGTGGACCAGACATGGTTCCTCCCGCTGTTTCTTTTCTGCTTGTTTGTCTCCCGTGGGAGGTTCCGGTCAACTCTCCGCTGGCCAACCCACGGTCTTGGTTTCCGTAAAGATCTCAAGTCCCTCTATCCCGCACTGCCGGCCGAGGCCAGAGCCCTTGTAGCCGCCAAACGGTGCGTCGGCTCCGTACCAGATTCCGCCATTGATACCCAGGGTGCCGGTGCGGATCCGGCGGGCCACTGCCTTGGCCCGATCCAGGTCGGCCGAGGTGATCATGCCACTGAGGCCGTAGGTCGACTCGTTGGCGATGCGCACCGCATCATCATCGTCGTCAAACCCGATTACCACCAGTACGGGGCCAAAGACCTCCTCCTGGGCGATCACCATGGCATTGTCCACGTCGGCGAACAGGGTCGGCTCCACGTACCACCCCCGGTCGAGGTGGTCGGGACGGCCGCCACCGGTCACCACGGTCGCCCCCTCGGCCCGCCCTTGTTGTATGTAGTCGAGCACTCGCTCCTGCTGGCGACGGGAGATCTGGGGGCCCTGGAGCACTGAGAGGTCGGTCGGGTCGCCGTAGGCCCAGTTCTCGAAGGCGGAACGGGCCATCTCGACCGCCTCGTCATAGTGGCTCCGGGGGACCAGCAGGCGGGTCGGGATGGCACATCCTTGGCCGCCGTGCATGCAGCACACGGCTGATCCGGCCAGGGTGGCTTCCAGGTCGGCGTCGTCCAAGACCAGGTTGACTGACTTGCCACCCAGTTCCAGGAACACCCGTTTGAGAGTGGGGGCCGCGGCTTCCAGGATCCGTCGGCCGGTTGCCGTGGAACCCGTGAAGGCCACCATGTCGACCTCGGCCGATGTGGAGAGCACCTCGCCGACTAGGTGGTCGGCTGAGGTGACGATGTTGACCACCCCGGGCGGGATATCGGTCTGCTCGGCGATCAGTCGACCAAGCCGTGTGGCGTTCCACGGGGTGTCTGGGGCGGGTTTGAGGACGCAGGTGTTTCCCATGGCCAGCAGGGGGCCCAGTTTGTTGAGGATGATCTCTATCGGGAAGTTCCACGGCACGATCACCCCGACCACCCCCACCGGCTCCTTCCAAACCTCCCGTTCGGTCTGGTAGCCCACACCCATGGCGTCCTTGGGGCCAAGTGATCGTGTCCATTCGAACTCGTCGATCATGTCCCTAGGCCACCGCAGCGCCTCACGCAGCGGGGCGTCCAACTGGGGTCCGTAGGTGATCAGGGCCGGGGTGCCCACTTCGGCGATCAATTCCTGTCGCAGGTCCTCCTGTTCGGATTCGATGGCCGCCTGGAGCTGGTCCAGGCAGGCCTTGCGTACCTCGGTGTCGGAGGCCCATCCGGTTGTTTCGAAGGCTCGGCGGGCCGCGGCGACTGCCCGGGCCATGTCGGCCGGCGAACCGTCGGCCACCGGGCCGAGGACCTCCTCGGTGGCTGGGTTGACGTTGTCGAAGGTGGCGCCACTCTCGGCGTCGACCAACCTCCCGTCGATGAGCATCCGGCTCTCGCCCACTGCAGATCTCCCCTTGTTCCTCGCCATGGCCGGTCTACCAGACCAACGGGAGGTCGGCGATCTGGCGCAGGCCTGGGGAGTAGTCGAGTTCGACGCCTTCCGGGACCCGGTATTCGGGGATTCGGGAATGCCACTCTTCGAGGACCACCCGCAGTTCCATGCGGGCCAGGTGGGAACCCAGGCACCGGTGGACTCCGCCGCCGAAGGCCAGGTGTTTGTTCACCCGGCGGTCGATGTCCACTGACGCCGCCTCGTCCCAGGCCCGTTCGTCGGTGTTGGCCGATCCCAGCATTACTGACACGACCTCGTCGGCGGCGATCGGACAGCCTGACAGTTCGGTGTCCTGGGTGGTGACCCGGACTACCGCGGTCACCGGGGTTTCCCAGCGGAGCAGTTCTTCAACCGCGTGTGGGATAACCGACGGGTCGTCGGCCAGTCGACGTCGTTCGGCAGGATGTAGGGCCAGGCGGGCCACCATGCAGTCCAGAGAGGCGGTCACCGTGTCGAGACCGGCCAGGAAGAACAGGTAACAGATGTCGATGACCTCTTCGGGGGTGAGGCGCTCTCCGTCGACCTCAGCGTCGAGGAAATCGGAGATGAAGTCCTCCTGACGGGTTTCCAGCCGTTCGTCGAGCACTTCCTGGAGCACAGCGTAGATCTGGGCACCTGCGGCGTCGACCATGGAGGAGCGCTCTTCGGGGGTTGGGGCCAGCGGTCGGATGATGCCGTCTTTGAGGGCGATGAACTCGGCGGCCCGTGAAACCGGGAGGCCCAGTAGTTCCAGGAACACGGTGGAGGGGAGCGGCTCGGACACCGCGGCGTGAAAGTTGCACCCTCGGTCGTCGGCTACGGCCTCCACGAGGTCAGAGACCAGTGCTCGGGTCCGATCCTCTAGGAGGGCGATCCGACGTGGCGCGAACAGCGGATCAAGCAGTTTCCGGTACTTGGCGTGGTCCGGGGGATCGATCTGGAGGGGGATGAGCGGGCGGACCTGCCCGATGTGCACCGCGTCGAACCTAGACGAGAAAATGTCGGGGCTTCGTAGGACGGTCACCACATCGGCATGGCGGCCAACCAGGTGGGCGTCGGCGTTGGCCCGTGAGGGAATCACCCCGGGCAGTCTCACCACTGGTCCGCTGTCCCGCAGCATCCGGTATCCCGGCTGGGGGTGCCGGTTCAACTCCGGGTCACCCATGTCGAACCCGTTCTCCGACTTGGGTCCTGTGTCGTCCGCGCTTGTCGCCATTGCGTCCTCGGATCAGTCGTCGATCACGGTGATCGCATCCTCAGGGCAGTTGTCGGACCCCAGGCGGGCCGACTCCGCCAGCACTCGTGGCACCGTCTCGGCGACGACCAGCCCACGGCCGTCGTCGTCGGGCTCGAACACGACGGGGGCGAGGACGTAGCAGCGTCCGTGGCCCTGGCAGCGTTCTCGATCGAGGCGCACTTGCACGCCTACGGCTTACCCCAATACCGGTCGGTTGACAATCGGGGCACCCGATAGACCGGCAATTCGGATAGAACCCGGCCGGTCGCAAGAAGAATCTCAGGATTCCAGGTGGAGCAACTCGCGGAGGTTGCCGCCCATGATGCGCGCTGTGTCATCCGAGGACAGTGATTCGGGGAGGTCCTCGACGAAACTCACCGGATCGCCTAATCCCTCCGGGTGCGGGTAGTCGGACCCGAAGAGCAGGCGTTCGGGCCCCATGATGTCCACCAGACCCTCCAGGGCGTCCTCCCAGAATGGGTTCACGTAAACGTTGCGGCGGAAGCTCTCGACGGGATGTTCGTCGAACTCTTGAGGCATCTTCTTGTAGATCGACTCCAGCCCGTCGACTAGGGGCTTCACCCAGGTCCCGCCGTTTTCGATCGTGGCGATTCGCAGATCCGGGAATCGGGTGAAGGCGCCATGGCAGACCATGGCGTTCATCATGTCGGTAATGGCCCGGTTGGCCATGACGAGCGACCGGAAGGGGTTGGGTTGGAAGGGTAAGAACTCGGTGGATCCTTCCCAGATCGACACCAGGTCCGCGTAGCCGGAGTCCGAAGAGTGCATGCCAACCAGAACGCCCGCTTCCTGGACCCGGGCCCAGAACGGGTCGAACTCTGGGAGGCCCGGGGAGCGAGGGCCTCGAAGCCCCCACGCCGGAGCGGGACGGATGAGGATGCAGCGCACACCGCGGTCGAGGCACCACTCCAGTTCGATAATCGCCTTGTCAACGATGGGCAGGGTGATGATCGGTGTTGCGAAGATCCGGTTCTGGTAGTCGAAGGTCCACTCGTCGTGGATCCACTCGTTGAGAGAGTGGATTGCCGCGTGGATTAGGTCAGGGTCGTCCCGCATTCGCTCCTCGAGGAGGCTGGCCAGGGTGGGAAACATGAGCGCCCCGTCGAGACCCAATTCGTCCAGGTGAGGTAGCCGGGCTTCGGCGGTACGGGCCCAGTCTGGGCACGGGATTGGTGTGCCGAAGATCTCACGGAGGCTCTTCCCCTCCGGGTTGCCTCTCCGGTAGAAGTCCTCCTGGGCGCCGGGTGGGGCGACAACCTCAAACGTCGGATTCGGGATGTACTCGGAGATTTTGCCCTTGATGGCGATCTTGGTCCGGCCGTTCACCTGCACATAGGTGATGGCGCTCCGGTACTCGGAAGGGAGGTACCGGGTGAAGGCCTCCTGGGTCTCATACATGTGGTTGTCAGAGTCGAAGACGGGAAAGTCGACGATCCTGCGCTCCACGGTGGTCACCTTCCGGTCGGGGTGGTCATCACTCCCCGGGCCGGCCCGCCGCCCGGTCGGCAAAGTCCTTCAGCGACACGTCTTTGGCCTCGCCATGGCGGCCGGTGTCACGGGAGCGGATCGACACGTCGTGGTCCCCGGCCCGGGCCCTTAGAGCACCCACTGTGCAGTCGGCCCGGTCGAACACGGCGAACGGGTCATAGGAGAACCAGTCCATGGCGTTGAGGTGGGTGATGCGGTTGATGTCGTCGTCCGATACACCGACGAAGACCTCCGAGAGTTCTTCAGGGGCAGTCGGCCAGTTCGAGTCAGAGTGCGGGTAGTCCATCTCCCAACTGATGTTGTCGATTCCGATTTCGTGGCGAAGGATCACCCCGATTGGGTCGGTGATGAAGCAGGTCAGGAAGTTACGACGGAAGACGTCGCTCGGCTTGAGGTTGCCGAAGTCCTGTCCCGTCCACAGGTGGTGCATGTCGTAGGTCTTGTCGGCACGGTCCATGAAGTAGGGCACCCAGCCCGTACCTCCCTCCGAGAGGGCGATCCGGAGGTCGGGGTACCGGCGGGGAACTGTCGACCACAGTAGGTCGGAGGCCGCTCTGGTCACGTTCATGGGCTGCATGTGGATCATGACGTCCATCGGAGCATCAGGAGCTGTAATCACCAACTCGCCCGACGATCCGAGGTGGATCGACAGCACTGTTTCGCAGTCGACAAGAGCCTCCCAGAACGGATTCCAGTATTCATCGTGGAAACTGGGCTGACCGAGTGGCACCGGGTTCTCAGTGAAGGTCATCGAGTGGCACCCCAGTCGGGCCACCCGTCGGACCTCGGTCGCGCACTCCTCGGCCGACCAGATCATCGGCAGGGCCATGGGGATGAACCGCCCCGGATAGGAACCACACCATTCGTGGATGTGCCAGTCGTTGTAGGCCCGGATGAGGGCAGCCGCGAATTCCTTGTCGGGGTGGTCGGCAAATAGCCGACCGGCAAAGCCCGGAAACGAGGGGAAGCACATTGATCCAAGTACTCCGCCTGCGTCCATGTCCTTGATCCGCTCATCGATGTCGTAGCAGCCCGGTCGGATCTCCTCGAACGATGTCGGTTCGATGCCGTATTCTTCTTTTGGGCGACCGGCAACGGCATTGAGCCCGACGTTGGGAATGATCGCCCCGTTGAACGTCCAGACGTCGTTCCCATCGTCGGTGTGGAGGAGCTTGGGGGCCTCGTCACGCCACCGGTCAGCGAGGTACTCATCGAACATGTGCGGCGGCTCACAGAGGTGGTCATCCACGCTGACCAGGATCATGTCGTTCATCTTCATGGCTTCCCTCCTTGGATCGGTGACGCATCATCGCTCCGGCAAATTCTAGTCCGGAGGCTTCCCTGTGGCGCCAAGTTGTCTGTCGGCTTCGTGCCCTTGGGACACGGAGTAGCCAACGGTCGGGGCAATGCGGGACACTACGCCCGTGGAATCGGTCAACGGAACAGTCGATATCGACCACCAACACCCAGACTTCATCGCCAATCGTCATGGTCGTTACGGGGAGTTGAGGGCCCAGTGTCCTGTTGTTTACAACACTGCCTACGGAGGCTTCTGGCTGGTCACCGACTACGAGTCGGTCGCCGCAGTGGCTCGTGACAACGAAACCTTCGCCCACCGCTTCGCCCCCAACGCCGACGACGGGATCTCCTACCAGGGCATCTGCGGAATTCCCCGACCAAAGGGAACCCCGCGAATGGGTGTATCGGAGATCGACGGACCCGACCACGCCGACCTCCGGCGAGTTCTGAACCCGCACATGAGTCCCCAGCGGGTCGAGCAATTACGTCCCCGCATGAAGAAGATTTCGACGTGGTTTCTGGACGAGGTAATTGAAGCGGGCCGGGCCGATCTGGTCCTTGACTACGCCACGCCAGTGCCAGCGGTCCTAACCCTTGAATCGATGGGCATGCCTGCCGAGAACTGGGATTACTACGCCGAGTTCTTTCACGCTTCGGCCTCCTATGAACGCACCGACCCGAAACACATTGCCGCCGTCGGCCGCTGGCAGGATATGTGGGATGAACTCGTGGGGTTCGCCCGTTTCCGGCGACGGAACCCGTCGGAGGACATCACGACCACCCTGGTGACCTGTGAGATCGCTGGACGGCCTCTCACCGACTCCGAGGTCGGCGGGATCATGTGGAATCTGGTGGCCGGCGGTCTAGACACCACCACATCGCTCGTGTCATGGGGGTTACACCATCTGGGTACGGTGCCCGATGCCCGGAATCGGCTCCTCGCCGACCCGACTCTGGTGCCGGGGGCCGTTGAGGAGTTTCTCCGGTTCTACAGCCCGAGTGAGACCCTCACCCGCACGGCGACCCGGGACGTGGAACTGGGAGGGAGGCGGATCGCCCGGGGCGACGTCGTGATGATCAGTTGGGTGTCGGCCAACCACGATCCGGCAGTTTTCGAGCAGGCCGACGAGATCGTTCTCGACCGGGCCGCCAACCGGCATCTAGCCTTCGGCCTCGGTGGCCACCGCTGCATCGGGGCCCAGATCGCCCGGATAGAGGCTGAAGTCATGTTCCGTGACGTGCTCCACCGGATCCCCGACTACGTCATCGACGAGGACTTGTTCCGGCCCTATCCGGGGAACCTCCTCATGACCGGTGTGGTCTCCATGCCCGTGGTCTTCACCGCGGGCCGGAGACAAGGCGGAACCGACCCCCTAGGTTCGCCACCAGGATGAAAGTAGCGGTAGAGGTGACGGTGTTGTTGAGCGGCGGCGATGCAGTCGGTGAGCAGGACATCGAGCGCCTGCTCCGGATCGCCGACTGGACCGCCGTCCGCGAGTGGCGGATACCTGAACAGATGTACTTCTTGGGAAACGGCCACTTCACCACGGTCAACTAGTGATCGGGAGTGGGAAGGCTGCTAACGGTGGACTGAGGGGTCGGAGGAGCCGCTGTCCACGGGGCGTTCGGCGCCCGCTCAGGAACGAACGCCCCTCCAGGTGAGCCGGGAGCCGAGCAGGTGGCTGGCCGGCGTGACCGCGGCCAGAGCGACCAGGAAGGCGGACATCGTGTCACGAGCCACGCACTTCACCAGCGTGGACTTACCGGCACCGTTTTCGCCGACCAGAGCGACGACCTCACCTGCATCCACAGTTACCGAAACATCGTCAAGCGCACGTATCGGTCCGTACCGCTTCGACAAGCCGACCACATCAAGCCTCACCTATGAGGTAACCGGGAGCCTCCGCCGCCTGACCACGCCCACCCGCTTCGGAGCAGCCTCCAAATCACCATGACAAGAGTCAGCCGTAGCTGACGCCTTCACAAGTCGCCGGGATGTCATGCGCCGTGGGTTGAGCTGAACCTGGTCCCGGGCGTCAGAGCGTCCGGAAGACGACCACCTGGGAGACCTGCCCTGCGTGGTCGCCGGATGCATACGTCTCCACCCGGTGGACCACCGGTTCGCTGATCCGACCGGCCGCCGCGTCCGAGGCGAAGCGGGCGGCGAAGCCCAGGTTGGTGAAGTGCTCGGGGTTGATCCCGATGGCGAACAGGGCACCCGGACGGGTGATGCGGTGGAGTTCGTCGAACGCACCGGGTCCGACATGCCCGTGGGTGAAGGTTCCGCAACTGACAACCGCCCCGTACGCGCCGGTCGCCAGGTCAAGGGTGGCCGTCAGGTCTCCGACGTGCAGGTCGCCGTATACGGGCCCGCCATCGCCGGTGGTCTTTGAACGGGCCTCGTCGAGCATCTCCGGCGACAGGTCCAGGCCATCCACGACCCACGGACCGGAGGACCGCAGGGCTGCACCGACAAGGCCCGTGCCGCATCCCACGTCCAGCACGGGACCGTCGTCGGACCTCGCTGCAGCGGCGAAGGCCCCGGCCACGCCGAGGTGGTACACGTATCCATTCTCGGCAATGAAGCCCGACTCGTAGGTCGTGGCCCAGCGGGCGTACAGGCCACGGTTGTCGTCCGGCGTCTCCACGGCGTAGGCGTCCGCCAGGTCGAAGTGCGGGTGGTCATAGGACTTGGCGGGCTCGTGTGTGCCGGTCATGTCCCGCTCCCCTCCCGTCATGGCCGCGCCCCCACGGCCCGATGCCTGCTCGCTATTCGTGCAACGGACCCGCCATGCCTAGCCGCTTCGCCCCGCAGCCCACAAGGTCCGGGGCCACCAGGTCCGGCTCCACGAACGCGACGGACCCGGGGCGCTGGCCCCGGGTCCGTCGAAGTTCTGGTCGGCACCGGTCAGGTGCCACTGGAGGGTCGCCTAGGCGACCAGGTCCATCCCGACTCCGGCGATCTGGGCGACCGGGTCCACGGGGAGACGCTGGTCTGCGGCGATCTGACGTGCTCCATCAAGGACCGTGCGAAGCACGGGGTCGCTGGATCCCATGGCGAAACCGGGGCCCACGGCCGTGGAGACGGCCTTGTAGACCTCATCCTGCGGATGACGGAAACTGTGGATTGAACGGGTGCTGAATCGCATCTGGATTCCTGTCTGAAGGGCTCCAACGGACCTTCCGGGGACTCCCGGGCCTATTGGTTTGCGTGTCTGGCCGGAGGTGGTGCACCCCCGGAGGGAGCCCACCGGCCGGTTCGGCCGTGCACACATTCTGGCGCCGTGCGGACCCTGTCACACGGCGACTGTGGTCACATGTGACCGCTGTTGTCGGAGGAGGGTCAGGTCCGGCACCTACGACCAGAAGGACGGCCGTGGGCTACGTGTCGAGCACCACCATGCCCCCGGACACGGCCAAGTGGTCCGCCAGGACCTGTTCGTCGGTTGCCATCCGCCAGTTGAGAAGGGATGCCGCGTATTCGGCCATTGAAGGGTGCGCCCTGAGGGGTCGCTGCTCGGCCGGATCAGCCTCCAGGTCGTAGAAGACCGCGGGCCACCCGGCGAAGTGCACGTACTTGCCGCTCTGGTCCCTCTGGACCGCCAGGTTGCACTGGTGGCCCGGCAGGTCGACGGCGCCGGAGAAGAGGCGGAAGTCGAACTCCCAGTGCACCGCGTTCCGCCATCCGTCGGGAACGACGCCCTCCAGCCAGGGCCGGAGCGTGCTTCCCTGGCACTGCCGCGGCACCTCGATGCCAGCCAGGTCCAGCAACGTCGGCATCACGTCCACGTTCTCGGTGAAGGCTTCGACCGCTGCACCGGCCGAGTTGCCCGTCACGGGCGGGTACCGGACGATCAGCGGTATGTGGAACGCCTGGTCGAAGAAGCCCAGCTTGCCCATGAGGCCGTGGTCGCCCAGCATCTCGCCGTGGTCGGAGGTGACCACCACGATCGTGTCCTCAGCGACCCCCAGGTCGTCCAGGGCAGCCAGCAGCCGCCCCACCTGGGCATCCACCTCGGCCATCATCCCGTAGTAGGTGGCTCGCAGCTGCCGAAGGTCGACGGGATCGGCGGGCGGGCGTGTGTGGCGCCAGGACCTGGCGGTGGCGAGGAAGGGATGGTCGGCATCCGCTTCGTCGACGATCGGCCCGGGAACCGAGGCCGGATCCACCAGGTCGTTGTACGGCTCGGGGACCACGAAGGGGGGGTGCGGCCTGTAGATAGAAGCGTGCACGAACCATGGGTGGCCATCCACGGTGCCCTCGAGGCGCTCCAGCTCGTCGATCACCCCGCCCACCAGGAAGGCCGTCTCGGTCTCGTCGGCAGCAAACGGGGGCGGCGGCCAACTGGCCCCCCGCCCCTCCGGTATAACCATGTCGGCCCGTGGGCGCAGGAACCGGTCCGGGTCTGAGACGTCGTGCCCGCGCTCCTCCAACCACCGGTACCAGGCGCCCCGATCCTCGGGAAGGTCCAGGACCACCCGGAACCCGGGCAGGGGACCCTCGTAGTCCTCCAGGCGGGGATCGCCGTCGGGGACGGTCCGCGGATCCACGGTGGTATCCGTGTGGCCGAACAGCAGCGGGTCGTATCCGGCGGAGCGGGCCTCAAGGGCCACGTTGGTGAACCGGGCGTCCAACGGCGTGCCGTTCTGGACCGACCGGTGGACGTGCTGGTAGGTGCCGGTCAGGAGGCTGGCCCGGCTGGGCCCACACGGGGCGGACTGGGCGTAGTGCGAGGCGAACCGGATTCCCTCGGAGGCCAGGCGGTCCAGGTGGGGGGTATCCACCACCTGATGGCCCGCAACTCCGAGGCAGTCGCCGCGCCACTGGTCGAGGGTGATGAACAGGATGTTCGGACGACGCATTCCAACCCTCCGGGGCCCGGGTTCCGTTAGGTCATCCTGCCAGCCTCCACAACTAGTCTCCGGCGATGGCCAACTCCATCACCGACCGGATTCCGCGCTCCGGGAGGTCGCTGGGGCTGCTGCTGGCATTCACGGGGATGTTCATGGTCTCCACCGACTCGCTGCTCATACGGGTGGCCGAGCGGGACTCGCAGATCGACGGGTGGACGATTGCGTTCATGGTCGGCCTGTTCTCCACGCCGGTGGCCTGGTTGATCGCCATCCGGTCCCTGGGCCGGGCCACCGTCCCTACGGTCGTCCGCTGGAAACGGACGCTGCTCCTGACCGGCATCCTGGGTGCGGTCGGTACCACGTCCTTCCTGACGGCGGTGACCCTGACCGCGGCCTCCAACGTCGTGGCCATCATCGCAGCCGCCCCCATCTTCTCGGCTGTCCTGGCGCGCATGACCCTCCGTGAACGCACGTCGGGCCGGACCTGGTGGGCCATCGGCGCCACGGTCGTCGGCGTCACCGTCATCGTCGGCGGCTCCATGGCCGCAGGTGGCGGCGCCGGGGACCTGCTCGCCCTCGTGGCCATCATCGTCTTCTCCGTCAACCTCGTGATCTGGCGTCGTTACCCCGACCTTCCCCGCACCCTGGTGGTGGCGGCCACCGCTACAGCCACCGCCCTGGCGACGGCCATCCCCGCCGACACCTCGTTGCTGGATCGACGGGCCCTGGTGGCCACGCTGCTCATGGGGGGATTCTTCGGGCCCATCGCCAGGCTCTGCATGTCGACGGCCACCCGCCATGCAACAGCGGCCGAGGTGAGCCTGTTCACCCCGGTCGAGACGATCGCCGCCTCCCTCTGGGTGTGGATGTGGTTCGACGAGGTGCCCCCGACCCCGACCTTCATCGGTGGGACCATCGTGGTAGTCGCCGTGTTCTACGGTCTGACCGGGCCGGCCGCTGAGGTCCAGGCGGGCCCACCGAGGTCATCGTGATCTCCCCGACCGGCGGGTTCGACCCGGTGCTCGCCCATCTGGCCGACCTGGGCGTGGACCATGAGGTCATGCCGTGTGACCCCGACCTGGCCGACACGGCCGACTTCTGCGACGCCTACGGGATCGACCCCTCCGACTCCGCCAACGCCATCCTCGTCGCAGGTAAGCCGAGGCCCGACCGGGATCGGCCGTTTGCCATCTGCATGGTGCTCGCCACCCACCGGCTGGACGTCAACGGCACCGTCCGGAAGCGGCTGGATACGCGTAAGGCCTCCTTCGCCGGGGCCGACGAGACCGCGCTGGTGACCGGCATGGCGATCGGCGGGGTGACGCCCTTCGGCCTCCCCTCCCCTCTCCCCGTATGGATCGACACCGCGGTCATGGCCCGTGACCGGATCGTCGTGGGTGGTGGAAGTCGCGATCGGAAGCTCCTGCTTCCACCCGCCGAGCTACTGAAGCTGGCGTTGGCGGAAGCCGTCGACGGCCTGGCCCGCCCCGCAGCCTCCGACTCCTGACCCACCCCGAGGCAGGATCCGGTCAGGTGCTGCCCTGACCCGCCAGGTGCTGGACCAGGGCGTCACGGGCTCCACCTGCGGGTGCCTCGTCGACCAGTCTCCGGACGGTCCCGGCGCGGCCCATGGCGGCGAGGAGATCGGCTGCGATTGTGTCGACCAGGCACAGCACGTCCAGGCGGGTACCAGCGGTGAGCGGATCGGCGATGAGGCCGTCGATGACAGGGCCACAGGCCAGCTCGGCCCTCACCAGCTTGACGGCGGCCGCCTCCAGCTCGTCGAGGGCATCCAGGGCACGCATGACGTGGGTCGCCTCATGGTCGGTGAGCACGGCTCGAGTGTGGACCGAACACACGCGCGAGGCGTGGATGCCCAGTAACGGTCACACGTCGCAGGCCGGTACGGTCCGCGGGATGGAACTGGCAGGCGTACAGCGACTCATGGAGGACCTCTACGGAGCTGCCGATCGGGAGCGGGGCATACCAGCCACCGTGGCGTGGCTCTGCGAGGAGTTGGGCGAGCTGGCCCAGGCCACCCGCAAGGGAACCCCGGAGGAACAACTCCACGAGCTGGGTGACGTCCTGGCGTGGCTGGCCAGCCTGGCCAACCAGTTGGACCTCTCGATGGACGAGGCGATGGCCCGCTACGTCACGGATCCTCCCTAGCCGACACCCGACCGGGTGGCGCGGGCCTCAGGCCCGGCGACGCAGCAGTTCCTCGGCGATCTGGATGCTGTTCAGAGCAGCACCCTTTCGGAGGTTGTCCCCCGACAGGAACATGGCCAGGCCGTTCTCGAGGGTCTCGTCGCGGCGTATCCGACCCACGATCGTCCGGTCCACCCCGGCGGAGTCCAACGGTGTGGGGACGTCGGCCAACCCGACCCCCGGAGCCCCGGTCAGGATTTCCACGGCCCGCTCCGGGCTGATGGACCTCTCGAAGTCGGCGTGGACCACCAGCGAGTGCCCGGTGAAGACCGGAACCCGCACACAGGTGCCCGACACCTTCAGGTCGGGGATGCCCAGGATCTTGCGACTCTCGTTGCGGAGCTTCTTCTCCTCGTCGGTCTCGCCCAGGCCGTCGTCCACGAAGGAACCGGCCTGGGACACGACGTTGAAGGCGATGGTCCGCGGGAAGGACGACGACTCGGGAAAGTCCACCGCCCGTCCGTCATAGGTCAGGTCCCTGGCGTTCTCCAGGACGGAGGCAACCTGGCTGGCCAACTCGTCCACGCCGGCCAGGCCGGCGCCCGACACCGCCTGGTAGGTGGCGACGGTCAGGGACCGCAGACCTGCTTCGGCGTGCAGCGGAGCCAGGACCGGCATGGCCACCATGGTGGTGCAGTTGGGGTTGGCGACGATGCCCATGGGGATGTCGTCCAGGGCGGCTGCGTTGACCTCGGGCACCACCAGGGGAACGTCGGGGTGCATCCGCCAGCCGGACGAATTGTCGATGATCGTTGCGCCGGCGGCTGCGATCTTCGGGGCGTACTCCATCGAGGCGGTCCTACCGGCGCTCAGCAGGGCGATGCCGACGCCAGCCCAGTCGGCCGTGGCGGTGTCCTCGACGACCACGTCGCGACCCGCCCACTCCAGCGTGCTGCCGGCTGAACGGGCCGACGCGAAGAAGCGGATGTTCCCGACGGGGAAGGAGCGTTCGTCGAGGATGGCCCTCATGACTCCTCCCACCTGACCGGTGGCGCCCACTACTGCGATGTCCATGGGTCGAAGGCTATCGACGTTCCGCTCGGCGGTAGTCCCGGTATACGGGGTGCCGACTGCCCTACGGATCAGTCTTCGGCGCCCTCGGCGAAAAGGTCGGCGAGCGACTCCATCAACGGATAACCGCTCCCACAGGAACCGGCCACGAAGGCCGCTAGGCGCCGGGCCGAGAGGTCAAGGTCGGCGGCCTTCACGTCCGTCGAGTCGAAGACGTAGCTGAACACGAGGGCCTGGATCCGAGGCATGGTCACCGTCTCGGGGTCCAGCCGGTCCAACTGGACTCCCAGGTCGGCGTATACCCCGGTGAGGAGCCGCAGGTCGGACGACATGGCTGGCGGCACGCGGTTGCTGGTCCATGCCAGGAGGTTCCGGGTGGCCAGCAGGAGCACATGGTGGCTACGCGCATCAAGGGTCCCGTCTGCGGCCACGGCGGACTCGACCTCCAGCACGAGCTCACCGGACACCACCGCCAGGCTTGCGCAGAAGCCGGTCGCCGCATCCGGTATCGGTCCACCGGCCAGGGTGGTGGTCGGAACGGGCACGGTCGTCGGCGGAACGGGCACGGTCGTCGGCGGAACGGGCACGGTCGTCGGCGGAACGGGCACGGTGGTCGTGGAGCTCGCCACCACCTGGCCCTGACCGACCGTGGTCGACGGTGGCGCCGCCTCCGTGGCACCGCCACATGCCGCGACCACCATCACGACGACCAGCGACGCGGCACAGCGGACGACTTGGTGGAACCGACCATGCAATCCCATCAGGAGGTGGCTCCGACCCCGACGAGCAGCTCGAACAGCATCGAGGAGGACTCGCCACAGGTCTCGACCAGGTGTGCCCTCAGCCGGCTGGTTGCGACCGCCAGGTCGCCCTCCACACCGGACAACTCGGCGGAGATGCGGGTCATCACGCCCAGGAAGGCGACCATGACCTCTTCGGCGTCGTCGGTGTCCAGGTCGGGTCTGGCCAGGCCCTCGACCATCAACTCGCCAACACGCGCCATGGTGTCGCGCACCAGGATCGCATCGGCCTCCAGCTCCGGGGGAACCTGGTCGGCCAACCAGGCGAAGATCTCGTTGGTGACGGTGAAGACGCTGGCCAGGAGTATCGGATCCGGCTCGGAATCGGCCCCATCGGTCGCCATGAGCGCAGCCATCATGTCGCCGAGCCGCTGGGAGAGTTCGACGCACACCGCCGGGGTATCGCCATCCACCAACCCGAAGGCAGCCATCGTGCCGCACCGCATCGTGTTGGCGAGTATCGGCGTCCCGGCCAGCAGGTCGGTGGCCTCGGAATCCTCGAAGTCCACGAAGCCGAGGGCGAAGCGTGCCTCCAGGTAGGGGGCCAGATCGTCGGGATCGACTCCTTCCAGCAGGCAGGTGGCATCGATGGGTAGGGAGTCCGGATCAGCCCGGATCGCGTCCCGCAACCCCAGGGCGACGACATCGATGACCAGGTCGCAGTCGCGCAGTGCCCGGACAGCCAAGGCCGACTGGCCCGGTCGCGGACCGTTGCGGGTCAGGGCCACCACCTCCGCCGGTTCCAGCTCCTCGAGAAGGCGATCGGCCACGCAGCCCAGATCGTGGTCTGTCAGGCCTCCCAGGATCGGGGCGGAATCAGCCGCCCCTGCCACGAAGCCGTCCCTGGCGCCAGCGGGCGTGACCGTCGTGGTGGCCACCTCCAGGATCGTCGTGGTCGCCACCTCCGGTACCGACTCCCGGACCACGTCGGTCGACCCGCAGGCAGCCGCCAGGAAGCAGGCCGACAGGACAACAGCCGTGGCCGCACCCATCCGCCCCGGTCCACGGAACCGCACCCTGCGATTCAGGTTCCGGCCAGCCCGAAAGAGTCGTGGAGCGCCCGAACGGCGTCCTCGACCTGGTCACCGTCGACCACGCAACTCACCCGGATCGCCGAAGTGGAGATCATCCGGATGTTCACGCCACAAGCCGAGAGGGTCTCGAACATGGTCGCCGCCACACCGGGGTTCGAACGCATCCCCGCACCGATGACGCTCACCCTGGCGATCGTGTCGTCGGAGGAGACCCCGCCCGCCCCGATCTCGGTGGCGAGCCGTTCGGCCAGTTCGACGGTGCGCGTCAGGTCCGCGTGCGGCACGGTGAACGAGATGTCCGTCACCCCGTGGTCCGACACGTTCTGGACGATCATGTCCACGTTCACATCGAGATCGGCGAGTGCCCGGAAGACCCGGGCGGCGACACCCGGTTGGTCGGGGACGCCGGCGATCGTCATCTTGGCCTCGGACGTGTCATGTGTGACCGCCGAGACGATTGCCTGTTCCATGTCTGTCTCCTCCTCGTCAACCCACGTCCCCTCCTGCCAGGTGAACGCGGAACGGACATGCAGCCTCACCCCGTGGGTACGGGCGTACTCGACGGATCGCATGGCCGGCTTCGGACATCCGGTGGCTGTCATCTCGAGCAGTTCGTCGAACGACACGGTGGGCATGCGTCGGGCGGTCGGCACCAGCCGTGGATCGGTGGTGAAGACGCCGGTGACGTCCGTGTAGAGCTCGCAGGAGTCCGCGCCGAGGGCATGGGCTATGGCCACAGCCGTCGTGTCCGACCCTCCGCGCCCCAGGAAGGTCACGTCATTTTCGGTCGAGACGCCCTGGGATCCTCCGACAACGGGGACCCTTCCCGCTTCCAGGGAGGCCCTGACCCGGTCGGGTCGGACGTCGAGGATCTTGGCGTTCCGATGATTGGCGTCTGTCAGGAAGCCGGCCTGGCTACCGGTGAACGACTCGGAGTCGATGCCGATGTCGTGGAGGGCCAGGCACACCAGTGCCATCGCCTTGCGTTCACCCGCCGTTACGAGCATGTCCATCTCGCGACCCGGCTGGGTGGTCGAGACCTCTGTCGCCAGGCGCAGCAGCTCGTCGGTCTCCTTGCCCATGGCTGACACGACGAGCACGACCTGGTTGCCGCGCCTCACGGTGCGCGCCACGTGATCGGCCACCTCGCGCAGGCGCTCCGCGTCTGCGACCGAGGTGCCGCCGAATTTCTGGACTATGAGGGCCACGGGGCACCACGATACCGGCGGGGCTTCGGCGTAACGGGCGGTATTCCCGGTGGGCCGGCCGCTGTATTCCGATCGGCCCGCAGCCCTCGGTAGGGTGCCGCCCCATGGCCACCAAGTCCCGTCGTCCCGCCCAGCCGTCAGCCGCCGACCGGTTCTCGCCGATGACGCGGATCGTGGCGGGACTGCTGGCCTTCATGATGGTCGGCAGCCTGATCTTCGTGGTGGTGGCCGGCTCCGGCGGCGACTCCAGCGCCCCGGGACCGACCCTCCCGATACCCGAGGACTGCCCGGCACCGGACGGGTCGACCGCTCAGCGGCTGGCGTTCGATGCACGACCCACCTGGTGCCTCAGGTCAGGTGTCACCTACACGGCGGTGTTCGACACCACCGAGGGGGAGATCCGGGTGGCGCTGGACCGTGCCCGTACACCGGAGACCGTCAACAACTTCGTGGTCCTCACCAGGTACGGGTACTACGACGAGACCCTCCTCTTCCGCTTCGATCCGACCATCGCCATAATCCAGGGCGGTGCCCCGACGACCAACAGCTGGTCGGATCCGGGGCCCGGCTACACCATCCCCGACGAGGGCGGTGAGTTCCTCAAGTTGTCCGGTGGTGGCCTGCGAGGACCCTTCAGCTACAGGGCCGGCGACCTGGTCATGGCCCGTTCGGCCGGTCCGGACAGTTCGGGCGCCCAGTTCTTCTTCGCCACGGGCCCGGAGGTGTCGCTCCTCGACAACCAGGGCACCTACCTGGTCTTCGGCCACGCCGACGAGGCCGGGACAGCCGTCCTCCAGGCGATGATGGGCCTCTACGAGCTGGACGAGACCTCGCCCTACGGCGGTGGCCCGATCCGGGACGTCGTGGTCCGCTCCGTCACGATCGAACTGGGCTGACCCCGGGTTGCCCGGTCGGGAACCACTCCGATGGGCCGTCATCCACCCGTAGAACCACCGGCCAGTTCCTGGGCCTTCCCGTCCGCACGGTCGGCCGACGAGCACGGCGTGGTCGGCGTCGGGGCCGACGTGGATCCCGGGACCCTGCTGGCCGCCTACCGGCGAGGCCTGTTCCCCATGCCCGTGGAGACCGGCGGACCGATGGCCTGGTGGTCCCCCGATCCGCGGGGCGTGCTGGATCCGGGCGGGATGAGGATCAGCCGGTCGCTGAGACGGTCCATGGACCGCTACGAGGTTCGCATTGACACCGCCTTCGACGAGGTGGTGGCGGCCTGTGCCGATCCGGCACGGGAACACGGCTGGATCGACGGCCGGATCGCCTCCGCCTACCTGGAACTCCACAACCTCGGCTGGGCCCACTCGGTCGAGGCCTGGGACGAGGACGGCCTCGCCGGGGGGCTCTACGGGGTCGGCATCGGCGGGCTGTTCGCCGGAGAGTCCATGTTCCACCGTCGGACCGATGCCTCCAAGGTCGCCCTCGCAGGCCTGACCGACCTGCTGGGCAATGGCGCTGACCGGCTCGTGGACGTGCAATGGTGCACCCCTCACCTGGTCCGTCTGGGGGCCGTCGAAATCTGCCGGGAGGACTACCTCGAGCGCCTCCCGGACCTGACACTGGCCGCCGGCCCGAGCTGGCCGTCCCCAGTCGCCTGGTCCCCGTAGCCGGACCCGACCGGTCGGGCCGGGCCTCCCAGCCCCTGCTCAGCCTCGGGGTACCCGAATGGCATCCGACTGCCACCAGCGGCCGGAGAACCTCCATGCGGTAGGTGCCACGGGGGCCTCGACTCCCATGGAGGGCTTAGGCCAGAGCGCCTCGTAGGCGGCCAGGATCGCCGCCAGCTCCTGTTCGGTTGCGCCCGGGGCGACGATGCGGACCATCAGGCTGCCGCCCCTAGAGGGGGACGTTCCCGTGCTTGCGTTGGGGGGTCTCCTGGTGCTTGGAGGCCAGCATCTCCAGACCGGCGATCAGCTTCACCCGGGTCTCGGCGGGATCGATCACGTCGTCCACGTAGCCCCTCTCGGCCGCCACGTACGGGTTGGCGAACTTCTCCAGGTACTCCTTGACCAGCTCGGCCCGACGGGCCTCCGGGTTCGCCGCGCTCTGGAGTTCCCGCCGGTGGACGACCTCCACGGCGCCCTGTGGACCCATCACGGCCAGCTCGGCCGAGGGCCATGCCAACGAGAGGTCGGAGCCCACGGACTTGGAGTCCATGACCACGTACGCCCCGCCGTAGGCCTTCCGGGTGATGACCTGGATCCTGGGCACCGTCGCCTCGCAGTAGGCGTACAGCAGCTTGGCACCGTGCCGGATTATCCCGCCGTACTCCTGGTCCACGCCGGGCAGGAAGCCGGGAACGTCGACGAAGGTGATCAGCGGCACGTTGAAGGCGTCGCAGGTGCGTACGAACCTGGCTGCCTTCTCGGAGGCCCCGATGTCGAGTACCCCGGCGAAGTGCATCGGCTGGTTGCCGACGACGCCGACGCTCCGACCGTTGAGGCGCCCGAAGCCGCAGACGATGTTGGCGGCCCAGGCCGAGTGGTATTCGAGGAACCCGCCGTCGTCCAGGACGGTCTCGATGACCGTCCGCATGTCGTAGGGGAGGTTGGCGCTCTCCGGCATCAGGTCCACCAGCTCGGGACACAGACGGTCCGGTGGATCATCGGTCGGGAAGGTCGGGGCCTGTTCAAGGTTGTTGGATGGCAACTGGGCGAGGAGGGCCCTCACCTCGTCGAGTACCGACTTCTCGTCGTCGCCGACGAAGGTGGCCACCCCCGACTTGGTGGAGTGGCTGCCGGCACCACCCAGTTCCTCGAGGGTGACGTCCTCGCCTGTGACCGTCTTGACGACGTCCGGGCCGGTGATGAACATGTGGGACTTCTCGCGGACCATGAATATGAAGTCGGTCATGGCGGGGCTGTAGACGGCTCCGCCGGCGCACGGGCCCAGGATGACACTGATCTGGGGGATCACCCCCGAGGACTGGACGTTGCGCCAGAAGATCCCGCCATAGCCGTCGAGGCTCACGACGCCTTCCTGGATGCGTGCCCCCGCTCCGTCGTTGAGGCCGACCATCGGGGCCCCGACGCTCAGGGCGAGGTCCATGACCTTGTGGATCTTCTCTGCGAACACCTCGCCGAGGGCGCCACCGAACACGGTGAAGTCCTGGGAGTAGAGGAAGACCTTGCGGCCGTCGACCGTGCCCCAGCCGGTGATCACCCCATCGGTGTAGGGCCGCTCCACGATCCCGCTCTCGTGCGCCCGGTGTCGGGCCAGCATGTCCAACTCGTGGAAGGAGCCGGGATCCAGGAGGTGGTCGATGCGCTCACGGGCCAGCATCTTCCCCTTGTCGTGCTGGCGTTGGACGGCCCGCTCGGTGCCGGCGTGGATCGCTGCATCCTTGCGGGTCCTGAGGTCATCGAGGCGTTCGTTCATCGGATGATCGGCCATGGTGGCCACAGGGTACCGAACCGGGCCGCGCCGACAGGATCCACCGACCACCGGTACGTTTCACCCATGCACGCTGCACCTTTCAGGGCCAGGCGCCACCTGGGGGTCTTCTGCGGATCCAGGGCCGGCAACGATGACGACGTCCAGGCACTGGCCAGGGAGCTGGCTTCGGCCATGGTGGCCGCTGACGTGGGGCTGGTCTACGGGGGGGCGGGCATCGGCATCATGGGCACGGTGGCCGACGCCGTGCTGGAGGCCGGAGGCACGGCGGTCGGTGTCGTACCCGTCGGGCTGTTCAGCAGCGAGGTCCCACACGGGAACCTCACAGAGCTCGTGGAGGTCCCGGACATGCACGTCCGGAAGCGGGCGATGTACGAACGCTCCGACGCCTTCTGTGCGCTGCCCGGCGGCTTCGGAACCCTCGAGGAGCTGTTCGAAGCCGCCACATGGACGCAACTGGGCCTCCACGGCGTCCACAAGCCGGTCGTCCTGCTGGACCGGAACGGTTTCTGGTCCGGTCTCGACGAGTTTCTGGACAGGTTGGTGGCCGACGGGTTCGTGGAACCGGGGAACCGTGGAATCGTGTCGCGGGTGAGCTCGGTCGACGAGGTACTGGCGGTCCTGGACCGGTGACCACCGCCTCCGGTGGCCCGACTACGAGGTCAGCCCCGGTCGTCGGCGAGGCGCCGTGCCATTTCGGCCAGCCGCGGGGCGTCCAGGTGGGAGCAGACGTCCTCGAGGTGTTCCGCGGGTCCGGTCCAGCGCAGGTCCTCCACATCGTCCACGACCGGTGCTTCCAGGTCCAGGGTGGCCAGTAGCCGGTAGAGCAGGGCATCCTCCCGACTGGCTGCGAGGGTGCCAGCCAGCTTCGTCGCCCCCCGGACTGTGACGTCCCACTCGGCTGGGTCGTCGGGGATGGCCTCGAGGTGTCCGTATCGGGCCAGGATCGTCGCCGAGGACTTGGCGCCCCAGCCGCTGAGGCCGGGTATCCCGTCTGCCGTGTCGCCCACCAGGGCCAGCCAGTCCGGGATCGACTCCGGCCGCACGCCGAACTTTTCCACCACTGCGGCCGTGTCGTAGGTGATCTCCCGTCGGCGATCCACCTGGACGATGCCGGCGACGTCGTCCACCACCTGGGCCAGGTCCTTGTCGGGGGTACACACCAGCACCCTGGCGACGCGCGGGTCGGCGGCGGCCAGGACGGCCGCTGCACCCATCGCGTCGTCGGCCTCGTGCCGGACCATCGCCAGGACCGCGAACCCGGCAGCCTCCAGGGCGGCCTCCAGCAGTGGGAACTGGGCGAACAGTTCCGGTGGCGTGCCTTCGCCGGTCTTGTAGCCGTCGAACAGGTCGTTGCGGAAGGACTCGATCACCTTGTCGGTGGCCACCCCGACGTGGGTGGCGCCCTCCTTCAGGAGCCTCAGCATCGAGCCCAGCACCCCGCGGGTCGCCGCCACCTCGACGCCCTCGGCCGTGACGTGCGACGGCACGGCGAAGTGGTGACGGAAGAGCTCGTAGGTTCCGTCCACCAGGTGGACGTCGAAGCCGACCATGGCGCCTCCAGTCCCCTCGACTACTCCTGGACCAACTCGATCAGCGTTCCGAACGAGCCCTTCGGGTGCACGAACGCCACGGTCGTACCGCGTGACCCGGGACGTGGGGCCTCGTCGATCGCCCTCCCGCCTGCAGCCACGATGGCTGCCAGGGCCTCGCCGCAGTCGTCGACCCGGTATCCCACGTGGTGCATGCCCTCACCCCGACTCTCCAGGAACCTCGTGATGGCCGAATCGGGCCGGGTCCCGGTCGTTAGCTGGATGTAGGACTCGCCTACGCGCAGCAGGGCCTCGTCGACGCCGTCGCGTTCGACGACCTCCCGGTGGTCCACCTCGGCACCAAAGGCCTCGCGGTAGTAGGTGATGGCCGCTTCCAGGTCGTGGACTGCTATGGCGACGTGGTCGATCTGGGTCAACAACACGGAAAACCTCCGGGTCTACGGGTGGCGCTGGGCACCAGCGGGTCCCATCGGGCGTGACTGCCCTGTGGAACATCCTGTGGATAAGTGCTGATGAGGCTGAAAACGCCATTTCGGTGCTCATAGCCCGCTTTGTGACGCAATGACAGCGATTTGGACCCGACTTGTAATGATCTCTTCACTGTCGTAATATGACTGCAACAGTTGGGAACCACCCCTCCACCCAACTCGGAAACGACCCTCCGGTCTGGCGGGAGCCACCGGAGGGCGTTTCCATGCTCGGACCCGGTATTCCACAGGCGGATCACCCGCCGTCCAGCCGTCGCCGACCCTCCAGGGCCCGACCCAGCGTCAATTCGTCGGCGTACTCGAGGTCTCCGCCCACCGGCAGGCCACTGGCGATCTTCGTGACCTCCACACCCAGCGGAGCCAGCAGACGGGCGAGGTACATCGCCGTGGCCTCGCCCTCGATGTTGGGGTTGGTGGCCAGGATCACCTCGAGCACCCCCTCCGGTTCCAGACGGGCCAGCATCTCCCTCACCCGCAACTGGTCGGGACCGATGCCCTCGATCGGGCTGATCGCCCCTCCCAGCACGTGGTACCGGCCGCGGAACTCACTGGTCCGCTCCACGGCCACGATGTCACGGGGGTCCTCCACCACGCACAACAGCGAGGAATCCCGACGCTCGTCGCTACACACCCCACAGAGTTCGCCCTCGGCCAGGTTGAAGCACCGGTCACAGAAGCGGACCTTGGCCTTCATCTCGTCGATGGCCGCCGTCAACCGCGTGGTGTCCTCGACCGGGACCTTCATGAGGTGGAAGGCCAGGCGCTGGGCCGACTTGGGCCCGATGCCCGGAAGGCGCCCCAACTCGTCGATCACCTGCTGGACCGCGTCGGCGTACACGTTCGTTGCCCAGTCCGTCGGTCAGGCCGGATCGACCAGCGAGGCGCCGGGAAACGCCTGGGTGAGCTTCTCGACAGCCGAGCCCTCGGACACGTCGGCCTCCACGAGACCGTCCAGGTCGACGGACTCCTCGGCCTCCGGGGTGGTGGCCGCCCTGGGAGTGGCCGGTGCGGGGACGTTCCCGTCCACCACCAGCCTCACGGGGACCGGCCCACCGAACCGGTCCGAGATGACCTGTTCCAGCTCGGACCGCATGTCCTCGCAGCGCCGCATGTGGGGTTCGTTGGGAAGCGCCATGACGGCGGTCCCGTCCTCCACGGAAACGAAGCGCGCCGCGGAGAACCTGGCTCGGGCCTTCCGTCCCAGTCGATCCAGGAGGTCGCCGTCCCAGGCCGCGACGAGGTCCTCGATCGTCACGACCGCGGTGGGACCTGTCGGGACCTCCGCTGAGGGGTAGGCCGCCGGCACCGACCCATCGCCGGCACCGCTCTCGACCGCTGTCCCACCGTCGGGTTCCGCCGCAGCAACGGGTGGCGGCTCGACGGTGTTGGCAGCCAGCCTGGCCCGGCCCTCGGCCGCAGGCCCGGCACGACGGGGAGGCGGGGGGGGCGGGGGCGGGCTGGCGCCGCTCCCCGGAGCCATGACGGCAGCGCCCCCAGCCACAGCGGCCTCCAACTTCTCGATCCGCCGGATGAGGGCCTCGAGGACGGCCGGATCCCCGGCCCCTGCCGCCTCCGATGCCGTGAGGCGCACCAGGGCCACCTCCAGATCCACCCGCGGATCCGGTGACCGTCGCATGTCGATCAGGGCCGTGCCCAGTACCTCCAATGCCCGTGTCGTGATCGCCGGCGTGACCAGCTCGGCGAATCGCTCGGCCCGCTCCCGATCCGCTGCGGCCAACTGGGTCGGTGGCACGCCCATTGCGATGAGGAAGGCATCGCGGAGCGAACCCAGCAGCGCCTCTCCCGTGACCCTCGGTTCGCGGCCACGGGTGATGCCGGTGGCCAGGGCAGCCAGGGCCCGGGCGGTATCCCGCTCGGTGAGGGCAGCCAGCAGCTCGTCGGTAGAGGTCTCGTCCTCGGTGATGCCACCTGCCACCACCCGGTCGAGCGCCGACAGGGCATCCCTGGCCGATCCCCTCCCGGCCCGCACGACATGGGAGATCCCGTTCTCGTCCACGTCCAGGGAGGCCTCGGCGATCACATCGCGCACGAGGGACTCGAGTTCGGTTGCCGGCAGCAGGTTCAGCTCCAGGTGCTGCGACCGGCTCCGGATGGTCTCGACCACCTTGTGCGGTTCGGTGGTGGCCAGGACGAAGACGACGTGGTCGGGGGGTTCCTCCAGCGTCTTGAGGAGGGCGTTCTCGGCGCCGGCGGTCAGCATGTGGACCTCGTCCAGGAGGTACACCTTGGTCCGGCCGGGGGTGCCGAGGGCGACCCTCGCCAGGAGGTCGCGCATGTCGTCGACCTTGTTGTTGGACGCCGCATCCAGCTCGTGCAGGTCGAAGGAGGTGCCGGCGTCCATGGAGGTGCACGACTCGCACTCGGCGCAGGGTTCGCCGTCCACGACAGCCGTGCAGTTCAGGGCCTTGGCCAGCACCCGCGCGGCCGTCGTCTTTCCGGTTCCGCGGGGCCCGCTGAGGAGGTAGGCGTGGAGGACGCGGTCCTCCCTCACGGCGTTCCGGAGGGCTGCGACCACGTGCTCCTGTCCCCGGATCTCCGAGAATCGCCGGGGCCTGAAGCGCCGGTAGAGCGACGTGTACTCCATGGCCTGACCCTACAGCGGCACCACCGGAGGGGCCTCGGGCCCGGAGCCACCGAACGGCGGAGGGAGTGGGATTCGAACCCACGGTGACGGTGAAGCCACACACGCGTTCCAGGCGTGCCGAATCGTCCGCTCTCGCATCCCTCCGGGACCCGGCGCGCTGCAGGGTTCCGGGCGACAACGATACCGAGCCGCAGGATGGGATACGGGCGGCGCGGGTATCGTTCGTGTGCACCCGTTCTCGAGTGTGGCGGTCGGGTCCTGTGCGACCGGGCCCCGTGAATCGGGTCAGGGCCGGAAGGCAGCAGCTCTCAGCGGAACTCCCGGAGTGCCGCAGACCGCCTGGCCGCCACTCTCGAGGACGGGTGCCGCCGCGTCCGGACCTAACGTCACGTGGATGGAGCATCCGGGAGCGACCGTCGGGCCATCTGACGAGGACCACCAGGCCGACCACGACCTGATGGGCGTGGCGCTGGCCGAAGCCGCCCTGGCCGCTGAAGCGGGCGAGGTGCCGGTCGGTGCCGTGGTCGCAGTCGGTGGTCGGATCGTGGCCCGACGGCACAACGAACGTCAGGCCACCGGTGACCCGACGGCCCACGCCGAGGTCCTGGCCCTGCGAGACGCAGCCACGGAACTCGGAACCTGGCGACTCGACGACGCCGTCCTGGTCGTGACCCTCGAGCCCTGCCCGATGTGTGCCGGAGCCGCCTGGGCCTCCCGGATCGACCGGCTCGTCTGGGGAGCACCCAACCCGGAGGCCGGAGCCGCCGGCTCCCTCTACAACCTGGGTTCCGACCCACGCCTGAACCACGAGTACCCGGCGACCGGCGGCGTCCGATCCGGGGACTGCGCCGGGCTTCTCACCTCGTTCTTCGCCCGGCACCGCTGACCGGCGGCCGACCGGTCCGGTTGGCCGCCCGTCGGCACCTCAGTAGCCTCGTCGGCGGAAGGTTGCCAGAGCGGACGAATGGGGCGGCCTCGAAAGCCGTTGTGGCCTCCGGGTCACCGTGGGTTCAAATCCCACACCTTCCGCCACCAGTGGCCGGGTCCCCGACCCGGTCACTGACGCGTTCAGCCCACGTCGACGGGCTCCGAGATGGCCCGCCAGAATCCCAGCCCGTGGTCCCACTCGGCCAGGCTGAGGGTGTCGCGGGCGTCGAACTTGTCAGGGCCCAGAGAGTTGTAGGGCTGTCCCGAGATGGAGAACGATCCGAGCTGGACGGCCGCCGCGGCGAACGATTCGTTGGTCAGGTCGGGACCCGCCGCGATGGCGATCTGGCGGAACATCTCGAACAGCCGGCATGAGGCCTGGGTGGCGGACCAGTAGTTGGCCTCGCCCTCCTCCAGGAGCTCCACCGACCGCACCTCCAGGCCGAGGCCCGCCTCGATGATGGCCAGGCAGTCGGCCATGGCCGGGTCCGTCGAGGAGGTGAACGACCGGTTGGTCAGCAGGGTGCCCGCCTCCTCTATGCCCAGCGGAGGGTCGGTCTTCCACCGGTTGGTGGAGTCGCCGTTCAGGATGAGCACGGTGAACTCGTCACCCAGCTGGAACAGGACCTCCTGTGCGTAGGCGGCCTCGCCGATGAAGAACACGGTGGAGACGCCCTCAGCCCGCGCCCGTTCGAGCAGGACCTCCATGTGGGCGAGGGTGGCCGCCTCGTCGCCGGTACTCGGGTTGTAGGTGGCGAGTGCGACGTCGGCTCCCGCCGCCTCGAGGGCCTCCGTGGTGTCGGCGATGGTCGCCTCGTAATCGCCGTTCGCCCCGTAGAGCATGAAGGTGCCAAGGTCGGCCAGTCGCCCGGTCTCCCGCAGCAGGTTCACGAAGGCCCTGCCACGACGGCCCAGGCTGATGTCGTCACTGATCCAGGTGGCGGTGATCCGCTCCAGCTGTTCGGGTGTGGGCTTCCCCCCGACCAGGATCGTGTCGTACAGGCCGCCGAAGCACTCGTTGACGCTCTCGGCGCCGGGCCCGGCGAACCCGTTCAGCACGGCGAACACCTGGTGGTCCTCGGCCAGTTCCACGCACACCGCCTCGGCCGTGGCTGCACCCACCGGTAGGAAGGTCCCGTGGACGACCTCGATCATCCGGCCCAGGATGCCGCCGGTGGCGTTGACGTGGGCGACATAGGTGTCAACGGCCGGCTCGTAGTTCGCATACGTGAGGTTGAACCCGTAGGTCGAGTTGAACTTCTCGAAGTCGATCGACGTGAAGCCGACCCTGATGGTCTCCGAGGTGACGCCCCGGAAGGAGTCGGTCAGGAGGATCGGGGCCTCCGTGGTGGTCGTAGTGGTCTCCGGTGGCTCCTCCACAACCGTCGTGGTGGTCGCGGTCGGCTCCTCGGCGGGCGTGGTCGTGGTCGTCGTGGGCGCCGCGGTGGCGGTCGTAGGCGCCGCGGTGGCGGTGGGCGCCGTGCTGGTGGTCGTGGGCGCCGTCGTCGTCGTGGGCACCTCGGTGACGGTGGGCGTCGGGGAGCCTTCCGACGTGGGTGATCCACCGCCGCAGCCACCGGCGAGCAGCGCTAGGGCCAGCCCCAGCCCGATAAATCGCCTCATGGATCCCTCCACGTCCGGTTCCTCCCTCCGGGTCTACCGTGGGTACGGTCACCGCTCCAGACAGTAGACGGGATCCGATCGGTCGGTCACCAGCCGGAGAGGACCGATCGGCTGGCCTCGACGACGCGGCGGGCCATCGGGCCCATTCCAAGCCTGGTCAACCCGGTGTTGAACACCTCCGGTGCGACCACCGGATCTGCGGAGATGCCCCGCAACAGGCCGAACAGGTGCACGTGGTCCACCACCCCGTCGCCGGGCAGGGGGCGTGCCACCATGCATTCGGCCATCGGGTCGTCCCACGGCTCGGGTCCGGCGTCGCAGAGTTGGAACACCCGGATGGCCTCGCCCGGCATGGACGCCAGGGTGTCGGCATGGCGGCCGTATGGTCCGCCGGGTTGTCGGAGCCAGTGCCAGGAGTCCAGAAGCACCCCCACGTTCGGTCGTTCCGTCCGCCGCAGGAGGTCCCAGCAGGTCGTGATGTCCGGGATCCCCGACCACGGGAGGAACTCCACGCAGATGGCGACGTCTACCTCGGCGGCCCGATCGGCCACCGCAGCCAGGTTGGCCACCGTGGCCTCCATGGACCGGAGGTCCGGTTCCAGGACCACGGCAGCGAGGTTCGGTGCCCCGTGTGCCGAGGCGATGTCGATCGACTCCCGTGATGCCTCCACGGCCGCGGCGGGGCTCGTTGCGTTGGCCCAGCCGTAGATGGCCTCGACGCAGACGACCCGGAGGCCCGCCGTGTCGAGTCGGGACCTGATCCGCTCGGAGGACCACCCCCGGGCCTTCAGCAGGACCTCGTGGAGGGTCCAGTAGGAGATGCCGGCGACTCCGGCGGAGGCACATGCCTCCACGTACTCCTCGAAGCCCGCTCCGTCGAGCGAGAACGTGTCGGGTAGCAGGGTGCTGGGACAGAGGTACAGGTCGTCGCGCCGACGACGGTCGGCGGTCAACCCGAGGCCTCCGGCGCCGGGCTGGGCTCCAACCGGGCCAGGAGGGCAGCCACCAGGTGGTCGATCGTTGACTCCGGGGGTGGCGTCAGGGTGAGGCGGCCATCGCTCCAGAGGGTGGCGAACCCCCAGACCAGGGACAGCTGCAGGCGCGTCCAGTGGACCCTGGCGTCGACGTCCAGGCCCAGCATCTCCAGCACCGTCCGGAGTGGGCCACCGACGCGTTCCACGGCTGCCAGCAGGTCGGGATCATCGCCCGGTGGGTGGATGGCGGCGCTGAAGCGCCCCGGCCATGCCATGGCAAACCCCAGGTGTGCCCGGACCACGGCGTCGACGGCGTCGGAACCCGACCGCCCGACGGCGGCTCCGGTCACCACGTCGGCCAGGTCGGCCAGTGACCGGAGGGCCAGCATCCGACGCAGTCCGTCCACGCCGTCGACATGGGCGTAGAGAGACTGCGACCGGATTCCCAGCCGTTCGGCCACCAGCGAGGGCCGTACGCCGTCGACGTTCCCTACCTCGTCCAGGACCTCCAGGGCGGCATCGGCCACCCTGTCCGTGGTCACCCCCCGTCGTGCAGCCATCGCCCCTCCATCGGTTGGCTTGCAAACCTAGTCGAAGTAGAGCAGGCTGGTGTCTGATGTCTGTAGACACAACGGATTCCCTGATGGGCCTCCTCGAGGTGCCGGACGACGCCGACCTGGTCCAGGTCCTGGCCTCCCACGGCTGGGGCGACGGCCTGCCGGTGGTCGCCCCCACCCCCGAGCGGGTGGACGAGATGCTCGCGGGCTGCACCGGCTACGACCCCGACGAGGTCGTAGCCACTCTCCCACCGCGCTTCGGCCAGGCAACCCGCCTGGCCATCGCCGTGAACGCCGTGATGGCCGGCTGCCTGCCGGACCACCTCCCTGTCCTTGTGTCGGCCGTACGGGCCCTCGCCCATCCCGATCTGAACCTTCGGGGAGTCAACGCCACCACGCACTGCGTCGCCCCCCTCCTCGTCGTCCACGGCGACGTGGCCCGCAGCGCCGGCTACCACGGCGGCCTCGGAGCGTTCGGCCCGGGAAGTCGAGCCAACGCCGCCACCGGCCGGGCCCTCCGCCTCGTCCTCCTGCACATCGCCGGTGCCACGCCGGGCGAGGGTGACGCCTCCACCCAGGGTGGGCCGGCAAAGTACGGCTTCTGCGTCGCCGAGAACCTGGACGCCTCACCCTGGGCCGGGTACGCGGCCTCGGTCGGGCTGGATGCTCCATCGGCGGTGACCATCCACTGTGGCGAGGCGCCACACAACGTTCACGACATGGAGTCCTCGGACCCCACCGGGATCCTCGACAAGGTGGCCTCGGCAATGGCCACGACCGCCCAGAACAATGCCTGCATCAGCCAGGGCGAGTACCTGGTGGCGCTCTGCCCGGAACACGCCGCCACCTGTGCCGTCGCCGGATGGTCCCGAAGCGATGTGGCGTCCTACCTATTCCAACGCGCCCGACTGCCCGTCGGCGAGCTCAAGCAGGCCTTCGGACAACGGGCCTGGGCCCCCTGGATGCAGCACCTGCGCGACGACGACACCGCCCCGATGACCGGACACCCCGACAACATCCGGATCATGGTGGTGGGCGGCGCCGGCAGGCACAGTTCCGTCATCCCCAGTTGGGGAATGACCCGGAGCGTCACCGTCCCCGTCGAGCCCTAGGAGTACCAGTGCACATACACCCCCCCACCGGAGCGACCAGCACGCCGCCGACCACCCTGGCCCCCACCTCCGCCGTCCTCGCCGGCCGACGGATCGGCATCCTCGACAACCGCAAGCCCAACGCCGGCATCCTCCTGGCACGGCTGGCCGAACGGCTGGCCGAACGTACGGGTGCCGAAGTAACGCTCGTGGAAACCAAGAACGCCGCCATCCCATGCGAGGACCAGGTACTCGGTCGCCTCGTCGAGGAGGTCGAGCTGGTCCTCACCGGCACAGCCGATTGAGGAAGCTGCACGTCGTGGAGTGTCCACGACACCGTGAAGCTGGAAGGTGCCGGCATCCCCACCGTGCTGGTTGCCACCGGAGAACTCCGTCTCCTCGCCGACCAGACCGCCGCCGACCTGGGTCTGGCGGGCCTCCGGATCGTCTCTGTGGCACACCCGATCGGCGGAGTCGCCGAGGAGGCGATCCTGGCCCGGGCCGACGCCGTGGTCGACGAGGTGCTGGGCCTCCTCACCAGAGCGGCCGGGTGACCGCACGATGAGCATCCGGATCGACCACGCGGGTCGCACCGCCCTGGTGACCGGCGCCGGAGCCGGCATCGGCCGGGAGATCGCCCGTTGGCTGGCCCGGGCCGGCGCAGCGGTGGCAGTCAACGACCTCAGGGCCGAACGGGCCGAGGTGGTGGTCGCCGAGATCAACGACGAGGGAGGCACGGCGATCGCCGTGGCCGCCGACTGCCGGGACGAGGCCGCCGTGGACGCCATGGTGGCCACCGTTGCAGACCGTCTGGGGGCCCTGGACATCGCCGTCAACAACGTCGGGATGCTGCCGGCCGGGCGACGGCCCCGACCCTTCGTCCGGTACCGGTACGACGACTGGCACGACATCATCGACCAGAACCTCGTGGCGGCCGCCCTCTGTGGTCGGGCCGAAGCCGAGTTGATGGTCGGGAGGGGAGGCGGTTCGATCCTGTTCGTGACCTCCGGTGAGACGACCCGACCGTCGCCGTACAACGCGGCCTACGCGGCGGCCAAGGCGGCGGTGAACCACCTGGTCACATCCATGGCCGTGGAGCTGGGACCGGCCGGCGTCCGGGTCAACGCCATGGCACCGGGAACGACGATGACCGAGACGGTGGCGGCTGCGTTCACGGAGGAACGCATGGCGGCGATCGTCGAGGCCACACCCCTCCGTCGCATGGTCGAGCATGACGAGCTGGCCCGCCTGGCGGTATTCCTGACCAGCGACCTGGCCCGCTGCATCACCGGACAACTCGTGCTGGCCGACGCAGGGGCGTTCCTGTCCCGGAGCCGACCTGCCAACGACGAGGGCCTGACCTCCCCAATCCGGTAGCGGCCCTCCGACTGATCGGGCGGACCGGACCGACCCGTGACCGGACCTCCAGTAGTCGCCGAGGGAGCGCCTAAAGGCCGATCTGGTGGTGGGGCGGGATCTCGAAGCGCCCGATGGCATCGGCCCGATCGTGAAGCAACCCGACGGTGTCATCCAGGTCCCGACCGATGATGAACTGCCGTCGGACGGTGCACTCCACCACGAAGCGACCCAGGTCGTCCAGGTCGGCGACCGTCACGTTCCGCCCGGCCTGCTCCAGGCGGTCCTTCATCTCGGCGAAGGACATGCTCTTGCGGCCGGTTCCCCCGCGGACCCGCTCCAGGTCGGCCGGACGGTTCCGCTGGGATGTGAACAGCCCGGTGTCCATCAATCCCCCGGACGGGTAGAACACCGACGCTCCCATGGACTCGGACTCGACCCGGAGCTGGTGGTCCAGCGTCTCTGTCATGCAACTCACCGCCGCCTTGCTGGAGGCGTACAGGCCTGCCGACGGCACCGGTGCGAAACCACCGTCACCCGAGGACGTGTTGACGACGTGTCCCGGCTGACCGGATTCCAGCATCCGGGGAACGAAGGCCATGATCCCGTTGGCCACGCCGAACACGTTTACCCCGAAACACCACCTCCAGTCGTTGGGCTCGTGGGTCCAGATCCGGCCACCTCCACCGGAACCCACCCCGGCGTTGTTGTAGAGCAGGTTGCACCGCCCGTGCATCGTGAAGACCTGGTCGGCCAGCGAGTCCACCGAACGATCGTCTGAGACGTCCGTCAGGATCCCGGAGATCCGGCCCGGGTAGGAAGCCGACAGCGCGGCCACCGTCGTATCCAGGACGTCCTGTTCGATGTCGGCCACCACGACCGTGGCATCGGCCTCCAGCAGGGCGCGGACGATCCCACGACCGATGCCGTTGGCGCCGCCGGTCACGACCGCGACCGACCCGGCGACCTCCATGGACGCCGCCATCAGGCCACCACCTCCTGGGTCTGGTTCTGCGGCGCCATGCCGGGGCAGCCCTTGCCCCTCTCCGAAATATCGGAGTACGCGATGCCACCGGCCACATGGGCCTTCGTCGGACAGAACTGCTCGGCCAGGGGTCGCAGCTTCGCGACGTCGAATTTGTAGAGCCTGGCTGCGTTGGTCGTGAGCAGCGCGGTGGCGTCGTCCTCGGTCATCTGTCCGAAGGTGAGCCTCAGGTGCTCGTCGGTATACGGGTGGGATCCCTCGACGTGCGGGTAGTCCGAGCCCCACATGACCTTCCCGACGCCGATCTGCCTCACCACCTCGGTTTCGGTGGGGCGTAGGAAACTGGCGCCGACATGGCACTGGCGCTGCCAGTACTCCGATGGCCGCAACGACATCTGGGCCACGGCGATGCCGCCGAAGATCGCCTCGGAACCGTACGTCGAGTACTTCATCCGCTCGTAGAACGAGTCCAGCTTCTCGAGGGTGTCGGGCACCCAGGCGGTGCCGCTCTCGGTGTTCACCCACTGGAGGTCGGGGTGGCGCTCGAACACACCGGAGAACATGAGGTGCCACAGGGCCCGCTGACTCCACCACGAGACCTCCAGCATGAACATCGCCAGCGAGGCCGGGAAGTGGTTTCCGAAGTTCGGAGTGGCACCACCCGAATGGTGGTTCAGCGGCATCCCACATGCTTCGGCGGCCGCCCAGATGGGTCGGTAGGAGGCCGAGTAGAGGGGCTCGAACGGTGAGTCGGGTGGAGCGCCGGGAACCAGGATCCCGCCACGCAGCCCGTTCTCGGCTGCCCACTCGATCTCGGCCACCGATGCCTCGACGTTGCCCAGGAAGATCTGTGCGATACCAGCCCTGCGGTCGGGCGCCTCGGATACGAAGTCCAGGAGCCAGCGATTGTGGGCCCGGAGGCCGGCCCATCTGCGGACCATGTCATCGCTGTAGGGAGGAGCCTCGAACTGGCTGGCGGCCGCTGGGGCGAACGGCGGCTGGGTGTTGGGGAAGAGCACCGCGGCCACGACACCGTCAGCCTCCTGTTCCCGGAGGCGACGCTCACTGGACCAATTGCGATCGCCGTCCACCTCGGGGTCGCCGTCCACGCCGACGTTCAGCGGCGACCGGTCGGAGTCCTTGAAGACCTCGGCGGTCCGTCGTTCGGCCTCGAGTACCGACTCCACCCACTCGTCGAAGTCCTCGTGGTACTTCTTCTCCAGGTAGGGCTTGTAATCGTGCAGCGCCGCACCACAGTGGGTGTCGGCCGAGATGACGACGTGTCTTTCGCTCATCGTGTTTTCACTCCCAGGTGGTCGGGTCGGCAGTCGGTGCCGGGCTCAGGCGTACTGCATCTCGCAGCCGTACTCGTCCAACCACCAGCGGGCGGTGCGGGTGGCGTCGGGTGGGGTGCGTATATCCAGTGACTGGCCCAGGTCTTCGGGCGTGGGACCGATCCGGTCGGCCACGGCCCGTAGCGCGGCCTCGTCCAGGTCGTAGCAGTCGATGGCATTGAGGCCAAGCAGGCGGCGGGTGTCCTCAACGGTGGCGTCCGCGAAGTCGTTCTTCAGGCGGGCCCGGGTGTTGGGCCACGACCCCTCCGGGTGCGGGTAGTCGGTGCCCCACATGAGGGCGTCGATTCCGTTGATGTGCCGGCGACGGACCTCCTCCCTGGACATGGTCGATGCGCCGATGAACACGTTGGTCCCGAAGTACTCGGACGGCAGGCGGGAGATGAGGCCCTTCATGCGCGAACCCATCTTCTTGACCTTGAAGCTGGCACCGAAGTTGATATCGGCCTTCCACAGGAGGTCGCCGATCCAGTACGACCCGCATTCCACAACGGCATAGCGCAGGTTCGGGTACCTGTCGAACTTGCCGGAGAACAGGAGCTGCCAGAGGATCCGGTGGGTCCAGAAGGGCACCTCGTTGATGTAGATGGCCACGTTCTCTCCGTAGGAGCTGAAGTCGGCCTCACCGGAATGGGTGTGGACCACCAGGCCCGTCTCGGCACACGCCGCCCAGAAGCGGTCGTAGTGGTCGGACCCGTAGGCCGGGAAGTCGTGCCACATGGTCGGCACCATGACCCCCTTGATACCGGGCCGGCCGGCCAGCGACTCGACCTCCTTCACGGCCTCGTCTACGTCGTGGACGACGGGGATGAGGGCCACGCCGGCGCGCCGTACGGAGTCGGTGGCGCAGAACTCCTCCAGCCACCGGTTGTGGGCACGGGCCCCGCCGAATGCCAGCCGGGGATCGGTGATCTGGCCCGCTGCCAGACCGGCGCCGAACGGCGGGGACTCCTGGCCGGTCACGGCGTCGCCGTCGGCGAAGATGATCTCGCCGGCCACACCGTCGGCGTCCAGCACCGGATCGCGGACCTCGGGGTCGTAGGCGCCCTGGAGGCCCCATTCGTTCTCACCCTCCCACTCGGCGATGAACTCGGCGTTGAGTTCCTCGGCGATCCGCCGGTGCTCGTGGCGCTCGGCGACGTAGGCGTCGAACTCCTCGTGCAGCGAGGACTCCAGGTACGGCCGGTACTCCTCGCACTGCAGACCGGCGTGGGTGTCCGACGAGACGACTATGTACGGTTCGCTCCCGGTGCTGACCTCTCGCTCCACGGTGTACCTCTCCTGATGGGGCGCTGCTCTCTTGGACAGCGTCACAGACTTCGTTGTACACTGTCGCAGAGAAAGGGCCCGACCGCAACCCGGGACCCAGAGGCCACATGGACGACATCCGACCCAGGACCAACCGCCAAGCCGGCCTCGAACCGGCCGAGGTACTCGACCGGGCCATCGCCCTCGTCGAGGTCGAGGGTGCCGATGCGCTGACCATGCGCCGACTGGCCTCCGAACTGGGCGTGGCCACCACGTCTATCTACTGGCACGTCGGCAACCGGGAACAACTGGTAACGGCCATGGTCCGGCGCCACGGAGAACGCCTGGCCGAAGCCCCGATCCTGGGCGACACGGCACGGGATCGGGTACTCGCTGTCGCACGCCTCATCTGGGAGGGCGCCCTGGCGGATCGGGAGATCACCCGGCTGGCCGCCGCCCACGGGCTGTCGTCGCTCCATGCCCAGCACCTGGAGCTGGCAATGGCCAGGGAACTCCAGGAGGCCGGCGTGGTCGGCGAAAGCGCCCGCGACGCCCTCCGTGCCATCACCGCCTGTGTCGGCGGCTTCATCGTGGCCGCGCTGCTCGACGATGCCCTCCCGACCGACCACCGTCGAACCTCGGTGCTGGCCCACCTGGAGGACCCGGGCCTGGACCCCGCCACCCGCTCGGCCCTGGCCACGAACAGCCACCTGCCTTCGTTGTTCGCTACGACGCTGCGGGCCGTGGTGGACTCCATCGTTCCCGCCGACCTCTCGGCCAACGCCTACCTGTAGGGCTGGTCGCCGACCGGCCTCAGCCGTCGTAGCGGTAGGCCGTCGCCTTCGGCTTCACCGGGCGGGCGAACCAGAGCGGCCGGCGTAGGCCGTCAGGTCCGGGACCCGGTCGGGCCTTGGCCAGCCACTCCTCGAAGACCCGGTGCGACGCCGCCGTGTCGACCACCACATCGCCGTACGAATCGCCGGGCTCAGCCGGCGAGACCGTCACCCGCTGCAGCCAGCAGTGCATGCCGCTGACCGGGTCCGGCTGCACGGGGAAGGTGAGGTTCTGGTGCACCCCGGTGTCGGTCCACCAGATCAGCCCGGTGTCCGGATCGTCGCTCTGGTAGGCCTCCACGCCCTGCTCCCGCTGGAGCTTCCATCGACCGTCCTCGTCCTGTTCGATCGAGGCCTTTCCGGCCCCCCACGACCTCGCCTTGTCGTCCTCGAGGCGCCACCGCCCCATGTGATGGCTGGCCGCGACCACGCCGGGGCGGATGCCCTCCGTACGCCACGCCTGGATCACGAAGTGGCCGATGCGGGTGGTGATCCGGACCAGGCCGTTCTCGTCGATGCCCAACTCCTCCGCATCGCCGGGGTGCAGCCAGAGCGGGTGGCGGTGGCTGATCTCGTTCAGCCACTGGCTGTTGGCCGACCGGGTGTGGATCAGGGTCGGGATGCGGAAGGTGGGCACCAGGATCCGCTCGCCGGCCGACATGTCCAGGTCCTCCCAGTGCACCTGGCTCCTGATGAACGTCGGCATGGAGTACTCGGGCCAGCCCCAGTCGCGGATCGTCTCCGAGAAGAACTCCAGCTTCCGCGACGGCGTCGGAAACCCGAGCTTCGGCTCGCCATCGATGTCCACGGCCGGCGAGCCGTCGCCGATGAACGGCATGTGCCCCGTGATCTCCTCCAGCGAGCCGTACGAACCGGCTGTACCAGCCCGGCGCCAGACGCCATCGGCGCCTCGTTCGGCCCCTCCAAGGTCGGCTGCCGGCACGTCGCGTTCGTAGACCTGCGTCTGGTCGCCGGGCAGGGAGAACGAGCCCTTCCGCCGCATGTACTCCAACGGGGTGACGCCCTCGGCCTCGGCCGCCTCTGGAAGGCCGGGAACCGAACCCTCGAACAGCATCGAGTAGTACTCGTCGAGCGTGAGCGGCGTGCCCGGATTCTGGATGCTCTCAAACTGTGGACGGATGCCCAGGGAGCCGTCGGGGTCGATCCGCCACGACAGGTCGATGAAGAACTCCTGCTCCTCCCAGACCTCGCCCGGGTTGGCCTCGTAGGTGCGCTCGATGGTCTCGCCGTCCAGCTCCCGGTGTCGTCGGGCGACGGGCTGGCGGAAGCCGATCCAGCGGCCGTTGTGGGTCTCGAAGCTGGCAACGTCGTGGCGCTCCGACGCGATTCCCATCGGCAGCACGTAGTCGGCGAACCAGGCCGACTCGTTCCAGGTTGGGGTGAGCGCCACGTGGCATCCGATCCTGTCGGTGTCGCGCAGCACCTCCATCCACGTGAAGCCGTCCGGATTCGTCCAGAGCGGGTTGTAGACCCGGGTGAAGTAGGTGTCCAGGTAGCCACGCCCGGACTTCAGGAAGTGCGGCAGCAGGATCGACATCTCGTGGTGGCTGAGCGGATACTCGATCGGCCACTGCATCTCGTTCCACCGACCCTGGGGCTCGGGATGGATCGGGGTGACGGGAATGAACTTGTTCCAGCCGTTGGCGTTGGTGCCACCCACGGTGCCAACCGACCCGGTCAGCACCGTCAGGAACTGCAGGCAGCGGGCCACCATCCAGCCGCCCTCGTTGCCAGCCGAGGATGCCCTCCAGGTGTGGGAGGCGAACCCTCCCAGGCCTTCCCCGATGGTGCGGGCGACGGTCCGTAGGCGGTCCTCGTCGATTCCACAGGTCCGGGCGGCGGCCTCCGGCGTGTACTCGTCGTAGAGCTCCAGCAGGGCCGGTCCCACGTTGGCGAACACCGGTTCAAGGTCCGGCCTCGACTCGCGCAGGAAGGTCTCCCAGTTCACCCACCGCTCGAAGAAGGCCGCGTCCCAGGTTCCGTCGAGGATCAGCAACCGGGCGATGGCAAGCAGCAGGAACGCCTCGGTGCCGGGCCATGCCGAGAACCAGTGGTCGGCCTTGGACGCCGTGTTGGACAGCCTGGGATCGATGCAGATGACCGTGGCGCCGTTCTGCTGGCCCTCGATGATCCGCTGGGCGTGCGGGTTGAAGTAGTGGCCGGCCTCCAGGTGCGCCGAGATGAGGAAGATGACCTTGGCGTTGGCGAAGTCGGCTGAGGGGCGGTCGAAACCCATCCACGAGGCGTAGCCCACCCGGGCGCCGCTGGAGCAGATGTTGGTGTGGCTGTTGTGGCCGTCGATGCCCCAGGAGTGGAGGACCCGCTCCATGTAGGTGTCGTCGCCCATCCGACCCACGTGGTACATGACCTCGTGGTGGCGTTCCTCCCGGAAGGCGTTACCGATGCGGGTGCCGATCTCGTCCAGGGCCTGGTCCCAGGTGATGCGCTCCCAGAGTCCCTCGCCCCGCTCTCCCACCCGCTTCATCGGGTGCAGGATCCGCTCGGGGTCCTCCACCTGGTTGATGGTGGCCGGGCCCTTGGCGCAGTTGCGGCCCCGACTGGCCGGATGCACCGGGTTTCCCTCGAACTTGGTGATCTGCCCGGTCTCCTTGTCGACCCATGCCAGCAGGCCGCAGTTGGCCTCGCAGTTGAAGCAGGTGGTGGGCACCAGGCGGTGTGCCCTACGGACCTGGTCGGGCCATGCCGCCGGGTCGAGCGACTCGACGTGGTCCCAGGTCTCCTCGGGCGGGTAGGCGGACAGGCCCTCGGCGCCCGTACCGGGCGGTGCTGCGTCCAATGCCATCGCGGGTCTCCGGTTCTGTCGCTACGAGAGTGGGACCGACTGGCCGGCCCCCACGTAGGCGTCCTCGTATGCGAACAGGCCGAACAGGACGAAGGGCACTGCCACGGCCGGCAGCAGCGGATCATCAGCCCCGGTGGCGATTGACGCGGCGACGAGAACGAGCGGCATGGCCAGGCCGTTCAGGCGCCACTGTCGGAACGACCTCTGCTGGCCTCCCCGGGTCATCTCCGCCAGGGCCATGGTCACATGTCGCGAGTGTCCACCCCTCAACTCCAGCCCGACCAGGAGGCCGTTGGTGACCAGGCCCACCAGGAACGTCCACTGGATGGCGGCGGTCCCCGGTACCTCCATCACGAGGTCCAGCAACGAGTAGGCGGCTCCGCCGGCGACGACGGCCTGGGCCAGGAGGATCGGCAGGAGGAGGGGCTCCTGCCAGAGATCGCGGCCTTCGCACTGCCCGAACAGGAAGGCGGTGTACCCGGCGGTGGCCAGCGCCAGCAGCACGGTGGGAACGACCAGCAGGGGGAGGAGGCCGTCGGCGTCGACCAGACCGACCACCCACCAGGTGGCCAGACAGGCGGCAAAGCCGCCCAGGACGTATGCGCCCTTCACCAGCCACGACGTCCGATTGCCCCGTGTCAGCAGGTACATGAGGCGCTTCGGCTGCTTCAGGTCCGCGACCAGCAGGAAGCCGGTGAGCGCCAGGAACACGCCGGCCAGCATCGGGGGCACGATGCCCACGGCTGACCGGGCGTCACCGTGGCCGAGCAGGACCAGCAGGGAGGCGACCAGCATCACGCCGGCGGCCACGGCCTTGGTGACCAGGTATCCCGAGACCATCGAACCCCAGGCCGTCGGGTGCTGGGTCGTGAAGACGGTCCGCGCCATGGCGGCACCGTCCTCCCGGGTGGGGGAGGCGGTGAGCGCCACCGGCGTGGGGGTGGGATGGCCGGGGGTGGTGTCGGCCCAGATCATCCCGTCGTCGGCGATGGCCGATGCGAGGGGATCCAGCGAGGATGGGCTGGCGCCCTTGTAGACGACCTTCGGGTTGGTGCCCTGTTCCGGGGCGCGAACCGTGCCACCCGAGGCGAGGAGCATCGAGATCTCGGACGCCGGATCGTCCAGGTTGCCGACCCGTATGGCCTGCGTGGGACAGACGACCACGCAGGAGGGCTCCAAGCCATCCTCGATCCTGTGGTTGCAGAAGTTGCACTTGTGCGCGGTACCGGTCTGCGGGTTGAGGTAGATGGCGTCGTACGGGCAGGCATTCATGCAGGCCTTGCATCCGATGCAGTTGCCGTCGTCGAAGTCGACCACGCCGTTGTCGGCCCGGAACAGCGCCGAGGTCGGGCAGATGTCCATGCACGGCGCGTCGTCGCAGTGGTTGCACCGCATGACCGAGAAGTGGCGCTCGCTGTCCGGATGCGTACCGGTCTCCACGTACTTCAGCCAGGTGCGGTTCACCCCCAGCGGTACGTCGTGCTCGCTCTTGCAGGCCACGGTGCAGGCGTGGCAACCGATGCAGCTGCCGGAATCAAGTACGAATCCGAGGCGGGTCATGGTGGGAGGGCTTCCGGTCGGGTCGATCCGCCGGTCAGGCGGAGACCGTGGCCATCTGTCGAATGCCTGCGCACAGCAGGACGACCATCCGGTCGAAGCTGTCGTCCAGGTCGAGTGCGAAGGGGTGGCCGTCTCCGGCCTCCAGGTGGGCGAAGCCGTGGAACGCACTCCGCAGCGTCCTGGCGGCGTGGATCCGTTCGTCGTCGTCCAACCCGTAGCCGGCCAGCGCCTGGCCCAGCATCTGGACGACCCGTTCGACCGCATCGGCCAGCTCTACGTCCGATGAGCAGGGATAGCGGTCGGTAGCCGCGTACAGGCCGGGATGTTCGGCGACCATTGCCCGCCAGGCACCGCCCATGGCCCGGACGGCGTCGTCGCCCGCCAGCCCCACGGCGGCCTCGCCCAGGCGGCTGGCGAGGATCTCGCGACCCCGCAGGCCCAGTGCCCGGATGAGGGCGTCGTAGTTGTCGACGTGGCGGTACAGGGCCGGCTGTCGTACGCCCAGGCGTTCGGCCACCCGTGTCAGGGTGACCGCGTCCAGCCCGTCCGCATCGGCCAGCTCGGCGGCACAGTCCACCACCTGGCCGGTGTCCAGGGTTCGCCTGCTCATGCCCGGACCCTAGTGTTATAGACCCTCACGATCCAGTTATGGATACTGACGTTTTCGTGAACCATCACTCCATTCGCTTCCGGAGTGGTCACCAGACCACCAGGACCGCTCCGGCAGCCACCAGGACCGCCCCCCAGAGGGCCCGTGGGCCGAGGGCCTCGCGGGCGATGAGCACGCCCAGCACCACCGAGACCTGCCGCAGGCCGGCCACCTGGCCCGCCTGGGCCTGCTGGAAGGCCAGCAGCACGAGGGCGTAGGCAGCGCCCTGGCCCATGCCGACCACCGTTGAGACCCCCAGCACGGGCCGGAGTCGACCCCATCCGGGCCGACGTACCAACAGGACGGTCGTGGAGCTCAGGATCATGATCACGGACAGGTATCCGAGCACTCCGGTGAGGTCGACAGCGCTGGCGTCGATGAGCGAATAGCTGACCGTGCAGAGGCCGGTGCCCACCGCCAGGACCACGGCCCGGCGCTCCCGGAGTCGGCTTCCCAGCCCGGCCAGTACCACGAGGCCGACGAGAAGCACGACCAGGCCGACCACGGTGGCGACCGACGGTCGCTCGTCCAGCAGCAGCCAACCACCCAGGCCCACCAGCAGCGGAGCGGTCCCCCGGGCGATCGGGTAGACCACGCCCAGGCTGCCCTCCCGGTAGCCGGTGCCCAGCAGGCTCAGGTACGCACTCTGGGCCACCGCCGAGGCCAGCACAGCCCCGATCACCTCGATCGGTGGATCCACGACCGCCGCCGGCAGCAGGACGATACCGACGGCCAGGTAGGCGAGGGCGATGACGACCTCGGGGTCGGCGGTCCGGTGCAGGCGGGCATTCCAGCCGGCGTGCAGGACCGTCGATGCCAGTACCAGGAGGACCGCAGACGTCGGCACGGGGAGCTGGTGGGATCAGGCGGTGGCGAGGGCCTGCAGCCCTGCGATCACTGCCACGTCGAGTATGTCGTCGGTCGAACAGCCCCTCGACAGGTCATGCAGCACGCCGTCCAGCCCCTGGAGCAACGGGCCGAACGCCCGGGCCCCACCCATCCTCTCGGCCACCTTGTAGGCGATGTTTCCGCTGTCCAGGTCGGGAAAGACGAAGACGTTGGCCGATCCGGCCACCGGTGATCCCGGCGCCTTGGCGTCAGCCACCTCAGCCACCCACGCGGCGTCGAACTGCAACTCGCCGTCGACGACGAGGCCCGGCGCCCGTTCGCCGACGAGGACAGTGGCCCTACGCACCTTGTCGACCCGCTCATGCTCTGCGCTGCCCTTCGTGGAGAAGGAGAGCATGGCGATCCGCGGCTCGGCCTCGATCAGGGCGGCGAACGTCCGGGCCGTGGAGATGGCGATCGACGCCATCTGGTCGGCATCGGGGTCGGGCACCACGCCGCAGTCGCCGAAGGCCACCGGTCGGCCGTCAGGCATGACCAGCATGAAGCAGCTGGAGACCAGATCGGTTCCGGGCGCCGTCCCCAGAACCCTCAGCCCGGCCCGTAGGACGTCCGCGCTCGGACGTGTCGCCCCGGCCACGGCGGCATCGGCCTCACCGGCGCGGACCAGCACGGCAGCAGCGACCACCGGATCATCGGGGTCCAGCCCCCGGGCCTCCGCATGGGCGGCGGCATCAGCCACGGCTCCGACCGACCGGTCCAGCACGGGGTGGATCGGGACGGCGAGGCCCTCGGCGGCCAGGCGGGTTGCCGCCATGTCGGCACGCGGGTCGCCGAGGTCGGCCAGCACGATCCGTGCCGGGGCCGTCGCCGCCCGGGCATGCCACCCGGCCACCACGCCTGCTCGGGTGCGCCCGGTCACCTGCGGTCGTCCCGGTCGTGCACCAGGGGGTTCAGCCCCTGCCCCGCCACGGGATCAGACGCCGTTCCAGAAATCTCATGGCGAGGTCCATGGTCACGCCGATGACCCCGATGATGATGATCGACACCACCACGATGTCCATCCTGAAGAATTTCGAGGCTGCGAAGATCATGGCGCCCAGGCCTGTCGTGGTGCCGGTCAGTTCAGCGGCGACCAGGGTCCCCCAGCAGACGCCGAGTGCGACGCGCATGCCGGTGAAAATGTCCGGCAGGGCGTTGGGAAGGATCACGTAGCGCAGGATCTGCCACTTGTTGGCGCCCAGCGAATAGGCCGCATGGACCTTGGAACGCTGGACGCCCAGGACGCCGGCCCGGGCGGCAATGACCATGATCCAGACGGCGGCGAAGAACAGCAGGTTGACCTTGGAACCCTCACCGATTCCGAACCACACGATGAACAGCGGTAGCAGGGCCAGCGGCGGTACCGGGCGGAGCAACTCCACGATCGGGTCGAAGATCCCCCGGAGGCGGTTCGACAGGCCCATGGCGAAGCCGACCGGCACGCCTACCACCACACCGTAGAGGAGGCCCTTCAGCACCCGCCAGAGGCTGGCCCACGTATGGTCCCACAGCCCTACACGCCTGTAGCCCTTGTCAACCAGCTCGAACAGGGCATCCCAGGTCTGGCGGAGCGACGGGAAGGTGCGGTCGTTGACCATGGGTTCAGAGCCCTGCTTGATGAACCACCAGATGCCGAAGAGCCCCAGGAGCGAGACCACGCTCCATCCCGGCGAGCCCTTCACCTCGGCGGCATCGCCGAAGGTGACCGTCTTGCGGGTGCCGGAACCCTTGCCACCACCCCGGATCTTCGCGACCAGGCTCATGGCGTGCCCGCTTCGGGGCCCATGATCTGTTCTTCCATCTCCCAGATGAGGGACAGCAGTTCCTCGCGCTTCTGGATGAACTCGGGCGAGGCCTTCATCTTCCGTGGATCCACGTGCAATCCCCGCTCGGCGAACGGCAACTCGTACTCCCTCTCGATCCGGCCCGGGCGGGGAGCCATCACAAACAGGCGGTCCCCCAGGTAGAGGGCCTCCTCCACGCTGTGGGTGACCAGCACGATCGTCTTGCCCGTCTCCTGCCAGAGCTTCAGGATGAGGCCCTGCATCTTCTCCCGGGTGAGGGCGTCCAGCGCGCCGAGGGGCTCGTCCATGAGGATCACCTCGGGATCGTTGGCCAGGCAGCGAGCCAGGGCCACTCGCTGCTGCATGCCGCCCGAAAGCTCGTACACGGCCTTGTCGCCGAACCCCTGCAGGCCGACCGTGGACAGGAGGTCCTGGACCAGGTCGCGGGTCTCGGACCTCTTCTTCCGGTTCATGCGGGGTCCGAAGGCCACGTTCTGGGCGACCGTCTGCCACTCGAAGAGGGCGCCCTGCTGGAAGACCATGCCGCGCTCCTGGCCCGGCCCCGTAATGGGATCGCCTCCCAGGGTGACCGATCCAGACGTAGGAGCCAGGAAGCCGGCGATGATGTTGAGCAACGTTGTCTTGCCACAACCCGAGGGCCCGAGCAACGTCAGCAGGCGACCGGCCTCGAGGTCGAAGGAGACGTCGTGCAGGGCCTGGACCGAGCCGCCCTTCGGAAGCTCATAGACCATGCCCAGCCCGTCTACCGACAGATCCTTCACCTGTTTGCTCCCCCTACCACGCCGTTCACCGGGCGCAGCCTCGCAGATCGTAGAACGGTGGCCGGTGGGCGCCCGTATTTCACCCGTTCGCGGCCAGCCAACCGTCAACCCGATCTGCAATGCGGTCCACCCTGCCGACCAGGTCGTCGATGACCATCCGGTCGGCGATCAGCGGCGGCGAGATGGTCAGCCCGGTGTAGCCGCGGTCGTCCGGACGGATGGTGATCCGCTCCTCGCGCACGAACCCGCCCAGCACGCCACCCTGCAGGGCCGCCTCCTGGGTGGCGCTCAGGTCGCGGTCGACCGCCGAGTCAGCGCACAGGTCCACGGCGTAGAAGTAGCCGGTCCCCCGGACCTCCCGGATGCACGGGTGGGCGTCGCCCATGGCCCGGAGCTGCTCGGCGAAGTAGGCCTCGTTGTCCAGCACGTGCCCCATGAGGCCCTCGTCACGCATGGCGGTCATGTTGGCCACGGCCACCGCTGTGGCCACCGGGTGGCCGCCGAACGTCGAGCCGTGCACGTATGAGCCCATCGGGGAGTCGAACAGCTCGGTCACCAGTTGGCCGCGGATGACCACGCCGCCGAGGGGCTGGTACGCCGATGTCACCCCCTTGGCGAAGGTGATCATGTCCGGCACGACGCCGTTGCGCTCGCTGGCGAACCAGTGGCCGAAACGCCCGAACGAGCAGATGACCTCGTCGGCCACCAGCAGCACGCCGTGCTCGTCGCAGATCCGGCGGAGCTCCTGCCAGTAGCCGTCCTGTGGCACGAGGGCGCCACCACCGTTCTGGACGGGCTCGGCGATGACCATTGAGACCGTCTCGGGGCCCTCGGCCAGGATCATCTCCTCGATGGCCTGCACGCAGGACAGGTCAGCGGCGGCGGTGCCGGCCGGTGAGGTGCACTGGCGGGTGTTGGGAACGTGACGGGTTCCGTCCCAGAGCATCGGCAGGTAGGGAGCCCGGAACTTCGGGATGCCGGTGACGGAGAGCGCACCCAGGGTGGTGCCGTGGTAGGACCAGTTGCGGGAGATGACCTTGTACCGGCCCTCGTCGCCGCGGGCCACGTGGTAGTTGCGGGCGAACTTGATGGCCGACTCGACCGCTTCGGAGCCGGAGCTCACGAAGAACGTCTCGCTCAGGTCCCCGGGGGCGAAGCCGGCGATCAGGGCCGCGGCCTCGATGGCCGGTGGGTGGGCGAAGCCCCAGTTGGTGGCGAAGGCCAGCGTCTCCATCTGGCTGGCGGCAACGGCAGCCAGGTCGGATCGACCGTGGCCGATGTTCACGCAGAACAGGCCTGCCAGGCCATCCAGGTACTCCTTGCCGTCGCTGTCGTACAGGTAGCAGCCCTCACCGCGCACGATGATCGGCAGGGCATCGGTGTGCCAGGCCCCCTTCTTCGTGAAGTGGGGAACGAGGTGCTTCTGTGCCAGTTCCCTGGACGTGCTCATGTCTTCTCCGGGTGGTTGCTCAAGGGTCCTCCCGAGGTGCCGGGCCGTACACTCCTGCGAACCGACCGCCGGGTGACCGGCGTCACGGGAGTTAGAGTCTGTAACCTAATCACGAAGGCGTCTAACAACAAGGCCCGCACGGCGGACCGGTCGGCGCCTCTGCCGTCCAGATCAGGGGAACATCCTCCATGGCCAAGCAGATTCCCGAGAGCGCCCAGGTCGTCATAATCGGTGGCGGCATCGTCGGCGCCAGCATCGCCTACCACCTGACCGAGCTGGGCTGGACCGACGTCGTCCTGCTGGAACGCAACACGTTGACCAGCGGCACCACCTGGCACGCCGCCGGCCTAGTCGGGTGCCTCAGGGCCACCCAGAACATGACCCGCCTGGCCGCCTACTCGGCCGAGCTCTACGAATCGCTCGAACGCGACATGGGCCATGCCACCGGATTCCAGAAGGTCGGGTCGCTCAGCGTGGCTGCCAACCCGGAGCGCATGGAGGAGCTGGTTCGGGGCGCCGGCATGGCCAGCGCCTTCGACGTCGAGGTCGACATCATCACGGCCGAGGACCTGGCCTCCCGATGGCCGCTGCTGGACCCGGAGGGCATCGTCGGCGGCGCCTGGGTCCCCGGAGACGGCCAGGCCTCGCCCGTGGACACCACCATGGCCCTGGCCGCCGTGGCCAAGGAACGGGGCGCCCGGATCTTCGAGGGCGTGTCGGTCGAACGCATCCGCACCGAAGGCGGTCGGGCCATCGGGGTGGAGACCGACCAGGGCCCGATGGATGCCGAACACGTGGTGACCGCTGCCGGCATGTGGTCCCACCAGCTGGGGCGCGACGTTGGCGTGAACATCCCCCTGCATGCCTGCGAGCACTTCTACCTGGTGACCGAGCCGATCGAGGGCCTGCCGGCCAGCCTCCCGGTACTCCGGGACCAGGACCGGTGCATCTACGTCAAGACCGAGGCTGGCCGCCTCATGGTCGGTGCCTTCGAGCCGGTGGCCAAGCCCTACGGCGTGGGCGGGCTACCCACCGACCAGCCGTTCCTGCAGTTGGAGGAGGACTGGGAACACCTGGCCCCGATCTACGAGGCGGCCTGCGAGCGCATCCCGATCCTGGCCGACGTCGGCATACGCCTGTTCTTCAACGGCCCCGAGTCGTTCACCCCCGACGACCGCTACCTGCTGGGCGAGACGCCCGAACTCCGCAACCACTGGGTGGCAACCGGCTTCAACTCCATCGGCATGCAGTCGGCCGGCGGTGCCGGCAAGGTGCTGGCCGAGTGGATGGTGAACGGCCGGCCTCCCATGGACCTGTGGGACGTGGACGTTCGCCGCATGCAGCCGTTCCAGACCAATCGCCGCTACCTGCACGACCGCTCCATCGAGGCCCTCGGCCTCCTGTACGCCATGCACTGGCCATTCCGCCAGGTCGAGACGGCCCGGGGCGTGAGGCGCTCACCGGTCCACGACCGCCTGGTGGCCCTGGGCGCCTGCCTCGGCGAGGGTGGCGGCTGGGAACGACCCAACTGGTACGCACCGGAGGGCGTCGAACCGGTCTACGAGTACACCTACGGTCGTCAGAACTGGTTCGAGCACTCGGCTGCCGAGCACCGGGCCTGCCGGGAGGGCGCCGCCTACTTCGACCAGACGTCGCTGGCCAAGCTGCTGGTCCAGGGTCCGGATGCGTGCGCTGTGCTGAACCGGATCTCGTCGGCCGACGTCGACGTGGAGGCGGGAACGTCCGTGTACACCACCTGGCTGAACGACCGCGGTGGCATCGAGGCCGACCTGACCGTGAACCGCCTCGACGAGGAGCGGTTCCTGGTGGTGACCGCCTTCTCCACACAGGTCAAGGACGCCGACTGGATCGCCCGCCACACGCCGGACGGCGCCCGCATGACCGTCACCGACGTGACGTCCGGCTATGCGGTCCTGGGAGTCTTCGGTCCCCGGGCACGCGACATAGTGGCCCCGCTGACCGACGCCGACCTCTCCAACGAGGCCTTCCCGTTCGGCACCCTCCAGGAGATCGACCTCGCCTACGCACGGGCCATCGCCGTGCGCCGCACCTACATGGGCGAGTTGGGCTGGGAACTCTACGTTCCCACGGAGTTCGCGCTCGGTGCGTTCGATGCCCTCTGGGAGTCGGGCGCCCCCAATGGTCTCGTGGCGGCCGGCTACCACGCCATGAACTCCCTCCGGATGGAGAAGGCCTACCGCCACTGGGGTGACGACATCGGCGACGAGGACACCCCGCTGGAGGCGGGGCTCTCGTGGGGCGTGTCATTCGACAAGCCCGGTGGCTTCATCGGCCACGACGCCCTGGTTGACCAACGTGAAGTCGGCGTGACGCGACGCCTGGTGCAGTTCCGCCTGGATGACCCCGGACCGCTGCTCTACCACGACGAACCGGTGCTTCGGGACGGCCACCTGGTTGGTCGCATCACGTCCGGGATGTACGGCCACACCGTCGGAGCGGCGCTCGGCATGTCATACGTCGACTGTGAACCCGGAACGCCGAGGGCCCAGGTGGTCGAGGGCACCTTCGAGGTCGACGTGAACGGCGTGCGGATACCGGCGACCGCTTCGTACCGCCCGTTCTACGACCCGGACAGCCTGCGTCCCCGCCTCTGACCCGACACCGGGGTCAGAACCGGTTGGCGTCAGGGCATTCAGTCCAGCGGTACGTCCAGCAGGGATTCCAGGAAGCGACCCAGCGCGCTTCGCTCATCTACCGTCAGGTCTTCGTAGAGGGTGCGCTCCACCTCGTGCTGCGCCGCATAGGCATCCCTCACCAGCTCCGCGCCGGTGGCTGTAAGCGACACCGTTACCAGGCGACGATCGTCCTGTACACGGGACCTCACCACGTAACCGCCCCTCTCCAGGGTGTTCACGACGCTGGATACCGATGCCCTCGACAGGCCGGCCAGCACGGCGATCCGATGGGCCTCCAGAGGGCCCGTGGCCCAGACCGTGAACAGGATCCGGAACCCAGCCGTGGTGAGGTTCCGGGGTCGGTGCACCGTCGACTCGACGTGTCGGGTGAAACGGTTGGCCGACCGCGTCAGGGCGAAGGACAGCCGGAACAGGTCCAGGTCGATCTCGTCGTAGGCCTCGGCGACACTCTCAGCGGCCTGCTCCAGGAAGAGATCGGGGCGCTGTCCGTCGGTCACGACTCGGCAGCGGCCAGGCCGGCCTCGTCGCCCAGGTAGGCGGCGATCACCGCGGGGTCCCTCTGCACCCCGGCCGGTTCGCCCTCGGAGATCTTCTGGCCGAAGTCCAGCACCAGCACCCGGTCGGCGATGTCCATGACTAGGCCCATGTCGTGCTCCACCAGGAGCATCGATATTCCCAGTTCGTGGCGGATGTCCAGGATGAACCGGGCCATGTCCTCGGTCTCCTCGAGGTTCATGCCGGCCACCGGCTCGTCCAGCAGGAGCAGCTCGGGTTCCATGGCCAGGGCCCGCCCCAGCTCGACGCGCTTCTGGAAGCCGTACGGCAGCAGGGCCACCGGGTGCTTCCGCCACCGCTCGATCTCGAGGAAGTCGATGATGTCCTCGACGGCGCGACGGTTCGCCATCTCCTCCCGTTTGGCCGGTCCCACCCACAGTGCACCGGCCAGCCAGGACGTCTTCATGCGGATGTGGCGGCCCAACAGCAGGTTCTCCAGCACCGTCATGTGCGGGAACAGCTCGATGTTCTGAAAGGTGCGGGCAATGCCGATCTCGGCGATTCGGTCGGGGCGCTGGCCCATGATGGACTCGCCCTTCCACCTGATGTCGCCCTCCTGGGGCCGGTACACCTGGCTGATGGAGTTGAAGATCGAGGTCTTGCCCGCGCCGTTGGGACCGATGATGGCGTACAGCTCGCCCTCACCGACCTTGAACGACACATCGGTGATGGCCTTCACGCCCTTGAACGACAGGCTGATGCCATCCACTTCCAGGAGTGGCCCACTCATGACAACCACCGCTTCCGTCGCTTGTAGTGCTTCACGTCCCGGAACGACTTCCGTTCGCCCGCGTCGCCGTGCAGGCCGAGGTAGAACTCCTGGATGTCCTCGTCCTTGAGGAGCTTGTCGGCATCGCCGTCCATGACGACCTTGCCGGTCTCCATGACGTAGCCGTAGTTGGCGATCGACAGGGCCATGTTGGCGTTCTGCTCGATGAGCAGGACGCTCGTGCCCGCCTGGTTGATCGCCACGATGGTGTCCCGGATCTGGGCCACGAGCATGGGAGCCAGACCGAGGGACGGCTCGTCCAGGATGAGCAGCTTCGGGTCAGCCATCAGAGCCCTGCCTATGGCGAGCATCTGCTGCTCGCCACCTGACAGGTAGCCGGCCGTGGCGCTGCGTCGCTCGGCCAGCACCGGGAACATCGTCATCACCCGGTCGTAGGCGGTGGCCAGGGCCTTGCGATTCCTGTTGGTGATCCCGCCGGTCACCAGGTTCTCGTCCACCGTCAGTTCGGCGAATACCCGGCGACCCTCCATCACCTGGGTGATGCCCGACCGCACGATCGCCGACGGGTCGTCACCGTTGATCTGCCTGCCCTGGAAGGTGACGGTGCCCTTGGTGATCTTGCCCTCATGCGGGTCCAGTAGACCCGTGATGGCCCGTGTGGTGGTGGTCTTGCCGGCTCCGTTGGCGCCCAGCAGGGCCACGATGTGCCCGTCGGGCACCTCGATGCTGAGGCCGCGCAGCACGAGGATGACCTCGTTGTAGACGACTTCCAGGTTGGCGATCTCGAGCATGGGTTCCGCGTTTGTGGGGGTCTGTGTCTTGGTTGTAGAGCGGGACGGTGGGGCGGCCGGCCTACCGGCCGCCCCCTCGTCTCGCTCTCAGGTCAGGGTGTCTCCCGGAGGATCAACCCTGGTAGCAGGCGCCGGTGAAGTTGTGCGCCTTGGTGATGTCTGCGGCACGCGGGCCCTCTACGAGGACCGTTCCCGTGCCACCGCCCTCGGCCAGGGTCGCCCCGGCGTCGTATTCGG
>Ga0207990_1000047_pt1 | contig 65460 bp, 57 predicted proteins | sample ETNtaG_8_FD_185780 | JGI IMG/M metagenome (GOLD analysis project Ga0207990, IMG submission 185780) | Marine microbial and viral communities from oxygen minimum zone, Eastern Pacific Ocean - ETNP201406SV75 (SPAdes) (version 2) | ecosystem: Environmental > Aquatic > Marine > Oceanic ...
CATCACCCTCGGTTCGGCGTTGCTGTTGGCCGGCCTCTACCGGTTCACCCGGTTCGGCCGTGAAACCCGGGCGTTGGCAGACAACGAACGCGGTGCGGTACTGCTTGGGATCTCCCCCATTTGGGTCGGAGCCGTCAACTGGGTCCTGGCCTCAGTGGTCGCCGGCCTGCTGATGGTGCTGGCCGCTCCGGCAACACGCCTCGACGTCGGCGCTTCGAGCTTGCTCGTCGTTCCGGCTCTCGCTGCCGCGCTGGTAGCCCACCTTCGGTCGTTCGTAGGTGCGGCCCTGGCCGGACTGGGCATCGGAATGGTCCAGTCCGAGTTGATGAACGCTCAGGTGGAGTGGGCGTGGTTGCCCGACGTTGGGATTCAGCAGGGTGTCCCCCTCCTGGTCATTCTGGCTGTCCTTGCCTTCTGGGGTGATGTCCTCCCACAGCGTGGAGTGGTGCTCTCGCCTCGCCTCCCACGTTCTGCCGGTGTAGACGTCGGGGCGTGGCGTCCCATGGCCCTGTTGGCGGCGGCCGGAATCGCCGTGATGATGCTGGACAGCGAGTGGCGCCTGGCGGTGGCCATCTCGGCGTGTGTAGCCGTCATCGCATTGTCAGTGGTGGTGGTGACCGGGCTCGTCGGCCAGGTGTCGTTCGCCTCCTATGCCTTTGCCGGCATCGCCGCCTTCACGGTGATCCGTCTGGATTACGTGCCGTTTCCGATCGCACCGCTTGTCGGCGGAATCGTGGCCGTAGCCGTTGGGGTGGTCGTGGGCCTGCTTGCCGTGCGGGTCCGTGGTTCCCAGTTGGCCGTGGCCACCCTTGCTGGTTCGATAGCCATCGAGGAATTGATCTTCCGCTGGTCATGGTTTAGCGGTGGTGACCTGGGTGCCCGAATGCCCCGCCCGTCGCTGTTTGGCCTCGATCTGGGAATCGGTGCAGTGGGTTCCGCCTACCCTCGCCGGGCTTTCGTGGTGACCACTCTTGTGGTGTTGGCCCTCTGCCTCCTGATGACCCTCGGTATCAGTCGGGGCGTCGTCGGCCGACGTTGGCGGGCAGTGCGCGATAACGAGCGGGCCGCCTCGGCGGCGGGCATCGATGTCGCTGGGGTCAAGCTCACGGCGTTTGCCGTCTCAGCCCTGCTGGCAGGAATCGGAGGAGTCCTGCTCGGTTATCAACGGCAGATCGTGACCGGTAGCTCGTTCGCCTTGTTCGACTCATTGATGGTGGTTGCCGTTGTCTACCTGGCCGGAATCGCCACGCCGTCTGGTGCCCTGCTGGCTGGAGCCCTGGCATCCGGTGGCGTATTGACCGTGGCCCTTGCGCGAATGGGCGATTCGGGTGCTGCCAACCAATTGGCGGTCAGCGGCCTGCTGCTCATGATCGTGGTCGTGTGGCTGCCTACCGGGGTATTCGGCTCGGTGGCCCATGTCGGCCGTGCGGTCAGGGGTAGGTCCCGGTGGCCGTCCGGCGCGACAAGGAGTGGAACGTTCGTCGGTTAGTGCCCGACATCGGTTCTGCGAGCACACCAACCTGTCCGCAGGGCGAACCAGGCCCCGATCAGATTAGGCGGTCGTAGCCGGACCAGAATGGTTCGCGTATCAGGCGCTTCTGCAACTTGCCCGTGCCCGTACGGGGCAGTGATTCCCTGAACTCGATGGACCGGGGCACCTTGATGCCGGCGAGGCTCTCCCGGCAGAGGACCATGAGCCTGGTGGCCAGGTCTTCGTTGTCGGCGCTACCGGCAGCGACCACGAGTGCCTTGACCTCTTCGCCGAACTCCTCATTGGGAATACCGATGACAGCCACGTCGAGCACGTCAGGATGCCCTCCGATCACGCCCTCGATCTCAGCCGGGTACACGTTGACACCGCCCGAGATGATCATGTCGATCTTCCGATCGGAAAGCCACAGGTAGCCGTCGTCATCGAGGTACCCGACGTCGCCGGTAGTGAACACGCCCGGGGCCAGATGGGCTTCGGCCGTCTTCTCGGGGGCGTTGTGGTACTCGAAGTCCGTGCCCATGGAGTTTCGGAAGTACAGGGTGCCCTCCTCGCCGGTGGCCCTGGGTTCCCCGTCGTCGTCCACCACGAGGATTTCCATGTTCGGCATTGGTCGTCCGACGCTTCCACCGCGCTCGAGCCATTCGGGGCTGTCGATCATCGTGATGATCGAGCCTTCGGTGGAGCCGTAGTACTCGACGATCTTCGGCCCCCACCAGTCGATCAGGCCCTGCTTCACCACGGGCGGGCAGGGTGCTGCGCCATGGATGACAATCTCAAGCGACGAACCGTCGAACGCGGCCCGGCGCTCCTCATCCAACTCGAGCAGGCGCTTCATCTGGGTGGGAACCAGGTGGATGCTGGTGCCCCCGTGGGTGTCGATGAGGTCCAGAACGCCAGCGCTGTCGTACCGGTGCTGCATCACCACCGCCGACCCGCCCACCATGGGCAGAAACGAGAACGCCCACTGGGCCGAGTGGTAGAAGGGCCCGCAGAGGACGGCGGTTCCCGGCAGCGTCATGAGATCGGTGAAGCCGGAGGCGACGAGTTGCCACACTTCGGGCGGCGTGCCGGGTTCGGGGGAGGACAGACTGCTCCGGACGCCCTTGGGATGCCCGGTCGTGCCCGAGGTGTAGAACATCGGTCCACCGAAAGCTTGGTCCTTCGGTTCAGCGTCCGACCCGGAGCCGAGAAACGCCTCGAAGTCGGCGAAACGCGTATCGCCCGGGGCGCCGATGGCCACCGCCAGTTCCACGGCGGAGGACCTGGGGTCGGCAAGGGCATCGGCAGCCACGTCTGTGAAGCGGTGGCCGACCAGGACAGCTCTGGAACCGGAGTCCTCGATGATGTAGGCCATTTCCGGGGCCACGAGATGCCAACTGATGGGCACGAACACGATGCCGGCATGTGAGCAGGCGAGAGCCACCTCGAACCACTCGTTGCGGTTGCCGGCCACCACCGAGATGGTGTCGCCCGGCCCGAGCCCGGCGTCCCTGAGTGCGTGGACGAGGCGGTTCACCCTGATGTCGAGCTGAGCCCATGTCCGCGTGTCGTCGTCGTCGGCCAGTGCGAGTTCGTCGCCGCGTGCGGACGCCGCTTCCCTTGTCAGTACCGCCATGGTTCGACCCCTCCCTTTGACTTCGTCCGTGGCCCAATCTTGCAGCCGTTGGCTTGCACGGCTCCCACGTTACGTCCCGACCAGCAAGCACAGCCAATAGGGCCTAGCAGCGGAACTGCGCTTCGGCCATCGCTTGACTGGTTCAGAACCCACAGAGTCCTAGAACCACAGAACCCCCTGCTGAGCAGGGGGTTCTGTTGGAGCGGACGACGAGATTCGAACCCGCGACCCTCACCTTGGCAAGGTGATGCTCTACCAGCTGAGCTACGTCCGCGTCAGACCGGAACGATAGCGGAAGGCCGCCCGTTTGGCGCCGACCGGGGTCAGGCCCCGGAACCGCCGCCCAGGTCGACCCGAAGCGTCAGGACCCCGTCGTCCAGGCTGGCCTCGGCGTCGCCGATGATTGCGAAGTCCTGGAAGTCATTCTGGGCCTGGTCGATGAAGCGCTGGCGCTCCTCACCACCCACCGGAGGCAGGGTGCGGGTCCGGACCGCCTTGGCACGCTCCCGAAACCGCTCCAGCATGGCCTCGAGGTCGAGATCTGATTCGGACATTCTCAGACCCTAGACAGATTGCCCGGAAGCGGGGCCGTCAGGCGGTTCGTGTACGGGCTCCGAAGCGGAGAGCAGCGTCACCACCTCCACGTCGTCCGGGGGCTGGATCGTCGGCATGCGGGCCTCCAGCGCACCCTCGTCCGACGGCCCCGCGTCGGCGACCACGCGGGCCAACCGATCCGTGGAACCGGGATCAACCGCATCTGCAACCACCCTGTTGGCCGGTCGGGTCTGCCACCAGTAGGCACCCGTCCCCACGATGACCACGGCTGCGAGCAGCCTCAACGTGACGACGATCCGGTCGATGCGGTCCCCCGCCGTCCGCCCGTCCTCGTCCACCTCGGGTGGCACCGTCTCGACGGTGGTGACCTGAGCGGAGGCCGGACCCGCCACGCCGACCAGGATCCCGCCGGCCAGCACCACGACCGCCATGGCGGCTCGCGGTGGTCTCCTTGTGGTCGTACGCGCACGCGTCACGGGCAGCCCCTCCTCCGGGGCCCGATGGTAGTTGCGTGTGTCAGCCCGCAGCATCCAGGCCCCGGCCGAAGTCGGCGATCAGGTCGTCGACGTTCTCGAGACCACACGACACCCGGACCGTCCCCTCACCGATCCCGGATGCCTCGAGTTCCTCTGGCGTGAGGCTCACGTGCGTGGTCGTGGCCGAATGGCAGAGCAGCGTCTCGGGCCCGCCAAGGGAGGTGGCCTGGCGGGCGATGGATGTGGCCTCCACGAACCGCCGACCGGCGTCCAGGCCTTTGGCCAGGTCAAAGGTGAGCAGGCCGCCCATGGACTGCATCTGGCGCACAGCCAGGTCGTGCTGGGGATGGGAAGCCAGACCCGGATAGCGGACGTCGGAAACCGAGTCGTGGGCTTCGAGGAAGTCAGCGAGAAGCCGTGCCGACTCGGCCTGCTGGCGTAGGCGGACGTCCAGGGTACGCACCCCCCGGTGTGCGTTGTAGGCGTCATAGGGCGAGGCGTTGGCGCCGTGCAGAACAGCGAACCCCCACAACCAGGACATGAGGTCCTCGGATCCGGCCACCACACCGATCGTGGCGTCGTTGTGGCCCGCGATCCCCTTCGTCGCCGAGTGGAGCACCAGGTCCACCCCATGGGCGAGGGGCGTCTGGCCCATCGGCGTGGCGAACGTCGAGTCCACGACGGTCAGTGCGTTGACGATGGCTCCCAGCCCATCCAGGTCGATGATGTCAAGGCGCGGATTGGCCGGAGTCTCGGCCAGCACCAGCATCGTCTTGCCGGGCACGACCGCCTCGGCGAATGCTCCGGGCTGCGTGCCGTCAACGAAGGTCACGTCGATTCCAAAGCGGGGGCAGGCAGTCTGCAGGAACAGTTGCGTCCCGGCGTACAGCTGTCGTTGGGCCACGATGTGGTCGCCTGACGAACAGATGCCCAGCACCACGGCACTGATCGCTCCCATGCCCGAGGCGAAGGCCCTGGCCGCCTCGGCACCCTCCAGCTCGGCGATCGTGTCTTCGAAGGCATTGATCGTGGGGTTCCCGTACCGGCTGTAGAACCGGTCCGGGGCGATGGACGTGGCCTGACTCCTGCCCTCCTCGACCGTGTAGAACTCAAATGTCGACGACGGGTAGAGCACCGGCGCCAACGACCGCTCACCATCGGTCCGACCAGCCAGCACGGCAGCCGTCTCCGGATGGACGTCCGGCGAACCTTCACCTCCAGCGCTGTTCCGTGGTTCGACCATCAGACATCCACCTCTCTCATGAAGCCGGCCAGCAGTGACCCGACCTGTCGGGCCGCCAGCAGGAAGCCATCGTGCCCGTCAGGGCTCTGGATCACATGGTGGTCGCAGCGACCGCCTGCCATACGGATGGCATCTCGAATGGCCGCCTGCTGTGCGGTCGGATACAACACGTCGGAGCTGATGCTCAGCGTCATGGCGGGAAGGTGCGCCAGGCGCCTGATGGCGGACTCCATGGATCCACGGTCCCGGGCCAGGTCGTGCAGGTCCATGGTCCGGTTCAGGGTCAGGTAGCTGTTGGCGTCGAACCGGCGGACCAGCTTCTCGCCGTGGTAGTCGAGGTAGGACTCCACCTGGAAGCGGTCCCAGTGCCCGAACACCGACCGGGGGTCAACCAGGTCACGGGCGAACCGGTCGTCGAACACCTCGGCGCTGCGGTAGGTGATCTGCGCCACCGATCGGGCGATCGCCAGGCCGGCGAACGGGCCGTCGCCGGGCCTGGCGTCGTAGTAGTCGCCGCCCCTGAACCGCGGATCCAGCGCCAGGGCGGTCCGGCCCACGGCGCTCCACGCCACCTGCTGCGCGCTGGCCGCCAGCGTCGTGGCGATCGGGGCTATGACGCGCACCCGATCCGGGAACATCACTCCCCACTCCAGGACCTGCATTCCGCCCATGGAGCCGCCGACGACGGCCAGCCATGAGTCGACGCCGAGGTGGTCGGCCACCGCTGCCTGGCAGCGGACGATGTCCCGGGTGGTGACCGTCGGGAACCTGGACCCGTAGGGCGTGCCGGTCTCCGGATCCACCGATGAGGGGCCGGTGGATCCCTGGCAGCCACCCAGCGAGTTGACGCAGACCACGAAGTACCGCTCGGTGTCGATGCCACATCCCGGCCCGATGACGCGGTTCCACCAACCGGGGGTGGCATGGGCGGCCCCTGCCTGGCCGTGGGCGTGGCTGTCGCCGGTGAGGGCATGGCAGATGAGGATCGCATTGTCGGCTGCCGGAGAGAGTTCCCCCCACGTCTCGAAGGCCATCGACACGTCGTTGAGTACCCCGCCGCCCTCCAGCACGAAGGGACGGCCGCCACCCACCGGAGCGAACAACCGATCGCCGACCGGGTCGCCCGGACGCCATGCGCCGGTGACCGGCAGGTCTGCCGTGTAGGCGCGCGGATGGACGGGCTGGTCGACGGAGTGTCCGTCTTCGCTCGTCGGTTCGTGCGTCATGTGGCAGGTCTCCTGCCCGGGTGACACCAGCGCTCTGCGCCGACAGCGTGACCCGTGGGCCAGCTGGCGGACACTTCGTTGCCCTCTCGGGCCACATCCCCACCGTCACCGGCGGGTGAGCACCTTGGGTGTCCGTCCCAGGTTGCCGGACCCGGCGAACCGGGCCTCTCGTGATGTTGTGACGGCATTCTAGGCGGGATGGCCACCTGTAACGCGGTACGGATTGCTCCTCGGCCGGGACCGACCGGGGCCAGGCGGCTGATCAGGCCCTGGAACGGGCTGCATGGCGGGCCCACCACCAGGCCAGGAGATCCTCGCCCGGGGCTCCGTAGGCACGTCCCATGACCTCCCCGAAATCCATCCAGGCATCCCGGGTGGCAGCCGATCCGGCGCCGTGGAGCGCCCTGGCCAGGCTGGCCCCCTCGTCCCATGCCGTCGAATCGGCGGGCAGGGGCAGGTCCGCAACCTGGCGGGCCGACAACTTGATGCGTCCGGCCGAACGGGCCGCACCGACAGACCGCCTGGCCGCCAGGGCTGTCATCGCCGGGGCGCTGAGCGCTGCGGCAAGGTGCCAGAGGTCCGCGGACTCAGGCTCGACGATGACGAGCGGGGTGAGGGGGACGAGGTCACCGACCGGGTCCACGACGACCTCCACCACCGTCGTCTGCGTGGCCACAAGGATCTTCGGGCGACGGCGTGCCTCCAACCAGGAACCGACAGACGGGTCGGCGTCCCCGACCGCTGCCAGGTCCACCACCGGGGCGGTCCATCGCCGTCCGTCGAAGCGACACGGGACGGCCGACCAACGCGACTGCAGTGGATCCACCGACGACGTCGTCACCAGAGGCGCTCGACGGTCCGTCGGACCGGACCGCTCGTGAACGGCTCCGACGAGGGCGTAGTAGTGCTGCCGGAAACCGGCCGTCACACCCGCCCGATCGCCGATCCGTTCGTCGCCCGCCGGCCGGCTGGTGGTCGGAGCGACGTCGGGGATTCCGAGGAGGCCGGCCACCAGCCCACCCCAGGTCTCCCCCGGTGCCGGCGGAGGTACGTGACCCGCCGCCTCGAGCGAACGATCCACAAGCAGGCGCACCGGGCGTTCGGATCGTGACCCGGTGGTCCCGGCCTCCACGATGGGGGCGCACACCTCGGCGTGGCCGGCGAAGACGCCCGAACGGTCAAACCACAGGCCCGTCAGCCGACCAGCCGTCACCAGTCGGTCCCGGACCGGGCCGGCATCCCTCGCCGCCAGAAGCGACTGCGGCTGGATGAGCACCATCCGGCCCCCCGGCGCCAGCAGGTCCAGGCCGAGGGCCAGGAACAGCCATGCCGTGTCCGTATAGGCCCCCACGAGGTCCCCGAATCGCTCCCGCAGCGCCCGACGGTCAACACCCGTCCTGGAGGTCGATCCCCGGACCTGGCCCAGGAACGGCGGATTTCCGACCACGGCGTCGAACCCGTCCACCGGCCGGTCAGGCCAGGCAGCGGACCCCTGGTGAAGCGGATCCGCGACCACCACGCCGGACACCTCGTCGGGATCAATGCCGGCCCAGGCACCGAGTACCCGACGAGTGGCGTCCACCGACGCGGGATCCACGTCGGCACCGAAGAGGTGCCGCCGCACGATGGAGCCACGATCGGTCAAACCGGCTTCGAGGAGGCGACGGGCAGCGGCCAGCAGGAACACCCCGCCCCCACAGGCCGGGTCCAGGACCGACCCGCGCTCCACGACCTCGGCCACGAGGGCGGTGGCGACGTCCGGTGGGGTGAAGAAGGCTCCACGTCGCCGACGATCATCGGCCGACTGGAGGCGGACCGATGCCTCCTCGGCGAGCCGGTCGGCCGCCAGGTCCAGGTGCCGGTCGGTCACCCGGTGCCGGTCACGATCTGCGGGTCCAGGTCAGGCGGCCTCGACGGCCGGGTCCCACGCCATCAGGTCATCCAGCCGCGTGTCGTTGGAGTAGACCTCCACGATCGGCTGCTTCATTCCGAGGCGCCGCAGCAACTTGCGGACCTCGAGCTCCTCGTTCCAGAGCACGAGGCTGACCACCACGCCGGACTCGCCCGCCCGGGCGGTCCGGCCCGAGCGGTGTACGTAGGTCTTGGCGTCCGACGGCGGGTCGTAGTGGATGACAACGTCCACGTCGTCCACGTGGATGCCCCGAGCTGCCACATCCGTGGCAACCAGGCACTTGATCCTGCCGTCCTGGAAGTCGGAGAGTGCCTTCTCGCGCTGCGCCTGGCGGAGGTCGCCGTGGATGGCGGCCGCATTCACGTCCTCGCCGAGCAGCTTGGCGGTGAGCTTGTCGGCACCCCACTTGGTGCGGGAGAAGATGATGGTCCGGTTCGAGGCCTCCACGATCCTGGCGGCGACCCTGACCCTGTCCATCTCGTGGACGGCGAGGAAGCGGTGCTCCATCTCGGCAACCGTCACCTCGCGTGATGCCACCTCGTGGGTCACCGGATCGGTCTGGTAGCGGCTGATCAGGGCACCCACCATGCCGTCAAGGGTGGCGGAGAACAGCAGCGTCTGGTGGTCCTTCTCGGTCCGTCGCAGGATCCACTCGACCTGGGGCATGAAGCCCATGTCGGCCATCCGGTCGGCCTCGTCGATCACGACGCCTTCCAGGTCGGCCACCGAGAGCTCCTCCTGCTGGATGAGGTCGATCATCCGTCCGGGTGTAGCCACGACGAAGTCGACACCCCTCTTCAACGCTGCGATCTGCTTCTCGATCGGCGAACCGCCGTATATGGCCTCGAAGGTCAGACCGCGGGAGGCAGCCAGTGGCTCGAGCTCCTTGCAGACCTGGACGGCCAGCTCGCGGGTGGGAACGAGGGCCAGGCCGGTGGGTCGGTGGGGCTTCGCCTTCGAGAGCCGCTGGATCAGCGGGAGACCGAAGGCCAGGGTCTTGCCAGAGCCCGTCTTGGCCTTGCCGCACACGTCCCGCCCGGCAATGCCGTCGGGAATGGCGAGTGACTGGATCTCGAACGGGGTGGTGATCCCCCGCTCGGCAAGGGCATCTACCAGGTCCTGGTCGATGCCCAGATCGGCGAACTGGGTCGTCGTCATTGGGTTTCCTATTTTCCCGGCGGTATGTCCGCCGAATCGTCACCCGCGCCTCGGCGGGTACCGTCACCGCTCATCCCGGGTGACGAATCCGACCCGGGGTCGGCATACAGGCGGCCGACCGGACCCGGGTGGGGTTCCCCCATCCTACCGCCGCGCCGACACCAGGGGTGTGCCGGGCGTATGGGGCGTCAGCCGGGCCGCACCCTGCCATCGCCGGTCGCCACCCCTTCAGCGGCCAGACGATCGGCCTGCTCGACCTCATGACCCGGAACCAGGCGCCCGGTCGAGGTCACGACCCGCCACCACGGATAGCCGTCGTGCACTCCCAGGAACCTCCCGACCGCCCTGTGGGCGCCGGGATGGCCGGCCTCCTGGGCCACCTCGCCGTACGTCACCACCTCGCCGGGGCGTAGGGCGTCGAGCACGGCGGCGACCGACGCCTCGAACGGCGTGAAGCCCTCACCGGCTCCCAGCGTCGGGACGGTCACGGCGCCTCAGTGGCCGCCCGGCGACGTGAGCTGCACGATCTCGATCTCGTGGCCGAATCCCGGCACCTTCTCCCTACCCAGGCTGATCTCCACGGCGTTCACCATCTGTAGGGAGACCGTGCCCGCCTGGGCCAGGATCTGGTGCGGCTCGGCCCGGTCGCAGAGACGCGACGCCAGGATCACCGCTGACCCGACGTGGTCGTCGCCGTCGATGAGGAGCACCCGACCCCTGGCGATGCCGGCCCGCATGGATAGTGGTGACCTGCTCTCGTCGACCAGGTACTCGATGTCGATGACCGCCTCTACCAGGTCCTCCTGCTCGACGCCGATCATCATCACGCCGTCGCCCAGCCACTTGGCCAGCCGCACCCCGCGCTCGGAGGCGACCTGTCGCACCGCCGTCCGGAACTTGGAGATCACGTCATAGGCGGCCGCATCACCCTTCTCGTCCGTGTAGGCGGTGAACCCGCAGAGGTCCAGGAACGCGAAGGTCCGCTCCACCCGCTTCAGGGCCCTCCTGGGAAGTTCTCCACCGCTCATCGGACGGCCGCCTCCCCCCGGGATCGCTCCCCGGGGGCAGTCCGCCCGGCCCGGGCCACCACGGCACCCACCACGATCGCAACGAGGGCCATCCAGATGTTGACCCTCACCCCGGCGACCAGCGATGCCGGATCGGATCGCAGCGCCTCAACCCAGAGCCGCCCCACCCCGTACCCGGACACCCAGAGCGCCACCATGTAGCCGGGGCGGAGCACGGAACGCCGCTCGACGCGTACTAGCACCACCGCCAGCACCACGTTCCAGAGGCCCTCGTAGAGGAACGTCGGGTGGAACGCCACGGCGTCCAGATGGGCGGCCGGCCGGTGCGCCGCCTCGATCTCGAGTGCCCAAGGCAGGTCCGTGGGCCGGCCGAAGACCTCCTGGTTGAACCAGTTCCCCCACCGGCCGATGGCCTGGGCCACGGGGATGGTCGGGATCATCACGTCCATCGCCGTGGCCATGGACAGGCCGCGACGACGGGCCACGAGCACGCCCACCAGCACGCCGGCCATCAGCCCTCCAGGGATTCCCAGGCCTCCCTGCCAGACCGCCGGCACGTCCTCCCAGCGCCCCCTGAAGGATCGCCAGTCGGTCGCCACGTGGTACAGCCGGGACCCGATCAGGCCGGCCGGGACCGCCCACATGGCGATCGTGGCGATGTCCTCTGGATCGCCACCGCGGGCCGCAAGGCGCCTCTGGCTCCACATCACCGCCACGAGCGCCCCGAGGGCGATCATCAGGCCGTAGGCCCGAAGCTCCAGCGGGCCGATCGAAAATGAGTTGGCCGACGGGCTGGGGATCGAGCCGATCAGGCCACTCAGGAGCATGTCGACACCCGGCGGGCCGACTCAGGCCGAGAAGGCATCATCGGCCACGGCGTAGAGGTCGCCGGCACCGGCGGTAACCGCGCCCAATTGGGCCCTGGTCACGGGCAGGAGCTGCTCGGCGTAGAAACGGGCCGCCACGATCTTGGACCCGAGGAAATCGACGTCGCCCTCTCCGGCCTGGATTCGCCGATGCGCGCCCAGGGCGAGGCGCGCCACCATCCAGCCTCCGACCAGTTGGCCGAACATCCGCAGGTACGGCGAGGCGCCGGCCATGGCGTCGTTGGGGTCGGCCAGACCGTGCACCATCAGCCAGGTCGTGGCCTCCTCGGTCGCCGCCAGGGCATCGGCCAGGCCTGCCCGTATCGAGTCGAAGTCCTCGCCTGCTGCACCGAGGTCGGCGACCGTTCCCGCGATGTCGGCCAGCAGGTCGCCCATCACCGCTCCCTCGCGCATGGGGAGCTTGCGACCCACCAGGTCCATGGCCTGGATGCCGTTTGTCCCCTCGTAGATCGGTGAGATCCGTGCATCCCGTAGGTGCTGGGCCGCACCGGTCTCCTCGATATAGCCATAGCCGCCGTGGATCTGTATACCGACCGAGGCCATCTCGACGCCCAGGTCGGTGCACCAGGCCTTCGAGATCGGCGTGAGCAGCTCGGCCCTCTCGGCCGCCCGCTGACGGGTGTCGGCATCCGGATGGTGTTCGGCCACATCCAGGCTGGCGCCGTTGAAGTACAACAGGCAACGCATGGCATCGGCGTAGGCCCGCATCGTGAGCAGCATCCGGCGCACGTCGGCGTGCCTGATGATCGCCGCCTGCTCACCGGCGGGACCGCCAATGGCCCGGCCCTGGCGACGATCCGTCGCATAGTCGGAAGCCTGCTGGAGGGCCCTCTCCGTGACGGCCAGGCCCTCGATGCCCACCCCCAGGCGGGCATTGTTCATCATCGAGAACATGCACTTCATGCCCTGGTGTTCATCGCCCAGGAGGTAGCCGACCGCACCGTCACCGGCGTCGCCGAAGGCCAGCACGCAGGTCGGGCTGGCGTGCAGGCCCAACTTGTGCTCGATGGAGACGCACTTGTAGTCGTTTCGCTCGCCGAGGCTGCCGTCGTCGGCCACGAGGTACTTGGGGACGATGAACAGCGATATACCCCTGGTTCCCGGCGGGCTGTCCGGGGTCCGGGCCAGGACCAGCTGGATGATGTTCTCGGTCAGCTCGTGCTCGCCGAACGTGATGAAAATCTTGGTTCCGAAGATCCGGTAGGTGCCGTCGTCCTGGGGCACGGCACGCGTCGTGAGTGCCCCCACGTCGGAGCCGGCCTGCGGTTCGGTCAGGTTCATCGTTCCCGACCACTCGCTGGTGACCATCTTGGGCAGGAAGACCTCCTTCAGGCCCTCGTCGGCGAATGAGCGGATGGCCTCGACGGCGCCGACCGTCAGCATCGGCCCCATCGACCATGCACGCGAGGCCGTGGCCAGCAGCTCGGTGGCCACCGTCTGGATGCTGCCCGGGAAGCCGCCGCCGCCGTAGTCCGGATCCTGGCTGATGGCGCCCCACCCGGACTCCACGAACTTGTCCCAGGCGACACCGAACTCGTCTGGCACGGTCACCACACCGTCGGCCACCGAGCAGCCCTGCTCGTCGCCGATCCGGTTCACGGGAGCGACCACCTCGGCCACGAAGCGGCCCAGCTCGTCGAGGACGCCGTCGATGGTCTCCACGTCCACGTGCTCGAAGCCAGGAAGGTCACAGATGGCCGTTATGTCGCTGATCTCGTCGAGGACGAGGCGTATGTCGTCCAGGGGAGGCCGGTAGTTGTTCATGCCCGCACGCTACCGCCCGGGTCACGGTCGCACCGGAGCGAGGCGATGGCCCGTACCGGGTTATGTTCCACGCCGTGACCACCGACGACACCCAGATCACGAACCTGATCCACCTCTACGCCGAGCTACTCGACGGCGGCCGGTTGGAGGCCTGCTGCGACCTGTTCGCAGACGCACGCGTCGTGCTGGACTCCGAAGCCGACCCACCGGTGGTGGTGGACCGCGACGGCCTCCTGGAGGTCTGGCGGTCGATGGTGGCCATCCACGGGGACGGCACGCCCCGCACCCGCCACCTGGTCGGTACCCCGATCCTGGAGGTGGACGGGGAAGCCGGCACGGCGACCTGTCGCAGCACCTACACGGTCTTCCAGCAGGTGGACGCCGGCCCACTTCAGCCGATAATCAGCGGCCGCTACAACGACCGTTTCGAGCGGGTCGACGGCACATGGCGGTTCACCGAGAGGACCTACGCCGCGGACCTCGTCGGGGACCTCTCAGACCACCTTCTGTACGACCTCGGCCTCTGAAGCCTGCCGGGCGACGGCCTGTCCGTCGACGGGACCGGCGTCTCCGGCCAGCCAGTGCCGGCGGCAACGCAGGTCGTAGGCGACCCGGCGGTCGTCCGGATCGTCGACCACGAAGAGCTTTCCGTCGTACACCTGCACCCCGTCCACCAGACGGGCGTTGTGGGTGGCCCTTGCGCCGCACCAGCACCTGGCCTCGACCTGCACCTCGACCCTCTCGTCGGCCAGCTCCAGGAGGCGTTTCGTCCCCTCGAAGAGTTCTCCCTGGAATGAGGTGAGCAGGCCGAAGGCGAATACGTCGGCGCCCAGGTCGTCGACGATCCGGGCCAGTTGGTCGATCTGTTCGGGACGGTAGAACTGGGCCTCGTCGCACACCACGTAGTCGATGCGTCCACGCCGGGAGGCCACGGCCAGCGCCAACTCGAACAGGTCCAGTCGCGGACCCACCTCGACTGCGTCAGCCGAGACACCGAGGGCACTCGAAACCCTGCCGCCGGACCGGTCCAGTTGGCTGCAGAGGACCCCCTGGAGGCCACGCACCAGGAGGTTGTGGTGGATCTGGAGAGCGAGGGTGCTCTTGCCGGACCCCATGGTCCCGAAGGAGAAGCGGAGGACGGCCATCAGGGGCGCCGACCTGCACTACCTCCGGCACGGTCCACGGCACTCACGAACAACCGCTAGTGGCGCCGCAGTCGGTGCAGACGTAGCAGGATCCCGCACGCTGCATGGCCACCCCGCACTGCATGCAGAGGGGGGCGTCGGCGCCTGCGGAGCCGAGCGCCAACTGGGCTGCGAACTGGGCCGGCGACGGCACCGTGGGTGGGTCAGGCGGAACGTCGGAACCCTGGCGGGTCACCGTGGTGGACTCCTCCACGCCCGGCAGGGTGGGCTGGGTCCGCTCGCTGGTGGTGAGGATGTTCAGCTCGGCGCGTTCCTCGAAGCTCAGGTACTCGACGGCCAGGCGACGGAACAGGTAGTCGATGATGCTGCTTGCGATCCGGAGGTCCGGATCGTCCGTCATGCCGGCCGGCTCGAACCTCATTCCCGTGAACGCACCCACGAACGATCTGAGGGGCACGCCGTACTGGAGCCCGTGGCTGAGCGATATGGCGAAGGCATCCATGATTCCGGCGAGGGTGGACCCCTGCTTGGCAACCCGGAGGAAGATCTCGCCCGGGCGACCGTCCTCGTACTCCCCGACCGTGACGAACCCCTTGCAGTCGGCCACCCGGAACTCCAGGGTGAGCGAGCGTCGGCTCCGCGGCAACTTGCGGCGGACCGGCTCGGCCAGGGTCGCTGCGAAGTCGGCAACGGCCCCGGCAGGCTCCGCACCGGCCCCACTGCCGACGGAGAGCGGTTGGGCGACCTTGCAGTTGTCGCGGTAGATAGCCACCGCCTTGAGGCCGAGGCGCCACGACTCCAGGTAGAGCTCCTCGACGTCATCCACGCTGACGGTCTCTGGCATGTTGCAGGTCTTGGAGATGGCGCCCGACAGGAACGGCTGTACTGCTCCCATCATGCGGATGTGGCCCATGTGGTGGATCGGGTTGTCGCCCATCGACGTGGCGAACACCGCCAGGTGCTCCGGCCTGATTTCCGGACAGCCGACCACCGTCTGGTGTTCGTCCACCCAGGCCTCGATGGCGGCAGCGGACGCCTCGTCGTAGCCGAGGCGGCGCAGTGCCCGGGGAACGGTCCGGTTGACGATCGACATGGTGCCGCCGCCGACCAGGCGCTTGTGCTTCACAAGGCTCAGGTCCGGCTCGATCCCGGTGGTGTCGCAGTCCATGAGGAGGCCGATGGTGCCCGTGGGCGCCAGCACGGTGGCCTGGCTGTTTCGGACGCCTACCCGCTGGGCGAGAGCGCAGGCCTCGAACCAGGCCGTGCGACCGGCGGCCACGAGGGCCGGTGCCACCTCGGCGTCGAGGAGCTCGGCCGCATCACGGTGCATCTCCAGCACCTTGAGCATGGGCTGGCGATTGTGTTCGAAGCCGTCGAACGGACCCATGCGGTCCGCCAGCCGGGCCGAGGTCCGGTAGGCGTGCCCGCTCATCACCGACGTGATGGCCGCCGCCACCGCCCGACCGTCGTCGCTGTCGTAGGGAAGGCCCAGGGCCATGAGGAGCGCACCCAGGTTGGCGTAGCCGAGCCCCAGTTGGCGGAAGGCCCGGGTGGTCTCGCCGATGGTTTCCGTCGGGTAGTCGGCGTTGCCGACGAGGATCTCCTGGGCGGTGAAGACGACCTCGATCGCGTGGTGGAAGCCGTCGATGTCGAAGCCCCCGATCGCATCGGTGTCATCGTCCGAGGCCCCCAGGAACTTCAGCAGGTTGATGCTGGCCAGGTTGCACGCGCTGTCGTCCAGGTGGACGTACTCCGAGCACGGGTTGCTGGCCGATATCCGGCCGGTGTTGGACGCCGTGTGCCACCGGTTGATGGCCGTGTCGAACTGGAGGCCCGGATCCGCGCACTCCCAGGCTGCCTCGGACATCTGGCGGAACAGGCTGCGGGCCGGGACCGACTCGATCACCGAGCCGTCGGTGACCGCCGTGAGGTCCCAGTCGGCGTCGGCCTCCACGGCCTCCATGAACCCGTCCGTGACACGGACCGAGTTGTTGGCGTTCTGGTACATGATCGAGTGGCTGTCAGCGCCGTCGAACCCGACCTCGAACCCGGCGTCGGCCAGGACCCGGACCTTTCGCTCCTCGCGGGCCTTGCACCAGATGAACTCCTGGACGTCCGGGTGGTCGACGTCCAGGATGACCATCTTGGCGGCACGGCGGGTCTTGCCTCCGCTCTTGATGGTTCCGGCCGAGGCGTCCGCGCCCCTCATGAAGCTGACGGGCCCGCTGGCCTGGCCCCCACCCTTCAGGGCCTCCCTGGAGGACCGGATGGCACTCAGGTTCACGCCGGCACCCGAGCCGCCCTTGAAGATCGTTCCCTCCTCGACGTACCAGTTCAGGATCGACGACATCTGGTCTTCGACGGAGAGGATGAAGCAGGCCGAGGCCTGCTGGGGCACGCCGGGCACGCCGATGTTGAACCAGACGGGCGAGTTGAACGCCGCACGCTGGCTCACGATCAGGTATCGGAGCTCGGCTGCGAAGGCTTCGGCTTCGTCGTCGTCGGAGAAGTAGCCGTCCCTGCGGCCCCAGTCGGCGATCGTGCCGGCGACCCTGTCAGCCACCTGGCGCAGCGACGACTCCCTGCCGGGGCCATCCAGTGGGCCACGGAAGTACTTCTGGGCGAGGATGTTGGTGGCGTTCACCGACCAGCCCGACGGCACCTCGACGCCGTCCTGCTGGAAGGCGACTGAGCCGTCGCGGTGGTCCACCAGGCGCGACGTCCGCACGTCCCAGTCGATCTCGTCGTACGGGTCGATCCCAGGTGTGGTGAAGTGGCGGCGGATTCCAAGTACCCCCCGCTCGGGCGCTACAGACATCTGGTTTCTCGTCCTCCTGCGCCCGTTTCCGACCGGCCCGACCACTGTTCCGGACGGTACGTGCAACCTGTGACGACCCCGGGGCTACTCGGAGGTCGTTGGTGTCGTGGCCGGTGACGGCAGGCCCAGGTCGAGGATCCCGCCATGCGAACACCCTTCCCGGATATCGGTGCGGTCATCCCAACGCCTCGCCGACGGATCGGTTGGACGACTTCTGCCGGGCAGACCGCCACCGGCCACGAATGAGCAACCTACGGACGACAGCCTGTGGACCGATAGTGGGAATCACTGTGGATTTACCGGTGGATTGCGACGACGTTCTCCACAGCCCGGGCGTTGTACCGTCACGTCGTGCGACTCCTCCACCCGACGACCGGCCCGGAGGTGGACGTCTCCGACATCCACCTGGACCTCGAACGCCCGCCACCACCAGGTCGACCGTGGGTGATGCTCAACATGGTCGCTTCCGTGGATGGTGCCACGACAGTCGCCGGGCTCTCCGGCCGATTGGGAGGAACCGGGGACCGTCAGGTGTTCCGGACCCTGCGCGGCCTGGCCGACATGATCCTCGTGGGGGCCGGAACCGTCCGGGCCGAAGGCTACCGACCACCGCTGACCCCTGATGACAGCCTGGCGGTGGCTCGGACCACCGCCGGCCAGCAGGCCCGACCCCGGCTGGTGGTCGTCTCCGCCAGCCTGGACCTGGACCCGACGGCGCCGCTGTTCACCGAACGCCGGCCCGAGGACCCACCTCCCCTGATCGCAACGGTGCGGTCGGCGCCGGCGGAGCGACGCGACGCCCTCGCCGAGGTGTCCGACCTGATCGACCTGGGTGGCACCCGGGTGGACCTGACCGGGCTGCTGGCGACCCTCGGTGACATCGGGGCGCGAACAGTGCTGTGCGAGGGCGGACCTGACCTGAACCACCAGTTGCTGGCTGCCGGCCTGGTGGACGAGCTCTGCCTGACCATCTCGCCCAAACTCGTCGGCGGGGCCGGTACGACCGGACCCGGGCTGCTTGCCGGCGGGGCGTTCGCCGTGCCGTCGGGACTCCGACTGGACCAGGTTCTCACCCACGATGACTTCCTCTTCTGCAGGTATCTGGTCGTCTGAGGGGAAACCGACAGGCTGCGGACAGGTCGGAGGTAGGGCGGGTCAGCCCTGGGGAATGACTACCCGCTGGCCGGGATGCAGGAGCGAGCCGCCGGTCACCTCGGAGAGACGGTCGACCGTGTAACGGAGGTCCCGTCCCGGAGGGTTCACCCGTTCGGCGATCGACCAGAGGGTGTCGCCCGGCTGGACCACGTAGACGACCGGCTCGCCGGAAGCCTCGACCACGGTTGCTCCCGGAGTGCCGGTGACCCAGCCGATCAGCTCGCCACCCAGGAGCGGCAGGGCCGACAGCAGCAGGCCCAGGACCAGCCCCGCCAGGACGCGACGCCGACGGTAGGTGGCCGGACCAGCCACCCTCACGCCGACAGGCCCCGCCCCGACAGGTCCGACACCGACGGCCAGAGAGCCGACGGGCGCCGTGCCCGTAGTCGACGGCACCCGCAGGGATCCGACGGCGTAGGGCTCGGCCGAGAGGACGTCGGCGAACATCCGCTGCACGACGTCGCGCCCACCGGGCCGCGCAGCCCGACGTGACCCGGTCTCTACGGCCAGGTCCAACGGAAGTTCCAGGGTCATCGTGTTCATGCTCTACATCCTGACGATGGGGTGTGACAGCGGTGACCGGCAGGTCCCTGTGGGTCCTTGACACGGAACGCCTGTTCGGGGAACATGTATTCGGCGTACAGGTGTTCGATCACGGTGTCAGTGTATCGAACAGGTGTTCGCTGTCAAGCAGATCGGCAGCCGGCCGGTCGACCAGCAGAGGACGCACCCCCATGACCACCACCGGGCTCAGCAGTCGCCAGCAGGAAATCCTCGAGTTCATCGACGCCCAGACCAGGGACCGCGGCTACCCGCCGTCGGTACGGGAGATCGGTTCAGCCGTGGGCCTCACGTCGCCATCCACGGTCCACTCCCACCTGGCCACGCTCCAGGACCGCGGCTACCTGCGCCGGGACCCCTCGAAGCCGAGGGCCCTGGAGGTGTGCCTGGATCCGGTCAGCGGCGCCGCCGTCGACAGGGGCGCCGCCCGCCACGTGCCCCTGGTGGGTGACGTCGCTGCCGGAACCGACGTCCTGGCCCATGAGAACATCATGGAGTCGGTCCCCATGCCGGTCGAGTTCACCGGAGACGGCGAGCTGTTCATGCTCCGGGTCCGCGGCGAGTCGATGACCGGGGCCGGCATCCTGGACGGCGACCACGTGGTCGTGAAGGTCCAGCGGACGGCCGAACCCGGTGACCTGGTGGTTGCTGGCATCCCCGGCGACGAGGGCACCGTCAAGTACTTCGAACGCGACGGCGAGACCGTGGTCCTGGTGCCGGCGAACCCCGCCTTCCAGGAGCTGCGGCACCCGGCGGACGAGGTGACGATCTTCGGCCTGGTCGTGACGGTCCTACGGCGCATCTGACCGCGCAACCGGGCCCTGGCCTCGGGATTCATATCTGACGCCCATCCGGGGTCGTGACCCCGTGCAGGTCAGGTGCCGTGTTCGAGCAGGTCCCGCAGGACCGTGAAGCAGGACTCAAGGGGCGCCCGCTCCAGGCACTCCCCTGCCGTGTGGGCCAACGTCGGCTCCCCGGGGCCCAGGTTCACGGCCGGAACCCCGTGCCCGGCGAAGAACGCCACGTCGGTCCAGCCCAACTTGGCCCGCACCTCCAGGTGGTGCCTGTCCGTGACGGCAAGCAGCAGGGGATGTGACAACCCGGGCGGAGCGGCCGGTGAGTGGTCCACCAGCTCGACGACATCGCCGCCGTCGTCGCCATCAAGAAAGGGCGCCAGGAAATCCCGGACGTGTTCCTCGGCTTCGGCACCGGTGCGGTCCGGGGCGTAGCGGTGGTTGATCCTCACCATGGCACTGTCGGGCACCACGTTTCCCGCCACACCGCCCTCCACGTGCACGGCCTGGAGCGCCTCGCGGTACCGGCAGCCGTCCACCACCGGCTCCCGGTGCGGATAGGCCTCGAGGGCCGTCAGCAGCGCTCCCAGGCGGTGCACCGCGTTGCGACCCATCCACGGGCGGGCGGTGTGGGCCCTGGTCCCGGCGAGGGTCACCTCGAAGCGCATCGTTCCCTGGCATCCGGCCTCGATGGCCCCCGCCGTCGGCTCTCCCAGGACGGCGACGTCGCCGGCGAGCAACTCCGGTGCCTCGGCGAAGAGCTCACGAAGGCCGTTGTGGACGATCGCCACCTCCTCGCGGGCGTAGAAGACCCAGGTCACGTCGACCGCCGGTTCCCGGACCACGCGGGCCAGCTCCAGCATCACGGCCAGGCCGCCCTTCATGTCGGTCGTGCCCAGGCCCCAGAGGACGTCCCCGTCGAGGCGTGAGCCGGAGGTGTCGCCGGGAACCGTGTCCGTATGGCCCGCCAGGATCAACCGGTGTCCACGGCCCAGGTTCGTGCGGGCCACCAGGTTGTCGCCGATTCGGTCCACCGCCAGGCCCGGGATGGCGCGCAGCTCGGCCTCCAGGTGCGCCACGATGGCTGCTTCGTCGAAGCTGACCGACGGAATGTCGACGAGTTCGGCGGTGAGGGCCAGCAGGTCGGTCACGGGACGGTCGACCGCTGGCGTCAGGTGGCGACGCCGTGCGTACGCAGGACGTCGTTCAGGGCGGACTTGTCGTGGCGTTCACCGGGCTCCAAATACTTCAGGACCAGGACGCAGGGCAGGCCGTACTCGCCACCGTCGAATACCTTCGTACGGGTGGCCTGGACGGCCACGCACCACGCTGGCACCACGCCACGACCCAGTTCCACGCCGGTCGCAGCGTCGATCACCGGGATGGAGCCGGTCAGCACCGCTCCGGCGCCCAGCACCACGCCGTCACCCACCCGGGCACCCTCGGCCACGATGCAGCGGCTGCCTATCAGGCAGTCGTCGCCGATCATCACCGGCACGGCGTTGGGCGGCTCCAGGACGCCGCCGATACCCACGCCACCGGACAGGTGGACGTTGCGTCCTATCTGGGCGCACGACCCCACCGTCGCCCAGGTATCGACCATCGTGTTGTCGCCCACGTAGGCACCGATGTTCGTGTAGCTGGGCATCATCACGACGCCGGGCCCCTGGTAGCTCCCCCAGCGGGCCTGCGCCCCGGGAACCACCCTCACCCTGCGCTCGATCCAGTCGCGCTTCAGCGGAATCTTGTCGGCGAACTCGAACGGGCCCATCTCGATCGTTTCCATCTGCGACTGCCTGAACAACAGCAGGATGGCCAGCTTCAGCCACTCGTTCACCACCACCCCGCCGGAGCCGTCGGACTCCGCCACCCGGGCCTGACCGGTGTCCAGCAGGTCGATGGCGGCATGGATGACCGCATTGGCCTCGGAGTCGTCCACGTCCAGGTCGTCGCGGCCCGACCAGAGCTCTTCGATCTGTGACTTGAGGTCTGACATGGCGCCGAGGCTACCGCTGCGCCGCGCCCCGAACGGGACCAGTTCCGCCCCGCTCCGGGACGGTCACCCGGCCAACGCGGAAGCCCGCCGACACACGACCTCCAGGTCGTCGTCGGTCACCACGGCCGCCACCCGGACCCGGCCCGCTCCACCGGGACCGAAGACGGTTCCGGGGCTGGTGATCACCCCCAGGTCGCCGGCCAACCGGTCCACAAGGGCCATGTCGTCGCCACCGGGCGCCTCAACCCACAGGTAGAAGCCGCCCTCCGGCAACTCGGCCCGGACCCCCAGCGAACCCAGGACATCGACGAGGACCTCCAGACGCCGCAGGTACCGGGCGGCCTGGACGTCGACGTGGTCCTGGTCCCGGAGTGCCGCGGCACCCGCCGCCTGGGCGGGACCGGGGATCAGGAACCCCTGGTGCCGACGGGTCTCCCGCAGGTACCAGGCCAGGTCCGGGTCACCCGCGTAGAAGCCCACCCGCAGCCCAGCCAGGTTGGATCGCTTGGAGAGGGAGTGGACCGCCAGCACCCCCTCGGTTCCGTGCTGCAGGATCGAGCGCGACGGGCCGCTCCAGGTGAACTCCACGTAGCACTCGTCGGAGAGCACCGGAACTCCCCTCGCCCTTCCCCATGCGGCCGCCGCACCCAGGTCGTCGAGTGCACCCGCCGGGTTGCCGGGCGTGTTCACCCACAGGCAGAGGGCGCGCTCGGCGTCGTCCTCGCTGATCTTCGAAAGGTCGATCCGCCAGGAGGCATCCATCGGCACCGGCACGGCACGACAACCGGCCAGCACCGCTCCCATCTCGTAGGACGGATACGACACCGCCGGGTAGAGGACGGTGTCACGGTCCGGGTTCCTGAGCTTCAGCAGGTGGGGCAGGCCCGTCACCAGTTCCTTGGTCCCCACGCAGGCGCCCGCCTGCTCGGGTTCGATCTCCACTCCGATGCGGCGTCCACACCAGCCGACCACCGCGTCGAGCAGTTCCGGCGTACCGATCGACGGCGGATACGGACGGGCCGGGTCGGGTTCGGCCAGGGCGGCGGCCACCACGTCCGGCACCGGATCGCACGGCACGCCACGAGACAGGTCCACGGCCCCACCGGGCATGGCCGCCGCAATGGCGATCACCTCGGCCGGGACGTCGAACGGGTACGGCGGGGGTACGAACCCGGAGGACCCGGTCTCCGATCTCATGATCGACCATCCGCTTCCGCCCCTGCAGGGGACTCTTCCTCGACACGGAACCCAGCCAGTCGGCCTGCCGAACCCTCGTCCACGCGGACCTGCACGACCCACCCGTCGACGGCCTCCTCCACCTCGAGCACCTCGCCCTCCCGGTGGGCCATGGCCAGCACGTCACCGCGCGCGTACGGCACCAGCAGCCTGGCCACGATCGTCTGGCGCCGGAGCCGACGTCCGACCATCGCCAGGAGGTCGTCCACCCCCTCGCCGGTCGTCGCCGAAATGGCCACGGATCCGGGCTCCCGGTCCACCAGACGGGCCGCTGCCGCCGGCGCCTGATCGGCCTTGTTGAATACGAACAGTTCAGGCACCCGGTCAGCGCCGATCTCCTCCAGCACGATCCTGACCGCAGCGACGCAGCCCTCAGGGTCGGGATCCGATGCGTCAACCACGTGGACCAGCAGGTCGGCATCCACCGCCACGTCGAGGGTGGACTTGAAGGCCTCGACGAGTTGGTGGGGCAACTTGCGGATGAAGCCCACGGTGTCGCTCAGGAACACCGCCTCGCCACCGGGCAGCTGGAGGCGTCGGGTGGTGGCGTCCAGGGTGGCGAAGAGCCGGTCCTCGACCAGGACGCCGGCGTCGGTCAGGTGGTTCAGCAGGGTGGACTTGCCGGCGTTGGTGTAGCCCACGATGGCCACTGACCTGTTGCTGGTGCGCTTACGGGCCTTGGACTGGGTGGAACGGTTGCCACGGATCCGACGCAGGTCCGACTCGAGGCGCGTGATGCGTCGCATGAGCCGCCGCCTGTCCACCTCCAGCTGGGTCTCGCCGGGGCCGCGGGTACCGATTCCTCCGGCCTGCTGGCTGAAGGTGCGGCCGGAGCGCCTCAGCCGGGGCAGCCGGTAGCGGAGCTGGGCCAGCTCCACCTGCGCCCTTCCCTCCGGGCTACTGGCGTTCTGGGCGAAGATGTCCAGGATCACCGCTGTGCGGTCCAGCGCCGAGCGCTTCAGGGCCTCCTCGAGGTTTCCCTGCTGCGCCGGGGTGAGGTCGTTGTCGAAGACCACGGTGTCGGCGTCAAGTGCCTCGGACACCGTCTTGATCTCCATGACCTTGCCCTTGCCGACGTAGGTGGCACGGTCCGGCGAGTCACGGTGCTGGAGGACCCGTGCCACCGGATCGGCACCGGCGGTCTCGACCAGGCGGGCCAGCTCGTCCATCGAGGCATCGGTGGCCTCAGGGTCGGACCGACCGAGGGTGACGCCGGCGAGGACGATGCGCTCCCGGAACGTCCGGTCGATGAGGCCGGTCGACTCGCCGCCGAACTCGCCGAAGGCGCCACGGTGCGAGTCGTGGTCCGCGTCGTGGTCCGAATCCGGGTCCGCCTCCTCCAGACCCGGGTCCAGGTCCAGGTCCGGGTCCGCCGCCTCGTCCAGGTCGGTCGGCTCACCCATTGTCCGGCACCTCGTCATGGTCCGTGCCGAGGTCCACCGAGTGATGGTCCACGAAGGTCGCCGTACCGGCCAGACGCACCGTGTCGGAGACCGTGACCGTCGCCGCCCCGCCGGGCATCCGGACCTCCACCACGTCGTCCACCAGGCCAGTGCCGTGGAGGACGTGTGCCGCCGCGCAGGCTCCCGAGCCGCACGCCATCGTGAGGCCGGATCCGCGCTCCCACGTGCGCATCCGGACCGTGGCCCGGTCGACCACGGCCACCAGGTGCACGTTGCAGCCCGTCGGAGTGAAGAAGGACTCGGTTGCAGGTCCGGCGCTGGCCAGGTCCACGTCCCCGGGATCGTCGACCCGAAGCACCAGGTGCGGGTTGCCGAAGTCGATGCTGGAGGCCTCCAGTAGCGGCACTCCACCCAGATCGATCTGGATGCCCTCCAATGAGGGGCCCGGTGCTGCGGCCCCCATCTCCACCTCGGCCTCCACCTCAAGGTCAGAGGTCGAGCCCTCCACGGCGATCCGGCGGTCCCCGGCCGGCGTCTCGACCACGACGTCGAAGCCGGTCGTTCCGGCAGGCTGCCTACGAAGGAGCGCCTGGCCGAAGCAGCGCAGGCCGTTGCCACTCACCTCGGCAGGACTGCCGTCGCTGTTGAAGAGGGTGAAGCGCCAGGAGGCGTCTCCGAGTCCGCTCACCGGCGTGCCGAACACGAGTCCGTCAGCACCGATCCCGTCCACCCGGTCGCAGAGGCGACGCGCCAGGTCGGCGCCATCAGCCGGGACGACCTCGGCGAACGTGATCAGGAAGTCGTTGCCGAGGCCATGGTGTCTGGTCAGCTCCACGGCGACAGTCTCGCCGACCAGCGGGCTTCCGCCGCGATTCGTTTGCCCCGTTCGAACCGAATCATCCGGGAACGCCACAGTGGTCGAACCTCGCGAGCACCTCGTCCAGTGCCGCCAGGGGGTCCTCGCCGACATCGACCCAGGTGATCCTAGGGTCCCGACGAAACCAGCGTTCCTGGCGCCGGGCGAAGCGCCGGGTGGCCACCACGGCATTGGCGACAGCGTCCTCGAGGGTGCGTTCGCCCCGGAGGTGCTCGAGTAGTTCCTTGTAGCCGAGGGCCCTGGCCGCAGAACGTGACGGCCCTCCGGGCAGTGTCGCCAGGGAGCGGACCTCGTCGAGGAAGCCATCGTCAAGTTGGCGTTGGTACCGCTCCGCTATCCGACGATCCAGGACCTCGCGGTCCACGCGTAGTCCGACCTGGGTGAACGGTGTCGCCGGGTAGGCCTCCAGGCCGGGACCGAACGATGAGAAGGGGCGCCCTGAACCGAGGGTCACCTCCAGGGCGCGGACCACACGGCGGCGGTTCGTGGCCTCCATCCGTCCGGCAGCCACCGGGTCCAGGTCGGCCAGACGGGCATACAGCCCGTCGGTGTCCGGGTCGGCGTCCAGCCCGGCGCGCACCTCGTCGTACTGCCCAGGGATCTCGAGGTCGTCGACCACCGCTCGGACATGGAGGCCGGTGCCCCCTACGAGAACAGCCCTGGCCCCCCGATCCTCCATGCCGCTGAGTGCCTCGCGGGCGACAGCCTGGAAGGCGGACACGGTGAACTCCTCGGTCGGGTCCGCGAGGTCCAGGAGGTGGTGCGGGATCTCAGCACGCTCGGCAGCGGTCGGAGCAGCCGTCCCGATGTCCATTCCACGGTAGAGGGCCATGGAGTCCATCGAGACGAGCTCCACGCCGGGCCGTTGACGCGCCACCTCCAGGGCGAGCGCGGACTTGCCGGAGGCGGTGGCTCCGACGATCACCAGGTGCCCATTGGGACTCATCGGGTTCAGGCCGATGCGACGGGTATCCGACGCCGGTGCCGGGCAGCCGCCGTGACCTCCACCAGCGCCCCGAGGAGGTAGTGGTTGGCGGCGTCCACGATCCGCACATCGGCGTAGGCGCCGACCCGCAGGTCATCAGTGGCCGACAGGTGCACCAACTTGTTCTGGCGGGTCCGCCCGGTGACCTGGTCGGGCTCCCGCTTGGCCGGGCCCTCCACCACGATCTCCTCGATCCGGCCGACCCTCGCCTGATGGGTGATCCGCGCCGAGCGCTTCAGGACGGCCTGGAGCCGCTCGAAGCGGTCCACGCATACGGCGTGGTCCACGAACCGGTCGGCCATGGCGGCCGCCTCGGTGCCCTCGCGCGGGGAGAACACGAAGCAGTACGCCGAGTCGTAGGCCGCTTCGGCCACGACCTCCAGCGTCTCGTCGAAGTCGGCCTCGGTCTCGCCCGGGAACCCGACGATGAGGTCGGTGGTGACGGCCAGGTCGTCGATGCCGGCACGCGCCGCCGCCAGGCGTTCCAGGTAGCGCTCGGCGGTGTAGCCACGGTGCATGGCGGCGAGCACCCGGTCGCTGCCTGACTGGAGGGGCAGGTGGAGGTGCTCGCAGACCTCCGGGGTGTCGGACATCGCAGCGATCGTCTCCGACCGCAGGTCCTTGGGATGCGGGCTGGTGAAGCGGACCCGTCGGATGCCGTCGACGGCTCCGGTTGCCACCAGCAGGTCGGCGAACAGTGGACGTACCCGCCGACCGGTCTGCCCGACCCAGTCGGCACCCACCTCGTAGGTGTCGCCCGCCAACCCAGGCTCCGACCGGAGACGTAGCGTCAGGTCCCGACCGTAGGAGTTCACGTTCTGGCCGAGGAGGGTCACCTCGGTTACGCCGGATGCGGCCAGGGCTTCGACCTCGGCAACCATCTGGCCGAACGGACGGCTCATCTCCGGGCCACGGACCGCCGGGACGATGCAGAACGCACAGCTGTTGTCACAGCCGATCTGGATGGTCACCCAGGCCTTGTGGTCTGCGTCCCGCTGGGCGGGTAGGACGGACGGGAAGGCATCGGCATCACTACGGACGGTCTCCTCCAGGATCTCAATGACCGGGCCGTGCTCCCTGGCCTCGGACAGGAGCTGGGCGGCCCGGTGCACGTTGTGGGTTCCGAAGACCACGTCGACGTGCCCGGCCCGTTCCTGGATCCGCTCCCGGTCCTTCTGGGCGAGGCAGCCGGCGACAGCCACCTGGAGATCCGGTCGGGACTCCTTGAGGGCCTTCAGGTTGCCCAGGGCCCCGTAGAGCCTGTTGTCGGCGTTCTCGCGGATGCAGCAGGTGTTGAGGACGATCACGTCGGCTTCGGCCTCGGATGCGGCCGGCACCATCCCGTCGGCCTCGAGCAGGCCGGCGATTCGCTCGCTGTCATGCTCGTTCATCTGGCACCCGTAGGTGCGCACAGCGTAGGACCGCTTCACACCACGAAGGCTACGGCCCCGGCACCGGGGAGGGGTCCGGTGCCGGGGCCGTGGGAAGGCCCGGGAAGGGCGGGAAATACGAAGAAGGGCGGAGAAGGGCGGGTGTCAGTCGTCCAGGGATATGGGCAGGTCGTCGGCTTCGGTGAACTCGTCGACGGCTTCGGTGAACTCGTCGACGGCCACCTTGGCTTCGGGGGCTTCGGGCTCCTCGGGAGGCCGGACCTCGCGCCAGACCCGATCGGTGATCTCGACCATGACCTCCGGGTTGTCGACCAGGAACTTCTTGGCGTTCTCCCGACCCTGGCCCAACTGCTCGCCCTCGTACGTGTACCAGGCACCCGCCTTCTTGACGATGCCGAGGTCCACACCGAGGTCGACCACCGAGCCCTCACGGCTGATGCCCCGCCCGTACATGATGTCGAACTCGGCCTGACGGAACGGCGGTGCGCACTTGTTCTTGACCACCTTCACCCGGGTGCGGTTGCCCACCACCTCGAGCCCGTCCTTGATGGCCTCGATCCGGCGGATGTCGAGGCGGACCGACGAGTAGAACTTCAACGCCCGGCCACCCGGCGTGGTCTCCGGCGAACCGAACATGACGCCGATCTTCTCCCGTAGCTGGTTGATGAAGATGAGGATCGTCTTGGACTTGTTCAGGTTCGAGGTGAGCTTGCGCAGGGCCTGGGACATGAGCCGGGCCTGCAGGCCGACGTGTGTGTCTCCCATCTCTCCCTCGATCTCGGCCCGTGGGGTGAGTGCCGCCACCGAGTCGATGACGACCACGTCGAGTGCGCCGGAGCGGATGAGCATGTCGGCGATCTCGAGTGCCTGCTCGCCGGTGTCCGGCTGGGAGATGAGCAGCTCGTCGACGTCGACGCCGATGGCCCTGGCGTAGATCGGGTCCATGGCGTGCTCGGCGTCGATGTAGGCGCAGATGCCGCCGTTGCGCTGGGCCTCGGCCACGACGTGGGTGGCCAGCGTGGTCTTGCCCGAGCCCTCCGGCCCGAAGATCTCGATTACACGACCCCGTGGGATGCCGCCTATGCCGAGAGCCAGGTCGAGCGCCAGGGCGCCGGTGGGCACCGTCTCGATCGACATGGAGCCCTTGTCGCCCATCTTCATGACGGCACCGGTGCCGAACTGCTTCTCGATCTGGCCGAGCGCCATGTCCAGCGCCTTGGTGCGTTCGACACCCGCCTCGAGGTCGCCGCCGCTCATCGTCCTGCCGTGCTTCGCCATTGTGTTCTCCGTGTTCTCCGGACCCTCGTGGTCCCGGTCGTCTGACTTCGTGTCTGTCGGGGTTGTCGGGGGTGACCTTAGGTAGGGCCTGTGACAACGTGTCCGTGTCGAATGACAACAGCGTAATTGCGAACAGGCGTTCGGTGCAAGCACCCACTCCCGAAAATGTCCCACGGTCCCGGTGGGGAGTACCGTCGGCCCACATGGACGAGCACCCGATCGACGCCCGCACCCCGGAAGAGAAGCGGGCAGACCACGCCGGTCAGCACCCCGAGCTCCGGGAACACCTCCAGCCGATGTCGTGGATGTGCACCCAGGAAGCGGCCACCGAGCGGCCCTTCACCGGCGGGTACTGCGACGAGAAGCGGTCGGGCACCTACGCCTGCGTGGTCTGCGGCGAGGCACTGTTCGCCAGCGACGACAAGTACGACTCCGGGTGTGGCTGGCCCAGCTTCACCACGCCTATGGACGATGCGCCGGTGGACCACCGGACCGACAGCAGCCACGGGATGTCCCGCACCGAGACCACCTGTGGTTCCTGTGGCGCCCACCTGGGCCACGTCTTCGATGACGGCCCCGGACCATCGGGCGAGCGCTACTGCATCAACTCGGCCTGCCTGGTCCTCGAGGAACGCCCCGACGGCTGACCCGGTCCAGCCGGCTCAACCGGCCAGCGGGAACCGGTCCAGCACCTCGTGGACGGCGCCACCGTGCAGGGTCCGGCTCCGGACCAGGACCACCTCGGCCACGGAAAACGTCGCCGAGACCGCCGCCCCGACCGCCCCGGACGGCGGCTCGTGACGGAACCGGCACAACGTGAGGTGGCCGACGAACGGGCGGTCCTCCGGTGGTTCCCCCACCCCGGCCGTGGCGGCCGCGACCGATGCGGCCAGCCCGTCCAGGCCTGACACCGGAACCACAAGCACTTCGTCGCCCAGCAGGCGGGTGGACGGACCCGCCACAGCCTCGGCAGGAGCAGCCACCAGATCGGCCAGGGCGGAGGCGGCCAGATCAGGATCCGCCTCGCCGAGGAACCGCAGCGTGACGTGCCACTGGTCGGCGGGCAGCCACCTCACCCCCGGGGCCTCCGGACGCGGCAGACGGTCGATGTCGGCTACGGCGCCAGCCGACGGGTGGGCGGCAACGAAGAGGCGCATGGCCGCCGAACCGGAAGGCTCAGGCGTCGCGCCGGGCGAGCAGGCGCAGGCGCAGGGCGTCGAGCACCGTGATCACGGTGAACTGCCGGATCCGGGTGCGGTCGAACGGCCAGCGTGTCCGCACCGCGTCCACCACCCCGTCCACGCAGGTGGCCATCCACACCGTGCCGGGCTCCTCGCCCTCCTGGCGGTCCGGTCCGGCCACGCCGGTGACCGCCACCGACACGTCGGCCCCCAGCACCCCACACACGTTGGCCGCCATGGCCGTCACCGCCGCCTCGCACACCACCGACCCATCGGGCACCCCCAGCAGCGACCGCTTGACGTCACCGTCGTAGGCCACGACGGAACCCACGAAGGCCCGGCTGGAACCCGGCACGTCGGTCAGGCGTGACCCGATCATCCCGCCGGTCATCGACTCCGCCGTCGCCATCCGCAGTCCCTGTTCGACCAGCAGGTCCAACACGACCGACTCCATCGTCTGGTCGTCGACCCCGAACACGATCGGCCCCACGATGGCCCTCACCCGGACCTCCTCCTCGGCCAGCAGGTCGTCCACCTCGGCGTCGGACGGCGCCTTGGCGGTGATCCGGACCTTCAGGCCCTCCATCCCACTGGCCAGGAACGCAATGGTCGGGCCACCCTCGGCGTCGAGGCGCTCGATCTCGGCAGCCAGGTCCTCGGCCAGGCCGGACTCCGAACGCCCCCAGGTGCGCAGCGTGCGCGACCGGATGACGCTGGATATCCCCGCCCGGCGCTTCAGGTCCGGGAGGATCGTGCCCTCCAGCATCTGCTTCATCTCCCACGGCACGCCGGGCACCGCGTAGACCACCTTCGGGCTGTCGTCGCCACCGCCGCCCACCGGACAGACCAGGCCCGGTGCCGTCCCCGGCATCTCGGGGATCGTGCGTGCACCGACGGGCACGTCGGCCTGGCGCAGGTTGTTGGCCGGCATGGGCCGCCCCCTCCCGCCGAACACCGCCTCGATCCTGACCACCACATCGGCGTCCCTGATCAGCTCCACGCCCAGCACCTCGGCCAGCACCTCACGTGTGATGTCGTCCTGGGTGGGCCCCAGTCCCCCGGTGACGATCACAGCCTCGGACCGATCCAGAGCCTCCGTGATGACGGCCCGCATCCGCTCCCGGTTGTCGCCCACCGCCGTGTGCCTGAGGCAGTCGATCCCGGCCAGGGCCAGGCGCTCGCCTATCCAAGAGGAGTTCGTGTCCACGATCTGGCCCAGCAGCAGCTCGGTGCCCACGGCGACGATCTCACAACGCACGATCCACTCCCCCTTCTACCCGCCGGCCCTCAGGCCGACTTGGAACCGGTGGTGCTGGTGGCCCGGCCACCATCCACCAGGTACTGGGCACCCGTCACGAGCGTGAAGGCGACCGCCAACCAGAGGCCGGCCTGGACCACCAGGTCGGCATCCTCCAACGGCGGCAGCACGGCCATCAGCAGCGCCACCCCCTGCACGATGGTCTTCCACTTCGCCGACCTCCGGGCCGGCACCGCCAGGCCCTGGCGGGCGAACCAGAGGCGGTAACCGGTGATGGCCACCTCCCGGACCGTGAGCAGCACGACCGGCAGCCAGGCGTAGCGGCCGACCATGGCCAGGCTCACCCCGACCCCGATCACCACCACCTTGTCGGCCAGCGGATCCAGGAATGCACCCCAGCGACTGACCGTGCCGCGGCGTCGGGCCAGGATCCCGTCGAAGTAGTCGGTCGAGGCCAGCACCAGCCCCAGGACGAAACCGGCCCAGGTGGTACCGCCGCGGTCCTCGGCGCCCAGCACCATGGCGAACAGCACAGGTGCCAGCAGCAACCGGGCCAGGGTGACCAGGTTCGCCGGCGAGACGACGGTGCGGAGGTGCTTCACGCCGCCACCAGGTCCGGCCCGATGGCGCCCGTCACCGTCAGGTCCGCGAACCGGCCTGCCGGGAGGTCCGGGGGGACCGTGACGATCCCGTCGATCTCCGGTGCCTCCCTGTGGGTACGGCCGACCCCCGGCTCGTCCACCAGCACCGAAACCCGCTTCCCGATGAGGGCATCCCGGCGTGCAGCCGTGATGCGGTCCTGCATCTCGCCCAGCTCGTGGAGCCGCTCGGCGGCCAGGCTGGGATCCACAGCGCCGTCCAGCGTGGTGGCGTACGTCCCCTCCTCCTCGCTGTAGGAGAAGAACCCGCACCAGTCGAGTTCGGCAGCGGCGACGAAGTCCAGCAGGGCGTCGTGGTCCTCCTCGGTCTCACCTGGATAACCGACGATGAAGTTGGACCGGAAGGCCGCATCGGGCTCGACGGACCGGATGTGGTGGATCCGCTCCAGGAACCGGGCGCCATCGCCCCAGCGCCGCATCCGACGCATCAACGGCGGCGATACGTGCTGGAGGGACAGGTCGAAGTACGGCACGCCGGTCGCACAGATCGTGTCGACAAGCCGGTCGTTCAGGTCCGACGGGTAGAGGTAGAGCAGCCGCACGCGGTCCACCCCGTCGGCCACCGCCTCGACGAGCGGCACGATGGCCCTGACGCCCTCGCCCTGGTCGCGGCCGTAGGCGGCGAGGTCCTGGGCCACCAGGACCACCTCCCGGACCTCCAGTGCATCAACCTCGTCCAGGATGGACTCGATGGAGCGGCTCCGCTGTGGGCCCCTGAAGGTGGGGATCGCACAGAACCCGCACGCCCGATCGCAGCCCTCGGCGATCTTCACGTAGGCCCAGGGCCGGGCCGAGGCGGGCCGAGGCAGGTTCAACAGGTCGAACGACGGCAGTGGCGGCCCGCTGCCCGACGGGCCGTCCGGACGGCGACCCAGCACCACCGGCACGCCGAATCCGGCGACGCTGTCCACCTCAGGTAGGGCAGCGGCCAGCTCGTCGCCGTACCTCTCGGCCATGCAGCCGGTGACCACCAGGCGTGCGCCGTCCCGGCGGAGGTCGGCCAGGGCCAGCACCGTGTCGACGGACTCCTGGCGTGCGTCGGCGATGAATGCGCATGTGTTCACGACGATCAGGTTCGCTTCGGCGGGACTGTCCGTCGACGCCATCCCATCGGCCGCCAACGTCCCGGCCAACTTGTCGGAGTCGACCTGGTTCTTCGGGCACCCGAGGGTGACGAGGTGATAGGTCCCTTCGCCCATGATCGGCTCAGGCTAGGCGCTCAATACCCCTCCGCCCGCCTGTACTCAGACAGTGGCGCCGGTCATGGCCAGCACGCCCAGCATCGCCAGGTAGCCGAAGATCATGACCCTCGCCTCGCCCCGCCCGATCCGACTGCCGGTCGCCATTGCGATGATCACCAGCCAGGACACGGCGACCATCAAGTACAGCACCCAGGGCGGCAGGCCCGCTGCGTCGTTGAACGGCCTCTGATCGTTGGCCAGGAACACGGCGGACCCGACGGTGAGGCTGTTGAAGAGATTTGACCCGAGCAGGTTGCCGATGATCAGCCCCGACTCGCCACGACGGAGGGCGGCCAGGGCGGTGACGAGCTCGGGCAGCGACGTTCCCACCGCCACCAGGCCGTAGCCCACGAAGCCACCGGTCCAGCCGAGGTCGTCGGCGATCGAGGTGGCCGAGTTGACCACCAGGAATGCGAACGCCACGGTCCCCACGAGGCCGACCACGGTCAAGATCCACGGCGAAGAACCCTCAACCGAGTCGGGCGGTGCCACTCCGCCGTATTTGTCCCCGATCCAAACGACGAATCCGAGAGCAATCAAGGTCAGCAGGGCCAGGGCCAGGCCCAGCCATCTCGTCGGCTCGACGAGCTCCTCGTGGACGAGGAGGACGGCGGCGGCGAAGACCGTGACCCCCGTAGCGGACACAGCCGCCTGCCTCTTCACGCCCCTCCCCTTCTCGATGGCGATAGAGCCATACACAAGTGCCGGCAGCGCCATGACCAGCGTCAGGTTCGCCACGTTGGAGCCGACGATGTTGCCGATCGCCAGGGCGGTCCCCTCGGCACCCTCCCTGAGCGCCGCCATGGTCGAGACGACCAGCTCCGGGGCACTGGTCCCGAAGCCGATGATGAGCGCACCGGTCACCACCGTCGAAACCCGCAGCCGGGCTGCCACCTGCGCCGCTCCCAGCACGAACCGGTCGGCGGCGTAGGCCAGGCCGACCAGGCCGACCAGGAGCAGGAGGAGGTTCAGGGCCACGACCCGAGGGTAGCGACGCCCGGCGGAAGGTCGGACCCGCCTGTCTGCGGCTACGGCAACCTGCACCCGGACCCCTGCCCGGCAGGCGCCTCACGGGTCTGTTTCTGCTTCCTGCGGAAGCAGCTAGTGGCCCTGCCCCTGGAGGTCCTCGAGCTGCTCTGACGAGATCAGGACCACGCGGGCCTTCGAGCCGGTCGACGGGCCCACCACGCCGGTCTCCTCCATAAGGTCCATCAACCGACCGGCGCGCGCGAAGCCCACCCGCAACTTGCGTTGCAGCATCGACGTCGAACCGAGCTGGCTGGACACCACCAGCTGTCGGGCCTGCTCGAACAACTCGTCATCATCCGATCCGCCACCGACCACCGGCCGGTAGGTGTCCTCGGTGATCACATCGGCCGGCAGCCCCACAGGAATCACATCCACGGGACCGGTCGGGTCGTGCGAACCCTCGTCAGCCTCCGCCGCGTCCTCCAGGACCCGCACCTGTGCGACCCACGACTCCACGACCCGTCGGACCTCGTTCTCGTCGACCCAGGCGCCCTGGATCCTCTGGGACACGCTGGAACTGGGCCCGAGGAAGAGCATGTCGCCATTGCCCACCAGGCGTTCGGCACCCGGCTGGTCGAGGATCACCCGACTGTCAGCAAGGCTGGACACGGCGAACGCGAGGCGCGCCGGAATGTTCGCCTTGATGACACCGGTGATCACGTTCACCGACGGCCGCTGGGTCGCCACCACCAGGTGGATCCCGACCGCCCTGGCCATCTGAGCCAGGCGGCAGATGGAATCCTCCACGTCACGTGCAGCCACCATCATCAGGTCGGACAACTCGTCCACGACGAGGAGCACGAAGGGCAGGCGCTCGTAGGTGACCGGCCCACCATCCTCGTCGACCACCCCCAGGGGTGCCTTCAGGTCTCCCCGGTCGAAGGCCGCGTTGTACCCACCGATGTCCCGGAAGCCACACGTCGAGAGGAGGTCGTAGCGGCGTTCCATCTCACGGACGGCCCAGTGGAGGGCGTTCGCCGCCTTCTTCGGGTCGGTCACGGGCGCGGTCAACAGGTGGGGCACACCCTCGTACTGCCCCATCTCCACCCGCTTCGGATCGATCAGGATCATCCTCACATGCTCCGGCGTGGAACGCATCAGGATCGACATGATCAGGGAGTTGAGGCAGGAGGACTTCCCGGCCCCGGTCGCTCCCGCAATCAGGAGGTGCGGCATGGTGGCCAGGTTCAACATGACGGACCGGCCGCTGATATCCCGTCCGATCCCCACCTCCATCGGATGGCGGGCCTTCAGTGCCTCAGGCGAGGAGAGGATGTCACCCAGGACCACGACCTCACGGTCCTCGTTCGGAACCTCGATTCCTATGGCCTGCTGGCCCGGGATGGGGGCCAGGATCCTGACGTCAGCCGCAGCCAGGGCGTAGGCGATGTCCTTGTTGAGGCTGGTGACCCGGGCGACCTTCACGCCGTCTCCGAGTTGGAGGGCGAACCGGGTCACGGTCGGTCCGACAGTCATCTCCACCAGGCGTGTCTCGACGCCATGGGCGGCCAACGCCTCCCGGAGTCGAAGGCCCCGCTCCTCGACCGCCTTGGCATCGACATCGTGCGTCTCGCTTCTGGACAGGTAGCCGACGGACGGTAGACGCCACTGCGAATCGGCCACCGCCGGCCCGAGTTCGATGGTGAGCTGCTCGCCGCCGTCGGCGGACCCGGGTTTGGCCTTTCGCCTGCGGGGCTTCGGCGGGGTGGCACCGACAGAACCCGCCACCGCCACCGGCTCCGACGGAGGGGTCAAGGCAGGCGTCGGAACAGCCACGGGTGGTAGCGCCTGGGGCACGTTGACGACCGGATTGTGGCCGCCGGGCGCCGTCAGGAGGCCTTGAATCCAGTTCTGGATCCCGCGGAGCACGGGGCGTAGGCCACCGACCGCTCCCCGGGCCGCATGGCGAGCGGTGAATGTCGCCCCTTTTGCGGCTCCACGTGCCGCCTGGCGGACGGTGGTCCGCGTGATCACCGCTGCGGACACCAGGCCCACGCCGACCAGGATGAGCGCCGCACCCCAGGTGGCGACGGCCGCCTCGAGGCCTCCGCCGACTCCGAGGCCGATCAGGCCGCCGGCCTCGCCCAGGCCTTCTGCCCCATCTCCCAGGCCGGGGCGGCCCCGGCCCATGTGGAGCAGGCCGGTCACGCTCAGGACCGCCATCAGGAGACCGATCGGAAGGCGCTTGGTGATCTCCCCCATCTCGCTTCGCTCCCGGAACATCGCCAGGCCCGTACCCACCATCGCCACCGGCAGGACCACCCTGGTTGCGCCCACCGACCAGCCGAGGCCGTCATCCAGGACGCGACCGACGAAGCCGGCCTTGTCGAGATAGACGGACAGCCCGGTCAGGAGCCCGCCTATCACCAGGATCAGGCCGAGGATCTCGTCGCCCCGCCCCCCGAAGGTGGCTCTGGCCATGCGACGAAGGAGCGACACCTGGTGGTCGGAGCGCCGATCGGCGGCGGCACCGGCACCGCTGGACGTGGTGCTTTTCACGTCGCCAGCAGCGGATTTGTCGCCCGAACCGGGGCGCGTGGATCTTGAAGCCATCGCAGCCGACGGTACCACCGGGGGGTGACAGGCTCGGGGCAGGACCGGGGCCCCGATGCCCGGCAGCTCCTCGAAGAGGAACTCGGCAACCCAGGCGACCGGCACCACCCGGCCACCGGTCACCAGTTGCTGGCGCGACCTGCCGCCGGGCACCAGCGGATGGTGTGACCAGCTGTCAGCCGGGGCTGAACCCGGGCCGACACGGTCCGGTCAACGCACCTCAACAGTGGGAACGAGGGCGGGGCGCCTACCTGTACGACGCGACACCAGGCGCCCGGTGGCCCGACGGGCCAGGCGGGCCAGTTCCTTCGGATCCCTCTGGCCGTCATCCACTGCACTCCTCACGGAGTCGGCCACCACCGAGGCAACCTGGTCATGCCACTCCTGGCGGTCAGCGGGCTCGACCCATCCACGGCTCTCGACCACGGGTTCCCCGACGAGACGCCCCTTCCGTCCGTCGACGACGACGCGGATGAACACGAACCCCTCACCCGACATGGCGCGGCGCTCCTCGACCAGGTCCTCGGACACCCGACGGCCCGACTCGTCGACCATCACGTACTCGTCGGAGACCCGGCCGGCGTGCACGAGGCCGTCATCGGTGAGCGACACCCGGTCTCCGTCGGTGCAGCGCAGGATCCGGTCCGGCGACATGTTGCGCCCCAGCGCCAGGTCATGGTGTGCCACCAGGTGTGCGTACTCGCCGTGCACCGGTATGAACAGCTCCGGATCAGCCGCATCGTGCAGCGCCAGCAACTCGTCGGCCTTGCCGTGCCCCGTGGTGTGGACCCCCAACTGGCCGCTGTGCACGAGCTGCACCCCACGCCTCGCCAGGGCGTTGTGCAGGCGCGAGATGGATGCCTCGTTGCCGGGAATCGGGTGCGACGAGAACACCACCGTGTCCCGATCGCCGATCTTCAGGGAACGGTGGCTGCCGTCAGCCATGCGCTTCAGGGCCGCCCGTGGCTCGCCCTGCGAACCGGTGCAGACCACGCAGGTGCGGGCCGGATCCATGTCGTCCAACTCGGTGTCGGGCGCCAGCATCTTGTCGGAGATCCGCAGCAGGCCGAGCTCCCTCGCCAGCGTGACGTTGCGGACCATCGACGGACCCATCACCACCATCGTCCTGCCGGTGGCTTCAGCGGCATCGACCACCTGCTGGATCCGGTGCACGTGGCTGGAGAACGCTCCCACGATGATCCGTCTGCCCTCGTTGGCTTCGAAGACCTGCCTCAGGACGGGGCCGACGGTGGTCTCCGACGTCGACGATCCGGCAACGCCGGCATTCGTGGAGTCGGCGAGCAACAGCCTGATCCCAGCCGAGCTGGCCAACTCCCGGAGCCTCGGCAGGTCGGTGACCCGCCCGTCCACGGGCGTCGGATCCAACTTGAAGTCGCTGGAGTGCAGGATGCGCCCCTGCGGCGTGTCGAAGATGGTCATCAGACCGCTCGGCGTCGAATGGGTGACCGGCAGGAACTCGCAGTCGAACGGTCCTATGCGGAGCTTGGCGCGATCGCCCAACTCGACCAGCTCGGGGATCGGCACCCCTTCGCCCTTCAGCTTGCCGCGCACCATGCCGAGGGTGAACGGCGCCCCGTAGATGGGTACCGACACCCCCTCTGAGGCCAGGTCCTTCAGCAGGTACGGCAGCCCGCCGATGTGGTCCTCGTGGGCGTGGGTGACCACGCACCCCTCGATGCGGTCGGCCCGCTCCAGCAGCCAGGTGAAGTCCGGGAGTACCGCGTCGACGCCCGGAAGGTCGTCCGGGAAGAGCTGGCCGCAGTCCAGCATGACGATGCGTCCGTCGACCTCGAGGGCGGCACAGTTGCGTCCGATCTCGCCGAGGCCACCGAGGAACGTGATGTGTACGGGAAGGGCCATCGAATCAGAACCTCTTCGGTCAGGCGCGGCCGAGGCCGGCAAGGACGAGACGGGCCCGGTCGGCCAGGTCGGCCGGCTCGGGACCCATCGGGGGACGGCAGTCGCCACCGGGCAGGCCCAGGACCTTCATCATGGCCTTGGACGGAATCGGATTCGGCGTGAGGTCGCCTGACTCGAAGTCCCACGATGGGATGAGGCGCCTGTTGGCCTCCGTCGCCGCAGCCATGTCACCGGAGAAGAAGGCGTCCATCATGACGACGGTCTCCGGTGTGGCCCAGTGCGATGCCACGCTCACCACGCCGACCGCGCCGACCGCCAGGAGCGCAAGGGTGAGGGAGTCCTCCCCGCTGTAGACCTCGAACCCGGCCGACGTGGCCGCCACCAGGCGGGCCGTCTCGGCCACGTCGCCGGCCGCGTCCTTGACCGCCACGATGTTCTGGACCTCGTCGGCGAGTCGCAGGATGGTGTCGGTGTGGATCTTGCGCCCGGACCGTGGCGGAATGTCGTAGAGCATCACCGGAAGGTCCGTCGCCTCGGCGACCGCCCGGAAGTGGTTGAACAGCCCCAGCTGGGACGGCCGGTTGTAGTACGGCGTGACCGTCAGGATGGCATCAGCCCCGGCCTCGCTGCAGCGCCGGGTGAGTTCCATCGCCGCCACCGTGTCGTTGCTTCCGGCGCCGGCGATCACGTGGCAGTCGACGGCCTCGGACACCGCTTCCACCAGATCGATCTGCTCGTCGTGGGTGAGCGTCGGCGACTCACCGGTGGTGCCGGCCAGCACGAGGCCGTCGTTGCCCTGCTCCACGAGCCAATCGGCCAGGTCGACCGCTCCGTCCAGGTCGAGCGACCCGTCGGCGGTGAACGGCGTGATCATGGCGGTGATCACCCGCCCGAACCTCGGCTCCATGCTGGATTGCCTCCTGTTTGACCTGGATTGGCTTGACTTGCCTTGCGTGGATTGAACTGGATTGCTTCTGCGTAGTGGCTCAGCCGACGGCGTATTCCCTACTCCCTGGACCGCTGGATGCCCAGCGTGGCCAGCAGGTTCTCGTGCAGCTCGAACCAGACCGTGTGGTACGAGTCGATCATCGGCTTGGTGAACCACTCCGGGTCACCTCCGGTGACCCGGTCCAGTGCCGTGGCGAACCGCTCCCCGTAGCCACCGAAGCGCTCCAGGACCACCGCGAGGGATTCGCAGACCGGCTGGACGATCGAGTCGGTCTCGGCCAGACGGCCGATGACCGCTTCGTCGTAGTCAGGTGCCGCGTGGTCGTTCACGATCGGTTCACCTGACGGATCAGCCGGATCGGGGCGCAACTGCCAGTCGGTGCAGAGTCCCAGGAAGCCCTGGTTGCCTTCGAGGAACTGGCTGTAGGCCGATTCCACCTCCCCACGGCAGCCGGCACCGGACAACTCCTCGGCCAGCAGTGCCTCGCCACGGGCCCGGCCATCGGACGTGAGCATCCAACCCGACATCCGGCCCTCGCGGTGACGGGCGTGGCCGGCCTCCTCCAGGCCCGTGAGCAGGACTGATGCCTCGTCGACGGCCATGCCGGCGACCTCGGCCACCAGCGGTGTGTCGATGAACCCCCGGACCCTGAGCGCATGCACGACGCGCAGGTCGGCGCTGCTGGGGTGGGTCATGGTGCTCACGCTAGCGCCGGGTCGCGGCGGGCCAGTCGGACGAGCACCAGCGGATAGCCACCCAGCCCGATGAGTGTGAACACGAACCACTGCACGGCATACGAGAAGTGCGAGCCGGCACCCAGGTCCTCGACCGGGGCAGCAACCGGAATGCCCGATGGGCCGTCGGCGGCCGACCGGATCCACATGGGGGCCAGGTTCGTCCCCCACCGTTCGGCCAGCGCATCCAGGTCGATCCGGTCCACCTCCGCCCCGCTGCCGAGCTCCCCGGTCCGTGAGACGTCCAGGCTGCCAACGAGGTCCACGTCAGCCGTGGCCGGTGCCCAGGCAGCCGAATCACCTTCCAGGAACAGGCCCCTGTGGACGAAGCCACGATCCACCACCACGCCCAAATTGGGGTGGATCCTGTCGATCAGCAGCAGGGAGACCACGTGTACGCCGGGCACGCCGTCCATGGACCGGTTGGCCAGGTACACCTGTCCGTCGGCCCAGGTGCCGGACACCGCCACACGCATGTGCCGCAGGTCCTCAGGGGTGCCACCACGCTTCAGGGCCCCGAACGCCGTGGCCAGGTCGACCACCGGCTCGTCGGCCCGGGCGGCCACCACCGCGTTGTAGTCACGACGCGCGTCCAGGCGACGGAGTTGCCAGAAGCCCAGGTTGGCCGTGACGATCAGGAGCCCGACCACGAGCACGTGGGAGAGCAACCAGGCCGGGCGCAACAGCCGACGGGTCCCGGGAGTCACGGTGTGGTTCCCGGTCCGGTCAGATGCCGAGCAGGACGTCGAGACCCAGGGTCAGCCCGGGAATGTCGGCGATCCGGCGCACGGCCAGCACCACGCCGGGCATGAACGACCCCCTGTCGGTCGTGTCGTGCCGGATGGTGAGGGTCTGTCCGGCAGTTCCCATCACGACCTCCTGGTCAGCCACCGCACCGCGCATTCGCAGCGAGTGGATCCGGATGTCGGCCGGACCAGCAGCGCCCCGGGCGCCCTCCACCACCAGCCGGGTGGTCGGATCCGGCGCCCAGTCAGCCGAGGCCGCCGCCATCCGCTCGGCCGTAGCGACAGCCGTGCCCGACGGGGCGTCGACCTTGCCGTCGTGGTGGACCTCGATGATCTCGGCCGTCTCGAACCATGGTGCCGCCAACTCGGCGAAACGCATCATGAGAACTGCACCGATCGCGAAGTTGGGAGCGACCAGACAGTTGCTGGAGGTGAATGCAGCCCGAAGGTCCACCATGTCGGCCTCGTCCAGACCACTGGTTCCGACCACGGCGTGCACGCCGGCAGCAGCCAGGACGCCCAGGTTCGCCCGGCTGGCCTCCGCCACGGTGAAGTCCACCACCACGTCCACGCCGGCTTCCACCAGGCCGCGGACATCGGCGCATACCTCGACGCCGCAGACCGTGCTTCCCGGCGCCGACGGGTCGGCGGCTGCCACCAGCACCATGCCGTCTGCGGCCGTTACCGCATCGGCCACGGACAGACCCATGCGACCGGCGACACCCAGCACGCCGACGCGGATCGGATCTCCAGACATGTCCCGAGGCTAGCGGTCACCATCATGGCCAGCCGGCCCGATTCCAGCCCTACGAGGAGCCGCCTGCAACCACCTGGTCGGCGTACCACCCGGGGCGCCGGGTCCGACCCGTGGCCCGGACGCGGCAGGAGCGTCGGTTCAGGTTCCCGAACCGACGATCGCCACGGCCGGCTCCGGCGAGAGCACCTCGGCAAGGACGGCATTCACGTCCTCGAGGGTGACCGCACGCAGGGTCTCCACGTACTCGTCCAGGGGAACTACACGACCCAGGAGGCTCTGGCTGGTTCCCAGCCTGGACATGCGGCTGCCCGAGCCCTCCAGGCCCAGCAGGATCGAGCCCTCGAACCCGTCGCGTGCGATGGCCAGTTCGGCGGAGGTGATTCCGTTGCACGCCACCTCGGCCACCTCACCAGTGACGACCTTCTGGAGCTCGTCGGCACGTTCCGGCGCCGTACCCGCGTACACCGACACCACCCCGGCGCCCGTGTAACCGGCCATGGACGAAAAGACGTTGTATGCCAGGCCCCGGTCCTCCCGCACGGTCTGGAAGAGGCGGCTCGACAACCCGCCACCCAGCACGTGGATCCCGAGCGCCAGGGCGTGGCGACGCGGGTCACCGCGCCGCAACCCCCGCCAGCCCCAGGCCACGTGGGTGGCCTCGGTAGGCCGGGTTAGGTGACGGGCCTCGACGACCTCGGCCGTCGGAGCCGAGCGGGCGGGCGCCTCTCCCCCGGTCCGGTCGGAGAAGGCCTCGGCCACCTGGGCCACCAGCGCTTCATGGTCGACGGCTCCCGCCGCAGCCACCACGAGGTTGGGCGCCCGGTACCAGTGGTCGTGGAACCCGACGATGTCGTCACGGTCGATGACAGCCACAGAGGACTCCGTGCCCAGCACCTCGCGCCCCAGCGGGTGCTCCGGGAAGAGGGCCTCGTAGAGCAGGCCGAAGACCACGTCGTCAGGATCATCGGCCTGGAGGTGGATCTCCTCGAGGATCACCTGACGCTCTGTCTCGACGTCGGCTGCACGCAGGGCCGGTTCCCTCAGGACGTCGGCCAGCAGGGAGGTGGCCATCTCCTGGCCCCCAGCCGGCACACGGGCGTAGTACGCCGTGTACTCCTTGGAGGTGAACGCGTTCATCTCGCCACCGGTGGCATCCACCAGCTCGGCGATGGCACGCGCCGTCCGACTCTCGGTTCCCTTGAAGAGCAGGTGCTCCAGGAAGTGCGAGGCGCCGCTCATGGACGGATCCTCATCACGTCCACCGACTGCGACCCACACCCCGACCGAGACCGAGTGGGCGTCCGGCATCAGCTCGGACACCACACTCGGACCGGTCGGTGGACCGTTCTCGGGCAGGCTCAGTTCAACCACCGTTCCGGTGGCCGTTCGGTCGCCGTGTGGGCGACCCAGTTCCAACGGGACGCTCAGCGACTCCGACGACGGCGACCGCCGCCACCGCCACCGCCGCCGCTGCTGCGGTTGCCCGATACAGCGTTGCCCAGGTCTCCGTGCACTGCCTCGAGCTCGGCCTTGAAGGCGTCCTCGAAGTTGGCCTGGACCGGGCTGTCGGATGCGACCACGGGGTCGTCATCGTCATAGTCATAGTCGGCCTCGTCAGACCCGGACTCGTCGTAGCCATCCCCGTCGGACGCAACCTCGTCAGAAGCAGCATCGTCGGAGTCATCGGAGTCAGCCACCGGGGCATCGTCCTCGGAGTCGACCACGGGGGCTGTCGGAGCAGCCGGAGCCGGCTTGGACGGGGCGTCACCGGCAGGCTTCAGGGAGATCTTGCCGTTCGGATCCACGTCCTCGACGATCACCTGGATCTCCTGGCCCAGCTCGAGGACATCCTCGACCCGGTCGATCCGCTTGCCGCCACCCAGCTTCGAGATGTGCACCAGGCCGTCTCGTCCCGGGAGGATGCTGATGAAGGCACCGAACTTGGTGATGTTCACCACCCGGCCGTCGTACACGGCTCCCACCTCGGCGGTGGGCGGGTCCACGATCAGCATGACCTGACGCTTCGCCTCGGCCACCTTGGCGCGGTCCGGCGAGGCGATCGACACGATGCCGACCATGCCGTCGTCGTCGACGCTGATGTCGGCGCCGGTCTCAGCCTGGATGGTGTTGATCATCTTGCCCTTCGGGCCGATGACCTCACCGATCTTCTCCACCGGGATCTCGAACGCCTCGATCTTCGGGGCGTTCTCGCCGACGTCGTCGCGCGGTCCGGGAATCGCCTCGGCCATGACGGCCAGGATCGCCAGACGGGCTTCCTTGGCCTGGTTCAGGGCGTTGGCCAGGACGTCGGCGGGAATGCCGTCGATCTTGGTGTCCAACTGGAGCGCCGTCACGAACTCAGCCGTGCCGGCCACCTTGAAGTCCATGTCGCCGAAGGCATCCTCCGCACCGAGGATGTCGGTGAGGGTGACGTACTCGCCGTCCTTGAAGATGAGGCCCATGGCGATGCCGGCCACCGGGGCCTTGATCGGCACACCGGCGTCCATCATGGAGAGGCTGGACGAGCAGACCGAGCCCATTGAGCTCGAGCCGTTCGACGCCAGCACCTCGGATACCAGGCGCAGCGTGTACGGGAAGTCCTCGAAGCTCGGGATGATCGGGAACAGGGCCCGCTCTGCGAGCGCACCGTGGCCGATCTCACGGCGCTTCGGGCCCCTCATGAAGCCGGTCTCGCCGGTCGAGAAGGGCGGGAAGTTGTAGTGGTGCATGAACCGCTTGCGGCTGATCGGGTCGATGCCGTCGATCATCTGGTCCATGCGACCGGTACCCAGGGTGGTGAAGTTCAGCACCTGGGTCTCGCCACGCTGGAACAGGCCCGAGCCGTGCGCCGTGGGGATGACCGCCACCTCCGACGAGACCGGCCGGAGGTCGCCCGTGCCACGCCCGTCGATGCGGACGCCCTCGGTGACGATGCGGGTACGCACGATCTCCTTGGTGACCCCGCGGATGGCGCCGGCGATGTGGCGATCCGCATTGGCAACGTCGGCGAACTGCGGAAGCAGCTCGGCGACCAGCTCGGCCTTCAGGGCCGACTCGGCGGCACCCCGCTCGGCCTTGTCGGCAATGGTCTGGGTCGCTGCGATGCGCTCGGCGCCAGCGGCCTCGACTGCTGCGAACACCTCGGGGGTGTAGTCGCTGGTGACCTCGTAGGCCATGATCTCGGGGGCACCCACAGCCGCCACGAGCTCCTTCTGGAGCTCGATGACCTGGCTGATGAACTGCTTGGAGAACTCAAGGCCACTGGCCAGGACGGCCTCGTCGACCATCGGGGCGCCGGCCTCGTAGACGTCGCAGGTGGCTTCTGTTCCGCCAGCCTCGACCATCATCACGGCGACGTCACCGTCGTCCAGCAGGCGACCGGCCACGACCATCTCGAAGGCCGACTCGCTGCCCTCTTCGTAGGTCGGATGGGGAATCCACTCGCCGGCTGCGGACCAGGCGATGCGCACCGCACCGACGGGGCCTGAGAACGGGATGCCGGACAGCATCAGGGCCGCCGAGGCGCCGTTCAGCGCCAGCACGTCGTGGGGGTTCTCCATGTCGGCACCGACGACGGTGCCCACGATGTGGACCTCGTTGCGGAAGCCCTCGGGGAACATCGGCCGCAGCGGGCGGTCGATGAGGCGACAGGTCAGGATCGCCGATTCCGGCGCCCGACCCTCACGTCGGAAGAACGAGCCGGGGATCTTGCCGGCGGCGTACATCCGCTCCTCGATGTCGACCGTGAGCGGGAAGAAGTCCGCACCCGGTCGGGGGGACTTGGCGCCGGTGGCGGTCACGAGGACCGTGGAACGCCCGATCTGGGCCAGGACGGACCCGCCTGCCAGAGGGGCCATACGGCCGGTCTCAAAGGACATTGTCTTGTCGGTCCCGGCAAAGGTGCAGGAGACCGTGGTTGCTTCAGTCATATTTCTCTCTTCTCGTAGCCCGCCCGAAACGACTCCGGGCGGTTCGATGGCCGCGATCTGCGACACATCGGGGATGTGGGCGCGTGTCGCCCATCCCCACTCATCGATCTGGTTGTCGGTCCCGTTGGTCCGGTCCCCGACGCGACACGGACGACCCTCTGGCCGCCCGGTGTCTGATTCGACCTATCGACGCAGCCCCAGCTTGGAGATGATCGCCCGGTAGCGCTCGACGTCGTTCTTCTTGACGTAGTCGAGCATCCGCCGGCGGCGACCCACCAGCATCAACAGACCCCGCCGACTGTGATGGTCCTTCTTGTGGACCTTCAGGTGGTCGGTGAGATGGGTGATGCGGTCGCTCAGTAGCGCGATCTGCACCTCGGGAGAACCGGTGTCACTCTCGTGCAACCGGCTCGTCTCAATGGTGGCGCCCTTGGGGGGCAGGTTGGTCGGCATCGGAACCTCGGGTATCGGACCCAGCCTCATGGTGCGCAATGCGTCACCGGAAGCCAAACGGAGGGCCGGACGTCTTGGGTTCCGACCCTGAACGACCCGGTCGGGTCGTCCTCGGTGGCAAAGGGTACCAGCGGGCATCTTCGGGGCCACCCCGGGCCCACGCCGAGCCCACCGCGGCGGACCGCCGCCAGGGAGACCGCAGGACCCGTGCCGGCCCGTCACCGTAGTGTGGCGCCATGGCCGCACGGTTCACCCACCTTGCCCTCCCATCCCGGAATCTGGACGCCACCATCGCCTGGTACGAGGCCCACACCCCGATGCGGGCATTCCATCGCCGGACCGACGTGGACGCCGAGGTGGCGTGGCTGGCCGAAGTGGTTACCGGCATAGACAATCCGGTCGGCCTGGTCGTGGTCCAGACGTTCGAAGCCCGGGAGGCCGGCGTGCCCATTCCCATCCTGACGCCGTTCGCCCACCTGGGCTTCGACGTGGACGACCCGGCAGAGGTGGACGCGGCCGCCATGCTGGGACGGGCATCGGGATGCCTCCACTGGGAACCCGCCAACCACCCGCCGCCGGTGGGCTACCTGTGTGCCCTCACCGACCCGGACGGCAACGTGGTGGAGTTCTCCTACGGTCAGGGCCTGTAGCCCTTCGCCGCCTGAAAGCCTGGGAGTGCCCCATGGCCCGCTGGCCGGGAACCGGCCTCAGCCGGCGTTGATGGCTTCCAGAAGACGAACCATCTCGACCGCGGCATCAGCGCAGTCGGCGCCCTTGTCGCCCCGCTCCACGTCGGCCCTCTCCATGGCCTGCTCGACCGTGTCCGTGGTGAGCACGCCGAACACCACCGGCACACCCGTGTCGTGGCCGGCCCGCATGATCCCTGCCGCAGCCTCCCCGGCCACGTAGTCGAAGTGCGGGGTCTCGCCCCGGATCACCGCGCCGAGGCACACCACGGCGTCGTAGCGACCCGACTCGGCCATGGCCCGGGCCGCCAACGGAACCTCGAACGCACCGGCCACCCAGGCCAGGTGGATGTCGGCATCCGCCACGCCGAGGCCCACCAACCGGGACTGCGCACCCGACACCAGGCTGTTGGACACGAAGTCGTTGAAACGACCTGCGACGACGCCGATTCGGAGCCCGGAACCGTCCAGCGGTGCGTCGATCACCTTCATGACGCGGCCCCCCCGTCGGCAACCTCGTCGTCGGGCAGCAAGTGGCCGAGGCGATCCCTCTTGGTCTCCAGGTACCGGACGTTCTCCGGGTTGGGCGCCGTGTCCAGGGGAACCCGGCCGGTGATCTCCAGGCCGTAGCCCTCGAGGCCGCCGTACTTGGCCGGATTGTTGGTCATCAGGCGCATGTGGGTGAGGCCCAGGTCGGACAACATCTGGGCACCCACGCCGTACTCCCGGGAGTCGACGGGCAGGCCCTGCTGGAGGTTCGCGTCGACGGTGTCCAGGCCCTCGTCCTGCAACCCGTAGGCCCGCAGCTTGTGGCCGATGCCGATGCCGCGACCCTCGTGACCCCGCAGGTAGGCGATGACCCCGACGCCCTCGGCGCCGATCTGGGCCAACGCCGCATCAAGCTGCGACCCGCAGTCGCACCGCAGCGAGCCCAGAAGGTCGCCGGTGAGGCACTCGGAGTGGACCCTCACCAGCGGGGAATCCACGGAAGCCAGGTCACCGAGCACGTAGGCCACGTGCTCCTCATCGTCGAGGAGCGACACGTAGGCGTGTGCGACGAACTCGCCGTACCTGGTCGGGATGCGCGCAGAACCGAAGTGCTCGACCAGCTTCTCGTGGCGTCGACGGTGACGGATCAGGTCGGCGATGGACACGAAGTGCAGGTCGTGCTGGACGGCGAAGGCCTCCAGGTCGGGCACCCTTGCCATGGTCCCGTCGTCGTTCACGATCTCGCACAGGACACCGACCGGCTGACGGTCGGCCAGGGCGCAGAGGTCCACGGCGGCCTCGGTGTGACCGGCCCGCTTGAGTACGCCGCCTGCCCTGGCCCGCAGCGGAAAGATGTGGCCCGGCCTGGCGAACTCCGACCGGTGTCGGGAGCCGTCAGCCAACGCAACCACTGTGGCCGACCGGTCCGAGGCCGAGATTCCCGTCGAGGTGCCCTCGAGCAGGTCGACCGACACCGTGAAGGCGGTTCGCATCGACTCGGTGTTGTCCAGCACCATGAGCGCCAGGTCAAGTGCGTCGGCGCGCTCGTCGGACATCGGGGCACAGATGACACCGCTGGTGTGGCGGATCATGAAGGCCATCTTCTCCGGCGTCATAGCGTCGGCGGCGATGATGAGGTCACCCTCGTTCTCACGATCCTCGTCGTCGACCACGATCAGGAACTCGCCCCTGGCGTAGGCCTCGATTGCGTCTTCGATGGTGGACAACGGCATCAGCCGCCTCCTTCATTGTTTGCAGGCTGGTTCACGGGCTGGTCGGCAGTGGTCCGACCATCGGACGGGCATTCGTGATCGGAACCGACCCGGCCGGCGGCCAGCAGGCCCGCCACGTACCGGGCCAGGACGTCCACCTCGACGTTGACCAGGTCTCCTCGACTCCGGCGGCCGAATGTCGTGACGTCCAGCGTGTGTGGGATCAGCGCCACGTCGAAGGTGTGGTGACCGACGGATGCCACGGTCAGGCTCGCCCCGTCGAGGGTTATCGAACCCTTCTCCACGACCTGCCCGGCGAGCTCGTCGGGCAGCCGGAAAGTGAGGCGCCGTGACCCGTCGGACAGGGACTCGAGACCCACCACCTCGGTGACGGTGTCCACATGCCCCTGGACCACATGACCTCCGAACCGGCCGTCGGCCGCCAGCGGACGTTCCAGGTTCACGGTCTCACCGGGCCCCATGGCGCCCAGGGTGGTGCAATGGAGGGTCTCCGGGACCGCATCCACGGCGAACCAGGCATCCCCCCACTCCACGACGGTGAGGCAGCAGCCGTTCACCGAGATGGAGGCCCCGAGGCTGACGTCAGCGAGCACGGTCACCGCATCCACGACGAGGCGCCGACCGTCGCCGACCTCGTCGATCGAACGGATGCTGCCGAGTTCCTCGACTATTCCCGTGAACATGCTTCCCGTGCGCTCCCCGATGTCCTGCCCCGGGCTACGTGGTCGACGGGACACGACGGAGCGCGACCAGCGTTCACGGCCACCGGGACCCGACGGGTCGGTGGCCGTGGCACGATTGCCACTTCCGACGTCCTCTCCCATCCGGACTCTGACCGTCGGCTCAGGACTTGCACCTGATCGGCCCCGAAAATCACCTGACGGCGACCATCCGAGGTTCGCGGGCTTGTCGGATTCCTCCGACTCACCGCCGGTCGGGACTTTCACCCAACCCCGAGGACTCTGTTGTGGACCCAGCGTACCGGCACCCGAAGGCGCCACTCCAGCCGGAGCTCAGTACAGGCCCAGCAGGCGTCCGGACATCGCCACCACCGCCACTGCCAGCACCGGCCGGACCACCCGGGAACCACCGGAAACCGTGAGCCGGGCTCCGATCGCGCCACCTCCGGCAAAGCCGACGGCGAGGGCCAGCGCCGGACCCCAGTCGACCAGGCCACCCAGGATGAACACCGGGAGGGCGGTGATGGTCACCACCAGGATGACAACCACCTTGATGCTGTTGGCAACAACCAGGTCGAGACCGGAACGCGACAGGGTCACCACCAGGAGCAGGCCGATCCCCGCCTGGAAGGCTCCCGCGTAGCAACCCACACCGAAGAAGACGAGGGCCGCCACCGGACCGGTCCACGGGCGGTCCACCGCCTTCAGCTTCGGTGGTCGGAGGGAGAGCACCAGAAGCGGAACCATCAGGAAACCGAAGACCCGCTCGAACGACTCGGCAGGCAGCCGGGAGATGAGGACCGAACCGGTGAGCGAGCCCGCTACCACCGGAACCAGCAACGGCAGGGCCCGCGACACCCCGGACGTGCCCAGACGACGGAAGGTCGCCGAAGCACTCAGGTTCGAGGCCAGGATGCCGACCCTGTTGGACCCGTTGGCCACGTCGCCCGGCAGGCCAGCCAGGACGAGGAGGGGAACGGTCAGGAGAGACCCCCCGCCCGCCATCGTGTTGACGCATCCGGCCACGAGGCCACCACCCACCAGGAGCAGCACGTCCAGGAGTTCCACGCGCAGGTCCTGGGTCAGGCCAGCGCGGCACGGGTCTCAACCACGTCCCGGTGGAGCTGGTCGACCAGGGAGTCGAGGCCGTCGAAGCGAAGCTGGCCCCGCAGGCGACGGACGAAGCGGACCCGTGCCACCTCGTCGTAGAGGTCGGGGCCTCCCGAGTCGGGCCCTCCGACGTCCAGCAGATGGGCCTCCAGGAGAACGGCGCCGTCCTCGTAGAACTGCGGGCGGGTTCCGAGAGAGATCGCCGCCGGGAACACCGTCCCGTCGGGACGCTCGTACCAACCGGCGTAGACGGCGTCCTCCGGAAGCAGGATCGACGGATCCACCCGTACGTTCGCCGTCGGAAATCCGAGCTCCCGGCCACGCCTGTCCCCGCTGGCCACCACTCCGCGGACCTCGTAGGGCCTTCCCAGCATCGAGTTGGCACGCTCCAGGTCACCTCGCGCCAGAGCCCGGCGGATGAAGGTGGACGAGACCTGTTCGTGGTCCCTCGCAGGCATGCCGTCGGACCCGACCAGGTCCAGGCCGATCACCTCGAACCCCAGGGCAGCTCCGGCCTCACGCAGCATCGCAACGTTGCCGAGCCGCTGGTGCCCGAAGTGGAAGTCCTCCCCGACGACCACCAGGCCGACGCCCATGCCGTCGACCAGCACGTCGCGGATGAACGACCCGGCCGACTCCCCGGCCCGTTCCTCGTCGAACGGCAGGACCACCGTCAGGTCGACACCGGTAGTCGCCAACTGCTCCAGCTTCTGGTCGATGTCGGCGAGGAGCAGTGGGGCCGAGCTGGGACGAACCACGCTGGCCGGATGCCGGTCGAACGTCAGGACCGCGGAGGTGAACCCCCGTTCGACTGCCAGGCGGCGAACCTCGGCGATGACCTTCCTGTGACCCGTGTGCACGCCGTCGTATGCACCGATCGTGACGGCGGTACGGGGCGCCGAAGGGTCGCTCTGACTCAGGTCCCGGCGGATCTCCACGGCGACGAGGCTAGCGAGGGCCCACGTGTGACACGGTCAGCGGAACACACGTTCAGGAACCGGCCGGGGCCAGCACCATCACCGGCCTGGCTCGTTCCCCGTGCGGTTCGTAGACCGCCAGCAGGCTCCCGTCAGGCCCGTAGACGGGCCACGGACCCTCCCCGAGGTTCCCGTCGGCGAGGCCGAGGCTGTCCAACCCCAGGGGGCGGCCGAACGAGATCTCCAACGCCGTCGCCTCATCGACGTTGACGCCCGACAGGTCCCTCAGGGCCTCGGACATCGGCAGCAGCACCGGGGCTTCGAGCGGATGTGCGTCGGCGAGGGTGAAGGACCCGACGGCCGTCCGGCGAAGGTCGCGGAGGTGGGCGCCGCCGCCGAGTGCCGCACCCAGGTCGGCGGCCAGCGTGCGCACATAGGTTCCCGACGAGCACTCCACGATGGCGTCGTACATACCGGGCTGATCGGCAGGGGTGACGTCGAAGCGGGCCACCGTGACCGGTCGCGCCCGGCGCTCCACCTCGCCGCCCTCGCGCGCTATCTCGTAGAGTCGCCGGCCGTCCACCTTCACTGCTGAGACCATGGGCGGCACCTGTTCGATGTCACCCACGAAGTGCCGGGCAGCCTCCCGTACCTGGTCCAGGGTCACCGCTGACATGTCGTGGACCGCCGTCACCTCACCGGAGGCGTCAAGCGTGGTGGTCTCGCTGCCCAGGACGACCCGGCCCACATAGCCCTTCGGCAGGAGGGTCAGGAATCGCAGGAGGCGGGTCGCCCTGCCCACCCCGAGCACCAGGACACCGGTGGCGTCCGGATCCAGCGTTCCCGAGTGGCCGACCTTGCGGGTACCGAGCACCCCACGTGCCTTTGCCACCACGTCGTGGCTCGTCCAGCCGGCTTCCTTGTCGATGACGACGATCCCGTCGGGGCCGGGCGGACGGGCGGCCACGTCATTCCTCCTCGTCGAGAGGACCCAGCCCGCGGAGGATCTCCTCGATGCGATCAGCCGAACGGATGGTCTCGTCAACCACGAAGGCCAACGGCGGTACCCGACGGAGCCTCGCCTGGTCGCCGATGGCACGGTGCAGGCGGGGCCTCAACTCGCCCAGGGCCTCCAGGAGTTCGTCATCGTCGGCGTCCGACGTCACGTACACCCGAGCCATGCTCAGGTCACGGTCGGTCTCCACGGCGGAAACGGTCAGGAATCCGAGGCGGTCATCGTCGATCCGCTCGAACTCCTCGGCGAGGATCCGGACGAGCAACTCGTTGAGCCGGTCAGCCCGGTCGTAGCCACGGGCACCACCGGCGGGTCGGCGACCCTGCGGCGCTCCACGTCCCATCGCCTGCCCCTAGGTGCGGGGAATCTCCCGATCCTCGAACGTCTCGATGACGTCGCCTTCCTTCAGGTCCTGGTAGTCCGAGAGGCCGATGCCGCACTCGAAGCCCGACTGGACCTCCCGCACGTCCTCCTTGAACCGCCGGAGCGAGCTGACGTCGCCCTTCCAGATGATGGTTCCCTCCCGGAGGAAGCGGACCTTCGAACCACGGGTGATGGTTCCATTGGTGACGTAGCAGCCGGCGATCTTGCCGATCCGTGGCACCGAGAAGATCTCCCGGACCTCGGCGTCGCCGGTCACGACCTCCTCGAACTCCGGGGCGAGCATGCCGAGCATGGCCGCCTCTATGTCCTCGATCAGCTTGTAGATGATCTCGTAGGTCCGGATCTCGACGTTCTCGACGTCGGCCAGCTCACGGGCCTTGCGCTCCGGTCGGACGTTGAAGCCGATGATGGTGGCATTCGACGTGGCAGCCAACTGGATGTCGTTTTCGGTGATCCGGCCAACGGCCCGGTGCACGAACGCCAGCTTGACGTCCTCGCGTTCCAGCTTCCGGAGGCTTTCCGTGACCGCCTCCAGTGAGCCGTTCACGTCGGCCTTGACGATCAGGTTCAGCGTCGCGGTCTCGCCCTTCTGGATCTGGGTGAAGATGTCCTCCAGGCGTGCCCCGCCCGAGAGGGCGTGGGCGTCCCGACCGATGTTGGCCTGACGCCGCCAGTGGCCACGCTTGTCGGCCACCCGGCCTGCGATCTTCTCGTTCGGGGCGACGACGAAGCCCTCGCCCGCATCTGCCACGTCGGACAGGCCCAGTACCTGCACCGGCATCGAGGGTCCGGCCGACTTGACCTGTTCACCGTCGGCATTGACGAGCGCCCTCACACGACCCCATGCGGCGCCCGCCACCAGCGGGTCCCCGACCTTGAGCGTGCCGCGCTGGACCAGCACCGTTGCGACGGGGCCCCGCCCCACGTCCAGGAAGGACTCCAGGACGACGCCCTGTGAACGACCGTCCGGGTCGGCCCGGAGGTCCTCCAGCTCGGCGACCACGTTCAGGTTGTCGAGGAGGTCGTCGACGCCCAGGTTCTTGAGGGCTGAGACCTCCACGACGATGGTCTCGCCACCCCAGGCTTCCGGCACGAGAGCATGCTCGGCGAGCTGGCTGAGGACCTTCTCCGGGTCGGCGTTGTCCCGATCGATCTTGTTCATCGCCACGATGATCGGCACCTCGGCCGCACGGGCGTGGTTCAGCGCCTCAACGGTCTGGGGCATGACCCCGTCGTCGGCGGCCACGACCAGCACGACGATGTCGGTCGAGTCAGCGCCACGAGCACGCATGGCGGTGAAGGCCTCGTGGCCGGGCGTGTCGATGAACGTGAGGCTCCGACCATCGTGTTGAGCCTGGTATGCGCCGATGTGCTGGGTGATGCCACCCGCCTCGTCGTCCACGACGTTGGCGTTGCGGATCTGGTCCAGCAGCTTGGTCTTTCCGTGGTCGACGTGTCCCATCACGGTGACGATCGGTGGCCGGATCGGTGCCTCGTCGTCCTCCATGTCGTCCACGACGTCGAGCAGCTTCAGCAGCTCGACCTCCTGCTCCTCGCCAGGATCCACCATGCGGATCTCGACGCCCAGCTCTGCGGCGAACAACTCGATCATGTCGTCGGAGAGGGACTGCGTGGCCGTGACCATCTCGCCCTGCTGCATGAGGAACCGGACCACGTCGGCGGCCGTGCGATTCAGCTTCGGACCCAGGTCCTGGGCGGTGCATGAACGCTCCACCACCACCTCGCCATCGGGAACGGCTGCATCGTCGGGCGTGTAGGCGGGAACGTCCATCGGCTGGAGTTCCTCGCGGCGACGACGGCGACGCCCCTTGCGGCGCGGCGGACGACGGCCACCGGGGCCACCACCGGGACGGCCACCGGGGCCACCACCGGGACGGCCACCGGGGCCACCACCGGGACGGGCACTGGGGCCACCACCGGCACCGGGCACCGACTCACGCGGTCCTCCACCCATCGGTGGGCGACGGCCCACCGGCGGCGGGCCGGTACGGCGCCCCGGAGCGGGGCCGGTCGGAGCCGGCTCTCGACGGCCACCCTGGCCGGGGGGAGGCGGAATCGGCTTGCCGGACGACGACACGGGCGGGCCGGGGGGAGGCGGAATCGGCTTGCCGGACGACGACAACGGCGGAGTCGAACCGAGAGGTGGAACCGGGGTCGCATCGGGATCGACGACCCTCGCTGCAAGGTCCGGAACGGTCGGGCCGTCATCCCTGGTTGTCGGCTCGACGCCCGGTTGGGCGACCGCCGGCTCAGGCTCGGCCATCTTCCTGGGCGGAGCCGAGGAACCGGTTGACGTGATGACGCGCTTCGCGGCCACTGGCTCGGACGCCAGCTCAGGCTCAGCGACTACAGGCGTGTCCTCTCGGGCCTCTGCCGGCTCGGACGACTCGACTGGTACTACCGACTCGACGGGCTCTGCAGGCTCAACCGGAACCGGCTCGGCGACGGCAGGCTCAACTACAGCAGCCTCAGCGACGGTCGGCTCAACTACGGCAGGCTCGGCGACGACAGCATCGACAGGCTCGGGCGCTGCTTCCTCGACCTCTACAGGCTCCACGACAGCGGGCGCCTCTGGAGCCGGCTCGGCCTCTACGGCCCCGGCCTCAGCAGGCTTGGCTTTCGAGGACCTGGCAGGCTTGGCTTTCGAGGACCTGGCAGGCTTGGCTTTCGAGGACCTGGCAGGCTTGGCTTTCGAGGACCTGGCAGGCTTCTCCTCGACGACTTCCTCGGGCTGGACCTCACGCTTCAAACCATCGCGATCGGCCTTTCTCCTGGCACGATCCGCTTGGGCCTCCACCATTCCCGACGAGTGGCTCTTCACCCCGATGCCCAGGGAGACGCAGAGGTCAAGCACCTCCGCGTTGGTCATCCCCATTTCTCGCGCCAACTCGTAGACGCGGATGTTCTTCGGCACGGTGGTTACGACGTCCTGTCTGCTGCTCGGTTACTGCTCGTGGAAATCTGTTCGTTCATAGGTCGATCCCCGGTTCGACGGGGATCCACAGCGGTCCGGTTCTGACCGAATCGCTGTCTGACGCTATCGGTTGGAGGCTTCGATCACCCGCTGCCGCCCACCGCGATGGCGACCGACCGGCAGGCTGTCAGGGCGCCAGCCAACTCCTCGGGTGAAACGGCCCGACGAAACGCCCTGGCCAGATCACCCGACCGCAGTGCGCCGATACAGAGTTCGGTCGGGTGGAGCCAGGCCCCACGCCCCGGTGCCTGCCGGTCGACAACCGGTCGGTCGGACCCAGCCGGCCAGGCCAACCTGACCAACCCGGATGCCGGGCCAGCCGTCCTGCAGGCGATACACGTCCGCTCGGGATCGGCACCCAACACGCGACCTGCCGCCTGTCGCCTCCCGCTCCGCCGCTACTCCTCTTCTCCGCCTTCGGTAGCCGCCTCGGTCCACTGACCTGCAGAGACCGCAGGGCCACCCTCGGCGGGCTGCCAGACCTGCTCGCCGGTCTCGTCGTTGACGATCCACTCGCCCTCCGCCCACTCGACGTCGGCGTAGGCGGCTTCCTGGGCGACCTGGGTCTCGCTCTTGATGTCAACGCGCCATCCGGTCATCCGCGCTGCCAGGCGGGCGTTCTGGCCCTCCTTGCCGATCGCCAGCGAGAGCTGGTAGTCGGGCACGATCACCGTGGCGGTGCCGGTCTCCTCGTCGATGAGGACCTCCTTCACCTTGGCCGGAGAGAGGCCCTTCATCACGAAGTCGGCTGAATCCTCGGAGAACGGGACGATGTCTATCTTCTCTCCCCGCAACTCGTTGACGACCATCCGCACCCGGGCGCCCCGGGCACCAACGCAGGCGCCGACCGGATCCACGTTGGGATCGTTCGACCAGACGGCGATCTTCGTGCGGTGACCTGGTTCACGGGCACATGCACGAATCTCCACCACGCCATCGGCGATCTCTGGAACCTCCAACTCGAAGAGGCGCTTGATCAGGCCCGGGTGGGTACGGCTGACCACGATCTGCGGGCCCTTCGCCGTCTTTCGCACCTCGACGATGTAGGCCTTCATCCTGGCGTTCGCCTCAGGCCGCTCGAACGGAACCTGCTCGGCCTGGGGAAGCAGCGCCTCGACGCGCCCCAGGTCCAGAAGGGTGTACCTGGCGTCGGTCTGCTGGATCATCCCGGTGACGATGTCACCCTCCCGACCGGCGTACTCCTCGTACTTGAGGTCCCTCTCGGCCTCGCGGATCTTCTGGGTCATGACCTGGCGGGTCGTCTGGGCGGCGATCCTGCCGAAGTTCTCCGGCGTGACGTCGAACTCCTCGCCGATGGCCTCGCCCTCCTCGTCGACGTCCTGGGCCAGCACCCGGATTTCCATCGTGTCAGGGTCGATGGTCACCCACGAGAACTCGTGGGCACCGGGCGTGCGCTTGTAGGCCGACTCCATAGCGTCGGCCAGGGCGGCGAACAGCATCTCGACGGAGATCCCCCGGTCGACCGCCAGGGCCTCGAGGGCCTCCAACATCTCGGGATTCATGACCCGACCTTCCTTCCCGGGGCGTCAGCGTCGCCCCGATCCTTCCCCCTGCGCTCCGACTTGGGCTCAGGGGTCCATACGAAGACGGTGTGCGCCTTCAAGATCTCATCGTGACGGAACACACGGCTCGAGCCATCTGCGGATCGCAACTCGATGCCGTCTCCGTCAGCGGCCTCCAGGACGCCGGTCACCCTGCGGGGACCGTCGATCCCGGGCTGGGTCTTCACGGCCACCTCGCAACCGATCGCCCGCTCGAAGTGGGCCGGACGCTTCAACGTGCGTTCCAGGCCAGGGCTGGTCACCTCGAGCGTGAAGGTGCCCGGAATCGGGTCCTCGTGGTCGAGTGCCCTCGACACCTCACGGGTCACCCCGGCAATGGCATCCATGCCAACACCATCTGGATGGTCGATCACCAGGCGGAGCACTCCACCCTCGTACTCGACGTCGACCAGCTCGACGCCGATCCGTTCACAGAGGGGAGCGGCCATGGCATCGATTCGATCGGTCACTGCCATGGTGCATCCTCCTCCTGGTTTCCACGGGCCGACGTCGCCGCCGGACCCTTCTAGTCTCATGTTCCACCCCCGATACCGAAAACAAAAGGCGTGGGCAGAGCCCACGCCTCGTCGGAACACCGGCGATGTACGCGCCAGAGAGCATACCGTCGGAGTCAGTTACCCCGCCCAGGCGCCAGGCCGCTCAGGCGCCTTGGCGCCGGATGAGCTCGATTCTGGTGCCGGCGTCGTTCACGTCATCGCCCTGCTCGGCCAGAAGCCGTTGGCGGTCCCGCCCGGCCTCCCGGGCCGCCTTCTCGGTATCCACACGGGCCAGGGCCGCTTCGGCCCCCTCCGAGTGGATCAGCTCGGCCCACTCCACGAGGGCATCCACCATCTCGTCCTCGGCTACCACCGCTGCGTTCCGGCCCTTCACGAACAGGTGTCCACGCCGGTACCCCGCAGCGATTCCCAGATCGGCGTCGCGGGCCTCGCCGGGACCGTTCACCACGCAACCCATGATCGCCACCTGGAGCGGGATCTCCCGATCGGCGAAGGCGGCCATGGCATCAGCGGCGACGGCCACCACGTCGATCTCGGCCCGACCGCAACTGGGGCAGGCGATCAGGTCGACGTTCTTGCGCTCCCGAAGGCCCATGGCCTCCAGGAGTGCCCGTCCGGCCCGGGCCTCCTCGACGGGATCGGCCGTGAGCGAGTACCGGATCGTGTCGCCTATCCCCTGGGCCAGCAGGGCACCGATGCCGGCCGACGACTTGATGAGGCCGGCGGGCGGTGGCCCGGCCTCGGTCACGCCGAGGTGCAACGGGTAGTCGGTCACCTCGGAGAGCTGCCGGTACGCCTCGACCATGATCGGAACGCTGGATGCCTTCACGGAGATCTTGATCAGGTCGAAGTCCACGTCCTCGAAGAAGTGGATCTCGTCGAGGGCCGATTCGACCATCGCCTCGGGAGTGACCCGGCCGCCGTGCTTCTCGTAGAGGTCCGGATGGAGCGACCCGCCGTTGACGCCGATGCGGATCGGGACGCCCCGGTCGCGCGCCTCGCTGGCCACCGCACGGATGTGCTCCGGCTTGCGGATGTTGCCCGGGTTCAGGCGGAGGCAGTGCACGCCGGCCTCCAACGCCGCCAGGGCCATGCGGTACTGGTGGTGGATGTCGGCCACGATCGGGACCGGCGACCGGGGAACGATCCGGGCCAGCCCCTCGGCGGCCTCCAGGTCGTTGCAGGTGCATCGCACGATGTCCGCACCCGCCATGGCCAGGTCGTAGATCTGCTGGAGTGTCGCCTCGTGGTCGGCCGTCCGGGTGATGGTCATGGACTGGACCGTGATCGGCGCCCCACCGCCCACGGGCACGTCACCGACCATCAACTGCCGGGTGGATCGGCGCTCAGCCGCCGCCTGTACCTCCATGCCGGCGAGGCTACCGGTGGCCGGCCGGCCGCTACCCCCGGGGCCCTCAGCCGAAGTCGGGCAGGTCCACGATGTCGCGGTAGAGGGCCACCACGGCCACCGCTACCAGCAGCGTGACCACAGCCCAGGTGAGCGGGATCAACCTGGTCGCATCGGCCATGTGCCGACGGCCGCCCACCGAACGGATCCGCTCATAGGTGGCGATGGCAACGTGTCCACCGTCGAGGGGCAGGAGCGGAACCAGGTTGAAGACCCCTATGAACACGTTGATGAGGATCAGGAACCAGAGGTAGGTCGTCCATCCGTCGTCCAGCATGGCGCTGCCGAGGCGGGCCGCCCCGTAGATGGAGAGCAGGCGGTCCTCGTCGGCCGGGTCCACACCGGGGTCCGCCACCTGGATCGACCCGCCACCGCCAGCGGACATGCCCGGCGCCGACCCCTCCGACGATTCCTCGCCACCCGTGAGGAACGAGACCAGTCCGTCGGGCGTGAAGAAGCCGACCAGGCCGTCGACGGACATTCCTACGAGGTCCACGAAACGAGCCGACGCCTCCACCCCGGCGCCCACCGGGCCGAGTGTCTCCATGGGCCGATCGGGACCCACACCGAAGAAGCCGGCGACCGTGCCATCCACCATCAGGCGTTCCCCGACGGTCATCGTGTGCCTCGAACTCTCGCCGTCCCTCTCCAGGACCACCGCCACGTCACGACCCGGAAGCCCCCGCACGATGACCCCGAAGTCCTCGAAGCCGGGAGTCTCGATTCCCGCCACCGACACGATCCGGTCGCCGACCCGCACGTCGATGGAGGCTGCCGCCGAACCGGAGACGACCTGGCCGACCACCCAGCGGGTGGGATCGGGCCGCCCGACCGCCACGTAGACGAAGAAGAGCAGGGCCAGCGCCACGGCGAAGTGCGTCGCAGAACCCGCCAGGGCGACCGCCATCCGCCTCGGATAGGACTGCTGCCGGTACGTGCGGTGCTCCACCGCCGGATCCACCTCGTCAAGGCTGCTCATCCCCGTGATCCGGACGTATGCGCCAGCCGGAATGGCCTTCACCCCGTAGGTGGTCTCGCCCCGACGCACCGACCAGAGGCGGGGGCCGAAGCCGATGAAGAACTCGGTCACCTGCATGCCCGAGAGGCGTGCAACCACGAAGTGACCGAGCTCGTGGAGTACCAGCATCACCACGAAAGAGGAGACCACCACGAGGCCCGAGAGGCCCCCGATGAGCCCGAACGACACGACCGCCCCGATGAGGAGGACCAGTCGGATGCGGTCGTTGTCCGCCTCGGCCCGGCGACCGCCGGCTTCGAAACCAGCCACCCGCGCCCCACCCGCGTGACCGTCCGTTCCCGAACCGGCCACCTCCGTAACCACGGTCAGGTCCGGGCGGCGACTAGGGAGCGGGCCATGGCACGGGCCCTCCGGTCCACGTCGAGCACCGCCTCCACGCCATCGGCCCTCTCGCCGGTCCACGAATCGAGGGCCTCCGCCAGGAGCTCGGAGATTTCGACCCAGGACAGCGCCCCGTCCAGGAATGCCTCGACTGCGACCTCGTTGGCAGCGCTCAACCATGCCGGAGCCGTCTCGCCCTCCCGGCCGGCAGCGAAGGCAAGGTCCAGGCATGGAAAGGTCCGCCTGTCCGGAGGCTCGAAGTCCAGGCGGCCCGCCTCGGACCAGTCGATCTCGCCATAGGGCATGTCCAGGCGGTCGGGCCACGCCAGGGCGTACCCCATGCAGAGCCGCATGTCGGGCCTCGACAACTGGGCGATCGTCGCCCCGTCCGAGAAGGTGACCATGGAGTGGACTATCGACTGCGGATGGACCACCACGTCGATCCGGTCGTAGTCGATCCCGAAGAGTTCGTGTGCCTCGATCACCTCGAGACCCTTGTTCATCAGGGTGGACGAGTCGATGGTCACCTTCGGGCCCATCGTCCAGGTGGGATGGGCCAACGCCTGCTCGACCGTCACGGTCGCCAGGTCTTCAGCCGTTCGACCGCGGAAGGGTCCGCCGGAGGCGGTCAGCACGATGCGCGAAACCCGCTCGGCCACGTCGTTGGCCCGCAGGCACTGGTGGATCGCGCAGTGCTCGCTGTCCACGGGCAGCAACTCGGCCCCCGGCGTGGACCTGACCCGTTGGACGACCGGACCCGCGGCGATTAGGGACTCCTTGTTGGCGAGGCCCAGACGCCTGCCCGCCCCGAGGGTCGCGAGCGTCACGGGCAACCCGGCGAATCCGACCACACCGTTTATCGCCACCTCGGCGATGACAGCAGCATCTGCCATCGCATCAGGTCCAGCCAGGATCTCGGTACCGGACGGCACACCGGCGGCGACGGAGGCCGCCAGGGAGGCATCGGCGATGGCGACGACCTCAGGTTGGAACCTGATCGCCTGCTGGATCAGCATGTCCACCGAGCGGGCGGCGCCGATCGCAACCACGTCGAACCCGTCAGGCTGATCGGCGACCACTTCGAGCGTCTGGGTGCCGATCGAACCAGTCGACCCGAGAACGGCCACCGTGGTAGCGGGCATGGAGCGAGCCTACCGATGGGGTCTCCCCCACCGGAATCGAGTCAGGCTGCGAAGAGGTCGAGCAGGCGGGCCGTGTAGTAGGTGGCCGGCAGGACGAACAGCAGGGCATCGAACCGGTCCATCAGGCCGCCGTGGCCGGGGAGGATGACGCCCATGTCCTTGATGCCGAGGTCCCTCTTGATCATCGACTCACACAGGTCGCCGGCCGGTGCCGCCAACGCCACCACCAGGCCCAGGACGAATGCCGAACCCAGGTCACCGGGATCCTGGCCGAACGGCGTGATCCGTCCCACCACCAGCATCGCGACGGCGAAGGAAGCGACCATTCCCCCGATCAGGCCCTCCATCGTCTTGTTGGGGCTGACCGCGGAGAGGGGACTCCGCCCGATCATGCTGCCCACCACGAAGCCGCCGACGTCGTAGCCGACCGTGCACAGCACCGCGGCCAGCAGCATCCCGATCCCGTTCGGATCGGTGAGCATCAGCCCGATGAACGACCCCAGCAGGCCCACGTAGAGGACACCGAACAGGGTCACCGAGACGTTCAGCATCGGGGCCTGGCGGTCGACGCCCGTCAGGTACCAGAACAACGTGAAGAGCACCGTCAGGGCCAGGATGAGCGGTACGGCCGCCTCGAACCTCCAGTAGGCGCCGAGGTTCAGTGCGGCCACCGCCGTGATGCCGAGCAGCGAAGCTGGCTGGTATCCGGCACGTCGGACGGCGAGGAAGAACTCGGCAGCGGCCAGCACCAGCAGCACTGTGGTCAGGGCCAGGGTGGCGCCGGCACCGATCTTGAACACCACCAGGGCCAGCGCGCCTAGTCCGACACCGCTGACGATGGCCAACGGAACGTCCCGGCCCCCGCCAGACGCACTACGGCCAGCCGGACGCTGAGGGATGGGTGGCACCGGATCGTCGGCCCTGGGAGCAGGCGCGTCATCAGCTCCGCCGAAGTCCGGCAGGGGCTCGTCTGGTGGCAGCAGCGGCGGATCGAACTCCGCGGCGCTCGCTGACCCCAACGGCCCATCGTCGAAGAACAGGGCGGCGGCCTCGGAGTGCTCGCCGACCGGCTGCTGGGACTCGTGGTCGTCGGGCACATCGTCGGACCAGCGAGGCGTGCCCTCCAGTCCGGCCCACGGGTCGTCCACGGGACCGCCTCCGGTGGCGTCGGCTACGGGCGGCTCCGTCCAGTGGGGCAGGTCGCCGGCCGTGGGTTCGGCACCGAACACCGAGCGGCCGGGCTCGACGTCATCGTCGGGGGAATCCAGGCCGAGGATCCTGATGTCCTCGAACTCGTCGCCCTGTGAGCCTCTTTCGTGCTGGTCGTTCATTCTGGAACCCCCGTCATCATCCGCCGTCGGCTCAGACCTCGAGCAGTTCGTCTTCCTTGGCCGAGCGGGCCTTGTCGATCTCCGACTCGAACCCGTGGATCAACTCGTCCAGCCGGCTACCCGCCCACTTGATGTCATCCTCGGACACCGAGCCCTCCAGATCGTCGAGATCCTTACGGGCGTGTCGTCGCAATCCACGCATACGGTTCCTGCCATCCTCGGCCATGCCGTTCACCATGCGTACCAGATCCTGCCGGCGTTCCTCGGTCAGCTCCGGAAAACTCAGGCGGATACTGCGTCCGTCGTTGCCCGGCGTCAGCCCCAGGTCGGCAACCATGATCGCCTTCTCGATGGCGGGCACGTTGCCGGGATCGTGAGGGGTGACCAGGAGCTGGCGGGCTTCGGGGATCGAAAAGCTGGCCAGTTCCTGGAGTCGCATGTCGACCCCGTAGGCCTTGACCATGATCTTCTCCACCAACGACGAGGAGGCCCGCCCGGTACGCACCGTCGAGAACTCCCGGCGCACGTGCGTGACGGCCTCGGACATCGCCGAAGATGCCTCGTCGAGGACCATCTGGATCATCTCGTCACTCACCGCGTGCTCCGTCCGTAGTCCGGCAGGGTCACGGTCGGCTCCGGGTCAGGAGACCAGCGTGCCAATCGACTCCCCTGCGAGGATTGAACGGACGTTACCCGAGGCCATGAGGTCGAACATGACGATCGGCATGTCGTTGTCCATGCAGAGGGTGATGGCGGTGGCGTCCATGGCCTTCAGGCCCTTCTGGATCACGTCCAGATAGGAGACCTGCTCGAGCCTGGTGGCATCGGGATCCAACTTGGGATCCGCTGTGTAGATCCCGTCGGTTCCGGAGTGGGTGCCCTTCAGCACTGCGCCGGCCTCGAGCTCGACAGCCCTGAGGGCTGCGGCCGTGTCCGTGGTGAAGAACGGGTTGCCGGTGCCACCGGCGAAGATGACAACCCGGCCCTTTTCCAGGTGGCGAACGGCCCGACGCCGGATGTAGGGCTCTGCGATCTGGGCCATGTGGATGGCCGACTGGACACGGGTGGGTTGCCCCAACTGCTCGAGGGTGTCCTGAAGGGCCAGGGCGTTGATCGACGTGGCGAGCATGCCCATGTAGTCGGCCTGGGCCCGGTCCATCCCTGCGCCGGCGCCGGACATCCCGCGCCAGATGTTGCCGCCGCCGACCACCACGGCTATGTCGACCTCGAACTCGGCGCGGACGTCGGCGATGTCGCTGGCGATGCGACCGACGATGTCACCGTCGATTCCGTAGCCGGCCTCTCCGGCGAAGGCCTCGCCGGAGACCTTCAGGACGACACGTCCCCAACGGGCCGGGATCCGGTCGCCGGAGGGCACCTCAGGCCCCCAGGTATGCCTGGGCAAACCTCTCGATGCTGCCGCCACTGAGGGTGTCGGCCACCGAGGTCTTGTCTCCGTGCAGTCCCTGCTCCAACAGGACCGTCTCCCGGAACCAACCCGTCAGGCGGCCCTCGACGATCTTGTCCCAGGCCTGTTCGGGCTTGCCCTCGGCCTTGGTGATATCCAGGAGGGCTGCACGCTCGGCTTCGATCAGGTCGGCGGAGACCTCGTCGCGTGTGAGGTGCGTCGGCTTTGCAAAGGCGATGTGAAGGGCTACCTGGTGGAGGGCCTCCTGATCTACCCCGGATCCCTCGACAAGCACGCCGTTGACGCCGCGGCCATCCTGGACGTGGAGGTAGGTGTCGATCACGTTGCCGTCGCCGGCCTCGATGAGGGCCACCTGACCGACCTCGATGTTCTCCTTGATGGAGAGACGCAGGTCGTCGATGGTTGACGTCCGGTCGTCAACTGCTGAGATGCCCTCGGACAGCACGGCGTTGGTCAGGTCGTCCACCAGGGCCAGGAACCCGACGGACTTGGCTGAGAAGTCCGTCTCGCACTTGAGGTGCACGAGGGCGGCCCGCCTACCGTCGGAGACGAGGCCTACGGCCCCCTCGACGTTCTCGCGGTCCGAGCGGGTGGCCGCCTTGGCCAGGCCCTTCTCCCTCAGCAGCTGGGATGCGGCCTCGGCATCGCCGTCGCACTCGACCAGCGCCCTCTTGGCATCCATCATCCCGGCGCCTGTCGCGTCGCGCAGGGCCTTCACTTCCGTTGCCGTCACGTCTGCCATGGTCAGGCCTGCTCGCCTTCCGCTGTGGCGTCATCGACGGCTGCAGTCTCCTCAACCGGAGCAGCCTCCTCGACGGAAGCAGCAGCGACCTCTTC
>Ga0207990_1000048_pt1 | contig 65221 bp, 71 predicted proteins | sample ETNtaG_8_FD_185780 | JGI IMG/M metagenome (GOLD analysis project Ga0207990, IMG submission 185780) | Marine microbial and viral communities from oxygen minimum zone, Eastern Pacific Ocean - ETNP201406SV75 (SPAdes) (version 2) | ecosystem: Environmental > Aquatic > Marine > Oceanic ...
GAGCTGGCTGGCCTCGACGTGGCCGAGCATGGTTCGCCCGGCTATGGCCCGGAGCCGGTGCTGGCCGGCTGAGTCCGGCGGTTCGGAGTGGAGGCGGGCGGGTCCTACGGGGCCCGCCCGTTCCGCATCCCCGGGGGCGGTGGTTCAGCCCGCCTGTCCGGCCACTGCGGCAGCGGCGGCAACGGCGGCGGCAGGGTCCAGTGAGCGTTCCAGTACCGGCATGGCCTCGATCGGGTGGAGGTCGTCGTCCAGTTCGTATACGAGCGGGATGCCGGTCGGGATGTTCAGGTCGGTGATGTCGTCGTCGCTGATTCCGTCCAGGAACTTGCACATGGCACGGAGGCTGTTGCCGTGTGCCGCCACCAGCACCACGTGCCCGGCAAGTAGGTCCGGCGCGATGGCCTCGTCCCAGTAGGGGAGCATCCGGTCGATCACGTCGGCCAGGCACTCGGCGAGGGGCGGTTCGATGTCGGCATACCGGAGGTCGTCGTTGGGGTTGTACGGGTTGTCGGCGGTGATGGGCGGCGGCGGGGTGGTGTAGCCCCGACGCCAGGACTGGAGCTGTTCGGCTCCGTACTTCTCCCTGGTGGCGGCCTTGTCCAATCCCGTCAGGTCGCCGTAGTGCCGTTCGTTCAGCCGCCAGTCGCGGCGGACCGGTATCCAGGAGCGGCCCAGTGCGTCGAGCGCCAGGTTCGCCGTGTGGATGGCCCTGACTTGGAGGGACGTGTGTACGACGTCGGGAGCGATGCCGGCGGCGGCCAGCAGGTGGGCGCCACTGCGGGCCTCGGCCATTCCGAGTTCGGTGAGGTCGCAGTCGTGCCACCCGGTGAACTGGTTGGTGGCGTTCCACTCGCTCTGGCCGTGGCGGAGGAGGATGAGGGTCGGCATGACGGTTCCCGGGTAGACGAGGACGGTGGGCAGGGTCCACGGTACCGGAACCGCCCGTATCGGTGGAGCGGTGGTTCCCAGACTTCTTCAGGTCAGAAGTTGCTATAGAGACACTCAACATTGCTATAGTGGAGTACAACATAAAGGATGGAGTTGCTCTAGGCAGCACTATCCTGCTCCGTCGGCCCGGGAACCCTCCCCCGATCCCGGGCCCGACGGGGCGAACTCCCCCACACAGACCTCTCAGCAGACTGAGAAGCAAGGAGAAATCACCATGGGCAAGGCCGTTGGCATAGACCTCGGAACCACCAACTCGGTGGTAGCCGTCCTCGAGGGTGGCGATCCCATCGTGATCGCCAACGCCGAGGGCTCCAGGACGACCCCGTCGGTCGTGGCGTTCGCGAAGGACGGTGAGGTGCTCGTCGGCGAGGTTGCCAAGCGCCAGGCAATCACCAACCCGGGCCGCACCATCCGATCAGTGAAGCGCCAGATGGGGACCACCTGGAAGCAGGACGTCGAGGACAAGGACTACACCGCGCAGGAGATATCGGCTCGCACCCTCCAGAAGCTGAAGCGGGACGCAGAGGCATACCTGGGCACGACCGTCGATCAGGCCGTCATCACGGTGCCCGCCTACTTCGACGATGCCCAGCGGACGGCCACCAAGGAAGCGGGCCAGATCGCCGGCCTCGAGGTACTCCGCATCATCAACGAGCCGACCGCGGCGGCCCTCGCCTACGGCCTGGACAAGGACGGTGCCGACCAGACCATCCTCGTCTTCGACCTGGGCGGCGGCACGTTCGACGTCTCGGTGCTGGAGATCGGTGACGGCGTATTCGAGGTGAAGGCCACACACGGCGACACGAAGCTGGGTGGAGACGACTGGGACCAGGCGGTCATCGACTGGCTGGTCACCTCTTTCAAGAACGACCACGGGGTGGACCTGTCCGCCGATGCCATGGCCGCCCAGCGGCTCAAGGAGGCCGCCGAGAAGGCCAAGATCGAGCTCTCGCAGGTCCAGCAGACCCAGATCAACCTGCCGTTCGTCACCGCAACCGATGCCGGGCCGCTCCATCTCGACTACACGCTCAGCAGGGCGAAGTTCCAGGAACTCACCGCCGACCTCCTGGCCCGCTGCCGGACGCCGTTCGAGCAGGCCGTCAAGGACGCCGGCCTGACCAGGGGAGAGGTCGACCACGTGATCCTCGTGGGAGGCTCCACCCGGATGCCGGCCGTCGTGGAACTGGCCAAGGAGATCGCAGGCCGGGACCCGTCCAAGAACGTCAACCCGGACGAGGTCGTGGCCATCGGCGCCGCAGTCCAGGCAGGCGTCCTGGTCGGCGAGGTGAAGGACGTGCTCCTCCTCGACGTGACACCGCTGTCGCTGGGCATCGAGACCAAGGGAGGGGTGATGACGCGCCTAATCGAGCGCAACACCACCATCCCCATCCAGCGCACCGAGGTGTTCACCACCGCAGAGGACAGCCAGCCGTCCGTCGACATCCACGTCCTCCAGGGCGAGCGGGAGATGTCCCAGTTCAACAAGACCCTCGGCAAGTTCCAGCTGGTCGGCCTACCGCCGGCCCCGCGGGGAACCCCGCAGATCGAGGTCACCTTCGACATCGACGCCAACGGCATCGTCCACGTGGCGGCCAAGGACAGGGCAACCGACAACGAGCAGTCGATGACGATCACCGGCCAGTCGTCCCTCAACAAGGACGTCATCGACCAGATGGTCCGCGACGCCGAAGCCCACGCCGACGAGGACCGGGTCCGTCGCGAGCAGGCCGAGGTCAGGAACACGGCTGACAACCTCGTGTACCGGACGGCGACCCTCCTGGCCGACCAGGGCGATGAGCTCACCGACGACGAGCGTTCCAGCGTGGACGAGAAGCTCGCCACGCTCAAGGCAGCCCTCGAGGGTGAGGACACCGATGCCATCGGAGAGGCCACCGAGGCCCTCATGGCGGCCAGCCAGGAGTTCGGCCAGCGCCTGTACGAGGCCGCCCAGGCCGAGGCGGCCTCCGCAGGGGCAGCTGATGGGTCGGGGTCCGACGAGGATGTCGTGGATGCCGAGATCGTCGACGAGTCGTGAGCGACCTTCCTTCGGGTGACGTGTCTTCACCAGAGGACGAGCCGTCGGTCGACACCCCGTCGACAGACGTCTCCGGTGAGTCGCCCGACGCCTCGTTGGGCGTAGAAGCCTTGACTCCCGATATCGACGCACCGATCGCCGAAGACGTCGACATTGCCGGGCCGCCTTGCGACGATCCGGAAGACCTGGTTGGGGATCCGGTCTTGGATCTGATGGCGGTTCTGGAGGCGGAGCGGGACACCTACCTGGCGGACCTGCAGCGGGTTTCGGCTGAGTTCGCCAACTTCCGGAAGCAGGCCGGGAAGCGGAGCATTGAAGTGGCGGCCGTGGCACGAGGTGCCCTTGCCGAACGTCTCCTCCCTGTGCTGGACGCCTGCGACCTGGCAATCGAACATGGCGCCGACGGTGTGAACCAGATCCGCAGCTCCCTGGTCAACGCCCTGGAACCGGCCGGGTTGGAGGTGCTGGATCCGGTGGACCAGGCATTCGACCCGACCCTCCACGAGGCCGTGCTCCACGTACCGGCTGATGAGGGAGACGACGGCCAGGTCGTCGTCGAGGTACTCCGTCGCGGATACGCCTGGTCGGGCCGTGTACTACGGCCAGCCATGGTGAAGGTCCGGGGCTGACCCGGCAGGGTCGACCATGACCGCCCAGCGCGAGTGGTTCGAGAAGGACTACTACGCCACGCTCGGTGTGCAGAAGGAGGCGTCGGCCAAGGACGTCACCAAGGCCTACCGGAAGCTGGCCCGCAAACTCCATCCCGACGCCAATCCGGGTGACGACGCCGCCGAGTCCCGGTTCAAGGAGGTATCCGCCGCCTACGACGTCCTCGGCGACGAGGACCGGCGGGCCGAGTACGACCAGGTCCGGACGAGGGGCCCCATGGGCGGCGGCGGTGGCTTCGGCGGCGGCGGCTTCCCAGGTGCCGGCGGCTTCGACATGGGCGACCTGTTCGGCGGGATGTTCGGCTCAGGTGGCCACGGCGGTCAGCGGGGTCGTCGTGGAGACGACCTGGAGACCCGCCTGACCCTGTCATTCGTGGAGGCGGTGAACGGTGTCACCACCACCATCCACCTCGTCAGTGACGCCGCCTGTTCGACCTGTGTGGGAAGTGGGGCCCGTCCGGGAACCCGCCCTACGACCTGCGAAGGCTGTGGCGGTCGTGGCGTCCGGGCCGACGATCAGGGCCCGTTCTCGTTCAGCAGGCCCTGCGATTCCTGTGGAGGACGGGGCCGACGCATCGAGGATCCCTGTGGCAACTGCAGGGGTTCGGGTATCGAGAGGCGGCCCAGGGAGGTCCGGGTACGGATACCGGCGGGCGTCGAGGACGAACAGAGGATCCGGCTGAAGGGCCGGGGCGGCCCGGGCCGTGGCGGCCCCGACGGGGACCTCTTCGTGGTGGTGGCCGTCGAACCCCACCTGCGGTTCGGACGGCGTGGCCTGAACCTCACCGTGGTCGTACCCATCAGCTTTCCCGAGGCCGTCATGGGTGCCGAGATACCCGTTCCCACCCTTGAGGGTGACGCTGTCACCCTCAAGGTTCCGGCCGGTACCCGCAGCGGTCAGACCTTCCGCGTGAAGAAGCGTGGGGTCCAGGTCGGGCGGGGAACCGGCGACCTGCTGGTGACCGTGGAGGTCCACGTGCCCATCGATCCCAGCAGCGAGGAGAGGGCGGCCATAGAGGCTCTCGACGAGGCCTCGTCGGGCAGCCCGCGCGACGGGCTGGCAGACTGACGCAGATGCAGGAAGCACGCTGATGCCGTACTCGCGGCCCGGCCCCGACCAGGCCGTCTACGTCATCTCGGTGGCCGCCGAGCTGGCTGGCATGCACCCCCAGACGCTCCGCATCTACGAGCGGCGGGGCCTTCTGGATCCGGCGCGTACCACCGGTGGCAATCGGCGCTACAGCGAGGCCGACGTGGACCTCCTGATGCGCATTGCGCAACTCACGGCCGATGGTCTGAACCTGGCCGGGGTGAAGAGGGTGCTGGCCCTGGAGGCGGAGGTGTCCAGACTGGAGGCGGAGTTGGCTGAGGCCCGCTCTGATGGCAGCCGAGCGGTGGCCGACGTGCACCGCCAGTACCGCCGTGACCTGGTCCCGGTGAAGCAGAGCATCACGATCTACAAGGGTCGCCGACAGCGCTGATGGAGCCCCGCTGACCTGCGTGTTCTCATGGGTTCCCGGGATCGCCTGAGGTTCGGAACCCGTCTGGAAGGGGCTCCCGGTCCACAGCGGGAACGGTGCCACGGTTGGGGAAGCAGGGTTTTCCACAGGAGGTTGTGGAAATCGTGGATGCTGGCTCGAAACCGCTCAGGATCTGGTGGTCTGACCCGGGTCGAAACCCCTGGGGAGGGTGGAAATGCGATCTGAGGCCGCCGGTAACTGCCGATAGGCTCGGCCCGTAAGGGACCCGATCCAGGAGATGTGCCGTGCCAGCGACCGTCATTGTCGGGACGCAGTGGGGCGATGAAGGCAAGGGCAGGTTCACGGATCTCGTCGCCGGCGAGGTGTCGATGGTCGTCCGGTACCAGGGCGGCCACAACGCCGGGCACCGGATCGTGGTGGGCGGCGAGTCGTTCGCCCTCCAGCTGGTGCCCAGCGGCGTCCTCTATCCGCACGTCACGCCGGTCATCGGCAACGGCGTGGTCGTCGACCCGCGCGTCCTCATCACCGAGATGGACATGCTCGGGTCTAGGGGAGTGCCCACCAGCCGGCTCCGGGTGAGCGGCAACGCCCACCTGATCCTCCCCTACCACCAGGAACTGGACGCCCTCCACGAACGCCATCTCGGAAAGAACAAGCTCGGAACCACCAAGAGGGGTATCGGGCCGGCATACGCGGACCGGGCCATGCGAGTCGGCATCCGGGTACAGGACCTCCTCGACGAGAAGATCTTCCGGCAGAAGCTCGGGGCGGCGCTGGAACACACCAACAAGGTCCTGACCCGGGTCTTCAACCGACTTCCGATCGATGCGGACGAGGTGGCTGACGAGTACCTGGGTACCTGCGCCCCACGGCTCATCCCCCACATCACCGATGCCGTAGGCCTCGTCCACGACGAGCTCGACGCCGGCGGCCGGATCCTCATGGAAGGCGCCCAGGCGACCTTCCTGGACCTGGACCACGGCACCTACCCGTTCGTGACGTCGTCGAATCCTGTTGCCGGCGGGGCCTGCACCGGGGCGGGGATCGGCCCCCGGGACATCGACCGGGTCATCGGCATCGCAAAGGCCTACGTGACGCGGGTGGGAGCCGGGCCGTTCCCCACCGAACTGTTCGACGAGGTCGGCGACCACCTGGTCGACGTCGGCCACGAGTATGGAACCAACACCGGCCGACGACGACGGCCCGGCTGGCTGGATGCGGTCATGCTCCGCTATGCCGTCAGGGTCAACTCGCTGTCCGAACTGGCCATCGCAAAGCTGGACGTCCTCGACCAGTTGGAGGTCATCCGGGTGTGCGTGGCCTACGAGGCCGACGGCGAACGCTTCGAGCAGCTGCCCTACCACCAGTCGGTGCTCCATCGGGTGACGCCCATCTACGAGGACCTGCCGGGCTGGGGAGTCGACCTCTCGGAGATGACCGAACGCTCGCAGCTTCCGCCCGAAGCCGATGCCTACCTCAGGTTCGTGGAGCAGCAGGTGGGCGTTCCCATCGGCATGGTCGGCGTCGGACCGGATCGCCAGCAGGTCCTCCGGTTCTCCGGCTGATCGCGGTCCCGAGGGAACAGGTGTCGATCCGATGAGGGTTTGCGTTGTCGGGTCCGGCGGTCGTGAGCACGCGCTGGCCCACGTGCTGGGTCGCCACCACGACGTGGTGGTGACCCCGGGCAACCCCGGGATCGAAGGTTCGGTTCCCACCCCACCTGAAGAACTCGAGGCCGACCTCACGGTCATCGGTCCCGAAGCCCCGCTGGTCGACGGCCTGGCCGACCGCCTCAGGTCTGCTGGCCGCCTCGTCTTCGGTCCGGGCGCCGACGGCGCCCGCCTCGAGGGATCCAAGGCATGGATGAAGGACGTGCTGGTCGAAGCCGGCGTGCCCACTGCAGGCCACGGCACGTTCGACGACGAGGTCGCCGCCCTGGCCTACCTGGACACCATGGGCGACCTCTTCGTCGTCAAGACCGATGGGCTGGCGGCGGGAAAGGGCGTGCTGGTCACGACCGATCGGGCCGAGGCGGTCGACGCCGTTCGCTCGTACCTGTCCGGAGACGCATTCGGCGACGCCGGTCGGACCCTCGTGATAGAGGAGGGCCTGACCGGGCCTGAACTCTCGATCCTCGCCATCTGTGACGGTTCCACGGCCGTGGCGCTCGCCCCGGCGCAGGACTTCAAGCGCCTCGGCGATGGTGATGCCGGCCCCAACACCGGTGGCATGGGGGCCTACTCGCCGGTGCCGGTGGCTACCGGAGCCGTGGTCGGCTCCCTCATGGCCGATGCCGTGGAACCGACGCTGGCGGCCCTGCGTGGCCGGGGCATCGACTATCGCGGCGTTCTCTACTGCGGGCTCATGTTCACCCCCGCCGGGCCCAGGGTGCTGGAGTTCAACGTGCGTTTTGGTGATCCCGAAACCCAGGTGGTGCTGCCCAGGATGACCAGCGACCTGGGCGAGCTCCTGGCCTCCGCCGCCGGTGGAAGGCTCGGCTCGGGGCCTACGTTCGACGACGGGGCGGCGGTGGCGGTCGTCTGTGCCTCGGAGGGCTACCCGACCTCGCCACGGACGGGCGATCGGATCGGGGGACTGGACGCGGCCGCCGATGTCGAAGGTGTCACCGTCTTCGCCGCCGGCGTGGCTGCCGACCCGGACGGCGCCCTCGTGACAGCCGGAGGTCGGGTATTGACAGTCACCGGCCGTGGCCCGACGGTCTACGAGGCCCGCCAGAGGGCCTACGAGGCGGTGGCCGAGATCTCGTGGCCCGGCATGTGCCACCGGACCGACATCGCGGCGACGCCCACAGGCGACTAGAACTCACCACTGGACGAACAGGTCAGGAGAAGTCGATGGCTTACAAGGTGGCGGTCCTCATGGGATCGCCCAACGACGGCGAGAAGATGGCCCCGGCGGCCAAGACGCTGGAGCGTTATGGCATCGAAGCCGACGTTCGGGTCATGTCAGCCCATCGCAGCCCCGCCCTGGTTGCCGGGTTCGTGGCCGGTGCCCGTGATGCCGGCTATTCGGCGATCATCTGCGGAGCCGGCATGGCGGCCCACCTGGCCGGCGCGGTGGCAGCCCAGACCACGCTTCCGGTGATCGGGATACCGCTCTCCGGGGGCGCCATCAACGGCTGGGATTCACTGCTCGCCACTGTCCAGATGCCGAAGGGCATCCCCGTGGCCACCGTGGCCGTGGACGGTGCGATGAACGCGGCGCTCCTGGCCGTCCAGATGCTGGCGGTCAACGATCCGGAACTGGTCGAGGCCCTGGAGGAGCACAGGGCCGAGATGGTGCCCCGCTGAGCGGCGGCACGGAAATACCCTCGGAACCGATGCACATGCAGAACGTCCTCGCCTCCCGATATGCCAGCAGGCCCATGGTCGAACTCTGGTCGCCCAGGGCCAAGGTGGTCATGGAGCGCGAGCTCTGGATCGCGGTCATGGAGGCCCAGCGGGAGCTGGGCGTGGACATCCCCGACGGGGTCATCGAGGACCACCGTGCGGTGCTGGACCAGGTCGACCTGGATTCCATACGGGAACGCGAGCTGGTGACCCGCCACGATGTGAAGGCCCGCATCGAGGAGTTCTGCGCCCTCGCCGGCCACGAGCACATCCACAAGGCAATGACGTCCCGGGACCTGACGGAGAACGTAGAACAACTGCAGGTCCGGCGGAGCCTGGAGCTGGTGCTGGACCGCATCGTCGCAGCCCTGGACCGCCTGGCCCGACTCGCCGTCGAACACGAGGGCCTGGCGATGGCCGGCCGCAGCCACAACGTGGCTGCCCAGGTGACGACCCTCGGCAAGCGTTTCGCCACCGCCGCCGAGGAGCTCCTCACAGCGCACCGTCGGGTGTCCGACCTGTTGGCCGCATACCCGCTACGTGGCCTTAAGGGCCCGGTCGGGACCCAGCAGGACCAGCTGGACCTGCTGGGGGACGGCACCCGGGTGGACCGCCTCGAACGTCTGGTGGCCGAGCACCTGGGCTTCGAGCAGGTGCTGGATTCCGTCGGGCAGGTGTACCCGCGGTCGTTGGACTTCGACGTGGTGTCGGCCCTGGCCCAGGCAGCCGGCGGCCCGGCCAACCTGGCTCGCACCATTCGTCTCATGGCTGGCAACGAGTTGGCTACCGAGGGCTTCCGACCTGGACAGGTCGGTTCGTCGGCAATGCCCCACAAGATGAACGCACGGTCGTGCGAGAGGATCAACGGCCTCGCAATCGTGCTCCGGGGTCATCTGGCCATGGTCGGTGGCCTCGTCGGAGACCAGTGGAACGAGGGTGACGTGAGTTGCTCGGTCGTACGGCGGGTGGCCCTGCCGGATGCCTTCCTCGCCATGGACGGCCTCTTCCAGACGTTCCTCACCGTGCTCGATGAGTTCGGCGTCTATCCGGCCGTCGTGGAGCGCGAGCTCCGGCGCTACCTGCCGTTCCTGGCCACGACCCGGGTGCTGGTGGCCGCCGTGCAGGCGGGTATGGGCCGTGAGGAGGCCCACGAGGTGATCAAGGAACACGCCGTGGCGGCGGCGCTGGCCCTGCGGGTCGAGGGCGTGGTCGAGACCGACCTGCTGGACCGCCTCGCTGCCGACGGGCGCCTGCCGCTGGACCGGGCCGCCCTCGAAGGCCTGGTCGGCGACCCCTCGGTGTTCGCGGGAAACGCTTCGGCGCAGGTGGCGGCCGTCGTGGAACGGGTCGCCGTCGTGGTGGCCGCACGCCCCAGGGCTGCCGCCTACGATCCCGAACCGATCCTCTGATCCGCGACCGCGCCCTGGAGCCATGTTGAACCCGACGGTCGACCTACCGCTCATCCACTCGGGCAAGGTCCGTGACGTCTACGACGCACGGGACGGCCGACTCCTGATGGTCACGTCGGATCGCATCTCGGCATTCGACGTGGTGATGGACGAGTCGATTCCGGACAAGGGCCGGGTACTCACCGCGATGACCGCCTTCTGGTTCGAGCGGTTCGCTGACCTGGTGCAAGGACACCTCATCTCCACCGGGGCCCGGGACCTGGCCGAGGTCCTGGGAGGCGCCGTGCCTGACGACCTGGTGGGTCGGACCATGCTCTGCCGACGGGCCGAGATGCTTCCGATCGAGTGCATAGTCAGGGGCTACATCACCGGGTCGGCCTGGAAGGAGTACCGGACGTCCGGGACCATGCACGGCGGGCCCATGCCCGCGGGCCTCCTGGAGGCCGACCGTCTGCCCGAGCCGGTGTTCACACCGTCCACCAAGGCCGACGAGGGCCACGACGTGAACATCTCGTATGAGGAGGCCGTGGACCTGGTGGGCAGCGAGGTCGCCGCACTCGCACGCGAGGCGTCCCTCGCCTGCTACCAGCAGGGCGCTGAGTGGGCGGCCGAGCGGGGAATCCTCATTGCCGACACGAAGTTCGAGTTCGGGATGGTGGACGGACGCCTGGTGCTGGCCGACGAGGTGCTCACCCCGGATTCGTCCCGCTTCTGGCCCGCTGAGGCCTGGGCCCCCGGGGCGACGCCACCATCGTTCGACAAGCAGCCGGTCAGGGACCACCTCGATGCACTGGACTGGGGCAAGCAGCCACCAGCCCCGCCCCTCCCGGACGAGGTCGTATCGGCCACGTCTGCGCGGTACGTGGAGGCCTATGAACGAATCACCGGCCGGTCCTTCGCCGACTGGCCCGGAGCCGGTGGCTGACCGGGACCTGGAAGAGGAGCAGAAGATGGAATTCAACGTGCTTGTGGACGTACGGCTGCGGGGCGGCATCGCCGACCCGGCCGGTGCCACGATCGAGAGGGCGCTGCCGGCACTCGGCTTCGACGGGGTGAGCGGTGTCAGCGTGGGCAAGACGGTGAGGTTCACCATCGCGGCAGCCGACGCCGACGAGGCCACGAGCCTCGCCGAGGACCTCTGCGCCTCGTTCCTCACCAACCCGGTGATCGAGGACGCCTCCGTGTCCGTGTCGCCGGCCTGTGACTCCGCCTGATGGCCACGACCGTCGGTGTCGTGGTCTTTCCCGGCACCAACTGTGAGATGGACGCGGTCTTCGCCGTGGAACGCATGGGGGGAGAGGGGCGCCTGCTGTGGCATGCCGATGACGACCTCGGCGGGGTGGATGCCGTGATAGTCCCCGGGGGATTCGCCCACGGCGACTACCTGCGGCCGGGGGCGATCGCCCGCTTCTCCCCGATGATGGGTGCCGTGGCCGCGCTCGCGGCCGATGGCGGTCCCGTGCTGGGGATCTGCAACGGCTTCCAGGTGCTCACCGAGGCGGGGTTGCTACCCGGGGCCCTACAGAAGAACTCCGGCCTCAAGTTCCTCTGCCAGCCGACGGTGCTCCGGGTGGAGACCTCGGAGTCGATCCTGACCGGTCGGGCAGCGGTGGGCACCGAGCTGTCGGTGCCGATCAACCACTTCGAGGGCAATTACACCTGTGACGACGAGACGCTCGCCCGGTTGAGGGACGAGGACAGGATCGTGCTGCGTTACGTCGACAACCCGAACGGGTCGGTGGACGACATCGCCGGCGTCTGCAACGAGGGGCGAAACGTGGTCGGGTTGATGCCACACCCGGAGCGCGCCTGTGACGAGCTCCTGGGCAGTGCGGATGGAGCGGTCCTGATCGGGTCGCTGTTGGACGCTGCCTGACGCCGGCCTGCTCCGTTTCCGAGCCGGCCGGCCGCTGTCGCGGTCAGGCGCTTCGGCGGATACCGGCAGACTTGAGGGTTGCCGAGGACACCCCGATCTCGCGCCAGGCTGCGTGGGAGATCCCACGACGGCCACCGTAGGCCGCGGCGTGGGTGGCGAACCCGGCCTCTAGCGCAGTCAGGTCGACCGATGCGGCCTGGGAGATGGCTTCCAGGTCGGCTTCCAGGTCGATCCGCTCCTGGATGAGGCCGAGTCGCCTGGTGACTGTGGCTCCCGCCATCTCGCCTTCCAGAGCCGCGAGTTGGCGGCCCACGCTCTCCGCCGTGCGCCTCCGGCCACGCCGTGGGGCGTTCTGTTCCAGTGCCTTCAGGTAGTCACGGACCGCCGCGACCTCGGACTTCTCGGAATCGGTCATCTTCGTACGCGCCATTGGAAACACCTTCTTGATGGAAATGAATCGGCATTGGAGCCGGAGTTGCCCCAGCAGAATGCGAGTATTTGGTAGTTCATTTTGAGTGTAGAGCGGATTCTTCTGCTGTGACATTCTGCCATTTGCAGCAGTAGGGGAAACGGTGTGGGGAACCACCGGGTGTCACAGGTTGGAAGGGTCCAGAGGGTAGCGGGCGACTAGTACGGTGCCCGGCGTGAGCCAGCCACTCCACCGTGCCCTCGGTCTGACAGACGACGAGGCCGTGAGGATCGACGAGATCCTGGGGCGACCGGCCAACGGTCTCGAGCTGGCCATGTACTCGGTGATGTGGTCCGAGCACTGTTCCTACAAGAGCAGCCGCATCCACCTCGGCCGCCTCCCGACCGAGGCCCCGTGGGTCCTCGTCGGGCCCGGCGAGAATGCTGGCGTGGTCGACGTGGGGGACGGCATCGCTGCCGCGATCCGCATCGAATCCCACAACCATCCGTCGGCCATCGAGCCGTACCAGGGTGCGGCCACCGGCGTGGGTGGCATCCTCAGGGACATCTTCACCATGGGTGCGCGGCCGATCGCCCTGATGGACCCGCTGCGATTCGGGCCCCTCGACGATCCCCGCAGCCGGTGGATCGCCGAGGGTGTCATCTCGGGCGTCTCCGGCTACGGAAACGCCGTCGGGGTACCCACGATCGGTGGTGAGGTCGTCTTCGACCGCACCTACAAGGGGAACCCGTTGGTGAACGTGCTGTGCCTAGGGGTGCTGCCGACCGAGCGCCTGGTCCTCGGACAGGCCTCCGGCATAGGCAACCTGGCGGTGCTGCTGGGTTCCAGCACCGGTCGTGATGGCATTGGTGGGGTCAGCGTGCTGGCCTCGGCCGGGTTCTCCGCCGCGGACGACGGCGACAAGCGGCCGAGTGTGCAGGTAGGTGACCCGTACGAGGAGAAGCGCCTCATCGAGGCGTGCCTGCAGCTGCTGGACGAGGGCCTGGTCGTCGGCATCCAGGACCTGGGAGGCGCAGGCCTGACGTGCGCCACCAGCGAGACGGCATCGCGTGGCGGTGTCGGCATGGACGTGGACGTTTCGGCGGTGCCCCGGCGCGAGCCGGGCATGGAGGCCCACGAGGTGATGACCAGCGAATCCCAGGAGCGGATGCTGGCGATCGTGGAGCCCGGGGGGTTGGATCGGGTGCTGGCCATCTGCGAGAGGTGGGAGGTGACCGCAGCGGTCATCGGCCGGGTCACTGACGGTGGTTCGCTGCGCATCCTGGATGGATTCGACGGCGAGGTGCTGGCGGACGTACCGGCCTCCTCCCTGCACGACGAGGCTCCCCTGTACGACAGGCCGATGGTGGAGCCGGAGGCCCCGTCCGGCCCGTCCGGCGACGACCTGCAGGCGCCGGCGGATGTGGGCTCCGACCTCCTGGACCTGCTGGTCGATCCGGCATGGGTGTACAGGCAGTACGACCACCAGCTGTTCCTGAACACCGTGGTGGGCCCCGGCGACGATGCCGCCGTGCTGAAGCTGCGGCATCCCACCACCGGTGTCGAGACCGGCAGGGGCCTTGCCCTGACCACCGACGGCAACCACCGCTGGTGCTCCGTGGACCCTCGTGGGGGTACGGCGAGGGTGCTCGCCGAGTCGCTCATGAACCTGGCCTGCGTGGGGGCGCGTCCGTTGTCCGTCGTGAACTGCCTCAACTTCGGCAACCCCGAGCATCCCGAGGTCATGTGGCAGCTCTCGGAGGCCGTGGACGGCCTGGCCGAGGCCTGCGTCGCGTTCGGGGTCCCGGTCGTGGGTGGCAACGTCAGCCTCTACAACGAGTCGGCCGGTACCGACATCGATCCCACGCCCGTGATCGGCCTGTTGGGCATGGTCGACGACCTGGTCCGGCGGCCCCCGGGCGCCACCCTCGTCGATGGTCACCGCCTGGTTCTGCTGGGGCCGCCGGACGTGTCGCTCGACGGGTCGCTGTGGGGGGCGACCCGGGATGCCCGAGGCGGCGAGCTGGCTCCGCTGGACCTCGAGCTCCACCAGCGTGTCGTCGACCTCGTGCGCGACCTGGTCGTATCGGGTCGCGTCGACGGCGTACACGACGTCTCGGCCGGTGGCCTGGGCGTGGCGGTCGCCGAGATGGTGTCCCGGTCACGGGTGGGTGCCCACCTGGCCAGGATCGACGACCACCGCGCCCTGTTCGGCGAGGGTCCCAGCCGTGTGGTGGTGGCCGTGGATCCCGAGTGCCTGACCGAGGTGTTGGCTGTCGCCGAGGCTGCCGGGGTGCCGACCACGCGGATCGGCCTGGCCACCGGTGACCGCCTCATCGTGAAGGGCCTGCTGGACGTGTCGGTCGACGACGTGGCGGCCGCCCACACCGGTCGCCTTCCGGAGGCCCTGGGCGCTGGGACGACGAACCGATGACCATCCCGGCGACCGCCCCGGATGTCGCCCATGTGGACCCGGACGACGACACGCCCAAGGAGGCCTGCGGTGTCTTCGGGGTGTTCGCCCCGGGCATGCCGGTCGCCCACCTGACCTATCTGGGCCTCTACGCCCTGCAGCACCGCGGTCAGGAATCGGCGGGAATGGCGGTCAGTGACGGTGAGGCCCTCACCGTGGTCAAGGACATGGGCCTGGTCTCCAACGTCTTCGGCGAGCGCACCCTGGCGGCCCTCACCGGCAATCTGGCCATAGGCCAGACCCGCTACTCGACCACCGGGTCGAGCACATGGCGCAATGCCCAGCCCGTCTACCGGGGTTTCGACCACTTCGAGTTCGCGCTCGGCCACAACGGCAACCTGGTCAACACCGAACAGTTGGCCACCGATGCCGGGATGCTGCCCGGGACCGTCACCTCGGACAGCGACCTGGTGGCCGAACTGCTGGCTCTGGAGCTGGCGTCGCGTTCGGACATGGATCCCGGTGAGGCCCTGGACGAGGCGCTGGCTGAGGTGCTGCCCCGACTGCGCGGCGCATTCACCCTGGTGCTGGCCGACAACGAGCGGATAATCGGGGTGCGGGACCCGAACGGCTTCCGGCCGCTGTGCCTCGGACGCCTCGACGGCGGCTGGGTACTGGCCTCGGAGTCGCCAGCCCTGGACGTGATCGGCGCCCACATGGTCCGCGAGCTGGATCCGGGCGAGGTCGTCGTGATCGACCAGACCGGCTGCAGGTCGATGCGGCCCTTCCACGACGACGTGGTGGACCCGAAGCTCTGCCTCTTCGAGTTCGTCTACTTCGCCCGCCCGGACGCGGTCCTTTACGGCAAGAGCGTCCACCACGCTCGGGTTCGCATGGGTGAGATGCTGGCGACCCAGGCTCCTGTGGAGGCCGACCTGGTGATGGGGGTACCGGAGTCGGGCATGCCGGCCGCCGAGGGCTATGCCCGGGCCAGCGGTATTCCGTACGGCCAGGGGCTGGTCAAGAACCGGTACATAGGCCGGACCTTCATCGCACCCACACAGGCGATGCGTGCGGCGGCCGTCCGCATGAAGCTGAACCCGCTGCGGGACAGCACGGAGGGCAGGCGGCTGGTGGTGGTCGACGATTCGATCGTCCGGGGGACCACGACACGGGCGATGGTCCGGATGCTGCGTGCAGCGGGCGCCGTCGAGGTCCACATGCGGGTATCTTCGCCGCCGTACCGATGGCCCTGCTTCTACGGGATGGATACCGGTGCCCGGAGCGAGTTGCTGGCAGCCAACCTCACGGTCGACGAGATCCGCCAGTACCTGGAGGTGGACAGCCTCACCTACCTGACGCTGGACCGCCTGGTGGAGGCCACCGGGGCGGTCGGGGCCGGGTTCTGCGACGCCTGCCTGACGGGTGCCTACCCGGTAGACATCCCGGTCAACCTCTCCAAGGGCGTGCTGGAGGTGGGTGACGGGCCCGCCGCCGAGCGCACTGTGACGGTGGGAGTCGACGATCCCGAGGTGGAGCTTCCCACCGATGCCGCCAGCCGCCTCTTCGGACGGACCTGATCCGGTGACCGACGCCGAGGACCCCACCAGGGTCGGGTACCGGGCGGCTGGAGTCGACATCGATGCCGGGGCCGAGGCGGTCCGTCGGATCGGACCACTCGTCAGGTCCACCTACCGACCGGAGGTGATGGGCGACATCGGCGGCTTCGGCGGCCTGTTCGACCTGGCGAGGTCCGGGTACCGTGACCCGCTGCTGGTGTCGGCGACCGACGGCGTGGGGACCAAGGCCGAGATCGCCCGCCTGACCGGTCGTCTGGACACGATCGGTCGTGACCTCGTTGCCATGTGCGTCGACGACCTGGTCTGTTCGGGGGCGGCACCGCTCTTCTTCCTCGACTACCTGGCCGTCGGCAACCTGGATCCCGACGCGGTGGAGCAGCTGGTGAGCGGAATCGCCGCCGGCTGTTCGGAGGCGGGTTGTGCCCTGATCGGCGGCGAGATGGCTGAACATCCCGGCGTGATGGCTGCCGACCAGTTCGACCTGGTGGGCTTCGCCGTGGGTGCCGTGGAGCGCGAGGCCGTCATGGATGGTTCGGCGGCTTTACCCGGCGACCTGTTGGTGGCCATCGACAGCCCGAACCTGCGGTCCAACGGCTTCTCGCTGGCCCGCCACATCGTGTTCGAGGTGGCCGGACGGTCGTTGGACGACCCGGCATGGGAAGGGTCCGAGGGCACGCTTGCGGACGAACTGCTGGCCCCCAGCGTCATATATGCGTCGTCGGTGGTGGCCGCCCTGGCCGCGCACGAGGTCCACGCCGTCGCACACGTGACCGGTGGTGGGCTTCCGGGCAACCTGCCCCGGGTCCTCGGCGACGATGTCGACGCTGTCGTGGATTCCACGGCCTGGGAGGTTCCCCGGATCTTCCGGGAACTTCAGGACCTGGGTGGTGTGAGCGACGGTGAGATGGCCAGGGTGTTCAACCTGGGCGTGGGCATGGTGCTGGTGGTGCCTCCGGCCGAGGCCGATGGCGTGGTGGCCACGCTGGCGGCAGGGGCCCGCCCGGCCCGGGTGATCGGTGAGCTGGTGCCCGGTACCGGCACCGTGTCCTACAGCGGTGGAGGAGGAACGGGAAGTTGACGAAGATCCGGGATGCACTGGTCGCCCACCTGATGGAGCACTCCATCAGGACCGGGGACTTCACCCTCAAGTCCGGTCGGACCAGCACGTGGTTCTGTGATGCCAAGCAGACGGCCTGTCGTCCTGACGGCATCCTGCTGGTGGCAGAAGCGGCGCTGGAGGCCATTGCGGCCCTGGAGGCCGACGGTGATCCGGTCACCGCCATCGGGGGCCTGACGGCGGGAGCCGATCCCGTGGCGTTCGGGATCGCAGCCGTGGCAGCCGCCCGGGGCCGCCACCTGCGGTCGTTCAGCATCCGCAAGGAATCCAAGGGCCACGGCGTACAGGGCCGGCTGGCCGGCGCCCTGCTTCCCGGCGACCGGGTCGTGGTATGCGAGGACACCGTCACCCGCGGCGTGTCGCCGCTGGAGGCCGCTGCGGTGGTCCGTGACCTGGGTGCCGTTCCGGTGGCGGTGATGGCGATCGTGGACAGGGGGGGAACCTGTGCCGCTGCCGCGGCTGAGGTGGGCATGGCCTTCCTCCCGCTGGTGACCGCCCCGGATCTCGGCTTTCCATACGAAGGGCCCTGATCCGGCCCGTTCGGGGAGCGCCGTTCCCGTAGGCACGGCCTTCGTAAACCACTCCTAGGCTCGGTTGATGCCATTTCTCCCCACGGCCGCCTACTCCATCCATCTCGAGGTGGCGCTGGACAACATTCCGAACACCCTCGGTCGACTTGCGACGGCGATCGGTGAGGCCGGCGCCAACATCATGTCGATGGGAGGGTTCGACGTCCGTGGCGATCTCCTGGTCAACGACGTGGTCGTCAACTGTCGGGATGAGGATCACGCTGCGGCCGTGGTGGCAGCGGTGGAGGGACTCTCCGGCGTCCAGCTCCTCCACTGGCACGACCGCACCTTCAACATGCACGAGGGCGGCAAGATCGGGGTGGTCTCCCTCGCCGAGGTGAACGACCGCCACGACCTGTCGATGGCCTATACGCCCGGCGTGGCGCGGGTCTGCATGGCGATCCACGAGAACCCGGCCCTTTCCCACGAGCTGACCATCAGGAAGAACACGGTTGCCGTGGTGACCGACGGAACGGCGGTGCTGGGACTGGGCGACATCGGTCCGGCTGCTGCGATGCCGGTGATGGAGGGCAAGGCCCTGCTGTTCAAGGAGTTCGCAGGGGTGGATGCGTTCCCGATCTGCCTGGACGTGAGCGATCCGCAGGAGATCATCGACACGGTGATCCGGATCGCGCCGACCTTCGGTGGCATCAACCTGGAGGACATCGCCGCTCCGGCCGCCTTCGAGGTCGAGGAGGCCCTCCGTGAGGCCCTGGACATCCCGGTCTTCCACGATGACCAGCACGGCACGGCCGTCGTGGTGCTCGCCGCCCTCTGGAACTCCTGCCGGCTGACCGGGCGCCGGATCGGGGACCTGTCAGTGGTCATCGCCGGGATGGGAGCAGCCGGCGTCGCCGTCGGCAGGATCCTCCTGGGTGCCGGTGTGGGCTCGATCGTCGGGGTGGACCGGTCCGGAGCCGTCTACTCGGGTCGCGACAACCTGAACTCCGCCAAGGCCTGGTTCGCGGACCACACCAACCCGGATCGGAAGATGGGCACGCTGGCGGAGGTCCTCGTCGGGACCGACGTGTTCATCGGCCTCAGCGGTCCGGGCCTGATCGACGCCGCCGACCTGCGGACCATGAACCCGGAACCGTTCGTGTTCGCCATGGCGAACCCGGAACCGGAGATCCGCCCGGAGGAGGCCGATGGCCTGGCTGCCGTCATGGCCACCGGCCGGAGTGACTACCCGAACCAGATCAACAACGTGCTCGCCTTCCCCGGGATCTTCCGGGGGGCCCTGGACGTCGGCGCCATGGACATCACCGAGAACATGAAGTTGGCAGCGGCCAGGGCCATCGCCGACTCGGTTTCCGATGAGGACCTGGCCGCTACCTTCGTGGTGCCGTCGGTGTTCGACAAGCTGGTGCCGTACCGGGTGGCCGAGGCCGTGGCGGCTGCCGCGGTGGCCGACGGCGTCTGCCGCGCCTGATCCGAAGCCCAGTAGAGCCGGGACGTAGCTCCAGATGGCCCGGATCCGTGCGGTCACCTTCGACCTCTGGAACACCCTCCTCACCAGCACCCCGGGTGCAGTCGAGATCCGGAGCCGCTCCTGGCGCGAGGTGATCGTCGAGCGGGGCCTGGACATCGGAGACGATCTGCTCCACGGGACACTGTCGATGCTCCCCGCCCGGTTCGACGAGGAGTGGAGGGCCGGACGCCAGTACGGCCCTACCGAGGCCCTCGCCGACTGCTTCACCGCCTTCGGCGACCGTTTGGCCTCGGAAGATCGGGATGCTCTGGCTGCAGCTTTCGAGGCAGCGTCCTACGAGTTGAAGGTGGCGCCGGTCGCCGACGCTGCGGAGGTCTTGTCCGCAGTGGCGGCGACCGGAGTCGCCGTGGGCATCATCTCGGACACGACGCTGGCGGTAGGACGGCACCTCAGGACGTACCTGGATCAGCACCGCATCCTCCAGCACGTCACCTTTGCCGCCTTCTCCGACGAGGTCGGCGTCTACAAGCCCGACCCGGCGATCTTCAGGGCGACCCTGGACGGTCTCGGCATCGATGATCCGACGACCGTCGCGCACGTGGGCGACCTGAGGCGGACCGATGTGGCCGGCGCCCGGGCCATGGGCATGGTGACCGTCCGGTTCCGGGGTGTCGTGGACGACCCGGAGGACGGTGCCGAGGCCGACCACGTCATCGACCGCCTGGCCGATCTCCCGCGGGTGCTGGGCCTGGCCTGACTCAGGCGAGGTTGGCGGCTCCCACCTCGGTGCTGGTCAGGGCCGAGACGGTCGCGTTCCCGGTGCTCAGTCGAAGGTGATCACGGATCGTATGGTTGCGCCGGCACGGAGCTCGGCGTAGCCGTCGTTCACCTCGTCGAGGGTGATGTGCGCCGAGACCAGGCGGTCCAGTTCCAGGCGTCCTTCCAGGTAGTGCCGTACCAGCAGGGGCATCTCCACCTTGAAGTTGCTGTTTCCCATGAACAGCCCGCGGACACCCTTGGCCTGGAGGACCATGGCTGCACCGGAGATGTCCATGGTGCTGGTGATCGGTGGAACCCCGACCAGGTAGGCGGTGCGCCCCGGCCGGACCATGGCCAGGGCCTGGTTGGCGGTTGCCGTCAGCCCGATGGCTTCGAAGGCGGCGTCCACCCCACCATCGGTGAGTCGCAGGATCGCCTCCACCGGGTCCTCCTGCGATGCATCGACGACCTCGGTGGCGCCGAACCCGCGGGCCATCTCGAGCTTGTCGGCGTTCAGGTCGACGGCGATTATCCGACCGGCGCCGGCCAGGCGGCAGCCCTGCACGATGTTCAGGCCTATGCCGCCACAGCCGATCACTGCGACGGTCTCGCCGGGGCGGATCCGGGCGCCATTGGTGGCCGAGCCCACACCGGTCATCACCGCGCAACCGATGAGGGCGGCAACGTCGAACGGGACGTCCGGGTCCACGGCCACCACCCCGTTCTCGTGGACCAGCATCTGCTCGGCGAAGGCACCCAGGCCGGCCATCTGGAGCACGGGTCGGTCACCGAGGGCCAGGCGCGGAGTCTCGTTCGGACCGCGGACGAGGCTGTGGCGATTCGGGCAGATCCAGATCCGGCCGGCCAGGCACTCGCTGCACAGGCCGCAGAACTGGGTCAGGCAGGTGATGACGTGGTCGCCCGGGCTGAAGGCGGTCACGTCGGGGCCGACCGCCTCGACGATCCCGGAGGCCTCGTGGCCCAGCACGGCAGGCAGCGAGGGGAGCGGGAGGAGTCCCTCGATCACGTGGAGGTCGCTGTGGCAGAGGCCTGAGGCCTTCGTTTCTATGAGCACCTCATGGCCGATTGGCGAGGCGATGTCGAGGTCCTCGATTACGAGGTCCCCGGGCGCTTCGTGGAGGACTGCGGCGCGCATGGCTTTCTCCCTGGGCTTCTGGTCGAGCGTCTCCCGCCTAGGTTAGCCGACTGGCTAAGAGGGCGTCAGGCCCGGCTAGGGTCGATCCGGTGAGCCCGCTCGAGATCCTCCTCGTCGTGGCGGCCGTCGTCGCCGGTGCCGTGGTCCAGGCCTCCGCCGGCATCGGAATCACGCTGGTGGCCGCACCCGTTCTGCTGGCCATCGACCCGGCATTCGTTCCGTTGCCCCTGATCCTGGGCGGAGCCGTGGTCGGCATCCGGAACGTGACCATGGAGTTCGCAGGCTTCGATGCCCGCAGGTGGCGGCGATGCCTGCTGGGTGCCCCGGTCGGGCTGCTGCTCGGCGAGTTGGCCCTGGCCAACCTGTCCGAACGGGGGCTGACAGCGGCCATCGGCCTGCTGGTGGTGGTGTCGGTGGTTGCAGTGGCGTCGGGATGGCATCCACGCCGACGATCCTGGACATCGGTGCTGGCAGGGGTGCTGGTGGCGCTCTCCCTGCGGGTAGCCGCCCTTCCGGGCCCGCCCTACGCCATCCTCCACCACGACGATCCGCCGGAGGTGCTGCGTCCGAACATCGCGTCCTTGATCCTGGTCCTGAGCAGCACCATCTTCATCAGGTTGCTGGTCGGCGGCGAGGTGGGAGCGGCGGACATGGGCCGGAGCGCCCTCGTGGTGGGATCGGCGTTCATCGGGCTCCTGCTGGCTCCGCCGGTCCGCCGTCATGTCGACACCAACTGGTTCCGTCCGGCGGTGCTCTGCGTCTGTGGTCTGGGTGGACTCGCCACGGCCCTGGGGGCGATCCTGTGAGAAGCATCGACTGGGGAGGACTGCGGTGGTGACGACGAGGATCTGCGAGCAGCTGGGGTGTGCCAACCCGGTATTCGGGTTCAGCTGGTGGGAACCCGATGTGGCCATAGCCGTGTCCCAGGCCGGCGGCCTGGGGATATGGGGTTGCACCCGGCGGACGCCTGAGGAGATCGAATTCGGCATCAGCCGCATGAAGGCCGAGCTGGGGGACCTCCCGTGGGGCGTGGACCTGGTCATCCCGGCCGGCATGCCCGATTCCGATGACCGTTCGGCCATCGAAGCCACGCTTCCGGAGGAACACGTGGCGTTCGTCGAGTACCTACGGGAGAAGTACGACGTACCGGACGACGGCCTGCCGGGCTTCCGCTCGCGCTTCGTCAGGAGTGAGGAGACCGCCCGCCAGCAACTGTCGGTGGTCATGGACCACCGGATACCGGTCCTGGCACTTGGGATCGGATCTCCGGCCTGGGCCGTGGAGGCGGCCCATGAACAGGGTTCCCTCATAGTCAGCCTGGTGGGTGCGCCCACGCACGCTGAGTCTGCGATCCGGGCAGGTGCCGACCTGCTGGTGGCCCAGGGAACCGACGCCGGTGGCCATACGGGACCGATCGGTACGTTCTCCCTGGTACCGCAGGTGGTCGAGGTCGCCGGTGGACGACCTGTGCTTGCCGCTGGGGGCGTGGCGACCGGCCGCCACCTCGCCGCCGCCCTGGCACTCGGTGCCGAAGGGGTGTGGATCGGCACGGCCTTCCTGGCCTCCGTGGAGGCACGACCCAGCCGATCGGTATTGGACAAGTTGCTGGCAGCCGGTCCCGGCGACACGGTTATCAGCCGTTCCGACAGCGGAAAGACGCTCCGGATGCTCCGCTCGGCCTGGAGCGACGAGTGGGAGGCCGCCGACGCCCCGACGCCCCTGGGCATGCCGCTCCAGGACATCCTCATAGGGGATCTCCTGGGCCAGATACTGCGACACGAGGTGGCACCGCTGGTGCACGAGGCCGCCGGCCAGGGCGTGTCCCACCTGACGGCCCAGGAGCCGGTGGCCGAGATCATGGACCGGCTGGTCGCCGACGCCGATCAGGTGCTGTCCGACCTCGGGACCTGACCTCCTCCGAGGATCAGCTGTCGAAGATGGGGTGTCCATCGCCGACGATCCCCTCGCCTCCCAGGATCTGGAGCGCCCGATCGGCTGTCTCCTTGCCGGTTTCGGTGGCCACGAGCTTCGCGGCGGCGATCCGCGGCCACGGGATGCTGCTGGCGTTCCCTTCCCTCGCACGGTTCAGGACCAGTGCTCTGGCTGCCTCCAGCTCTGCACGGCTTCGGCCCAGCATGGCCTCGATGACGCCGAACCCGGCGATCTGCTGACCGAGCCGGCACCGGGTTCGGTCAGGGCGAATGAGGTGACGCACCGGCCGGTGGCCATGTCCCTGAGGTACGTCTCCTTCTGGGCGTCCGTGCCATGGTCGTGGAGGATCTGGGAGCAGAGGCCGATGGTGGTGGAGAACCGCGACCGATAGACGGGTGAGGCCCGGGTGAACTCGAGCGTGGGGCGTACCTGCTGCTCCATGCTCCAGTCGAGGCCTCCCCATTCGCGGGGAAGGGTGATCCCGAAAAGCCCGTTCTCGGCGATGCGTGCCATCAGGGCCGGGGGCACATCGCCGGCCTCCACCATGGCGGCCTCACCGGGGATCAGTTCCTCGTCGGTGAAACGTCGGATCGTCTCCAGGTAGGAGTCGAAGTCCATTTCCAGGATGTCGGGAGAGGTCATCGGGGCTCCGTCTGGCTGGTTCGTTTGACCGATCTTAGCCATATGGCTAAGATCGGTGCCACCTGCCCGCGGAACCGGGTATCCCATCACCGCCGAGGACATGATGACCGATTCCAGACCAGACGACCAGCCCGGCGGGCCCGAGGTCCTCGTTTCGGTGGACGATGGCGTGGCGAGCATCGTCCTGAACAGGCCGGCCCGGAAGAACGCCATAACCGGTCCCATGATGGATCTGCTGGCCGTTGCCTTCCACGAGGTGGCGGCCAGGGACGACGTCGGTGCCGTGCTCTTCCACGGTGCGGACGGGGGCTTCTGCTCCGGTCTGGACCTCGGGGAGTACAACGCCGATCCGCCGCCAGCCTGGCTGCCCACCGCACTCGGTTCCCTCGTGGGTGCCCACCGGGCCATCTACGCCTGTCCGGTGCCGGTGGTCGGGGCACTCGAACGGTTCGCCATCAACGGTGGCGCCGCATTCGCCCTGGCCTGCGACCTTCTCGTGGCCGGCCAGACGGCATTCCTGCAGGTGGGCGAGATCCGACAGGGACTCGCCGCCCCCATGAACCTGGCATGGCTGCTGGCCCGCCGTCCGGCGTCCGTGGCAGAACAACTGACCCTCACCGGTCGTAGGTTCACCGGCCCCGACCTGCACCGTCTCGGCGTCGCCCTGGACGTGGTTGCAGACGATGGCGTTCTGGACGCTGCACGGGTGCTTGCCACGGAGATCGCCTCGTACCCGCGCCCTGGTGCCCGAATGATCAAGGCCACCACCCGGGCTCTCTACGAAGGCGGTGGGCCCGGTGGCGATGATGACTGGTTCGACCTGGCCCAGTCGGGAAACCCGCTACCGGCAGGTGGATCGCTTCGACCCCGGCGGGCTGAATGAGCGCCTCGATGGCCGACCCTCCGTCGACCTCGCGTGACGCCCTCATCGAGGCTGCCGTCAACCTCATGTCCCGGCGTCCGCCGTCGACCATCTCCGGGCGGGACCTGGCGACGGAGGCCGGGGTGAATTACGGGCTGGTCCACTACTACTTCGAGTCGGCCCGGGACCTCATGGTCGAGGCCCGACGGCTGCACGGGGCATGGGTCGTGGAGAACCTGATGGATGGGGGAACCCGGCCTGTGGATCCGGAGGCGGCGCTGGCGGATCGTCGGATCTTCGGCTTCACGGCCCACTGCGCCCTGGAGGACGGGTTCTGGGGTCCGGACGAGCCCCGTCCGACTCTCGATGCGCTGCTGGAGCTGGTTCGGGAGTCCGATCCCGATGGCGACCCGGTCCACCACCGTGCGACGGTCGCTGCCGTCACCCTGCTGCTCCTGGGCTGGCCGATCTTCGTGGAGCACAACGCCCGTGGCCTCGGGCTGGATCCTGACGTCGATGGTGAGGCGATCAGGTCCCGGTTCCTGGGCGTGCTCCGGAGCCTCTACTCCTCGGTCGGGCTGGAGGTCGGGGGGTGACCGGGGATGTCCGGGCCCCTCGGGGATCCGACGAGGTGAGGGAGGCGCTGGTCGCCGCCGCGGCCCGCCTGTTGGGTGATGCTCCACCGGAGCGGATCTCCGGGCGCAGGCTGGCCGACGAGGCCGGCGTCAACTACGGGCTGATCCACCACTACTTCGGTGGCAAGGAAGCGGTCCTGCGCGACGGGTTCACGCGGCTCTCCGAGGTGTATGTGGCTGGACCGGATGATGGATCCTGGGTGGCGACCGATCCGTTCTCGATGCGGCATCGACCCGACTTCCTCCGGGCGCTGGCCTTCGCCTCCCTCTCCGGTGAGATCGACAACGTGCACCTCACCCACCCGGCGAGCGATGTGGTCCTGGAGCGGGCCCGACGAACTCGGGACTCTGACGACGAGACCACGATCCGCATCGACGTGGGCATCGCCACGGTCTTCCACCTCAGCCGGTGCCTCTTCGAGCAGGTCATAGAACCCTGGATCGGGCACGGCGACCCGGAGATGTCGGAGGCGGTGGAGGATCGTTTCATCCTGATCCTGCGGTCCTTGACGCTCGGATTGGACCCGGGGGCCGCCGCCGGAGGTCGACGCGACCCATCCGGCGGGCCCTCCGGACCTGGTTGAGTCAGGCGTTCTTCGGTACCTGGCTGAACGGGAGGCCCCGGTCCGGTGCCGGTTCCCGGGGAAGCCCGAGCACACGCTCGCCGAGGGTGTTCTTCTGCACCTCGTCGGTCCCACCCCCGAGCGAGTGGGCCCTGGAGTCGCAGATGCCGTAGGACCAGTGTGAGCCGTCGGCGCTTGTGAAGTCGCCGGGTTCGGTGGTGCCCATGGGGTCCCCCAGCCAGGCGGCACCACCCGGGAAGGCCAGGCCCGACGTGACCTGGGAGGCCAGGCGCCCTTGTGCGCTTCGCCAGAGTTTCGGTATGGACGGGTGGATGCCCTCCCGGAGGTTCAGCCACTGGATGATCCGGGTGCCCGTGACAAGGCGGGCGAGGTCCTGGCGTACCAGGGGGCCGGCGGTTCGACCAGCGGATCGGGCGAGGTCGATGATTCGATCGGTTGGAATGGGCTGCCGCCCTCCTCCGCTCCCGATGGAGGAGCGTTCGTGTGCCAGTAGGGCAACCGCCATGCGCCAGCCGTCGCCCTCCCCGCCGACCACCCAGTCGGCGGGGATCCTTGCGCCGTCCATGAAGACCTCGTTGAAGTGCGCGACACCGGTCATCTGGTTCAGGGGGCGTACCTCCACACCGGGTTGGCGCATGGGGAGGACCAGCATTGAGATGCCGGCGTGCTTCGGGACGTCCCAGTCGGTGCGCGCCAGCAGGATGCCGAAGTCGGCATAGTTCGCCCCGGTCGTCCAGACCTTCTGGCCGGTGACCACCCACTCGTCGCCATCCCGGACGGCACGTGTGGTGAGGCCGGCGAGGTCAGATCCGGCACCAGGTTCCGAGTAGAGCTGGCACCAGACGTCGTCGCCGCGGAGGCCGGGCCGCAGGAACCGGGCCCGGAGGTCCTCGCTGCCCTGGTCGCGGATGGTGGGAAGGCACATGTCGAGGCCGATCCCGAAGCCCGAGGCGTGAAGGTCGAAGCCTCGACTGGAAACCTCGGCCCGGAACGCCTCCGTGTACCGCCTGTCCAGGCCGCGACCCCCGTTCTCGACCGGGTAGTCGATGGCTCCCAGCCCGGCGTCGAAGCGTGCAGCCAGGTAGGCACGCCCGCGCTCCAGGGTCGACCGGCCGGAGGCGTGGGAGGTGAGCTCCCGGACCCGGTCCAGGAAGTCCCGGACCTCGGTCCGGAACGCCTCGAGTTCACGGTCGTGGACTGGATGACTGCTGGGTTCGTCTGACACGGGGAGAGTATTAGCCATATGGCTAAGAATCGCAAGTCGAGCGATTTCGCCGACTGCTGGGGTCGGGGCTTGACAGATTAGGCCAAGTGGCTAATAATTGCGGGCCAGTTGGCTGAACCAGTCGACATGGTGAGGGGAATTCCATGCTTCGAAGGAGCGGTCCGGAACTGGCCGGCGCTCCGCTCAGCACGCTCGACGTGGATGGAGGCCGGTGACCTCCAAGGGTTCGGAGGCCTCCACCCCGGTGGTCGGGGCGGGGGTGCTGGACGGGATCCGGGTTGTCGAGCTGGCCCAGAATGCCGCGGTGCCGTACTGCGGCCGCCTGCTGGCCGGCATGGGCGCCGACGTGGTCAAGGTCGAGCCACCCGGTGGCGATGCCATGCGCCACCTCGGCGACCTCGGCAGCAGCGAGGCTAAGGCCTATGCGGCCATCAACCCCGGGAAGAGGAGCATCGTCCTGGACCTCGGTTCCGATGACGCAGCCGAGGTACTGGACGGGTTGTTCCGGTGGGCCGACGTGGTGCTGGTCGGGGTGAAGGGATCCGACCTGGACCGGTTCGGCATCGGATGGGACCGTGTCAGGGCTGTGAATCCCAGCGTCGTGCACCTCACCCACACCCCGTTCGGACCGGAGGGCCCGGATGCCGAGGTGGGCGGCTACGACGTCCTGGTCCAGGCCCTGAGTGGCGCCGGGTTCCTCATGAACCGGTCGCAGGACGGGGTCCCCCTTCCGACCCGACCGGCCGTCAACGACTTCGGTACCGGCATGGCGTCGGCACTGGCAGTGGTGGCTGCCCTCTGGCACCGGGACCGGACGGGCGAGGGCCAGCGGGTCGACACCTCGTTGCTGGGCACCGCCCTCGGCCTCGGGACGGCGGTCATCCACCGGTTCGACGCCGACGAGGACGACCTCCGGGCCTTCCGGTCCGAGGTCGGGGAGGTCCCGACCCAGGGCGGCGGTTTCGACCGGCAACGGGAGCTCTACGAGGACCGCATGCTCCAGGGCCAGGTCGCGTTCCGCCTCTACTTCCGTACCTATGCGACCAGCGACGGCCTGGTGTCGGTGGCCGGCCTGTCCACGAGCCTCTATCGCAGGTTCCACGAGGCGACCGGCATCACGAGGCCACCTTCCGGGGCGGGGGCCTCCGACCCGGGGTTCCTGGCGGTGGTCGAGGAGGCCGAGCGGTGCTTCGCGTCTGCGACCACCGGGCACTGGATGGGGGTACTCAGGGCGATCGGGTACCCGTGCAGCCGCTACAACCGTCCGGACGAGGCGATCCAGGATCCCCAGGTGGTTGCCAACGACCTCGTGGTCGGCCTTGACCACCCCGTCTTCGGCCACTACGTCACGACGGGGATGCCATTGCGGATGGAGGCGACCCCTGTGGCCGTCCGGGGACCGTCACCGTGCCTCGGCGCCCACACCGTGGAGGTACTGACCGAGATCGGATTCGACCAGCGACGCATCGAGGAGCTGTCGAGGGCCGGTGCGGTCTCATCAGGTGGACGGGCGTCGGTGGCACCTCAGCCAGGCGAGCAGCGATCCACCCGGGAAGGCCCATGATCCATATGGACGACCAGACCGGGGGAGCAATCCCCCGCCCCACACCGCCGTACGAGGGCACCATCGGTCGGCTCACCGGTGACTGCGAGCCGACCCGGATGGAGATCGAGGGCGCCCCGGAAGGTGCACCCAACGTGGTGATCGTGCTCCTCGACGACGTGGGCTTCGGCTCGTTCTCCACCTTCGGGGGACCGGTCCCGGCGCCGGCCCTGGAGCGGGTCGCAGCCGACGGCCTGCGGTTCAACCAGTTCCACACCACGGCCATCTGTGCACCGACGCGCGCGGCCCTGCTGACGGGTCGCAACCACCACACGGTGCACATGGGGCGGATCACCGAGGCGGCCAACAGCTTCCCGGCCTTCGACACGGTCATCCCGCGGGAGGCGGCCACCATCGCCGAGGTGCTTCGCCAGAACGGCTACGCAACCGGCATGTTCGGCAAGGGCCACCTCACGCCACAGTGGGAGATGGGTCCGGCCGGACCGTTCGACCGGTGGCCCACCGGCCTTGGTTTCGACCGCTTCTACGGGTTCCCAGGAGCCGAGACGTCCCAGTTCGAGCCCGACCTCTACGACCAGACCACCCCGATCGCCCCCTACATCGGGCGCGATGACTACCACCTCACCGAGGACATGGCCGACCGGGCCATCGAGTGGATGCAACGGGTGAAGGCCCACAGGCCCGACAAACCCTTCCTCTGCTACTTCGCCCCCGGTGCGGTGCACACCCCGCTGCACGTCCCCGATGCCTGGCTGGACCGGTTCACGGGGTTCTTCGACGAGGGCTGGGATGACCTCAGGCAGTCCATCTTCGAGCGACAGTTGGACCTCGGGGTGATCCCTCCGGACACGGTCAACACGCCGCGGCCAGACGTGATCCCGTCGTGGGACGAGTACCCGGACCGCTACAAGCCGGTGGCCCGTCGCCTCATGGAGGTGTTCGCAGCCTTCCTGGCCCACACCGACGCCCAGGTGGCTCGCCTCATCGAGGCCATCGAGGCGATGGGCGAATGGGAGGACACCCTGTTCGTCTACATCACGGGGGACAACGGGGCCTCGGCCGAGGGGCGCATCCACGGAACCTGGTCGTTGCCGGCGCTCCAGAACGGTGCCGAGGAGGATCCGGAGTTCCTACTCGAGCACATCGACGACTTCGGAACGGTACGTAGTGAGTGCCACTACAACGTCGGCTGGGCGTGGGCCCTGGATGCACCGTTCCAGTGGATGAAGCAGGTCGCCTCCCACTTCGGCGGCACCCGCAACGGCCTGGCCATTTCGTGGCCCCGCCGGATCACCGACGCCGGTGGGCTACGTACCCAGTTCCACCACGTCATCGACCTGGCACCGACCATCCTGGAGGCGGCCGGCATCGAGGCGCCGACGTCGGTGAACGGAATCCAGCAGATGCCCATCGAGGGCACCTCGATGGCCTATTCGTTCGGCGACCCGGAGGTGGCCAGCGCCCGCCGAACCCAGTACTTCGAGATGTTGGGCAACCGGGGCATCTACCACGACGGCTTCATGGCCTCCTGCTTCCACGGGAGGGTGCCCTGGGTTCGCTTCGGGTCTGCGCCGTTCGACGGGCCGCAGGAGAACTGGGAGCTCTACGACATCCGGGAGGACTTCTCCCAGAACAACGACCTGGCCGCTGATCGGCCCGGGCTGCTGGCTGGGATGCGGGAGCTGTTCGAGTCCGAATGCCTGCGAAATGGCGTCTACCCGTTGCGCGACGCCGCGATGGACCTGCCTCCGGAGGCCCGGGCGCCCATCGCCCTGGCCGGGATGACCCGGATGACCTACACGACGGCCCATGTACGCATGCCCGAGAGGTCGGTCCTGAACCTGAAGAACCGCTCCTACCTGATCTGGGCCGACCTGGAGGTGCCCGCTGATGGAGCCGAGGGTGTCATCGTGTGCCAGGGGGGCAGCTTCAACGGCTGGTCGATCTACCTGGACAGCGGTGTCCCAACCTGGCACTACAACCTCTATGGGCACGAGCGGACCACCGTGGCCGGAGACCTGGCCCTGCCCCCAGGTCGCCACGAGGTCCGCCTGCTGTTCGACCACGACGGAGGCTTCGGCGCCGGCGGCACCGCCACCCTGGCCGTGGATGGGGTGGTCGTGGGTTCGGGGCGCCTGGAGCGGAGCGTTCCCGTGGTGTTCTCCATGGGCGGTGAGACGTTCGACGTCGGGATCGACACCGGGTCACCGGTGGGGCCGTACCCCCACGGGTTCGCGTGTACGGCGACCATCCACGGGGTCACCATTGAACTACTGGACGCGGTCAGCGATGCGACCCGTGAGGCGGTCGCCGCCGGGATGCTCCACGCCGAAGCGGTCGCCCAGTAGCGACAGCCCGCCTGCCGGGGCTGGCAGGCGTCCGGTTCAGCCGAACGTGACCGGCATGATCCGTGGGCCGCGGACCTGTCCACCTGCCCAGGTCACGGCGTCCGGATCGGACAGCGTGAACTCGGGGATGCGTTCGAACCAGGTCTTGAGCGCCACCTGCATCTCCATGCGGGCCAGGTTCGAGCCGGCGCACCGGTGGATGCCGATTCCGAAGGCCACGTGCCGGTTGCGCTGGCGGTCGAGGTGCACCTCGTGTGCGTCCTCGAAGTGGTCGGGGTCGTGGTTGGCACCCGGGAAGTTCATGAGGATCTTGTCACCCTCGCGGAACGTCACGCCGCCGTACTCGACGTCCTCCCTGGCATTGCGGGCCATGGTGACCGGGGCGTAGAAGCGGAGCAGCTCCTCGATGGCCGTGTCCCACAGGCCGTCGTCGGCGTCGGCCATGCGTCGCCGGTCGTCGCCGTGGCCCGCGAAGTGCCAGAGGGCCGAGCCGATAGAGCTCCAGGTGGTGTCGATCCCGGCCACGAGCTGCAGGTTGCACATTCCGATCACCACCTCGTCGGGCAGCGGCTCGCCCTCGTGTTCGGTCTGGCAGAGGGCCGTGATGAGGTCGTCCTTCGGGTTGACCCTCCGGTCGGCCACCTCGGCGGCGAAGAAGCTCCGGATGATGTCGCGGTACTTGGCCCGCAACTCGGGCTGCTGGAGGCCCAACTCCAGCACACCGCGCACCCACTCGATGAACTCGTCGACCATCCCGTCATCGACTCCCAGCTTCTTGGCGATGACGCGGGGCGGGATCTGCTGGGCGTAGTCGACCGCAGCGTCGCACCCGCCCTCGTCGACGAAGCCGTCGATCAGCTCGTTGCAGAGCCGTTCGGTGTAGGAGCGGTCGTCGGCGATGCCCTTGGGGGTGAAGTGGGGGAGCAGGGCGCGGCGGGTCCAACTCTGCTCCGGCGGGTCTGCGCTGATCGGGGAGGCCGCGTTGTAGCCCGTGAGGTCATCCTTGGCGAGCGCCTCCGGCATGTCGATCACGATGGGTGACCTCGAGGAGAGGATCGGGACCATCTTGGCCATGGCCTGCAGGTCGTCGTACCTCGTGGGGAGCCATGAGCCGCCATAGCGCTCCGTGTGGGCGATGGGGCAGGTGTCGCGCAGCTCGGCCCATGCCGAGAACGGATCCCTCAGGTAGTCCGGGTCGAACATGTCGTAGTCGGTGGCCAGGTCGGTGACCGGGCAACGTTCGGGGGCGGCGTTGGCCACCGGATCGGTCGAGGTGTCGGTCATCGGGTCGTCTCCGGGTTGTTGAACGTGAAGGGAAGGATGCGAGGCCCGCGTACCTGTCCGCCGGCCCAGGTCACGGCATCCGGATCGGACAGCGTGAACTCGGGGATGCGTTCGAACCAGGTCCTGAGGGAGACCTCCATCTCCATGCGGGCCAGGTTGGAGCCGGCGCAGCGGTGGATGCCGGAACCGAAGGCGATGTGACGGTTGCGTTGCCGATCCAGGATCACGGTGTCGGTCACCGTCTACTCCTCGATCGTGATGGCGAACTCGGGGCAGTTGTCCACGATCAGCCGGGCCTTGTCCTCCAGCCCGGCAGGGACCTCGCCGTCGTTCAACTCGAAGGCGTTGCCGAGGTCGTCGACGTCCACCAACTCGGGAGCCAGCGAGTAGCAGCGGCTGTGCCCCTGGCACTTCTCGACGTCGACCTTGATCTTCATCGTGAATCCCCATTCATTTGATCGGGCCTGGCCGCCCGCCGGCTGCCCGGCACCACCGAACGGTGGCCTGCTGTGTCTACCGTACCGAAACGCGCACGTTGGATTAGAGCCCGGCGCTGACGTCGTCCGATCGGCATCAGGTCTGCCATGTCGACCGTCGGTTGAATTCCACGGGCAGGATGCGGGGCCCGCTGATCTGGCCGGCATGGGCCTCGTGGCCAGGGACGTTCCAGCCGATGAGTTCGACGATGCCGTCGATGGGCTGGTCAGGGACCTGTAGGCGAACAGCCCCGGCGCGTTAGCCGCCTACACGGACCTCTACCGGAAGGCCCATTAACGTCCCCTGCGAAACAGTAGGGAGTTGTTCTAGTTGCTCATCATTCATTTCTTAATTCCCAAGGGTCAGCCCATCGGAAGGTTGATCGACTTGGACTCCACGAACTCGGCCAGGCCGTAGCGGCCCAGCTCACGTCCGTTGCCGGACTTCTTGTAGCCGCCGAACGGGGCGTCGGTGTTCAGGAAGGCGCCGTTCATGTCCACCTGGCCGGTCCGGAGCCGCTTGGCGATCTCCAGGGCCTTGTCGCTGTCGGTTCCCCACACCCCGCCGGCCAGCCCGTACTCGGTGTCGTTGGCGATGGCGACCGCGTCGTCCACGTCGGCATAGCCGATGATGGACAGCACCGGACCGAAGATCTCCTCGCGGGCGATGGTCATCGAGTTCGAGACGTCGGCGAACACCGTGGGCTTGACGTAGTAGCCGGCGTCCAGGCCGTCCGGCTTGCCGGTGCCGCCGGTGACCAGCGTGGCTCCCTCGTCGATGCCGGTCTGGATGTAGCCCTGGACCTTCTCCCACTGGGCCGCCGACACGAGCGGGCCGAGGCGGCTGCCGTCGTCGTCGGCCGGTCCGACGGTGTAGCCGGCGGCGGTCTCGCCGGCGATGGCCGCCACCTCGTCCATCCTGTCTGCCGGTACCAGCAGGCGGGTGAGCGCCGAGCAGGTCTGGCCGGAGTTGAGGTAGCAGGCACCCACCGCTGCGGGGATGGCAGCCGACAGGTCGGCGTCGTCCAGGATGATGTTGGCAGACTTGCCGCCCAGTTCCTGGTGGACCCGGGTGACGTTGGCCGCTGCGACCTCGGCGACCCTGGTACCCGCCCGGGTGGAGCCGGTGAACGACACCATGTCGACGTCCGGATGCGCCGCGATGGCCTCGCCGACCACCGGGCCGACGCCGGACACGAGGTTGAAGACGCCGGGTGGGAAGCCCAGGTCATCGATGATCTCGGCCAGCAGGAAGGCGCTCAGCGGGGCCACCTCGCTGGGCTTCAGGACCACGGTGCAGCCCACGGCCATGGCGGGGGCGACCTTCGCCATCACCTGGTGCAGCGGGTAGTTCCACGGGGTGATGCACCCCACGACCCCCACCGGCTCGCGGGTCACCAGTGTTCGGTTGATCGTCTCCTCGAAGGCGAATCCGCGGGCCGTGGCAGGTACGCCACCGGTGGTCGCTGCCGGCATTCCGGCCTGGATCATCGTGGACATACCCCGGGGCATCCCGACCTCGTCGGAGATGAGCGTGCCGATCTCCTCCATGCGGGCGCCGAGCTGGCCGGCCAGCCCCTCGATCAGGGCGAGGCGCCCCTCCAGCGGCGTCGCCGCCCAGCCGTCGAACGCCCCGCGGGCAGCAGCGACCGCTGCATCCACGTCGACGGCCGTGCCTTCGGGCACCGAGCCGATGACCTCCTCGTTGGACGGGTTGATGACGTCGATGCTTCCATCGCCGCCGGAGGCGACCCACTGGCCGTTGATGTAGATCTGGTCGCGCTTCTGCATGGAATTCGCCCTCTCAGTCGCCCCTGCGGGCCGGGTAGTTCACATTGGTAGGTGAGATCATGCGCCAGTCCGGGTCGGGTTGCCAACGGGGGCCCGGACCGGCGACGTACCAGATTCAGTTCTCCGAGTCGCGGTCCGCCCGCTCCGGGGGCGGTTCGTCTCCAGGTTCAGTCGAGGAGGGCGTCCCGGTAGGCGGCGAAGCGGTCGTCGTCGATGCCCAACCCGTCCCGGCGGAATGCCTCCCACGAGCCCCAGCCGTCGTTGACGGCATCCAGGGAGGCCGTCAGGAAGCGCCTGTCGCAGTTCAGGAGCGCCCGGGCTGCCTCAAGGCGTGTTTCGGGGATCTCGTCGGTCCGGACGCCCAGGCCCTCAGCTATGCGTAGTCGGATTTCAGCCTCCCGCTCGGTGATCCAGTCACGTCGCACCGCATTCGACAGGAGGTAGTCGTCCAGGACTGCCGGTTCGTCCACGCCCAGCAGTCGGAGCAGGACGCCCGCCACGAACCCGGTCCGGTCCTTGCCGGCGGTGCAGTTGAAGAGCAGTGGGTAGCGCCGCGGGTCGGTGGCGGCCTCGAACACAGGCCGGTAGCGGTCCAGCCGATCGGTCACGTTGCCCCGGAAGTAGGAGGCGATGTGGTCCGGTCCCAGCGGCTCGGAATCCGGGTCGAGCATCGCATTGGCGACCACCGCGAACTCGTTGTCGTCGCTGGACACCGATATCTGGAGGATTTCCGCGCCGTCCATCTCCGGGTGGGGTCGGTCAGCGACCTCGGTCGGACGGCGCAGGTCCACGATGGTCCGGATGCCCAGCGAGTCGAGGACGTCACGGTCAGGTCCGGTCAGGTCGCACAGGTACCCGCTCCGGAACAGGAGGCCCGTACGGACCCGTCGCCCCTCGATGGTCGTCAGGCCACCCAGGTCACGGAGGTTGGCGACCGCTACGAGCACACGCGGGTCGGAGATCGGATCGCCGTGCATGGCCGCCGAAGGTAGACGGTGTGGGGACCGCACCCGGGTTCAGGCGGCGATGCCCGCCGACTGCATCCCGATCAGGTGGGCGCCCACCCGGCCCCGGAATTTCGGTGCCGGGCGACCCAGCCGCACCACGTCGGAGGCGGTCAGGCCGGCAGCGATCCCGCCGGATACCAGCATGGTGATGCCGATCGTGGGATCGACACCGAGGCGCGCCATGCCGATGGAGGCCATGACCACGGCGAACGCCGTTCCAGAGCGGGTATGACGCCGGCGTCTTGACCGGAAGGCGGAAGGCCCGCCGCGCGGGCGGGCCTCCGGTGGTGGTCGGGACCGGCGTCGATCCGGTGACCTTCCGCTTTTCAGGCGGACGCTCTGCCAACTGAGCTACCCGACCGTGCACCGCCCGCCCCATTTGCCGGGGCAGGCGACGGTGGCGGTCCTGACGGGATTTGAACCCGCGACCTCCGGCTTGACAGGCCGGCGTGCACTCCAAACTGCACCACAGGACCAGGGTGTTCCGGCCGAAACCGAAGCATCCTTCGCACCCCCAACGGGATTCGAACCCGTGTTACCTGCGTGAAAGGCAGGCGTCCTAGGCCGCTGGACGATGGGGGCCGGACCTCGTTGAGAGCGGGGTCACGATATCAGGGCCCCTCGATGACGCGTCACGGGTTGACAGGTGGACGGGCAACCGTCCAAACGGCATCAGGCGTCGCCGAGATCGGCCGACGCGGCCACCACGGCCTCTTCGAGAAGGAATCCGAGCCAGGAGAGCAGGGCCCGGGTGGGGGCGTCGTCGGCCTCCGGGTCGAACTCGTCATCTTCGGAGACGTCCAGCCGGGTGCCGAGAAGGAGCCGTAGACCGTTCAGGACCTGCATCCACGCAGCCAACTGGTCGGCGTCGAGGGACACGGCGCTGGCGGTGGCCACGACCGTGTCGGCAGCGGCGACCCGTGTGCGGACCAGGTCGTCGTGGACCAGCCCCGAGTAGTCGGCGTCGCGCCCCGGGTCGTCCGGGTAGGCGGTCGGGTAGAGCCGTCTCAGGTCGGGATCAGCATCGTCGGCCACGACCGCCCGGAACTGTCCAGCCAGGTTCGCCAGCATCGACCGCTCGTCATCGCCCAGCCGGATGGCTGTGCGGTCGCCGTCACGTTCGAAGGCATGCGGTCGCCGTCGTCTCAGGATCATCCGGCGGCGCTTCAGTCGTCCCGTTGCATGGTGGCCCAGAGCCCATGCTCGTGTAGTCGGAACACGTCCATCTCGGCATTCTCCCGGGCCCCGTTGGAGACCACGGCACGGCCCTTCTCGTGGACGTCCATCATGAGCCTGTCCGCCTTCGCCTTCGAATAGCCGAACAGCTTCTGGAATACGTGGGAGACGTACGACATCAGGTTGATGGGGTCGTTCCAGACGAGGACGATCCAGGGTCGGTCGGCGTCCACCACCTCGTCGTGGTCCAGGTCCGTCTCGTCCACTTCGAGCGGTGACGGGGTCGGGCTCACGATGTCACCACCACCCGGGTGCCGGTCGTGGCTTCGTCCACCGGTCCGGTGTCCACGGCGGAGAGGCGCACCTTCACAACGGCCATCCAGAGAGCGGTGGCGCCGGCCACGTGGAAGCCGACCAGCACCTCCGGAACTCCCGTGAAGTACTGGGTCCAGCCGATCGCCGCCTGGGCGACGACAACTGTGACCAGAAGGCGGGCCACGGGTCGGAGGTGGGGTGCATCGCGGTGGATGGCCACCACGAGTGCCGCCACGAGCACCAGGAGCAGCACCACGGTCGACCCGTGGACGCGCGCCGCCTCGGAGACCACCAGCGGGAGCCGCGCGATGGGGTCGTCGCGACTACCGGCGTGCGGACCGGCGCCGGTCACCAGCGTGCCGGTGGCCAGCACCACCATCACCAGGCCGAGCAGCAGGCCCGTGAGCCGATGGATACGGGCCGTCGCCGGACCCTCACGCCTGTCGTGGTCGCCTGCCCGATGGTGGAGCAGGACGGCGTTGGCGACCAGCGCCATGGACAGGGCGAAGTGGCCGAGCACCAGCCACGGATTCAGGTGGCTGAGGACCACGATCCCGCCGAGCAGCACCTGTGCCACGACCCCGGCCACCAGGCCCCAGGACCAGGCTTCCAGGTCGTGTCGGCGGGGTCGGCGGGCCATGGATCCCAGTACGGCTCCTATGACCGCCACCGATACCAGGCCCGTCAGGAGGCGATTGCCGAACTCGACCCAGCCGTGGAAGTCGGCCTCTGGAACGAAGCGGTCCTCTTCGCAGGTGGGCCAGTCGGAGCAGCCCAGCCCCGAGCCGGTCAGACGGACCGCCGCTCCCGTCACGACGATGAGCGCCAGCAGGGCCAGGGCGACTCCACAGATCCTGCGGTAGGCATCGGGTGTGAGCCGGAATGACCGTGTCGACACGGTGCCGAGGCTATGAGCGCCGAGGCCCCGTAGGGCCGCCGCCACCCATCGGCCCGACCACCGAGCGGCCGGGATCCTTCCGTAGGATCCGCGTCCATGGAGATCAGGGACAAGGTCATCGTGGTCACGGGAGCGGCGAGCGGGATCGGCGAGGCGCTGGTCGAACGGTTCGCCGCAGACGGAGCGCGCTCTGTGGTGGTCGCCGACCGCGACGCCGAGGGCGCAGCGGAGGTGGCCGGACGTACGGGTGGAACCCCGGTCGCCTGCGACGTGGCCGACGAGGCGGCGGTGAAGGACCTGATCGACTCGACGGTGGCGGCCCACGGAGCGATCGACCTGGTGGTGTCCAATGCCGGCTACGTCACGGTCGGCGGCCTGGAGGCCCCCGACGACGAGTTCAGGCGCATGTTCGACGTGCACGTGATGGCACACCTGTACGCGGCCCGGTACGCCATACCGCACATGGCCGCTGCCGGCGGTGGCTACCTGTTGAACACCTCCTCGGCGGCGGGACTGCTCACCCAGATCGGATCCCTCCACTATTCGGTCACCAAGAACGCAGCGGTCTCGCTGGCCGAATGGATCAGCATCACCTACGGCCATCTGGGCATCGGGGTGTCGGTCCTCTGCCCACAGGCGGTCGAGACGAACATCAGGGCCAACAGCCCGACGGCAGGGATGCTTCCCGCCGACGGTTCCTCGAACGCCGCAGCGGTTGATGGCGTGCTCACCGCAGCTGAGCTGGCCGACACGGTCATCGAAGGCCTGACCGACGAGCGGTTCCACATCCTCCCGCATCCGGACGTGGCCGAGTACGTGCGTCGCAAGGGAGACGACGTCGACCGCTGGCTGGGTGGCATGCGCCGGTTCCAGGACCGCCTGTTCCCCGACGGTCCGGGTCCGGCCGACTGGCTGGTCGGCTGACCCGACGGTCGTCCCGACCGGTCCCGCCGCCCACCTCCTAGCCTGCTCCGCGTGTCCGCCCCACCGATCGGCCAGAGCACGTTCAGCTGGCGCGAGCGGGTCTCGGGCTTCGTGGCGCTCACCAAGCCCCGGATCATCGAACTGCTGCTGGTCACCACCGTGCCCACCATGTTCGTCGCCGAACGGGGGGTGCCGTCGGTCTGGCTGGTGGTGGCCACCGTGGTGGGTGGGACCCTGGCCGCTGGCGGTGCCAATGCCATCAACATGGTGGTCGACCGTGACATCGACGCCCTCATGGAACGCACCATGCAACGACCTCTGGTGCGCGGACTCATGTCACCGAGGGCGGCCCTGACGTTCGCCGTCGCTCTCGAGGTGGTGGCCTTCGCATGGCTTTTCGCCACGGTCAACCTTCTGAGCGCGCTGCTGGCGGTATCGGCGACCTTCTTCTATGTCTTCGTCTACACCCTCTGGCTGAAGCGGACCTCCACGCAGAACATCGTCATCGGTGGTGCTGCGGGAGCCGTTCCGGCCCTCGTCGGCTGGTCGGCGGTCACCAACTCCCTGGACTGGGCTCCGGTCGTCCTGTTCCTCGTCATCTTCTTCTGGACCCCGCCGCACTTCTGGGCTCTGGCCATCAAGTATCGGGACGACTACGCGACGGCGTCGGTTCCGATGCTGCCTGCGGTCGCAACCCTGGCGGAGACGGCCCGCAGGATCAGCCTCTACACGGTGGTTCTGGTCGCCACGACCCTGGTCTTCGCTCCGGTGGCGGACATGGGGGCGGTGTACGTGGTCGCAGCCCTGGTCCTGGGTGGGCTGTTCGGGGTACTGGCCCTTGCCGTCGAACGAGACCCGTCGGAGCGCACCGCCATGCGGCTCTTCTCCTACTCCATCACCTACGTGACCCTGCTATTCGGGGCGATGATCGTGGACGTTCTGGTCTGAACCGGATTGCCGGTTGCCGAGACGGATTCCGGTGCCGGGGCGGGCTAGGTTCTGGCGGACGCGTCACCGTCTGATTGGGCGTGGGCACGCCTAACATTCTGTGATCCGGGTCCGCCCGGATCGAGGGACGAGGGTGCATTCCAGCCCCGCTGAGCGAAGAAGTCTTGATGACCACTACTGACAGCGACGCGAGCAGCACCGCCATGGAGGAGGCGATCACCTCCACCGACCCCCTGACCCTCTCCAAGGTGTGGGGCATGGGCGGAATGACCGCCGTGCTGGGCGGCCTGGTGGCCGGGCTTCTCGTCAGCCTCGAGCGACTCGACCTCGAGGGCGCCGGGATCTTCGGTAGCGGCGACGAGCTGTTCCAGTTCTGGTCGGCGCACCGGGTCGCCCTGGTCCTTCTCGGGGTGCTCCCGATCCTCGTGGCGCTTGGAACGACGATCGTTCCCAGGCAGTGCGGCGCCAACACGCTGTTGTTCCCCCGTGCCGCCGCCCTCGCCTGCTGGACGTGGCTGGTCGGCGCCGGGATGACGGTCGTCGGCTTCCTCGTCGACGGCGGGCTGGGGACCCCTGGTGGGGGCGGCCAGCGTCAGGCGACGGCGCTCACCCTCATGGGCCTCCTGCTGGTCATCGGTGGCCTGATGCTGGCCACCATGTGCATCCTCTCCACGATCCTCTCCGGTCGTGTCGCCGGAATGGGGCTCGGCGACATCGGCTACCTCAGCTGGACCACCCTGGTTACCGGCACCGTCTGGCTGGGCATGCTCCCGGTACTGGCCGCCAACGCGGTGCTGGCCTACGTGGACCTCCGAGGTCGACCGGCCGTCAGGTTCGGCGCAGAGGACGCCATCTGGGAGCAGCTCTCCTGGCTCTTCACGCACCCGGCCGTCTACCTGCTGGCACTCCCCGTACTCGGAATCGCCCTGGACGTCATCTCCTCGGCCACCGGTTCGGAACCCGCCAACCGTGGCGTCCTGCTAGTCGCCACGGCGGCCTTCGGGTTCCTCTCCTTCGGCGCCTACGCCCAGTCGTTCTTCGACACGCCCGGAACCCCGATCATGGAGGAGGCCATCTACGTCCTGGCTGCCTTCGCCATCGTGCCGGTGGCCCTGGTGGTCCTCGGGGGCGTGCTGGACCTGCTCCGGCGAGGCGGATCCGACCTCGGCGCCAGGCCCCCCGCGTCGGTGGCGCTCTCGGTGATCGCCGTCCTCCTGACCGTGGCCGGCACCGTTCTGGGAGCGCTCCGTGTCGTCGCCCCATGGGACCTGCTCGAGACCTCGGTCACCGGTGCCCACTTCACCCTCGTGGTCGGCGCGGCCGTAATCGGTTCTGTGGCCGGACTCAACCACTGGGCCGAGGATCTCCTCGGTAGCCCCGGTTCGCCCGGCCTGATCCTGCTGGGCGGCCTTGCCGCAACCCTCGGCGTGGCCCTGATCGGTGCTGCTGATGCGGCCAGCGGCTTCCTCGGCCAGGCCGACTTCACCGGCGTGGACCTCGCCACCGCGGGCTACCCGGACTCGGGCACCGGTGCGTTGAACACCGTCTCGACCCTTGGTGCCGCCGCCTTCCTGGTCGCCGGCCTCATCTGGATGGTCGCAGGCGTCAGACACCTGGCCGCCGATTCCGAGGGCGCTGGCTGATGGCCGGCATGACCCCGACGGTTCCGACCCGTCAGCGGTCCCTGGTGGTCGCTTCGGCCTTCGGGACCGCAGCCGTCATTGCCTACTTCGGTGGCCTGTTCGGCATCTACTTCTCGATCCGGGCCGATGCCATGGCATGGGGCACCCGCTGGTTCCCGGAGGGTGCCATCGAGTTGGCACCCGGTGGAATGAACATGGCCACGATGGCCGTCTCGGCCGTCACCATGGGCTGGGCGGTCCATTCAGTCCTGAACGACGATCGGGTCCACGCCTACCTGGCAATGGTCCTGACCGCCGTGATGGGCATAGCAATGGTCAACCAGACGGCCTTCTACATCGCCGACATCGGCCTTCCCATCGACACCAGCCAGGCGACGACGCTCATGTTCGTCATCGTCGGTTCGCACCTCGTGATGGTCTCGGTCGGCGTGCTCTGGTTGGGCCTGCTGCTCCTGCGGGCGCTGGGTGGGCAGGACACCGGTCGGCATCGTGACCTCGTATCAGCGGCTGCCCTCTACTGGTATGCCGTGACCGCCATCTATGCCGTGATCTGGATCGGCATCTACATCGCCAAGTAGGGCGGGGGGATCGGCATGCTTACAACGGGATTCAAGCTCTGGTTCGGCCTCTGCATGGCAGCGGTCATGGCCGCCGTCTTCGCCGGGTACACCTCCGGTGCGACCGAGACTGGCCCGATATCGGTGGGCTGGAAGGGTGGCGTCGGCAACCATGTCTCGTACATCATCATCCTGTCGGCGGCCGCGGGCCTGGCCCTGGTGGGCCTGGTAGCGGTGGCCTTCCGTGACGCCGACGCCGAGGCTCAGGCCGAGGTGATGGGCATTGACGAGGCGCCTGAGGCACAGGCTGTCGTGGGCAACTCCCTCTGGCCGATCTTCGGTGCCCTCGGCACAGGTGCGATGGCCGTTGGCCTGGTCGTCCACCCCGCCATCTTCGTCACCGGGCTCTGCATCCTCGTCGCTGTAGGCGTCGAGTGGACCATGACCAACTGGTCGGAGAAGGTCTCGGGAGACGCCGAGGCCAACGCTGCCGCCCGCGAGAACCTGATGCGGCCCATCGAGATCCCGGTCCTGGGCACCATCGGGATCGGTGTTCTGGTTCTGGCGGTATCCCGGGTGCTCCTGACGTCATCCGTCAACGGAGCGGTCGTCGTGGCCACGATCGCCGGCGTTGTGGTATTCGGTGGTGCGATGGCGATCAGCAAGCGGCCGGAGATGCCCCGCAGGGCGGTGCGCGGCATCCTCTTCGTCGGGTGCGTGACTGTGCTGTTGGCCGGCATCTTGTCAGCGGTGAACGGGGAGAGGGAGTTCCACCAGATCGGTGGCGGTGGCTCCGATGACGACGCCCGGGTGGAGACGGACCATTGATCCCGGGAATTCTGCGAGCGGGGCGACCCGCGGTCCTCGTCGGTGGCGCCCTGCTGGCGCTTGCCGGCTGTGCTTCTGATGCCCCCCTCGACACCCTCAAGCCACAGGGCCCCATCTCGAGGTCGATCGATTCCCTCTCCGACCCGATCTTCCTTGTCGCCGGCATCGTCTTCGTCATCATCTTCGGTGCCTCCGGCCTGATCTGGTGGAAGTTCCGGGACGACCACAGCACCGAGGAGTTCCCGCCCCAGGTGCATGGCCACTTCCGCGCCGAGATCGCCTGGACGATCGGTCCGGCGATCCTCATGGCCGCGATCGGCGTGTTCACGCTGGTCAGCCACTTCGAGTTGAACGGCGAGGACCGCACCGACATCGTCATCAACGTGGACGGAGCATCCACCTCGTGGGACCCGGAGATCGTGGTCGTCGGGCAGCAGTGGTGGTGGGAGTTCCGCTACTACTTCGATGGCCTGGACGGCGTCGACCTGTCGGATCCGCGCCACCTCCCACCCGCTGACATCGTCACGGCCAACCAGTTGGTGATCCCGACCGGCTCGGAGATCGGGCTCTCGGTCACCAGCAGGGACGTCATCCACAGTTTCTGGATCCCCGCCCTGAACGGCAAGCGGGACGCTGTGCCGCGCCGAATCTCGCCGTGGAAGATCGAGGCCGACGTGCCCGGCTTCTACTTCGGTCAGTGCACCGAGTTCTGCGGCCTCAGCCACGCACGCATGCAGATGCAGGCCGTGGCCATGACCCCGGTTGACTTCCAGGCCTGGGTGGACGAGCAGATTCGACCGGCAGCGGAGCCGACCGGCGCCGCCGCCCAGCGGGGTCTGGCGGTATTCGAGGGACAGTGCACCCGGTGCCACGTGGTGAACGGCATCAACGGGGTCAACGACGACCAGCCCAGCAAGGGCGCCGACCTGGTGGCCAATGCCGCTCCGGACCTGACCCACCTGATGAGCCGTACCACCTTCGCCGGCGGGATCTTCGATCTCTACGAGCCGGACGGATCGCTGAATCGCACACAACTCGAGGCCTGGCTGCGCAATTCGCCCGCCGAGAAGCCCGCCTACGCGGAGGGTCGTCGCGGCATGCCGGCGATGGGCCTCAGCGAGGGCCAGATCGATGACGTCGTCGCCTACCTCCAGATCCTTGGGGCGAGGCCCGACATGGAAGTCATCGCCGCTACGGAGGTCCAGCGATGAGCGATACAAGGGAGCTCGAGGCGCCGGGACGGCCACTCGGCGTCTACACCCGGCCCAAGGGAAACACCGGCTGGCGCGACTGGATCACCACGATCGACCACAAGAAGATCGGCATCCTCTACGGCGTCACCGCCATGGTCTTCTTCGGCATCGGCGGCATCGAGGCCCTCCTGATCCGACTGCAGCTGGCCACGCCGGACGGGACGGTGCTCGGCGCCGACACCTACAACCGCGTGTTCACGATGCACGGCCTGACCATGGTGTTCATGGTGATCATGCCGCTCGCTGCGGCCTTCGCGAACTATCTGCTGCCCCTGCAGATCGGTGCCAGGGATGTGGCGTTCCCCCGGCTGAACGCGCTCTCCTACTGGGTGTTCCTGGCTGGTGGCCTGTTCCTGAACATGTCCTGGCTGTTCGGGGACTCCCCGGACGGCGGCTGGTTCGCCTATGCGCCCAACACCGGCGTCGTCTTCTCGCCCGGGCATGGCATGGACTACTACGTCCTGGGCCTCCAGTTCATGGGCATCGCCTCGCTGGTCTCGGCGATGAACCTGATCGTGACCGTCCTGAACATGCGGACGCCGGGCATGACGCTGTTCAAGATGCCGGTGATGACCTGGATGATCCTGGTCGTGCAGTTCCTGTTGCTGTTCGCAGTGCCGGTCATCACCGTCGCTCTCTTCCTGCTCATGTTCGACCGCAACTTCGGTGCCAACTTCTTCAACCCGGAGATGGGTGCCGATCCGCTCCTCTGGCAGCACCTGTTCTGGATCTTCGGCCACCCCGAGGTCTACATCCTGATCCTCCCCAGCTTCGGCATCATCAGCGAGGTGATCCCGACCTTCTCCCGCAAGCCCATCTTCGGCTACCCGTTCATGGTCTTCTCGGGTATCGCCATCGGCTTCATGGGCTGGGGCGTCTGGGCCCACCACATGTTCGTGTCCGGAATCGGCCCGATCTCGGTGGCTGCCTTCTCCATGTCGACGATGTTCATCGCCGTGCCGACCGGCGTGAAGATCCTGAACTGGTTGGCCACCATGTGGGGCGGCAAGATCAAGTTCACGGTGGCGATGCTCTTCGCCTTCGGCGTGGTTTCGATGTTCACGATCGGTGGACTCTCGGGGGTCACCCACTCGCTCGCCCCGGTCGACACCCAGCAGACCGACACCTACTACATCGTCGCCCACTTCCACTACGTGATCTTCGGTGGATCCCTGCTCGGCATCTTCGCCGGCTTCTACTTCTGGTGGCCCAAGGTATTCGGCCACTTCCTCAGCGAGAAGCTCGGCAAGTGGAACTTCTGGTTGATGATCATCGGCTTCAACATGACGTTCGGCCCGATGCACATCCTGGGCCTCCAGGGGATGTCGCGTCGGATCGACTCCTACAGCCCCGGATTCGGGTTCGAGTTCTGGAACATGTTCGCCTCCATCGGGTCGTTCATCATCGCCCTCGGCGTTCTCGTGTTCGTGATCAACGTGGTCACCTCGGCTCGAAGGGCGAGGCACGAACCCCCGGTGGGCCCCGACCCCTGGGATGCCCGGAGCCTGGAATGGTTCACGCCCAACCCGACGCCGGTACACAACTTCGACGAGCTCATCCAGGTCGATTCCCTGGACGAACTCTGGCACCGCAAGTACGCCGAGGACGAGAATGGCCGGGTCGTACGGGTGGCCAGCGCCGAGGAGGTCTGCCAGGACGGCTCCGCGACCGACGTCCACCTGCCGTCGCCTTCGTACTGGCCGTTCGTGATGGCTGCCGGCTTCCCCTTCGTCGGCTTCGGCCTCATCTACACGCTCTGGATCTGCATCCCCGGAGCATTGTTGATCCTGATGGCCATCTACGGCTGGATCTTCGAGCCGACCGATGACCCGGACGGGCCCCATGGCCACCATGCCGGGGATTCGTCCGATCACGACGGAGTGGAAGCACCGTCTGAAGCTGCTGGAGAAACCGTCGAGGAGGCCCCCGTTGGCTGACACCGCTGCCGTGGACAACGGTCACGGGACGGGCACGGGCCTGTCCAACAACAAGTTGCTGATGTGGGTGTTCCTGGGATCGGAGTGCCTGCTGTTCGGTGGCCTGATCTCCACCTACCTGATCTACCGCAGCCGCTATGCCGACGGTCCGGCACCCGGCGACATCTTCGACATCCCGTTCACCTCGGTCAGCTCCTTCGTCCTGCTCATGAGCTCCTTGACGATGGTTCTCTCGTTGTCGGCCCTGCAGCGTGGCGACATCCGCAACAACCGGGTGTGGCTGCTGGCCACTGCGTTGCTCGGCTCGTTGTTCATAGGCGGCCAGGTGTACGAGTTCACGACCTTCCTGCGGGAGGGCCTGGGCTACACGACCAGCCCGTTCTCGTCGGCCTTCTTCACGCTCACCGGCTTCCACGGTGTCCACGTCAGCCTCGGCATCGTGATGCTGGTGTCGCTGCTCATCTCGTCGTACCGCGGGACGCTCACGAAGGAACGGTCCGAGACCGTGGAGATCGTCGGCCTCTACTGGCACTTCGTGGACGTGGTGTGGATCTTCATCTTCACCGTCATCTACCTGGTGCCATCACCCACCAGCTGATCGGGAGCCGACGCCATGAGCACCACCACAGAGAACGTCGAAGCCCACGGGGGCGGCCACGACCACCCGACCGATGCCAAGTACATCCGGGTGGCGATAGTCCTCGGTATCGTCACGGCCCTCGAGGTGGCGACCTACTTCTTCAACATCCCCGGGGCGATCCTCATCACCGTGCTCATGGTGATGATGGTCTTCAAGTTCTTCTACGTGGCTGCCTGGTTCATGCACCTGCGGTTCGACAGTCCGATGTTCACGAAGTTCTTCGTGACAGGGCTGGTCCTGGCGACGCTCGTCTACGGCATCGTCCTCTCCGTCTTCGAGTTCTGGACCAAGGGTTGATGGCCGGTCGCCCCCGGACGGCTGACGGTTCCGTCTGCCCAGAGCGACGGTGACCACCACCTCCAGCATCGTGCTCCCACTCCTGGGGGCGATCGACCCGTGGAGGTGGCAGGCCCACCCGGAGGTCTGGTTCCTCGTCCTGGCGATCCTGGCCTGTGGCTGGTGGGCTGTCCGCGTCATCGGTCCGAGGGTCGTGCCGGCCGGCCAGCCGGTGGCCACTACCTTCCAGCGGCGGGCCTTCGTGGCCGCCACGGTGCTTCTGCTGGCATCTGCGGACTGGCCCGTGCACGACATCGCCGAGGCGCACCTCTACTCGGTGCACATGGTCCAGCACATGGCGATCACGTTCATCGTCCCGCCGCTCTACCTGCTGGCCACGCCGGCCTGGCTGGTCCGCCTTCTGTTGCTCGAGGGCGGGGCCGGATCCCGGTTGGTGCGTCGGATGGCGCACCCGGTGGTTGCGGGCGTGGTGTTCAACGCCCTGGTGGCCATAACCCACTGGAGCGGTGTGGTGCAGTTGTCCTTTGACTCGGGCACGTTCCACTTCTCGCTCCACCTGGTGCTGTTCCTCTCGGCGCTGCTGATGTGGGTACCGGTGGCCGCACCGCTACCCGAGCTGAGGATTTCGCTGCCGGGCCAGATGATCTACCTGTTCCTGATGTCGATAATCCCGACGATCCCAGCCGCCTGGCTGACCTTCGCGGAGGGCGTCGTGTACGGGCACTACGACGATGGCTTCCAGATGTGGGGCGTGTCGGTCCAGTCCGACCAGCAGGTGGCCGGCCTCATAATGAAGCTCCTGGGAGGCTTCTACCTGTGGGGGATCATCATCCTGAAGTTCATCGGGTATTCAAGGATCCACCGCCGGGACGGTCAGGTCATGCGGCCGGCAGATGGTCGGCACCTGGACCTCCAGCGCCGGATCTCCGAGGCTGAACTGGTCGAGTAGCGGTCCGACTGCGACGCTAGGTTCGGGGTCGTGATCGACATCCGGCTGCTCCGTTCCGATCCCGACTCCGTGAAGGCCGGCATCGCCCGGCGTGGCGAGGACACCTCCAGCCTGGATCGTGTCATCGAGCTGGATTCCCGGCAGCGTGGCCTCGCCGAGGAGAGGGATGCGGTCCGTGGCGAGGTGAACGCCATCTCCCGGGAGGTCGGCGGGCTGCACCGCGACGGCAGGGCTGCCGAGGCTGCAGAGCTCCAGGAGAAGAGCCGGGCGCTGGGCGAGCGTGGGGAGGCCCTGGCCGCCGAGGCCGACGGTCTGGCGGCCGAGATCACCGAGATCCTGTTACGGGTCCCGAACATCCCCTCGCCCGACTGCCCGGACGGTCTCAGCGAGGTCGACAACGTCATCACCCGCTACGAGCAGTGGGACGAGGACGCCTACGGAGGGCACCAGCGGGTGCCCCACTGGGAGATCGGCGAGCAGTTGGGGCTCCTGGACGTGGAGCGTGGCACAAAGCTCTCCGGGTCCATGTTCGTGATGTACACGGGGATGGGTGCCACCCTGTGTCGGGCGCTCATCCAGTACGGCCTGGATCGCAACGCGGACGCCTACCGCGAGATGCGGCCGCCGACGCTGGTCAAGACGGCGACCATGGTTTCGACCGGGCACCTGCCCAAGTTCGCGGACGATGCGTACCACCTGGAGCGCGACGACCTGTGGGCCATACCTACAGCCGAGGTGCCGCTCACGTCGTTCTGCCGCGACGAGGTGATCGACGAGTCCGATCTGCCCATGAAGCTCATGGCCCACACGTCCTGCTTCCGACGGGAGGCCGGTTCGGCGGGTCGTGACACCCGTGGCCTGTTGAGGGTCCACGAGTTCGACAAGGTCGAGCTGCTGGCCTATGCCACCGAACAGCAGGCACCCGAGGTGCATGCCGACATACTCGCCCGTGCCGAAGGGGCCATCACCGACCTCGGACTGTCGTACCGGGTCCTGGACCTCTGCGCCGGCGACCTTGGTGGTTCGTCGGCACGGACCTTCGACCTGGAGGTCTACGCCCCCGGGGCGGACCAGTGGCTGGAGGTCTCGTCGGTCTCCTGGTTCAGCGACTACCAGGCCAGACGAGCCAACGTGCGGTACCGGCCGGCAGAGGGAAAGGGCACGCAGGTGGTGAACACGTTGAATGGTTCCGGCCTGGCCGTGCCGCGGGTATGGGCCGCCGTGGTCGAGACGCACCGCCAGCCCGACGGCACGATCGCCGTGCCGGAGGTCCTGCAGCGGTACATGCGGGGCGCCACGCATATCGGTTGACCCCGGTTCGTAGGGCAGGACCGGCCAGTCGGGTCGGGCTCAGGAACCGATCGCCAGGCCGACCAGCGCAGCGGCCAGGCCCAGCACCACCGTCGCCGCCACATGGCCCCCGGCCCTGTACCGGCTCTTCTCCGCCAGGGTCAGGGTGTCGGCGGCGAACGTCGAGAAGGTGGTCAGGGCACCGAGCCCACCCACCCCGACGACCAACGGAATCGCTGCTCCGGCCCCAGTGAGCAGGCCCAGGAGGAGCGACCCGGCCACGTTCAGCAGCAGGGTTCCACGGTGACCCCCGGGCCACCGGTCGGAGGCGAGGAAGCGGACGGCAGCGCCGACACCGGCCAGGCCGACGAACGCGATGGCGGTCAGCACGTGGAGCCTCCCGCCATGGAGCCCGCCGTGCGCCCTGCGACGATGGCGATCAGGCCACCCACCACCGAGCACAGGACGTAGGCCACGGCGAGGGTCGTATCGTCGGCGCGCAGCATCTGCGCCGCCTCCACCGAGAAGGTCGAGAAGGTGGTGAGGCCGCCGCACAGCCCTGCTCCGAGCAGCAGGCGGGTGGACCTGGGTACCTCAAGTCCGATGAGCAGGCCGAGTACGCCGCAACCGACCAGGTTCACGAGCAGGATCGGCCACGGGAAGGTCGCCCCGCCGGTGGCGTCCAGGACGGCCCAGCGGATGGTGGCACCGGCGGCTCCTCCGAGTGCCACCGCTGCGATCGATGGCATCCTGAGCATGGTCCGCACCCTAGGGCCGAGCCGTTGGGGGCCCCGTGTGTTTGCTGGACCCGACGGCGGCGTGTTGACTGCCCGGATGGATCTCAGCCGGGTACGCGAGACATATGAGACAGCGGGCCTCGATGGGTCCGACCTGGCTGAAGATCCTGTGGCCCAGTTCCAGCGCTGGTTCGGCGAGGTGGAGGCCGCGGGCTACTGGGAACCCAATGCCATGGTCCTCAGCACCGTCACGGCCGATGGTTGGCCGTCCGCACGCAACGTGCTGCTGAAGCGGATCGACGACCGTGGCTTCGTGTTCTTCACCAACTACACGAGCGACAAGGCCGTAGAACTGGACGACTCCGGACGTGCGGCTCTCACGTTCAGTTGGACCGAACTGCGGCGTCAGGTGCGCGTGGTCGGAACCGCCCAGCGGTTGACCGACGACGAGTCGGACCTCTACTGGACGACTCGCCCGCGGGGCAGCCAGTTGGGGGCCTGGGCATCGGACCAGAGCATCGTGGTTCCTGATCGGACGGTCCTGGAGCAGGCCTTCGCCGCCGCCGAGGAGCGGTGGGCCGGCCGGGACGTGGAGCGTCCCGACCACTGGGGCGGTTTCCGGGTCCGACCCGACTCGGTGGAGTTCTGGCAGGGCCGGCCAGACCGCCTGCATGACCGGATCCGGTTCCGTCGCAGCGGTGACGGTTGGGACGTGGAGCGCCGGGCCCCCTAGCAGGCGGTCCCGTCGGCGGTCGGCAGGTCCATCAGGGCGGCGGCCAGGCCATCGATGAGCAGTGCCAGGTGCTCGGAACGCGGCGTGCCGTCGTGGTCCGACCAGTCCCGGTGGTCGCGGTTCCACCGGATGCTGGGTGGCAGTTCGACCTGTACGCCACCCCCGGCCGGATGGTTGACCGGGTTGTCGGGGTGAAGGCCACGGAGGGTGCGTGGCATGGCGTCCACGTCGTCCACGACGCGGTACTCCTCGGGCAGCGTGCCCCGGAGGTGACCGGCCACGTGGTGTGCCAGGGGGCGGTTGGCGCCGCCCACCAGGATGGCCCAGAAGTCGTCGTGGCGCCCGTAGCCGTGGATCGACATGACCGTGTCCACCTGCTCGAGGAAGGAGTCCAGCCTTACGGAGACGCCGCGGATGAAACGGGTGGAGGGCAGGTGCCTGCGTGAACCGTCGGGCTGGACCAGGGCGTAGAACGATGACCCTGTGCGGTCGGCGACCTCCCGGGCGACCACGTCGGTGGCACGCTCCAACCCACCTCCGTGGATGGCGAGGACGCCGACGGTGGACCTGATCTCCAGTTCCTCGGTCACGCCGTCGACGGCCAGGAGCTCAGCGAGGCCCGTGATCGTCATCACACCGACAGGCTCGACGGCCTTGGGCACGGAAGGTGTCATCGGCGGCGTTCTGCGAGGGAGCCCCTGACGGCCCCGTATGCGACCAGCGCGGTCGTGAGCGTGAGGAGGAGTTCCAGCGGGGTGGCCCAGCGCCATGGCGAGTCCAGCCAGTTGAACATTCGGGCCGGCCAGCCGCCGATGAGTCGACCGACCGGCACCACGACCAGGTCCCCGCGGTGGAAGAGGCCTTCGGCCACCAGCCAGGCACCGAGGATCGTGATCCGGGCGTTGCGCCGGGTCCGGGCGGTCAACGCAGGCCCCATCCCCCAGATGGCGATGGTCGCGATGACCAGCCACAGGGTCAGGCCCAACCTCAGGCCGCCTATACCGGCTGCCCAGTTGGTGAGGTGGGTCTGCAGGTCGGTGACCGCATCCACGATCCTGTTGGACGGTACAGCGGCGTCCCGGAGGATGCGGATCTCGTAGACGCCGTAGACGACCAGGTATGCGCCGCCCAGCATCAGGGCGACGGCGCTGATCCGGTCCACGTGAGGCAGCAGCCTTCGGAGGCGGCGGGCCATGCCGCCGCGCGCCACTGCAAGCGAGAGGGTCAACGAGGTGACCACGGCCGCCATGCCGGCGGCGTAGGCGAGGTAGACGGCTATGCCGTCGAGGATCCCGTTCCTGGAGAAGCTGCCTGCCACGTGCAGCAGGAATATGGGCGCAGCGCAGCCGACCGAGACCACCGCGTACGAGATCCCGAAGCCGAGGACCGACCAGACCTCGCTGTTGCGGGGTCCCCGACCGGCCTTGAAGAACGGGATCCTTACCCGGTGGCCGGTGAGGAGGGCCAACCCGTAGGGAATGAAGGCGATGCCGAGGGCGACGGTCACCCAAGGCGTCCTGGAGGCGATCGTCTCTTCGCTGGTGATCGAGTTGACCGCCAGGCCGAGCGCCCCGAACACCAGCACGAAGGCCGCCGTGAGGGTGAGGCTCACCGACAGTCCCCTCAGGACCTGTTCGGGTCGGGCCTCGTGGTCGGCGGTGTCGCGGCCCACGAAGTATCCGAGCCAGGTGGGGAGCATCGCGAACCCGCAGGGGTTCACGGCGGTGACGATGCCGAGGGTGAACGGTATGGCCAGGCCCGCGTCGATCACGTTCGACCCCTGTGGCTGGGTCTCTTCACGACAGGTACTCCAGGATGGCCGCTTCCAGGTCGGCGACGTCCAGGCGGCCATGTCGGACGTGGGCCAGGGTGCCGTCGGAGTCCACGAAGGCGGTCACCGGCAGCCCGACGGCTCCGAGGGCCACGGTGAAGAGTCCCTCGGGGTCACGGCCCTGCAGGTAGGTGACGTCGAGTTCGGCTACCAGTTGGGCGGAGCGCGTGGGGGAGTCGCTGACGTTGATGCCCAGGAACCGGACGTTCCCGCCGAGTGACTCGTGGGCGGCCTGGAGGTCCGGCATCTCCTCGAGGCAGGGCGTGCACCAGGTGGCCCAGAGGTTGACGACAATCGGCTTCCCGTCACCGGCCACCAGGTCGGCGAGGCTCGTCTCGGACCCATCCCAGAGCTCGAGCGCCATGGTGGTGACAGGGTCTGGGGGGGCCGTTTCGGGTTCACCACCTGACGGGGAACAGGCGCCGGCCACGATGGACAGGGCTACCAGGAGGGCGCCGGCGGGTCGTCGGGTCACGACGCCAGACCGTAGTCGGAGGCCCGGTTGGTGCCCACGGGCCGGGGCTCGCTGTCGCGTCACCCCGGCCCGTGCTTCTGGCGATTTTCGTGTCCGGGCTCCGCCGGCCCGGGGAGGGGACCGGGCCGGCGGAGCCACTTCCGCTGGAGGGTTGGTTCAGGCGGAGAGCAGCTCGCGCTGCAGGCGCACCGGTATCGGCACCACCGGAAGCTGGTCCTCGGGACGCGGGACCTTGGAGGGCCGTCCCCGTCGTCTCTTGGTGGCCAGGATGTGGCCGTTGCGGAAGAGCTGGCCACCCCACACGCCCCAGGGCTCGCCGCGCCTGATGGCGCCCTCGAGGCATGACTCCATCACCGGGCAGTCGGCGCAGACCAGCTTGGACTGGGCGATGTCGCCGAGGTCGTCGGAGAAGAACACACCCGTGGGGACGCCCAGGCGGGCGCAGGCGGCTTGTTGCCGCCAGGTCTCCCGTTCGTACATGAGTGCCTGCATGATCCTGCTTCCTTGTCTCTGTCTGTCTGTCTGTCTGTTGGTTGGTCGGTGGGTCGGTTGGTCGGTGGGTCGGTGGGTGGGCTGAAAAACGGAGAAGGCCGCCGGATTTCTCCGGCGGCCTCGGGGGTTGGTCTGCGTTCAGCTGTTCAGCTGTTCGCTCCCCGGGGCCGCTGGTGGATGGTCCAGAAACCGGTGGTCCGGAACACGGTCGTCATGGGCGTCGAATAGGCGACGTCCAGGGACGTGTCCGGCTTCACGGACAGGTTGGCACGCGACGAGGACACGTGCGCGCCGGCCGGATGGCCGTGACGGTGGCAGCGGTGCTCGTTCATCGTGGGTCTGTTTCCGTGGGTTCCTGTGCTCTGCGGGTGGCTGATTCCACCCTTCCGGACGTCAACTCTAGGGTCGCCCGAACGCCCATTACTCAAGCGGACGGGGCGACCGTCCGTCAAACGATTAAATCAGTTGGTCCGATACACGGCCTGACCTGCGACTTCGTCGCGTGTCGCCATGCCGAGGATTCGTAGGTGTTCCAGGTGTGCATAGGTCTCGCTGGCCGCCATGTCTCCCCACGAGCGTTCCTTGAAGAGGCGCTGCATGAACGACTCCACGGTTCCCTCGCCCATGTCGTCGCCGGCCTCGCGGATGGTCTCCAGACGTTCCTCGTGGTGGCTCAGGATGGCGTCCACCCGACCGGCCACGTCGGTGAAGGGGTGGCCGTGGGCCGGCAGGACGTTGGTCAACCCCGACAGTTCCTTCATGCGCTCCAGGGACCGGAAGAAGGTGGCCAGGGGGTCGTCCATGGGTCCGATTCCGTTGATGTGCGGGGTGATCGTGGGTAGTACGTGGTCCCCGGAGAGCAGCAGCCCGCCGGCAGGGTCGAAGAGGCAGAGGTGGTCGTGTGTGTGGCCCGGCGTGTGGACTGCCAGCCAGGTTCGACCACCCAGCGTGATCTCCTCGCCGTCGTCGACGGTGACCGATGGTTCCGGCACCTGCCACGACCGGGAGCCACCGGTGATGTCCATCTCCGACCACCTTCGGAGTTCGGCCGCCGGTGGTGGTTCGCGAGTTTCGCCCCATGGGGTGGGTCGACTCATCCTGGAGCGGAGGTTCTCCATGTGCTCGTCGTCGGCCAGGTCCAGCTCTTCGTCACCGAGGTCGTCGATTTCGGCGTCCATCCACACCGATCGGAAGTCCACGTGGGTCAGCACACGGGTTCCGTGGTCGTCGCGCAGCCGGTGGACGCCACCGAAGTGGTCCGGGTGGCTGTGCGTCACCACGGCCGTGTGTACGTGTTCGTAGCGGGCACCGACCTGGTCGAGGCGGTTCCCGAGGGCCTCCCAGGACTCGATGCTGGGCAGCCCCGGGTCCACGACCGTGAAGCCGTCTGCGTCCTCGAGTGCGTAGCAGTTGACGTGGCCGAGGCCGGGCATCGAGATCGGAAGCTGGAACCGGTAGAGGCCGGGCGCCACCTCGGTCACGTCGGTCGACGCAGGCTGCTGCTCCTGGCGCATGGGCCTGGTGGCTGCCTGTTCGGGAGCAGTTGGAGTGGTCGCCTCAGTCACTTCGCCACCCTAGGAGGGGGTGGGGGCCGGGGCCGAAGCGGCTGGTCAGGCTGTCGGCTTCGGGAACAGGTGCTGCCTGTAGTGGCGTAGTTCCACCAGTGATTCGCGGATGTCGTCCAGTGCCCGGTGGCCACCGGACTTCTCGGGTGCCGACCTGACCACCTCGGGGTGCCAGCGTCGGGCCAGTTCCTTGATGGAGGTGACGTCGATCGACCTGTAGTGGAGGAACCCGTCGACCTCCGGAAGCCAGCGGACCAGGAACCGTCGATCGGTGCCGATGGAGTTTCCGCACAACGGCACGGTGCCCGGTTCGCTGATGTGCTCCCTGAGGAACGCCAGCGTCGTCTCGCCGGCTTCGGCCAGGGTGATGGTGGACGACTCGATGGCTTCCAGCAGGCCGCTCTTCGTGTGCATTGCCCGGACGAAGTCACCCATGCGGGCCATCACGTCGGGTGGCTGGTGGACCACCAGGTCCGGGCCTTCGGCCACGACCTCCAGGTCGTCGTCGGTGACGAGCGTGGCGATCTCGACGATCACGTCGGAGTCGGGGTCCAGCCCGGTCATCTCGAGGTCCATCCACGCCAGCACGTCGCCGAGCCTACGGCGTGGGCTACGACGGCCCCGGCTAGGGTCGCCGCCGTGCTGGAGATCCCCCTCGTCCGACTCGACGCAGACCTCGCGATGCCCGCATATGCGAAGGCCGGTGACGCCGGGGCCGACCTGGTGGCTGCCGAGGACGTCGTGCTGGCTCCGGCCGGTGGACGGGCACTGGTTCCGACCGGGGCCGCCGTCGCCATCCCGTCCGGATACGCCGGGTTCGTGCAGCCACGCAGCGGCCTGGCACTGAAGCACGGTGTGACCTGCCTGAACACCCCCGGCCTGATTGATTCCGGCTACCGGGGCGAGTTGAAGGTCCTGCTCGTCAACACTGATCCCACGGAACCCTTCAAGGTGGTTCGCGGCGAGCGGATAGCCCAGTTGGTCATCAAGCGGGTCGAGGAGTGCCGGTTCGTGGCGGTCGACGAGCTGCCGGCGTCCGACCGTGGTGAGGGTGGCTTCGGCTCGACAGGCCGCTGAGCGGTGTCGGAACCCGTGCCCGACGGCGCAGTCCGGTACCTGCCAGCGTTGCCCGGTCACGACGAGGGCACCAGGGGCACGGTCACGAACCATCGCATGCGCCAGGTCACCGAGCAGGTGGCCCGGCGGGGCGCATGGAATGGCGAGGTCCTGGACGAGGTGCGGGACCTGTTCGACTCGCTGGCACCTGGCTGGTCGGCCACCCGGGACCACCCGGCCCGGAGCGCCCCGCTGCTCGACGCCCTGGATCGCGGCGAGGTGGAGGGTGAGACGGTCGTCGAGCTGGGTGCTGGAACCTGTATCTCGGCCCGGCACCTCGTCGGACGCTTCGACCGCTACGTGGCCGCCGACCTGTCGCCTGTGATGCTCGCCAACGCCGTGGACGGGGCGCCGCCGCTGATGTGCACCGATGCATCGCAGCTGCCGCTGGCCGGCGGCGTGGTCGACGTGTTCATCCTGCAGAACATGCTGCTGTTCCCTGCCGAGGTGGACCGCTGCCTGGCTGCCGGTGGTGCACTGGTCTGGGTGAACAGCCGTGGTCCGGAGACGCCGATCCACCTGTCGACGCCTGACGTGCTCGCCTCGCTGGAGGCTGCGAGCGGTGTGGGGTGGCGGGCGCTGGCCTCGACGGTGGGCGAGGCCACCTGGGCGGTCGTGCGACGGGCCTGAGTGCTGATTCAGGCCCGTGGCGAACTGATCCGGATGGTGCGACCGTCGCCGGTCAGGTCGACGACCACCTCGGTATCGGTGATACGGAACGCGATGACCACCTCGGAGCCGCCCCCGGTCATCTCCCGGGCGATCTCCTGGACCGATGTCGCGAGGTCACCTATGTCGCCCGGGTCTATCCGGTGGATCCGGAGGAGTGCGGCGAGGCCCACCCTGGACAGGTCGGCGAAGCCCCGGGACGCTGGGATGCGCAGGGTGACGGTGTCCTGCTGTCGTGCCCCGGCCATGAGCGGAGTCTCCCATTCCTGCCCCGATGGTGCGGGGTCAGGACCATGGACCGGTACATCTGGCGGTGACGGGTCTGAGTGGGACAACATGGCTGCGTGGCCGTACTGGTTGACGAGGCCGTATGGCCATGGCGGGGTGCCCGGTGGGCACACCTGGTGAGTGACGTGAGCGTCGCCGAGCTGCACGGCTTCGCCGACCGCCTGGGCCTGCGTCGGATGTCGTTCCAGGGCGACCACTACGACGTACCGGAGTCGGTCAGGGCGGAAGCGTTGGAGATGGGAGCCGAGGCGGTCCGGGGGCGGGACCTGGTGAGACGCCTCAGAGGTGCGGGGCTGCGGCTCGCACCAGCCGACCGTCCCGGGAGTTGGGAGGAGGTGGGTCGTTGGACCGGCGGCGGTTCGTCGCCGGACGTCGCTCTGGTCGTCTCCGACCTCCTGGCCGGAGCCCTCCACGAGGTCGTGGCCGACTGGAGCACGGCCGGCACGGCGGCATTCCGCCGACGTAGCGAGTCTGCGCTGGTGGTGGAGGACGAGGCCGGCGTATCGATGGCCGGGACGTTGCCCGATGGCGTGGAATCACGCCATCACGGTGACCGGATGGTCGAGCTGCTCGCCATGGATGGTGGTGGTCTGTGACCGGGCGGTGGATCTTCCCCGGGGTCCTGGTCATTGGCCTGTTGGCGCTGGGCTGTGGTGACGAGCGACCGGTGGCGCCACCGGCGTCGGTCGTGGAGGAGCCGACCACGACCACCGTGGCATCCGAGCCGGACGTGATAACGAACGGGTGGGTGCAGGTGGGTGACCAGACCTTCGACCTGGCCTTCACCTGTTATGCACCCGGGCCGGGTGACGTGGTCGCGATCGGGGTGGGAGAGCACCCGGACAGTGGCCAGCCCGTCGAGGCGCTCATCCAGGGTTTCCTGGGCCAGCCCTACGTTGGCGTGACCGTCGGCGGTTCGGTCCTCTACGAGGCGACGTTGGACGGCCCCCTGGAGGTGTTCGTCCACGCTGGAACGATCAGCGCGGGAGCGATCGAGTGGACCCGCGGCCTGGACCTGGAGTCAGGTCTGGGCGAGAGGGTGGGGTACGGGGCGGTGTTCGTGAGCTGCGCGGAGTACGAACACGACCTGCCCGAGGGCTACTGAGCAGCCCCGCCGGTTCGTGGGGCGGGCCGGTCAGGAGGAGGGACAGCCGCCGAGTTCCTCCGCCCAGGGGAGGCGTCCGGCCCAGAGTCGGGTGACCTGCACTCCGTTGGTGAGGAACATCACCCTGTAGGTGGCATCGGCGACGTCCTTGGGGATGTATGCGAGCAGGTTTCCAGAACCATCCGGGAGCGGGGTGGTGTGGATCCGCTCCCCGAACATCTCCCGTATGCGGTCCTCGGTATTGCCGATGCCGGCACCGGACCGGGTCGTGATGGTCCGGGTGTCGACGTCGACCCGTTCGACGGTTCCTGCAACCACCCAGAATGTGAGGCCGGCCTGACCGTCGTCGGGCGTGACCAGGTAGCAGTGCCCGATTCGTGTGACCGGGGTGAACCGGCTGCCCGCCGCCACCTGGGCGTCGTGGATGGTCATGCCGAACATGATCCGGTCGATTCCGACGGTGCTAACCGATGAGGTGGCGTCCAGCGTCGGCCTGCCTAGGTCCTCGATCGGGGGCAGGGTCCTGAGTGGCTGGGGTGCGACCGTGTCAGCCGGGGCGGCGGCTCTCGTCGTGGTCACGGCCACCAGCGTGGGTTCGGCGTCGGGGTCTGCTGCCTTCGGCATGGTCGGTGCCGCCGTCGTGGAGGAGATCGCCACAACGATCGGACCTCCTGGTCCGGTACCGCCGCCCAGCCCGAAGAACAGGACGGCGGCGACCGTGGAGATCGCCAGGAATCCGACCAGCAGCGTGCGCATCGCCTCAGGTTATTCGGGGGCAGGTGGACGCCCGTGTCGGGTCGCCGCCAGTTGGCGTCCGCGATGTGGTGCACTGGCGTCATGCGGACCCTGGTCGTCGCCGGAGCCCTGGCACTGCTGGCCGGGGGGTGTGGTTCTCCTCAGGAGGCCTCACCGGTGGCCACCACCCTGGTCACCACGACCACGCTGGGTCCGCATCTGTCCGCTGCCTCGACGACGAGCACCACGCCGACCCCGCCGAGCTCCACGACCTCGACGACGAGTACCACGACGACGACCACCACCACCACCCTTCCTCCGGGCCCCAAGGCGATCGAGTGCGTCGGTGACCTTCCGATCGGGTTGCGGGTCGGGCAGGTCCTGCTCCCGGTCGTAGACCAGGCCGGGTTGGCCGTCATCGCAGACCTGGCGGGCCGGGGCCTGGTCGCTGGTGCGGTGGTCATCGGGTCGCCGGGTGACGGGTTCCCTGCAGCGGTGGCCGCCGTCCAGGAGGCGTCGGCCACCGGGCCGGTGGTGATAGCCGTGGACGAGGAGGGCGGCACGGTCCAGCGATTCGCTGCGTTGCTGGGCGAGCTGCCGTCGGCCGCCCAGATGGGTGCCATGTCGATCGATGACGTGCGCGAGCTGGCCCGGGCGAGGGCTGTCGCCATTGCCGCCCTCGGCGTGACGGTGAACCTTGCGCCCGTCCTGGACGTGGGCTCCGGTCCTGGCATCGGGGCCCGGTCGTTCTCGGACGATCCGATGGTGGTCTCCACCCACGGCCTGGCGTTCGCCGAGGGGATCCTGGACGGGGGGTTGGTGCCGGTGGCCAAGCACTTCCCGGGGCATGGTCGGGCCAACGCCGACAGCCACGACGAGGTGGCCACCACCCCGCCGCTGGACGAGCTTCGCCTGGTCGACCTGCTGCCGTTCGCCGTCCTGCCCGCTGGTGCCGCCGTCATGGTCGGCCACCTCGTCGTGCCGGGCCTCACGGACGGGGTACCGGCATCCCTGTCGGCGGCAGCGGTGACCGGGATCCTGCGCGACGAGCTCGGGTTCGACGGCGTGGTCCTCACCGACGACCTGGCCATGGGCGCGGTGGCCCAGATGATCGACGTACCGACGGCGGCTCGTCTGGCCCTGATCGCCGGAGCCGACCTGCTGATGGTCGGTCCCCATGAGAACGTGGTCCCAGCCGCCTGGAGCCTGATGGCCGCCCTCGACGACGGCTCGCTGGACGAGCGCTGGCTGGACGAGGCCGTCGAACGCGTCCTGGCCATGCGCGGGGTGGACCCGTGCACCCTCGTTGCCCCTGAAGGCTGAGAGGCTGCTGGCATGACCGACGCCTTCTTCCATGCGGCCGTCGACGAGGCGCGCCTGGGGCTCTCCGAGGGGGGCGTGCCCATCGGCTCGGTCCTGGTGGTGGACGGGGTCATCGTGGGGCGCGGCCACAACCAGCGGGTGCAGCAGGGCTCGGTGGTGCTGCACGCCGAGATGGCGGCCCTGGAGGACGCGGGACGGCTGTCGGTGGCCGACTACAGGCGGTCGACCCTCTACACCACGCTTTCGCCCTGCGCCATGTGCACCGGTGCGGCGCTGCTCTACGGCATCCCCAGGGTCGTGGTCGGTGAGAACCGGACGTTCCTCGGGCGCGAGGACCTGCTGGCCGAGGAGGGGGTCGTGGTCGAGGTCGTGGACGACGCCGGGTGCATCGAGCTGATGACCACCTTCATCGCCGCCAATCCGGACCTCTGGAACGAGGACATAGGCGAATAGGTTCCCGCTGGCGTACCTCGTGGGGGGCCTGATGATCCCACTGTTGTTCATGGTGTTCGGCGTGCCCACGTTTGCCGCCTGTGGGGGGAGTGTGCCAGGGGACGGGCCGTCGGCTGCCGTCGCTACGACCATCGTGTCCACGCCGACTGTCGAACCGACGACGACCGGTGGGGCCGTCGGCGGGCTCGTCTTCGATCAGTAGCTGCAACTCGGATTCGAAACCGGGTTGGACAACTTTTGGACAACCCGGCCGAAACAGCCGTCTGGCGCTGGAAGAAGATCGGTTCTGAGCTGGTGGGTCGCCCGGGGCTCGAACCCGGCACCTGAGGATTGAAAGATCGCCCGGCGTTGATTCTGCTGGTTTCAAAATTCCAGCCGACCCCTGTTTTCGTTGAAATAGCAGCGAAAACCGGGTGCCGGTTTGCGTCCACGGTTCCGCTCCTGCCGGGACTTTTCGACGGGATGGAAAAACGCGTGGAAAGCCCACCGGCCTAGCGGTCCAGGAATAGGTTTTCGTCGTGTCGATTATCAAAATCCACGTCATCGCCATTCCAAGCTCCCCCTGTCCCCCAGGGACCTCCCAGGTGCTCTCCCACTGGGAGAAAGCGGTCCAAGACCACGATGGGTTTCGGGGATTCGAGTTGGTGGGACCAACTGACTTATGGGAAGGCGGCGAGTTGAACGACCAACCATGGGCCATCGGCCAGGGCTGGGACATGAGGACGTGGCTTGTCGTGACGCGGTGGGATACAGAGGAGCATTTTCAGGCCTGGAGCGAGTCACCCTTGATCACCACCGAACTCTTCTACGGCTGTCGGCCCGGTGTGCCGCTTCATTTAGCCATTCTCGATTTCTTTGACTATTACTATGACGGACGCGTCAGGATGGAACTCTGGTCAGGCGATTCCTACGCGACTGGGATAACAAATGATGGTCGCGACGAGTAGGAGCCAAGCCGCGAAGGGGCGAACCTCCTCGGGGCGAACCTCCTCGGGGCCGACCTCACCAGGGCGCACCTCCTAAACACCGACCTCACCAGGGCGATAGTCAACACGTCCACCGTGTGGCCTGATGGGTTCGATCCGGAAGCCGCCGGAGTGATCTTCGACTAGGCCGTTCTGGCAGGGCTGCTGGTCGGCTCTTAGGCGGGTGTGACCAAGATGGCAGCGCCGTGGGCCGCGATGGACAGGTGCCCCGCGTCGGCGGCCACAACCCCCGGGGTGGCATAGGCGACCGCCCCGTCGACTGGTATTTCCGCCTGGTGCGCGTGTCCAGAAGTGTTGGCCACCACGGTGACCGGACCGCGTCGGTAGCTGATGACCGGACCGTCACCGCCGTCGGTCCAGACCACTGGCTCGTTGACCAGATCAGGTAGGTCCCGGCGGGCGGCCAGCAGATCGGTGTAGCGGCTGTGCCATGAGCCAGGGCGGTTTACCTGGGCCTGGGCGGTCTCGTCGTCCGCCCGGTGGTCCGAGTACAACCACGGCTCGCCGGTGGTAAACCCGGTCCCCGGCCCTGGCTCCCACGGCATGGGGGTGCGGCAGCCATCACGGCCGCTTTCCACCGGGTCGAGTACCGCCCCGGGTGGCACCCGGCCGTCTACCAGGCCCAGTTCCTCGCCCTGGTAGAGGACCGGCACGCCAGGCAGGCAGGAGAACAGCACGTTAAGAGCCAGGGTCCGTTCCCGGCCCAGATCACCACCGCCGAACCGGGAGGGTGACCTCGGCACGTCGTGGCTACCAGTTGCCCACAGGAGTCGCTCGCCGAGCAGGTCGACCGGCGCGGCCAAGGCCCGGCGGAGTTCGTCAACGTCCCAGTCGACATGCATCGGTTCGAACCAGAACCCCCCGTGCATTCCGTCACCTGGTACCAGGTCGGCCAGACCCTGCGGGTCCCGGTGGTAGGTCTCGCCTAGGAGGTAGGCGTCGTATTCGTCGCAGATGGCCCGCCACCGGCGGAACACCTGGTGGCTTTCGGGTTGGAACACGTCGTGGCGGTGATCGAAGGCCAGCCATTGTTTGACTCGGCCGGCGATCGGGTCCCAAGGCCCGACTTGAGGGTTGGAGCGCAGTCGGTCGTCTTTGACCAGGGCGCCAGCCACGTCGATCCGGAAGCCGTCGACCCCTCTTTCCAGCCAGAAACGGAGGATCCGGTCGAATTCGTCGACCACCGATGGGTTGCGCCAGTTGAGGTCGGGCTGTTCGGGGAGGAACAGGTGCATGTAGTACTGGCCAGAAGCTTGGTCCAGAGTCCAGGCTGGGCCACCGAAATAGGCGATCCAGTTGTTCGGCGGGCCGCCGTCGGAGTCCGGATCGGCCCACACGTAGTAGTCGCGGTAATCGCTGTCCGGGCCAGTGAGGGCATCCTGAAACCAGGGGTGCGCATCACTGGAGTGGTTGGGTACCAGGTCCACCAAAATCCGCAGTCCTCGCCGGTGGGCGTCGACGATCAGGTCGTCGAAGTCGGCAAGGGTGCCGAAGCGGGGGTCGATGTCGCAGTAGTCGGCGACGTCGTAGCCCCAGTCGGCCATGGGCGACGGGTAGAACGGGGTGATCCAGACGAAGTCGACACCCAGGTCAACCAGGTAGCTGAGCCGGCCGCGGATTCCGGTCAGGTCGCCGATGCCGTCGGCGTTCGAGTCGGCGAACGAACGGATGTAGATCTGGTATCCGATGGCGCCATGCCACCACGGCCCGGGTCCCTGTCGCCTGGCCACTGCTGTGCTTTCCACTGGTTTCAGTGTGCTCCGTGTCGGGGCCCTGTCGGCCTCAGATTGTGGAACCTAGGTGAAGATCTCGTCGGTTGGGACGTTGGAGTCTCCGCTGGCAGCCACCGACCCCCATGCCCGATGACGGCGAGTCCTACTACTGGGACGAGGACACGACCTGGCCGGAAGGGTTCAGGCGACTGAATGAAAGACTGTGCGTATGGAGATCACGTCGGTGCGAGCCGAAGCTGTAACCAACCCGGAGGTCCTGGGCAGATCGGTCGAAGGCATAGCGGATTGGCACTACCAGTTCGACCACATGAACCCACTTTGCACAGACCTGCGGTATCGCGGCCAAGCGTCTCGGTTCCAACCGCCTTGGGGCGAAGTCATGTGCGTCGTCACCACGAACTCTGGCGTATGGGGATTGGGCATGGGTTCCTTGGCTGGCGTCACAGCGCCGCTTATCAACGACTACCTCGCGCCAATGCTCTCTGGAGAACCGATCGAAGACCGCGAGCGACTCTGGGAAATGATGACGGTCGCGTGCGGTTCACATTTCGGAGCGTCGGGTGTCGCCAGTTACGCGATTAGTGCCGTCGATCTAGCACTGTGGGACGCGGCAGGAAAGCTTGCCGATAAGCCCGTCTACGAACTTCTTGGAACGACAGATCCTCAACCGGTCCGGTGCTATGCAACTGGGTCTGACCTTGAATGGTTCGGCGAGCTCGGGTTCGAGGCTTTTAAGCTGGCCTGCCCTTGGGGACCAGACACCACCGCTGCAATCGACCAACTTGTCGATCTGGTTGGCAACGGTCGCGAACTTGTGGGCCCTTCGGCTGACCTCATGCTCGATTGCTGGGCGGTCCAATCTGTTGAACACGCCATCAGCATCGGAGAGGCGGTCCGTGCCTTCGATATCGAGTGGATTGAAGACATGATCTATCCCGAGGACTGGGATGGCTACTCGCAAGTTCGTTCAGCCCTGCCCGATCACCGGCTTGCGGCCGGTGAACGCTGGTACACAGACCTTCCGTTTCTCCGAGCGATTGAGTACGGCTGGGTAGATGTTCTGCAACCAGACCCGCTATGGGTAGGAGGAGTGACGCCGTGCCGACGGATAGCAAATGCTGCCGCTACAGCGGGATATGACCTGGCTCTTCACTGCGGAGCAAACGACAGCTACGGACAGCACCTGTCGGCTGCCCTGTCTGGCAACCTCTGGGCCGAGATGTATATCGGCTGCTCACGCGGCTCGCCGCTCATGAACTCCTACAGGGCCACTCCGGGTATGAACCTTCCCTTAAAGGGAATGCTTCAACCGAGCGATGCGCCTGGCTTCGGCATAGAGCTCAGCCTGAGCGACATCGAGAGGGCAACTGCCTGAGGAATCGAAGAGGCGGCCTGGGCCGGTTCGGCCAAACCAGTTCAGGCGGCCAAGTGCAAGACTCGCCGCATGGTCGACCAGGGCGGGTTCTGCACCGAGTGCGGTGCGGTGGTGTCGTCGACGGACAGGTTCTGCGCTGGCTGTGGCCACAACCTCGGCGGCGTCGGGGCCGTCCTGTGGGGCTGACAGCCCGCTGATGGGAAAACATTGGGAAAGCCTGCCGGTCATGACCCACAGGAGGGGCACCGGAAACCTGTTCTGAACTGGTGGGTCGCCCGGGGCTCGAACCCGGCACCTGAGGATTAAAAGTCCCCTGCTCTACCCGATGAGCTAGCGACCCGAGGGCGGTTTGAAACCCGGTGCGAAACCCGGTCGACCACCGGTTGTCAGGGTACAGC
>Ga0207990_1000050_pt1 | contig 64810 bp, 59 predicted proteins | sample ETNtaG_8_FD_185780 | JGI IMG/M metagenome (GOLD analysis project Ga0207990, IMG submission 185780) | Marine microbial and viral communities from oxygen minimum zone, Eastern Pacific Ocean - ETNP201406SV75 (SPAdes) (version 2) | ecosystem: Environmental > Aquatic > Marine > Oceanic ...
AGATTGCCCATCGGGCACACCGGTAGCTCCCGGGTCTACTACTGCCACCTGCCTAGTTTGCTGACTGGCGGCCGCTACCACCGTCTGCGTGGCCTGCGCTGGCATTTGATCTGATTCGCTGGCAAGATCTTTAGCGGCGAGCACTGCTTCGAGTTGCTGCTGGGCCAGCGCCAACTGGGTCTCCTGCAATTTGATCAAGCGCGCGGTCTTGTCGAGTTGCTCCTCCAGCAGCGCCACCTGGCGAGTTAACTGCTCATTTTCGAGCGCCTTGGAGGCAAGTGATTCCTCCACCAACTGCAGTCTCTGGCCGAGGCGTTCGACTTCTGGATTTGGCAGTGCCAGTGCCGTTGCCTCGACGGGTGTTGCCGCTAACGCTGTCGCGGCCGTACCGGAACCAGTAGCTGGTGCGCTCTGAACAATCCGCAATACGTAGCCCGCTGTCGAACCGCCGGCGGCGGCCGCAGTCGTCGTTGCAGCTGGTTCTTCAACCAGCGGCACCCACGAAACCTCCGTGGCCCGGTTTAGGCTATTGTCCATCCTGTATTCCAGCCACTGGCTGAGTTGCGTGCCATATTCAACAGCAGCCTGCTCTTGGCTGACAGCACTCATCAGGCGCTCCGAAGGGATGTGCAACGATGCCCCTTGGCGCAACAAGTTCATGTTGCCATCGATAAACGCTGCCGCGTTGTCCTTCACTAGCGCAACCATGCGCTGCTGGAGCGTGATGTTGGCTGGTGCCTTAATGCGTCGGGCAATCCAGGTCAGCGTATCGCCCTGAGCGACTGGTCCGTAAATTTCCCCGGAAAACAATGTGGCAGAATCTTCAGTGTTGGCTGTTACTGCCACGGCAACAGGAGCTGGGTCGTAATCCGGCGGATCCAATAAAGCCGTGTACACCCGAGAAACCCGGCCCGTAGGTGCATCGGCGTATAGCAAGAAACGCAGAAACGGTGCGGTTACCGGAATTTCTGATCGGATCAGGAGTTGTCGTTCGGAACCCGAGCCGGCAAACCGAACAGAGAAGTCTTTAAGCACAGGATCAAAGGCGATCCCGGCAGCCTCGTGTTCCACCGGGCTGGCGAGGGAAACTACTGGCGCCGCACCTTCGATTAGCTGGTATCGCCCGATGGCCAACTCGGCGTAGAAGGGTGCATACAGAGTCGAGTGCACTGTCAGCGGCCCCAGCTCGACGGCCTGAGCCGGCAATAACTGCAGCGACGCAACAACCAGCAATGCCACCCGGGCACCCAACCGCCGGCAGAAACGCACGGAATATCCGCGCTGTCTACGGGAAGGCTGGCTCTTGTTGCCGTCTGTCAAGGTAGCTGGGTGCAACATCAAGGTTATTATATGAAAGGCGACCCGCGGCACCAACTGGGCTGTCCACCACCAAATACAGCTGCACCAGCCGAAGCCCGAGATCAGTCGCCGGCCCGTATCGTATGCCTCGGATCGACCAGTAACAAAGGCTCAGACCCCCTGCAATAGTGCTTCAGCGATCTGAATGCTGTTAAGGGCCGCCCCCTTGCGGATGTTGTCCGCCACTACCCACAGACAAATGCCCTTGTTGCAGGAGATATCCTCGCGAATTCTACCAACGAATACCGCATCACTGTCGGCTGCCTCGGTGACAGCGGTGGGATAACCACCCGCTACCCGCTGATCCAACACGGTCACGCCAGGAGCCGACTGCAACAACACCCGAACCTGATCCGCCGTGATCTTTTCCCGGGTTTCGATGTGCAGCGCCTCGGAGTGCCCGTAAAAAACTGGTATTCGTACCGCAGTAGGACTCACCTCGATGGCCTGGTCTTCAAGAATCTTACGTGTTTCCCAGACCATCTTCATTTCCTCACGGGTGTAGCCATTGTCTTGGAAACTGTCGATATGCGGGATTGCATTAAAAGCAATCTGTTTCGGCATAAGATCGGGCTCAACCGCTTGGCCATTCAAAAGTTGTGCAGTTTGGCTGGCCAACTCCTCGATCGCACGTTTGCCAGCACCCGACACGGCCTGATATGTGGCTACGTTGATCCGGGAGATACCGACCGCATCGTAAATCGGTTTGGTGGCGACCACCATCTGGATAGTTGAGCAATTCGGATTGGCGATAATTCCCTGGTGCGTTGCCAGCGCGTGTCGATTAACCTCTGGCACTACCAGCGGGATGCTTGGGTCATTGCGAAAGTGTGAGGTATTGTCCACCACGATACAGCCCGCTGCTACAGCTCTAGGCGCATGCTCTGCGGAAACACTGCCCCCAGCAGAAAACAGGCCAATATGGGCGCAATTGAAATCAAACTGATCGAGTCGTTCGACCCGACAGGGTTTACCCCGAAACATCACGGTTGACCCGGCCGAGCGCTCACTAGCCAGCGGGTATAGCTGAGCAACCGGAAAGTTACGCTCCTCCAGTATTCGAATCATCATCTCCCCTACCGCGCCGGTAGCGCCAACGACTACGACATTGGGGTTTTGTTGGATCATTTTCCGTACTTGAAATGTGGGGGGCTGGCGCTAGACCAGTCAGGAATCAACAAGAATCAGGTGATATCTTCAAACAACCAGGGCATCTGGGCGCGACGTGACTCTTCGTAGGCTAAGATATCACTCTCGTAGCGCAAGGTCAGGGCAATATCATCCAACCCTTCTATCAAGCAGTGCTGCTTGAATTCATCCAGTTCGAACCGGTAGACCCGCCCCTCGCCGGTAGTAAGCGTTTGGCGCTCGAGATCCACTTCCAGGTTGAGCCCGTCATCACCCTGGGCTAAATCGAACAATCGATCGATATCCGCGACCGGCAGTGATACCGGCAACAGACCGTTCTTGAAACAATTGTTGAAGAAAATATCGGCAAAACTCGGCGCAATCACTGTACGTATGCCATAGTCTCGCAAGGCCCAGACAGCATGCTCCCGGGAGGAGCCACAGCCGAAGTTATCCCGGGCCAGCAGTATCCGAGCGTCTCGGTAGCGTTTCTGATTAAGAACAAAACCCGGTGCCACCGGGCGGGCACTGCAATCCTGGCCTGGCTCGCCCTGATCAAGGTAGCGCCAAGCATCAAACAAATTGTCGCCAAAACCAGAACGCTCAACCGATTTCAGAAACTGCTTTGGAATAATTGCATCGGTGTCTACGTTCGTGCGGTCCAGCGGAATCACACCACTACAATACTTGCCGAATGGTTCCATGATCTCTCTCCTAAAGTGCCTGCGGGTCGGCAAAATGACCCTGAATAGCAGCAGCGGCTGCCATCGCCGGCGAAACCAGATGGGTCCGGCCGCCATACCCCTGGCGGCCTTCGAAGTTGCGATTTGAGGTAGCGGCACAGCGCTCTTGTGGTTGCAGCCGATCCGCATTCATAGCCAAACACATAGAACAGCCTGGCTCACGCCACTCGAAGCCCGCTTTACGGAAAATCACATCCAGCCCCTCGGCTTCGGCCTGGGCCTTAACCAATCCAGAACCCGGGACTACCAGCGCCTGGCTAATCCCCGCGGCTACCGAGCGCCCGCGCACAACCTCTGCGGCAGCCCGTAGATCTTCAATGCGGCCATTAGTGCAAGCACCGATGAATACTTTGTCCAACACGATTTCGACTATCGGAGTACCAGCCACAAGACCCATGTACTCCAGTGCCCGAATCCAGTCTTGTTGGCGAATCGGATCATCCAGTGTAGTGGGATCGGGCACCACACCATCAACACTAACCACCATTTCCGGGGAAGTGCCCCAGGTGACCTGTGGCCGCAAGCCAGACGCATCCAAATGGAATTCCGCATCGAACCTGGCGGCCGGGTCTGAGACCAGTTGTCGCCAGCCGTCAACCGCTTGCTCCCATTCTGCCCCTTTGGGTGCATAAGTCCGGCCTTCGAGATAACTCAGTGTTATGTCATCTACCGCAACCAAACCAACTCGGGCACCGGCTTCGATCGCCATATTACACAGGGTCATGCGACCTTCCACCGACAGCGCCCGCGTACCGGACCCTGCAAACTCAATCGCATAGCCAGTGCCACCAGAGGTGCCGAGCATGCCGACCACCGCTAAAATTAAATCTTTGGCGCTAACGCCAGACCCCGGTACGCCGTCAATGGTGATGCGCATGTTGCGCATCTTCTTTGCCACCAGGCACTGGGTAACTAACACATGCTCTACCTCGGAGGTGCCGATACCATAGGCAAGCGCCCCCAATGCGCCATGAGTTGCGGTATGGGAATCCCCACAGACCACCGTCATGCCAGGTAGTGTCGCGCCTTGCTCCGGCCCGACCACGTGGACAATTCCCTGGCGAGAGTCAGACATGCCGTACTCGGTGATGCCAAACTCGCGGCAGTTCTCAGTCAGGGTGTCAACCTGCAGCCGTGCTACTGGATCGGCAATTTCGCCTGACCTGTCAGTGGTGGGCACGTTGTGGTCTGCTACGGCCAGGTTGGCCCCGGGCCGCCGAGGCTTTCGACCTGCATCCCGCAAACCAGCAAACGCCTGTGGCGATGTCACCTCATGCAACAGCTGCCGATCGATATAAATGAGCGCGGTCCCGTCACTCTCCTCGCGAACGAGATGAGTTTGCCACAACTTGTCGTATAGAGTTTTATCTGTCATCGTTGACACCTGAAAACGGCGCGAAATTTTAACACAGGCCCTGTCTGGCCCAGTGGTACTTCTATGCTGGCAAGCATACCGAAAAATCTACCCCCCCCAGGCTCAATCGCCACCTGGCAATGGTGTTATGCTTTTTGGACGGTGTCGTATAAAAAGTTCAGTTTCAGGAAAACGAGATGGCCACGTTCAGTGATCTTTTCTGCGAGTTCGAAGTCCAGCTAGGAAAAGCGCTACTGCCTCTTGACCCACGTGCGCGGTCGGCCGAGCGTCTGGTGTCAACTCACGCCGTTTATCTAGAACTTGCGCGCAGCGCGGCCCGTGCGATATTTCAAGAGAATGGCTGTGCAGCCCTGGCCGACCCGGTAACTCTCTATCCGACCCTGGATGCGCTTGGCCGAGTAAAGCAGCAGATGCACGACAGCAGCATGTTAGATCTGGGTGCCGCCGAATTTCTTGAGCAGCTCGGCCAGGTGGCTATTGCCGCACTGGAATCCCCAGCCGAACCTCTCATAACTGCAGCGGCATCCTTACCCTCCCGTCCCAAAGCCAGCAACCGCAGGCGAGTTTAACCAAGCTCAATCGTTGTGTCTGACTGCGCCGGGTACCATTGGGCCAGGAGTATCGCCTACACCGAGGCTGCGCTGCCGTAGCAAGTGATCAGCCAGTACTAGGGCAAACATGGCCTCGGCGATAGGCACTGCGCGAATACCGACACATGGATCGTGCCGCCCGCCGGTCTTGATTTCTTGACTCTCGCCGGCCAAGTTAACAGTCCGACCCATTAACTGGATGCTGGAGGTAGGCTTTAGTGCCATCGATACGATGATGTCCTGCCCACTAGAGATGCCGCCGAGAATACCGCCTGCGTTGTTGCTGAGGAACCCCTCGGGGGCCATCTCGTCACGATGCTCCGAGCCGCGCTGGTTTACGCTTTCAAAACCAGCGCCAATTTCCACTGCCTTGACAGCGTTTATCGACATCATGGCACGGGCAAGCTCTGCATCCAACCGGTCGAAGACTGGCTCACCAAGCCCCGGTGGCACATTGCGCGCAACCACATTGACCCGCGCGCCGATTGAGTCGCCGGCCTTGCGCAATTCATCGATTAAGGTCTCGATCTCACTTACCCGCCCGGGATCTGGAAAGAAAAACGGGTTCTGCTCGACCTCGGCCCAGTCGAATACACCAGCCCTGATCGGCCCAATCTGCGCCAGATAACCGGATATCAGTATCGAGCCAACCTGCCGCAGATACTTACGGGCGACCGCGCCCGCCGCGACCCGGGCTACTGTTTCACGGGCCGAGGAGCGGCCACCACCGCGGTGGTCCCGGATACCGTACTTCTTCAGATAGGTATAGTCCGCGTGACCGGGGCGGAACTGCTCACGGATGCTTTGGTAATCCCGTGGGCGTTGATCCTGGTTGCGGATCAGTAGTGCAATCGGTGCACCGGTAGTCATGCCATCGAACAAGCCCGCGAGAATCTCGACCGTATCTGACTCCTGGCGCTGGCTGGTATAACGGGACTGCCCGGGTCGCCGCCTATCCAGATCCTGCTGGATGTCGGCAGCGCTGAACGCAAGCCCCGGCGGGCAACCATCGATAACACAGCCGAGTGCCGGCCCATGACTCTCACCGAAAGTCGTTACCCGAAAAAGCTGGCCGATAGTATTTCCTGCCATATTATCTGCGTCTATTGTGCAACCGCTGATCAGGCACGGGGCAAGGTCACTCCTTTTTGCCCCTGGTACTTGCCCTGACGATCCCGGTAAGATATTTCACAGGGTTCGCTTGCCTCAAAGAAAATAACCTGAGCGATGCCTTCGTTGGCGTAGATTCGAGCAGGTAGTGGCGTGGTGTTGGAAAATTCCAGCGTAACGTAACCTTCCCATTCAGGCTCGAACGGAGTCACGTTAACAATGATGCCACAGCGCGCATAAGTGGATTTACCCAAGCAGATCGTCAGGATATTACGGGGAATCCGAAAATACTCCACCGTACGTGCAAGGGCGAAGGAATTCGGGGGAATGATGCAACTGTCACCTTCGAAGTCTACGAAACTGCTCTGGTCGAACACCTTGGGATCGACAACGGCCGAATTGATATTGGTGAATATTTTAAACTCATTAGAACAGCGGATATCATAACCATAACTAGAGGTTCCATATGATACGACCCGCTTACCATCCACAGACGAGACCTGCTCCGGTTCGAAGGGCTCAATCATTCCTGTAAGCGCCATGCGCCTGATCCAGTTGTCTGACTTGATCGACACGTATACCTCCGGTCAATTATTCTGCACCACGATAGACGGAAAAACATCACTATAACTCCGCTTGCGTGAAGCCAGGCGCCCTGACACATTACGGGCAATGGCAAGGTAGTTGACCGCAATCGAGCCATCGGGGTCGGCGACTACGGTTGGCCGACCAACATCAGTGTCTTCACGTATACGGGCATCTAATGGTATCCCCCCCAGGTAATCTACCCCATATTCTGCAGCCATCCGCTCACCGCCGCCGACACCGAATATCGTCTCCTCGTGGCCACAGTTACTACAGATGTGCGTGCTCATGTTTTCCAGCACTCCCAGCACCGGTATCTCGACCTTTTCGAACATCTTGAAGGCTTTGCGCGCATCGAGCAAGGCGATATCCTGAGGTGTGGTGACGATTACGGCCCCGGAAACGGGTACTTTCTGCGCCAGCGTCAATTGGATATCGCCGGTACCTGGGGGTAAATCTACGATCAAGTAATCGAGGTTCTGCCAACGGGTATCGGTCAGTAATTGTTCCAGTGCTTGGGTTACCATCGGCCCGCGCCAAATCATCGGCGTGTCCTCGTCGATCAGAAAGCCAATGGACATGGCCTGTAGGTGATAACTGGTCATGGGCTCAAGGCTCTTGCCGTCGGCGGACTGAGGACGGCCGCTGATGCCCAGCATCCGCGGCTGACTGGGCCCGTAAATATCTGCATCGAGCATACCCACCGTAGCACCTTCCGTCGACAATGCCAGGGCCAAGTTGACTGCCACCGTCGACTTGCCGACACCTCCCTTACCGGAGGCCACCGCAATGATGTTGCGCACTCCAGGAATTGCGCTTACCCCTTTTTGCGCCTCGTGTGCAACCACCGCAGTTTCGATTTTGACTTCGACTCTTTCGACGCTGTCCAACTGACCAACCACGTCGCCTACCTGTTCCTTGAGTGCAGCATGCCGACTGCCCCCGGGATACCCAAGCGTGAGCTCAATCTGGACGCTGTTGCCTTGCAGATGCACTTTCTTCACCACCTTGCCGTTGACGAGATCGGTTACCATGTGTGGGTCGTTGATGGTCCCGAGTGCAGCGTACACACTCTCCCTGGAAATACCTGTCATGTTTATCTTCCTAATAGAGGGTGTCCAGCCTGTAACTGCTTGCAAGCGCTGGTCTTCTGAAAAACGAGTGATCCTACCATAGCAACCCCAGTCACAATGACCTGCATGGGATATACTGCGCCCGCTCTCGCAGCGACCGCATCAGGCCCCATGGTCCTTGCCGCGGGCCCGCTCAACCACAGCAACTGTGCCGGTGATCTGAGGACCAAACCAGGATGACAACTGGCAAACGAAAAATTCTCGTCACCAGTGCCCTTCCTTACGCCAATGGGCCGATCCATCTGGGTCACCTGGTCGAGTACATACAGACCGACATCTGGGCTCGCTTCCAACGGCTACGCGGCAACGAAACCTATTACGTATGTGCGGATGACAGCCATGGCACGCCGATCATGTTGAAGGCGCGCGAGGAGAACATCCCCCCAGAGGAATTGATCGAACGCGTGGGCCGGGAACATCGCCGGGATTTTTCCGACTTCCACATTTGCTTCGACAATTATCACTCAACCCATACCGAGGAAAACCGTTACTTTTCCGAGTATATTTTTCAGCAGTTACACGAGGGCGGGCATATCGCCAAACGCACTATCATCCAGGCCTTTGACCCGCTCGAGCAGATGTTCCTGCCGGACCGCTTTATCCGTGGCAGTTGTCCTCGCTGTGGTGCGGCCGATCAGCATGGTGACAACTGCGAGGCCTGTGGTGCCACCTACACACCAACCGATCTCGCTGACCCGGTCTCGGTGATTTCCGGCAGCACACCAATTGAAAAGGAGTCCGAACATTTTTTTGTCAAACTGGGTGACTTTGATGACATGTTGCGACAATGGACCAGCTCCGGTGGCCTGCAAAGTGAGGTCAAGAACAAGTTAGCAGAATGGTTTGAAGCCGGCCTCCAGGACTGGGACATCTCCCGTGACTCGCCCTATTTCGGCTTCCGCATTCCCGGCTATGAGGACAAGTATTTTTATGTCTGGCTGGACGCGCCGATCGGTTACATAGCGAGTTTTCGCAACTTCTGTGACCGCGAGGGTGTTAACTTCAATCAGTACTGGAACTCCGATTCAACCACTGAACTTTACCATTTCGTCGGTAAGGACATTCTCTACTTTCATGCTCTGTTCTGGCCAGCCATGTTGTACGGTGCCGGCTTTCGCAGACCTACAGCAGTATTCGTCCACGGATTCCTTACCGTCAACGGTCAAAAAATGTCCAAGTCACGGGGCACCTATATCAAGGCGCGCACCTACCTGAACCACCTTGATCCGGATTATCTGCGCTACTATTTTGCAGCCAAACTGAACGCCCGAGTCGAAGATATCGACCTCAATTTCGATGATTTCACAGCACGGGTCAACTCGGACCTGGTCGGCAAAGTCGTCAATATCGCCAGCCGCTGCGCCGGATTTATCAATAAGCGATTCGACGGACAATTGGCAGCGACTCTGCCAGATCCCGCCCTTTTTGAGCATTTCGTCGCCGGCAGTACGGCAATTGCCCAGGCCCTTGAAAATCGCGAGTTCGGCCGCGCCATGCGCCAGATCATGGCATTTGCCGACCAGGCCAATCAGTATTTGAACGAGCAACAGCCCTGGATCGTGGCAAAGGAATCGGGTCAAGATGCAAAGTTGCAACAAATCTGCACCCAAGGTCTCAACCTGTTCCGAATACTGATGATTTGGTTGAGTCCGGTGGTTCCAGAACTGGCAGCGCGATCCGCCGCTTTTCTTAGCTGTCCGCTGGCCGCGAGCGGTGCCTGGCAGACTTTGCAACAGCCGCTGCTCGATCAGCCTATTAATGAGTTCAAGCGCCTGCTTGACCGTATCGAACCAAAGGACGTGGAAGCCATGCTCGAAGAATCTGCCAGCCAAACTGACTCATCTGCTAATACAATCACCGGCCAGCATCTTGCCGATGAACCGCTCGCGAGCGAAATATCAATCGACGATTTCAGCAAAATCGACCTGCGCGTTGCCACAATCACCGATGCCGCCACGGTCGACGGTGCAGACCGACTACTCCGGCTAAGCCTGGACCTGGGTGGTGAGACTCGCACCGTTTTCGCCGGCATCAAATCCGTCTATGACCCAGCCCGACTTATTGGGCGGCATGTCATTACGGTTGCCAATCTTGCCCCACGCAAAATGCGCTTCGGGGTTTCCGAGGGCATGATCCTTGCCGCTTCGGGGACCGATGATGCGGGTGGCATCTTCTTGTTGTCCCCGGATCCTGGTGTAGAGCCAGGCATGCGCGTGCGCTAAACAGCCACGGCGAACCAGACCCGCAATGGGATTCACACTACTGTCGAATCAGCGCGCGCTGTTTGACATCCCGTCCGATATCGCTTATTTCAACTGCGCCTACATGTCGCCCCTGCTACGCTGCGCTGTCGCAGCGGGATTGCGGGGAATGCAGGCCAAGTCCCAGCCGTGGTCAATCACACCCTCGGATTTTTTTTCCGATGGGGAGCGTATACGTGCTGCCGCAGCGGCTGTATTCCAGGCTCGCGGTGACGACGTCGCACTCGTCCCATCAGCCAGTTACGGCCTGGCCATAGCCGCCCGTAACCTGGCGCTGACAGCGGGTCAGGAGATTTTGGTCCTGGCTGAACAGTTTCCTTCCAATATTTACGTCTGGCGCGAGCTTGCTGCGCGTTCCGGTGCCAGCATCCACACCGTGCCACGGCCAACCGACAACAACTGGACCGATGCCGTGCTTGAGCGGATCGGGCCGCAGACCGCTATCGCCGCCCTACCCCATTGCCACTGGACCGATGGCACCCTGGTCGATCTTGAGGCTATTGGGCCCATTTTGCGTAATCATGGGGCCACGCTGGTGGCCGACCTGACCCAAAGCCTTGGCGCCTTACCCTTTGACTGCCGAGTCATCAAGCCGGATTTCGCGGTCGCAGCGTGCTACAAATGGCTGCTTGGGCCGTACTCCACTGGTGTGCTCTACGTTGCCCCGCAGCACCAGGATGGCGCGGCACTTGAACACAACTGGATGGGCCGTGCAGGCGCCCAGAACTTTACCCGCCTGGTCGATTATCAGGATAAATTTCAGCATGGAGCCCGGCGCTTCGATGTGGGTGAAACCGCCAATTTTGCCCTTCTGCCGGCCTTGGCGTCTGCACTGGAACAGATTCTGACATGGGGCGTTGTCAATATTCAGGAAACGCTCCGATTGATGACTGGAGACATTGCCGAGCGGGCCCGTGGCCTTGGCCTACAAGTAAGCGATCCGGCCTACCGCAGCGGCCACTTCCTGGGGTTACGCTTCCCCGCTGGATTACCCGACGGACTGGCTACTCGCCTTGCAAAACAACACGTTTATGTAAGCGTCCGCGGTGATTCAGTGCGAGTGACACCCCATCTTTACAACACGACTGACGACATCGACCGCCTGTTCAAACACCTTGGCAAAGAAATTTGATGGCCGTTTCCACCGCCGCATCTCAGAACATTGATTCAATTAATGCCTGCCTGCCGCAGACGCAGTGTACCCGCTGTGGGTACCCCACCTGTCGCGATTACGCCAGCGCCATTCACTTGCACAGTGTGCCAGTCAACCGCTGCCCCCCCGGTGGTACACAGGCACTGGTCGAACTGGCCGAACTAACGGGCCAGCCGTGCCTGGCACTGGATTCTGACTACGGAACGCTGGAACATCCAACCATTGTCGTCATCGATGAGTCATCGTGTATAGGCTGTACGCTATGCATCCAGGCCTGTCCCGTGGATGCTGTTGTTGGCGGACCAAAGTTGATGCACACGATATTAGCCAGCGAATGCAGCGGCTGCGACCTGTGCCTGCCAGCCTGTCCGGTGGACTGCATCGATATCGAGTTCCCTGCAATCACTGGCCCTGCATCAGACACGCCCTGGAGCGGCTTCACCCGCACGCAGGCCCAGCACTTTCAATATCGTTTTGATCAGCGCACTGAACGCCTCGACGCCGGCCCACTCGGCCTGAGAAATTCGGCCGGTAACGATCTGGCAGATCTCAAGCGGCAGATAACTGAAAGCGTGGCAAGAGTTCGGTCCCGACGAAACCGGGCCAGGGGCGCAGATCCGGGAACGGGCGAGTGAACGCCAACAAACGCACCGAGATCTACCGCCGGTTGCAAAAGGTCACCCCAACGCCGACCACCGAACTTACCTATCACTCCCACTTTGAGCTGCTGGTCGCAGTCATACTCTCGGCCCAGGCCACCGACGTCTCAGTTAACAAGGCAACCAAACAACTATTCGCTGCCGCCAACACACCGCAACAGATTCTCGACCTCGGGCTCCGCCAGCTGAGGGGCTATATCCGAACTATCGGTTTATATAACACCAAGGCCAAGAACATCATGCAAACCTGTCGGCAGCTATTACATGAGCACGAGGGAGTTGTACCGGCCGAACGCACATCGCTAGAAGCTCTGCCGGGAGTAGGACGCAAAACCGCCAACGTGATCCTTAATACCGCGTTTGGCCAACCGACTATTGCCGTGGATACCCACATATTCCGGGTATCAAACCGCACCGGCCTTGCGCCGGGCGCTACGGTGCTGCAGGTTGAGCAAAAACTACTCCAATTCACCCCTACTCGATACCGCAAGGACGCACACCATCTACTCATTCTGCACGGCCGTTACACCTGCACTGCACGGCGCCCACGCTGTCCCGTGTGCCCGTTAGCAGACCTATGTGAATACCGCGCCAAGACAGCGGCTGATGGCTGAGGCCAGGGGCTTGATCAGGTTCAGGGAGGGCAGGCTCTACTCCGCTGGCGCCGAGCTTCAAATAACGCAACACCGGCGACAACGGCGACATTAAGACTCCTCTGTGCAGCAGCAGTGGGTATCCTAACCAGCGCATCACAATGCTTGCGGGTAAGTGGCCGCAACCCGGATGCCTCGGACCCCAGCACCAGAGCGAGCGGCCGGTCAAGGTCGAAATCGTGCAACTCGTCCACCGCATCCTCATCGGTTCCGACCAGCCAGATACCGCGGTCGCGAATCTCGTCCAGCGTTCGCGCCCAGTTGCTGACCTCAAACATAGCCAGATGATTGACACCCCCCGCTGCAACTCGAATCGCCGCAGGCGTAAGACCACAGCCTTCCCGCCGCGGCAGGACCACGGCGTCCACTGCCGCGGCCGCCGCGACCCGCAAACAGGCCCCGAGATTGCGAGGGTCCTGCAGCGCATCTAGGACCAATAACATCGGCATCGTCACAACCTCCTGTATCCACTGCCGCAGTTCTCTGTTATCGCCAGCCGGTATGCGCGCCAGCAGGGCGACTACCCCCTGATGCCGTGCACCCTCGCTAATTCGGTCCAGAACCTCGCGGCTTGCCGCCCGCACCGTCACTTCCCCTTGTCGAGCCTGCGTAAGCAAACGGGTAAGGCGCTTATCGCTGCGGCGGGCATCGTGCAGCACTTCTCCAAGAAGCTGTCCAGACCGCAATGCGCCCTCAATAGCGTGAAAGCCGCACAGTACTGTCACCTCGCGCTTCATCGGGTGCGCTGGTGTTTTTTGGCTTGACGCTTACCGGTACCCCGGGTGCTGGGCTTTGGGCGGTCACTGTCCTGTGTCGATACCGCCGACTTACGGCTTTTCCGACCCGCTCTCGCACCACGGTTTCTGGCCTTGCGTCCGGCTGGCTGGAAATCAATCTGGCCAATATCAGCACGAACGCCCGCCACCCGTACCCGTAATGGATCGCCAAGCGCTATTCGCTGCCCACTTCGCTCGCCAGTTAGTTGGAGGCGCTCCGGATCGAAGTGGAAATAGTCATCGCCCAACTCCGAGACATGTACCAGACCGTCAACCAGAAACTGCGGCAATTGGACAAATACCCCGAATGCTGTTACGCCGGAAACGAGGCCATCGAATTCTTCGCCTAAATAGCGGCGCATAAACTGCGCCTTGAGCAACCCAATCACTTCGCGCGTTGCGTCCTCTGCACGCCGGTCGGTCACAGAACAGTGGTCGGCAATTTGCGCACAAGTACCCGGCTTCTCGCAGCCGGTCGGTCCAGTAGACAGTCCGATAACGGCTTTTAACAGCCTATGGACCATCAGATCAGGGTAACGCCGGATAGGAGAAGTAAAATGTGTGTACTGTGCGAAACCGAGCGCAAAATGCGGCTGTGGCTGTGCGGCGTAACGGGCCTGTTTCATAGTGCGCAACATCAGCACCTGCAAGGTATCGGCAACTTGAGTGCTGGTCTTGACCTGCGCCTGGCCTACTACCCCGGAAAAATCCGCGGCTGTCGGAGTGCTGCCACCTCGAAGCTTAAGTCCAAAACCGCTCAGTATCCGGCGCAGGTCGGTAACATCCTCCGAAGCCGGCGCTTCGTGAATACGGTAGATCGCTTCACTGAGGTGTTCGTTGAGGGTGCGCGCAGCACAGACATTGGCGACCAGCATGCATTCCTCTATTAATCGGGTAGCCTCGTTGCGCGCCTCCACGGACAGCGTCTCTATCGTGCCGTCAGCCGCATACTCGATTCGTGCCTGCGGGAACTCGAAATTTACGCCGCCCTGGCGTTTGCGCGCAACAGCGAGTAACTGATAAATCTCGATCAACGTGTCCAGACTTTGATGCACTTCCACCGGCCAACCCGCGCTGAGACCGGAGTTCGCATTATCTATGTAGGCGCCCACCGCAGCATAGGTAAGTCTCAATGTCGAGCAGATCACGCCCTCGGAGAAGCGCCAGGAAGTGATACCGCCCCGGCTATCGAGCACCACCTCACAGACCACCGCCAGGCGGCGTTTATCGGGTCGCAATGAACAAAGATCAGTGGACAAAACCTCGGGCAGCATTGGGATCACGCGGTCAGGAAAATAGGCCGAATTGCCCCGTTCAATCGCACACCGATCGAGCACGCTACCGGGTTTTACAAAGTGACTCACATCCGCGATTGCAACAAATAGTCGGTAGCCGCTTTTTTCGCGTTGCGCAAACACCGCGTCATCGAAGTCACGGGCGTCACTGCCATCTATAGTCACAAAAGGTAAGTCGCTAAGGTCGGTGCGCGCCTGGCCCGCGGCTTCCGCCCCCTGTGCTGTAATTTGGGACAATTCTTCAGCAACTGCGTCTGGCCACTGCCAAGGCAGTTGGTGCTTGCGAATCGCGATCTCGGTGGCGAGCCTCGGCCCACTCTGGGCACCGACGATCTCGGTAATTCTGGCAAACACGTGCCGATCAGAGAAAGGATGGCTAGTCAACTCGGCAACCACCAGTTGGCCGTTGGAGGCTCCGCCTTTATCCTCCGCCTTGACATGGATTTCCTGAGCTATGCGTTCGTCTTGCGGCACCACAAACCCCCCTGCACCGTCTGACTGAAAATAACCGAGTATCGTACGAGTAGAACATCCCAGAAGTTCCACGATCACCCCTTCCCGCCGGCCCTTGCCATCAATTCGTCGAACGCGCGCCAGTACTCGATCGTCGTGCAACACTCGGCGCATCTGCCTGGGCGAAAGGTATAAGTCAGTTGAGCCGTCATCAGGCAATACAAAACCATAACCTTCAACGTGAGCGTCTACCCTACCGATAATCAGGTCAAGATCACGGGTGCAGCCATAACGTTGCCCACGCAACGCGGCCAAAATTCCGGACTCGCACAGCTCTTGCAGTCGCTTGCGGACCATCGTGCTCTCAAAACCGCCACTGCCCGCTGCAGTTTCAAGTTCCGATAAACTGAGCGGCTGGTGCGCAGCAATCACTGTTTCTAGCAGCAGCGCACGTAGAGGATCGAGATTAACGCTGTCTGTCATAACTTGCCAATATTACGGAAAGAAGCGGCCAGGTATATTGGGTGTATCGTCAGCATAATTGGGTTCGGTTGATAACTGGGGAAAATAAAAAAATCTCCGGTAACAGAAGTGTATATATACAGGCAGCAACAACCTAAAGGGCACAGTGGTGTTTGACAAGCAACAATGCAAACGCTAATGTTCGCGCCCTTGGTCTACCGACTGATCCCGGTTCTCGGGTTCTGCGCTTTTCTTTGACTTACCCACTGTGCCGAGGTGGCGGAATTGGTAGACGCGCTAGCTTCAGGTGCTAGTGGGGGCAACCCCGTGCCGGTTCAAGTCCGGCCCTCGGTACCATCAAACGGCCGTTGCCTGCGCATATTACTGTCCGAAAGGGTTGCGCAAAACAATCGTATCCTGCCTGTCAGGCCCAGTCGAGACTATATCAAGGGGCGCCTCCAGCAACGTCGCCAGGCGCTCCAGGTAGCAACGGGCAGCAGTGGGTAGATCAGACAGACGCTTCGCCCCGGCAGTAGGCTGCTCCCAGCCCGGCATAACTTCGTAAACTGGCTCACATCGTGACAACGCTCTGCTGTCAACTGGTGGAGTTTCGAGCAGTGCGCCATCAAGCCGATAGCCCGTACATATCTGAACTTGAGGCACTCCATCTAGCACATCAAGTTTGGTCACGCACAGGGAGTTAACGCTGTTCAGCCAGCAAGCTCGCCGAGCAGCTACTGCATCAAACCAGCCGCAGCGTCGTGGCCGACCGGTGGTCGCTCCCAGCTCATGTCCTTTGCTCGCCAGATGGTCGCCTACGCTATCAAATAGTTCGGTAGGAAACGGACCGCTACCAACACGGGTGGTATAAGCCTTGACCACACCGACGACCCGGGAGAGCGTGAGCGGGCCCACGCCCGAACCGCTGGCCGCCGCACCCGCGGTGGTATTGGAGGAGGTTACAAACGGATAAGTGCCATGATCAATGTCTAGCAAAGTGCCTTGCGCGCCCTCAAAAAGAACGGCTTCACCCGCTTTTAGAATGCGCTCGAGCTCACTTGCCACATCAACGATCATCGGCGACAAAGCCTCGCCCCACATTTGGCACTGCGCAACTACTGCCGCAGCATCCAGCGCATCACTGTTAAGTAACTTGCGCAACAAGAAATTGTGATACTCGACGAGCTCCAGTACATGGGAAGTACAAGCTGGCAGGTCGAGCAACTCACCCATGCGCAGGCCCCTGCGGGCGGCCTTGTCTTCGTAGGCAGGGCCAATACCCCGACCGGTAGTACCGATGGCGTTGCTGCCCCGGGCCCGCTCCCGTGCCTGGTCAAGGGCAACGTGGCTTGGCAAGATCACCGGGCAAGCCGGGCTGACAAAAATCCTGGAACGGGCATCAATACCCGCTAGCTCCAATTCGTTGATTTCAGCAAGCAATGCATCGGGTGCCACTACCACACCGTTACCGACAAAGCACCGTACTTCGGGACGCAAGATGCCAGATGGCACCAGGTGCAACACAGTTTTGACGCCGCCTATGACCAGCGTATGGCCGGCGTTGTGGCCACCCTGGAATCGAACCACCGCACGGGCACTCTCGGTCAGCAGATCTACAATTTTGCCCTTGCCCTCATCCCCCCATTGGATTCCGAGCACTACGACATTTCCAGCCATTAAACTGTTCCTGGGATGCTGCGAAACGCTAACCCTGCCGCCAACGCCTCATTGGATAGGTGCCTTTCTTTAATGGGCCGCGTAAAGCAGTGCCAACCCAACAAGCATAAACACAGCACCGCCAGCGCGCAGGCGGTTGTCACCGATATCACTGAGCATTGCGACCAGCCGCCGGTAACGCCCCGGACTCGCAAATGGAATGAGACCTTCCAGTACTAGCACCAACGCCAGCGCGACCAGCAAGTCCTGCCAGTTCATCCGCCAGTTCTACTCACCAAGAGCGGGCCTCGCCTGGTTGAAATAGCGGAAGAATTCGGAGGTCGGCTCAATAACCAGCAGATTATCCGGGCTGTTGAAGGTGGCCCGATAAGCATTAAGGCTCCGATACATCCGGTAGAACTCACTGTCTCTGTTGAACGCGTCAGCGTAGATCGCGGTCGCTTGGGCATCACCCTCACCCTTGGTTTGCTGGGCTTGCCGCCTAGCCTCGGCCAGGATAATGGCCCGCTGCCGGTCAGCATTAGCGCGAATCTTCTCACCCGCCTCGGCCCCCCGCGCCCTTAAGTCTTTGGCTACCCGTGAGCGTTCAGCCTCCATTCTCTGGTACACGCCTATGCTAATCGTGGTATCTAGATCCACCCGTTTTAGTCGAACATCGACCACTTCAATGCCCAGCGACTTGGTCTCTTGGTCGGTAGTCTCGCGCACCACGTCCATAATCGTGACGCGGTCGCCCGAGATCACCTGCTCGACTGAACGCTTGCCGAACTCCTGGCGCAACGCATCGTTTACCCGTTGCGCCAGCCGGTTCTCAGCATTGGCCTTGAGGCCCCCGAGTGTAGTGTAGAAATCGGCAGCGTTGGCGATACGCCACTTGACGAAAGAATCGACAATTAAATTTTTCTTCTCCCTGGTCAGGTAACTCTCCGGTGCCGCATCCATAGTCTGGATCCTGGCATCGAACTTCTGGACGTTGTTGATAAACGGCACCTTGAAGTGTAGGCCCGGCTCGTCATCCGAACGCACGATTTCACCAAATTGAAAGACGATGGCTTTCTGGCGCATATCGACCCTATAAACCGCTCCAAAGCCGACAAAGATCACTATCAGTAACGCGATCGCCCCCATCATTCCTTTGCCGCTCATGGTGTCAGCCCTCCCAGACGGCTACTGCGTTCCGGCCTGCTGTTATCTCGTTGCCCCAGCAGGCCCCGAGTTGCATCGAACTCGCTAACTTGGCCGCTGTTACTGGCCCTGTCGCCGGTAGTCGCAGCCCGCTGGCGGATGAGTTGGTCCAGCGGCAGGTACATGACATTATTGCCCCCGCTTTGCTGGTCGATAATCAACTTGGTAGAACTGCCTAGCACATCTTCCATAGCGTCGAGATACAGGCGATCCCGGGTCACCTCGGGCGCCTTCTGATATTCCTCCAACACCTGGATAAAGCGCGATGCTTCACCCTGGGCGTTGGCGACTACGGTCGCCTGGTAGGCCTGTGCCTCTTGAATGAATCGGGCCGCTCCACCACGGGCCCGGGGCAGGATGTCGTTGGCATATGCCTCGGCTTCGTTTTTCAAGCGTTCCTCATCCTCGCGCGCCTTGACCGCATCGTCGAACGCCGCCTTGACCTCGGCCGGTGGCTGGGCATTTTGCATCTCCACCGCCTTAATGTTGATGCCGGTGTGGTAGCGGTCCAGAATTATCTGCAGCAGGTTCTTGGTCTCCTGGGCAATTTCCCTGCGGCCGCCGGTGATAGCAAAGTCCATACTGCTGCGGCCGACAACCTCGCGTACGGAACTTTCCGTCGCCCCACGTACCACACTATCAAGCGACCCGGCAACAAACAAAAGTAGATTCTTCGGATCCTTAATATCAAACTGGACCGCGAACGAGATATCGATGATATTCATGTCCTCGGTCAGCATGAGTGCTTCTTTTGGCACACTCGCCAGCTGGTTGGAGCGGAAATTAGTCCGGTATCCTACCTCGACGGTACGGAGCTGTTGTACGTTGACGATCTCGTTGGCCTCAATCGGGTAGGGCATGTGCCAGCGCAGGCCAGCTTGTTTTATCATTTTGAAGGCGCCGAACCGGAGCTCGACTGACTGCTCACCCTGCTTGACCACATAAAAACCCGACGCGACCCACAAAACCGCAGCTACCAACAACAGCAAGCCGATGGCTTTCCCACCGAGTGACGGCAATTTGCGCCCACCGCCTGACGAGCGCCCACCGCCGCCGAAGATTGCGCGAATTCTTTTTTGCAGATCCCGGATCACATCATCCAGGTCCGGCGGGCCCTTTTGGCCGTTCCCCTGTCCCCAGGGATCACGATTATCCGATCCCGGCTCATTCCAAGGCATTTATCTATTACCCCTTTAGCGCAGCAATGCGCTGGTTACACAAAATTTGAATTTTATCACGCACTTCAGGCCAAAACCGATTTACACGATCTGGGCTGTACGTGGTGACACTGCTTTCACCAAACCAGTCACCGCCAAAAACACGGCTCAAAATCCTTCTGCGCTTCCAACCGGCCAGTTACCGTCGGGTCGACAATCACCTGCAGCAGCCAGTGACCCTCTGCATCGATACTCTCGGCGGCGACTTCGGCGAGTCTATAGACGTTCGCCCTCAGCCGCGGCTGCTCGGGCGGAATCCGCAACACGCGGGCCGCGCGCCCACGCCCCAGGACTTCGGCCATAGCCGCTAACAAATCGTCCACCCCGGCGCCGCTTTGAGCACAAATGCGAACGGTGGCCGGATCGTTTCCTGAGCTCACTCGACCAGCCGCTCGACCGCTGAGATCAATTTTATTCCTTACGCAGATCCGCGGCAAATCTAAAGCTCCGATCTCCCCCAGAACGCGATCAACTTCTGCTTCGCGCTCTCTCAAATCGGAATCAGAGTCGTCTGCAACCTGTAGCAATAAGCTTGAGGAGGCAATCTCTTCGAGCGTCGATTGAAACGCCTGTACCAGCGTGTGCGGCAGGCCAGTGATAAAGCCAACTGTATCCGACAACACAACTGCCCCAAAAGTCGGTAACTGCAACTTGCGCATAGTCGGATCGAGGGTTGCAAACAGCTGATCCGCAGCAAAAGCCTCTGCGGAGACGAGTCGGTTAAACAGCGACGACTTGCCGGCATTGGTATAGCCGACCAGTGTTACGGTCGGAATAGGCACTCGTTTCCGGCGGCGCCGACGTAGTCCCCGCTGTGCGCCAACCCGCTGCAGCCGCTTCTGCAATACCCGGATTCGCTGGCCCAGCATCCGTCGATCGGATTCCAGTTGTGTCTCACCCGGGCCTCGCAGACCAATACCACCTCGTTGGCGTTCAAGATGGGTCCACCCCCGAATCAGCCGGGTCGACAGATGCTTTAACTGAGCCAGTTCCACCTGCATCTTGCCTTCGCTGGTTCTGGCACGAAGTGCAAATATATCGAGAATGAGCCGGGTGCGATCAATGACCCGACAGCCAACCGCTGACTCAAGGTTTCGTTCCTGTACCGGGCTTATTGCCTGATCGATAATGACCAGGTCTACCTGTTGTTCCTGCACTCGGTGCGCAATCTCACGAGATTTGCCACTGCCGACAAACGTGCTCGGATGGGGTGTGTGTCGTGATGCAGGGACCCGGCCCACCACCAGCGCACCAGCCGATAGCGCCAACCCCTCAAGCTCAGCGAAATCCTCGTCCAGTACGGCACCGCTGTTAACCTGATGGACGAGCAAAACCCGCTCCCGCATCGCCCCCGGTACACCGTTGCCATGGTCGACTATCAAACTGATCTGCTCATCTAGTCCCGACGTCAACAGTGCCGGCAGCGGCCGCCGGCCGCTGCCTACCAGCAACCTGAACTAGTCCTCTTCGGCGACGTTGCCACGCTCTTCTGAGCCGTCGTTGATTGGAATTCGCACCGCCCGCGTCGGCACAATGGTCGAGATCGCGTGCTTGTAGATAAGCTGGCTGACACTGTTGCGCAACAGGACAACAAAGGGGTCGAACGACTCTATTTGGCCCTGAAGTTTGATGCCGTTTACAAGATATATGGAAACCGGGATGCGCTCTTTTCTTAAAGTATTCAGGAAAGGGTCCTGTAATACGGTGCCTTTTTGCTGGGTCATGGTTTTGCTCCTGTCTGTGCCGTGCGGTTGTCCCAGACCACCACACTGCGGCGGTCGGCTGCCAGAAAACGTTACTCTGGGGTAAATAATGGGACTGCGATCGGCAGCCGGGTGTTAGCATGCCCGGCGCTTTTCCCCGCCGTATCAGACTTTTTCTATTGTATTTCAGTATGTTAATTATTTTTTGATAAATCAATACAGACGTGATCAGCGGCTGCTGTCACTAGACAATGTACGGCCAGTGCCGTTGGAATTCAACCGCTCAGGCTTTTTCCCGCATGCCGGTAGCTGCCAGATAGCGCAGCACCGACCCGCTTACTAGGTCAGGGTCTGTCGCATCGAACCAAACTTGCCCAGGGCTGTTCCGCAGCCAGGTCAATTGGCGTTTAGCAAGTTGCCGGGTAGCGGCCAGCGCACTATCGCGCATCTGCCGCCGCTGTAAATCACCGCTGAGAAAACGCCAAACCTGCCGGTAGCCCACACTTCTCATCGCCGGCAGGGTCTCGGCATCGCCCCACGTCTGCCGGATCGCGGCAACTTCATCCACCAGCCCCGCCGCCAGCATAGCGTCAAAACGCCGTGTTATGCGTTGGTGCAACACCGATCGATCGGGTACCGCCAGAGCCAGTTGTAACACCTCGACACCGTTTTGCAACAGGCCCGCCGCTGAGTTGCCCGCCGGTACCGGTTGACCCGTTAGCAGGTTAATCTCAAGTGCCCGTTGGATCCGCTGGGAATCGTTCGGATCAATTCGCGCCGCGGCATCTGGGTCCCTCCTTTGCAACTGATCGTGTAGCGCCGGCCAGCCAAGTAGCAGAGCCCGCCGAAGAATGCGGCCACGGAGTTTGTGGTCAGCAGTGGGCAACTTGCCCAAACCATTTAACAGCGCCGAAAAATAAAATAGGGTGCCCCCGACCAGCAGCGGTACCTGCTGTCGTTTCCAGGCCCGGCAGATGATTGCCATTGCTTCGCTACAGAAGTCAGCGGCCGAGAAAGGCTCGATAATGGTTCGAGTATCGACCAGTCCATGCGGATACTGCACCAGTAGCTCGGCCGACAGCTTGGCCGTGCCAATATCCAGCCCCCGGTATACCTGCCCGGAATCGACGCTGATGAGGGCCAACGGATAGCGCCGGGCAAGTTGCAGCGCCAGCGCAGTCTTGCCGCTGGCGGTACTGCCGGCAATACAGATAACCCGGCCGACTCGGCCACTCACACCCGTGTAGTCCATACCAGTGCCGCGGTCCATTCTGCCGCCTGCGGCTGCCGAGGCCCACCCCAGCGCCTGTCACCACCAACCACGAGGCACACCCCCTTAAGCATCCGGAATCTGGAGCCGTTGACCAACCTGCAGTACTGTCGAATTGAGGCTATTCGCGCGCTGCAGGCGCCCGATTGTCAGCCCGTAGCGAGCTGCGATCAGGGAGAGTGAGTCACCTTTGCGTACGACGTAGGTTCTTTGGCCTGACGCTGGTCGTGGGCACCTTGGATCACCGTTACAGTAATGCTGCAGCCCTCGGTAGACAGCTCCGGCGACGCGCTCCTGATGCAATGTCGTACGCAACAGCTTCTCTTCCCCACGATTGGTGATAAATCCAGTTTCGACCAGCACCGCTGGAATATCGATTGATTTCAACACGACGAAACCCGCTCGCTCCACCCGCTCGCTGTGCACCGAGCCGGCCCTTTTTAGTTCGTCCAGAATGCGTGAGGCCAGTTCCATGCTTTCCTTAACTTTCCAATCCAACCCCATATCCAGCATGGCCTTTTGCACGAACGGCTCCTGCTCCCCGATGTCTATCCCCCCAGTAAGGTCGGCCGCATTCTCGCGCTGGGCGAGCCATTTACCCATCTCACTGCTGGCGCCTTTCTTGGACAATACAAAAACAGAAGCACCACGGGCGTTGCGTCGCCGGGCGGCATCGGCGTGAACCGATACGAACAAGTCGGCTTTACGCTTCATGGCGATGCCGATGCGTCCCCGAAGACTCACGTAGTAGTCCCCCTTACGGGTAAGTTCAGCCCGCATTCGGCCATCGCTGTTAATGAGTTTTACCAAGCGTTGCGCTATCGAAAGAACAACTTTCTTTTCCCGCGTGCCCTTGCCCCCCACCGCTCCTGGGTCCTCACCGCCGTGGCCGGGGTCGACGACCACGAGGTAGTCCGCTTCCCGAGTTGCCGGCGCCGCCATAGTGGTCTGACTTGCCTGCCGGTTTCTCCTGAACAGATCGATTACCAGCCGATGGCCGTAGGGCTCACTCGGCGGCAACACGAAACTGTGGAAGCGAACCGGCACAACCAGATCCAGGACAACGCGCTGAATGCCCGCACGGGGCTGGCCGAATCTGATACTTTGCAGCAACGGCCCGTTCTTCTCTGAATCCGGGATCGCCACCCTGAGTGTCGCATCTTCTAGGTCAATGACCACGCGGTCGGGATCCTGTAGCTCAAAAGCCCGGTATCCGACAACGGCGGATAGATCCAGCACTAGCCGGGTCTTGTCCGGTGCGTGCCACAAACGCATCCCCAGGATATCGCTGCCGGCATTGGCGGTTCCCGCCAAACATAGGCTAAACGCGATCAGCGTGACCGCCGCGGCACGTCTCAAGTGTCACCCGCCAGGCTCTGCGGCAGCGGCCGCTGCCCCGTGAATGCTATTGCCCGGCCCTTATCGGCGTAACACAGAGTGACGACCCATGTGGCATCGGGAAGATGGCCCTGACCCCTGCCGGGCCACTCTATCAGGCAAATACGGCGGCCATCTGCGTGCTCTCTCATCCCCAGCAGTTCCAATTCATGCGGTGATTGCAAGCGATAAAGGTCATAGTGCACCACCGGGCCGGCAGCCGTAGGATACTCTTCTGCAAGCGTATATGTGGGGCTGACTACCACCCCGGAGTAGCCCATGCCAGAAAGGATACCGCGCACAAAGACCGTCTTGCCGGCGCCCAGCTCTCCTTCCAGGTAGACCACATCCCCTGGTGCAAGAACCGCAGCAAATGTGCGTCCCAGCGCCCGCAGCGACACTTCATCAGGCGCCGCGATGAGATGACTCATTCGCCTGTTCCGGGCAATCTACCAGACAACGCAAGTACGGCATCAGATCACCCGCGATCAGTCCGGCTTGCCCACCGGCTAGCGCCGCGAGGTCGGCCGCCGCCGAGTGCAGCCAGACGCCGGCTATCGCTGCTGTACGCCCAGGAAGACCCTGGGCGGCGAGGCTGCCGATGACACCAGCAAGAACATCACCCATCCCCCCGCTGGCCATTCCCGGGTTACCCCGATCGCACACAAACGTCATGCCATCATCTGTCTGCACGATGCTGCCAGCGCCTTTAAGCACACAAGTACAGCCATAGCGTCCGGCAATCTCACTAGCCGCATGTGGCCGGTTGGATTGCACTGCCGCGCTGTTGCAGTCAAGTAGCCGCCCGGCCTCACCCGGGTGTGGCGTGAGAACTGCACCGGTGAGAAGTTGTGGCGCCGCCGCCAGCAGATTCAATGCATCGGCATCGAGTATCACATCGGTCTGCGCATCGAGAATCGTCGCCAACATGGCGCGCCCCCAGTCATCCTGCCCCAACCCCGGCCCGGCCACCAACGCGCTCTTGCCGGCCAGCAGCGGCCGTAATGCCGCCGCATCGGCTACGCCGCGCACCATCAGTTCAGGCCGACTGGCCCCGATGGCAGTCACGCTACTTGGCGGACAGGCTACTGAAACCAAGCCGGTCCCACAGCGTAATGCCGCCTCGCCAGCCAGCCGTGCCGCGCCCGTCATCCCCGTATTGCCACCGACTACGAGCAAATGACCGACCATCCCCTTGTGTGCGCTAGGCTGGCGCCGCGGCAGAAAACCCGCCACCAGCGCTGAGCCGATACGCCGCGCAATCGGTTTTTCGTCCTGGTAAATCTCCGCGGGTACCGCCAGAGTATCAAGTACAACCTCACCGCAACAATCCGGCCCACGGCCCGTAAACAACCCCAACTTAAGTGCTATAAAGGTAACCGTAACAGCAGCCTGCACGATAACGCCGGGTGCAGCGCCGCTATCTGCCGACAGGCCAGAGGGTATATCCAATGCCAAGACCGGGCACGGGAGCGCGTTGATCTCATCGATCGCCGCAGCCATTAGTCCGGTTGGTGCTCGATCAAGTCCGATCCCGAGCAATCCGTCAACGATGACCTCTGCCCCGACCGGCAGTTCCCCCTGGTACGCGCTGGGTGTGATACCTGCTCTTTGTGCCGCCGCCAGCGCTCCCTTTGCCGTTTCGCTGCGCGCCTCACCAAGCTGCACCACCGTGACACTGTACCCAGCCTGAGCGGCGAGTTCAGCAACCACGTAGCCGTCTCCCCCGTTGTTGCCACTGCCGCAAACCACCACCACTCGCTGGGCTCGTGGCCAACGCTGTTGCAAGACGCTAAACGCGCATTGCCCAGCTCGACGCATCAGCGCGTCACCGTCCAGGCCGGAATCGCCTGCTCGCTGGTCGATATACCGGGCCTGCTTAGAAGAATAAAGTGATTCTGGCAGCACGCGCATACGGCTATGATAAGGTGATGCGTCAGGACCCGACATTATCGCTACTTGAGCCGACTGCGCTCAAGCGACAGATCCGGGGCTGGTCAGAGGAACTCGGTTTTACCGGCCTGGGGGTCGCCAATACAGATCTTACCCTGGCCGGACAGCGCCTGGGCAAATGGCTGGGCGCAGGCCAACACGGTGATATGTCCTTCATGGCGGCCCACGGCAATAAGCGTACCCACCCAGCGCAACTGCTACCTGGCACGATGGGGATCATCAGCGTCCGCATGAACTATTTCCCCCGGACCGGGCTCAGTGCCGCAACAGCACTGGCGCTGCCGGATACCGCCTATGTTGCGCGCTATGCCCTTGGCCGTGACTATCATCGCCTCATGCGCCGGCGCCTGCAACAACTGGCTGACCGCATTGCCAGAGTGACGGGCCCGTTCCGCTACCGGGCGTTCGTCGACAGTGCTCCAGTGATGGAGAAGCCGTTGGCCCAGGCGGCCGGGCTTGGCTGGATTGGCAAACATACCAACTTGGTCGACCGTTCCTGCGGGTCGTGGTTTTTCCTTGGCGAACTCTATACCGACCTGCCGCTGCCTGCCGATTCTCCAGCAGAAAATCACTGCGGTACCTGTACTCGTTGTGCAGCAGCTTGTCCTACCGGGGCGCTGGATTTGGCATACCAGTTGGATGCAAGACGCTGTATCTCCTACCTGACTATCGAGCATCGTGGGGCCATCCCAGTCCGGTTTCGGACCGCGCTCGGCAACCGCATATTTGGTTGCGATGACTGTCAACTGGTATGCCCATGGAACCGTTTCGCCCCCACTTGTTGCAACTCTGTGTTTATTCCCCGCCATCGCCTTGACAGCACGACACTGCGGGAGCTTTTTTTATGGACCGAAGAAAACTTCCTTGAACGCACCGCCGGCAGTCCGATCCGGCGTATCGGTTACCAGCGTTGGTTACGGAACATCGCGGTTGCGCTAGGCAATGGCTCCGCCGTGAACGCGTCAGTTGCCGCCCTTGTGACAAGGCGCGCCGGCGTCACCGCCATGGTCCGTGAACACATCGACTGGGCACTGGATCGTTTAGGGCAAAGCCCGTAGTTCAGCCCTGCGGAGAATTCGCAATGATGAAATGCTCACGGTAGTATTTGAGTTCTTCGATTGAGTCCAGGATGTCGTCCAGCGCTCGATGGCCGCCGCTCTTGACAAAGCCTTCTCTTAGATCAGGCCGCCAGCGCACCGCCAGTTCCTTCAGGCTGCTGACGTCAAGGTTGCGATAGTGCAGATAGCTTTCCAGGCGCGGCATGCAGCGGTACAAAAAACGGCGATCTTGGCAAATACTGTTGCCGCACAATGGCGACTTTCCTCTGGGCACCAGCGGACGAAGAAACTCCAGCGTCAGTGACTCCGCCTGCGCCTCATCGATAGTCGCATCGCGTACTATATCGATAAGCCCACTGGCGCCATGTGTATTGGTGTTCCACTCGTCCATTCCTTCAAGTACAGCGTTGCTCTGATGAATCGCTAGTGCCGGGCCCTCGGCCAGCAAGTTCAGGTGACGGTCAGTCACCACCGTCGCTATTTCAATAATGCTGTCGAGGTCCGGATCCAATCCGGTCATCTCCAGGTCAATCCAGATCAGATTGCTGCTATCGGCGGTCGCCATTATCTCTCCTCTTTAAGATAATCCATGCTTGCCGGCGTCGCCATGCGCTCTGCGCCCTGGCGGAAGAACCTGCCGGATGCAAGCAAACAACGCCGCCCGCACGACCATGGCTGTAGGTTGCTCAGCACTGTTGCCACGGCAAGCCGTCGAAACGCCAGCCGGCTATGTTGCTGCGCTGATGGGACTCGTCCAAGGAACCCTCGAAGCCGCAATCCACGTGGTAGACCTGCTGGAATCCCTCGGCGATCAGGACTCGGCCAGCTTCCAGTGAACGCCGGCCGCTACGGCAAATCAACAGAACCTGTGGCGGGTTTTCCTCTTCGGATCCGAGCAAGCCGCCCAGTAACATCTCTCTGACTTGGGCCGCAAAACGCGGGCTGGGCACCCAGTCAGGTTCATCCAGCCACGGCACGTGAATGGCACCCACCGGGTGACCAACCATCAGGTGCTCCATGGTCGAACGAATATCGATCAAGTAGGCCTGCGGGTTTTTCGCCAGCATCGTATAGGCTTGCCGTGGCGTCACCGCAGTCGGATCGGTCGAGTCCTGGTGTTTCATCACAGTCACTTTCCTTTGTATAGCCCCCACCGAGGTGTCAACATTATCGCCCGATTCACAGGGTCATCCAGCGTCAACGGGGTGAAGTCAACAGCCAGGACTGCCCCACTGGATCAAGCCACCCTAGCAAAAAGGCCTCCGTAACGGGAGGCCCTGGTAAATCATCGTTCTGCCGCTGGTCAGGCAGCAGCATCATCAACCGCCTTCATACTCAGGCGGATACGACCCTGTTTGTCCACCTCCAGCACCTTCACTTTGACCATGTCACCTTCATTAAGCTTGTCACTGACATTAGCAACGCGCTCATTTGAAATCTGTGAAATGTGCACCAGTCCGTCGCGGCCAGGCAGGATATTAACGAAGGCACCGAAATCCATCAGTCGTACGACTTTACCCTCGTAGATAGTCCCCGCCTCTACGTCGGCCGTGATCTGTTCGATCCGGGCGCGGGCCTGCTCTGCCGCCGATAGATCAGCGCTGGCTATTTTGATGGTGCCGTCATCCTCGATGTCGATCGATGCACCAGTAGCTTCGGAGATCGCCCGGATGGTAACGCCACCTTTACCGATCACGTCACGTATCTTATCGGTCGGTATTTTCATGGTGGTAATCCGCGGCGCGTATCTTGACATCTCTGCTCGCGGCGCACTGATCGCGCGGTTCATCTCGTCAAGTATGTGCAGCCGGCCTCTCTGTGCCTGGGCCAACGCTTGCTCCATAATCTCGCGGGTAATACCCTCAATCTTGATATCCATTTGCAGCGCGGTGACGCCTGCCCGGCTGCCAGCCACCTTGAAATCCATGTCGCCCAGATGATCCTCATCGCCGAGGATATCGGTCAAAACGGCAAAACGCTCGCCTTCCTTGATCAGCCCCATGGCCACACCCGCGATTGGAGTTTTAATCTTGACGCCCGCGTCCATCAGCGACAGGCTCGCGCCACAAACCGTTGCCATGGAACTCGAGCCATTGGACTCGGTGATCTCCGACACCACTCGGATCACGTAAGGAAAATCTTCTGGATCAGGCAAAGTCGCTAGAATGGCTCGCTTGGCAAGTCGGCCATGGCCGATCTCGCGGCGTTTAGGAGACCCTACCCGGCCCGTCTCGCCAACACAGAAAGGCGGAAAATTATAGTGCAGCAGAAATGGATCGCGGTACTCTCCTTCCAGAGCGTCAATAATCTGTGAATCGCGGTCAGTGCCGAGCGTGGTAACGACCAACGCCTGGGTCTCGCCCCGTGTGAACAAAGCCGAACCATGGGTCCGAGGAAGCAAGCCGGTTTCAATAGTGATTGGCCGAACGGTTTCCCGGTCGCGGCCGTCTATGCGCGGCTGTTCTTCGAGAATACGTTTGCGCACGGTCGCCTTCTCCAAATCCTTGATGCCGGCCTTAACGGCGCTAACGTTATCTTCACTGGTATTTTCGCCCGCGAGCGTCCCGACCACCCGTTCTTTGATCCCGCTGACGAACTCTTGCCGGGCAACCTTGTCGGCGATCTGGTAGGCCTGTTCGATATCGGTTCGGGCCAGTTCCTCGATCTGCTGTGTCAGCGCCTCATCTTTTTCTGGTGCCTGCCAATCCCAGCGCTCAACGCCGACTTCCTCAGCTAATGCACGGATCGCGCGGATCGCTGCCTGCATCTGTTGGTGCCCGTACATCACTGCTGCCAGCATTTGATCCTCGGTTAATTCTTTGGCCTCGGACTCGACCATGAGAACAGCGCTTTCGGTGCCGGCCACCACCAAGTTAAGAGAGGATTCCGTCAGTTGCGTAGCCGACGGGTTGAGGGCGTACTCGCCATTAATGAAGCCGACCCGGGCGGCGCCAACCGGTCCGTTGAACGGCACCCCAGATATTGACAGGGCAGCGGATGCTCCAACCATCGCAACAATATCCGGATCCACCTCTGGGTCAACCGACAACACGGTGATGATCACCTGAACTTCGTTTCGGAATCCTTCCGGGAACAACGGTCGTATCGGCCGGTCAATCAGGCGACAGGTCAGGATAGCTTTTTCTGAAGGCCGTCCTTCGCGCTTAAAAAAACCGCCGGGTATACGCCCGGCGGAATAAGTCTTTTCTTCATAATCAACGGTCAGCGGGAGAAAGTCCCGATCGCTGGGCTCCCTGGCGGCCACTACACTGGCGAGCACAACGGTTTCACCCATACTTGCTAAGACAGCACCAGTGGCCTGACGGGCTATGCGTCCTGTTTCCAACCGCATCTCGCTACTGCCGTAATTGAATGCTTGTACAATCTGCTTCACTGAATTCACTCCCTGTTAAGTTGTTGTCGCGGTGAATCAGCGCCGCAAGCCGAGCCGCCCGATAAGTGAACGGTAGCGCTCAATATTGTTGTCCTTGACATAGTCCAATAACTTGCGCCGGCGGTTAACCATACGCAGCAATCCCTGGCGGGAATGATGGTCATGGTTGTGGGTCTTGAAATGTTCGGTCAAATCAGCAATACGCGCTGTCAACAATGCAACCTGCACCTCAGGCGATCCAGTGTCACCAGGCGCCTTGCCATACTCACCGACGATTTCTGCCTTGTTTCCCACAGATAAAGACATTTGCCTTCCTCAAGCCTGTATGTGCCCTGGTTTGTATGCCTGCGCCCCGACCTCTACTGGCTCACTTGGACTGTTCGGCGATTTCAGGGTAGTTTATTGTCCCCGGGACTAGGGTCAGTTTACTGACCCCGGCGGTCTCAAAAGACGGCGTATTCTACCCGCACCACCAGGTTTCCTCAACAAACTCATGCGCTTTTTACTGTGTCCACAATCAGGCGGCGTGGTGCGACCTGCATATCGTCGGTGACATTGCCGATTCCGAGAAATCCGACATCGCGCGCGTACAGGCGCACCAGGCCCGACTCGGGCAAGCCATTCGCCCGCACCGGCTGCCCACGGCATAGGTAAAAAGCGGCCTCCACCGACAGGTCCACTGTTGGCAGGTGAGCGAGACTCCGATCCGGGGGTATCAGTACCGCCCGGCGCTGTGCCACGTCGGACATCTGCAGCAAGGCCTGCAGCGTGACCGCCTCGGACACTTTCAGCGTTCCTACCCCAACCCGCCGCAGCGCTACCACGTGTCCTCCCACGCCAAGTCGCTCGCCCAGATCGTGGGCCAGGCCCCGAACATAAAACCCAGAGGAACAATCGATGTTAAGTTCCAGGTCCCGGCCTTCAAAAGCAGTCAATTCGAGTTCGTGTACTGTGACAGCACGTGGCTGGCGCTCTATTTCTTTGCCCTCGCGGGCAAGCTTGTAGAGCGGCTGCCCGTTGACTTTAATTGCCGAGTACATCGGCGGTGTTTGCAGGATCGGGCCGCGAAACCGATCTAGTGCCATATCGACCTCAGCTGCCGTCAGTCCGACCGGCCGGCTCGTCAAAACCGTACCCTCGGCATCCCCGGTATCGGTTGCTTCACCGAGGCGAATTTTCGCCCAATACTTTTTATCCGCGCCAAGAAAGAAGCCGGACAACTTGGTGGCTGAGCCAAAACACAACGGCAACAAACCGGTGGCAATGGGGTCAAGGCTTCCAGTATGACCCCCCTTACGGGCATTCAGGAGTCGTTTGGCCTCTTGCAAAGCACCGTTGGAGGTAATACCGGCAGGCTTGTCGAGCAACAACATGCCAGCGATCGCTTCTCCAGATGATTGCGGCCGCCTACGCCCCATCTTCCTCCTCCCGCGGCTCCAGTTCGAGTTCATCGATAATTCTGGACAAGCGCGCACCACGTGCGATGCTTGCATCGTATTCAAATGTGAGCTCTGGGGTGCGGCGCAGATTCAGACTACTACCCAACGCACGACGCAGCTCTGCGGCCTGTTCGTTAAGTTGGCTAACGACAGCATTATGCTCTTTTTGCGCCGCCAGACAGGTGACAAAGATTCGGGCACGCTGCAGGTCCCGACTCATTAAAACCGCGGTGATCGAAATGAAGCCCAGAGTGCGGTCGGTGAGTACGCGGGCGATAATCGAAGCAAGCTCACGACGGATCAGTTCGCCCACTCGGCGCGTTCGGTCTACCCCCCGCATGCCAAGACACTCCCCACCCTATTTGCTGTTTAAAGCGTCGGGCGCTGCTCGATGGTCTCGTAAATTTCAATCTGGTCGTTGGCTTTGATGTCATTATAATTCTTAATGCCGATTCCGCATTCAAAACCTGTTTTCACTTCGGTAACGTCATCCTTGAACCGACGCAAAGAATCGATCTGCCCATCAAAGATCACCACGTTATCCCTGAGTACTCGCACCGGCAGGTGACGCCGAACCTCTCCTTCAGTTACTCGGCAACCAGCTACTGCGCCAACTTTAGCCACGCGAAAGACCTCACGCACTTCGGCTAACCCAACCGCCTGCTCCCGGATAACCGGCGCCAACAGACCGGTCAGTGCCGCCTTCACCTCGTCGACTACATCGTATATTACGTTGTAGTAGCGCACGTCCACACCCTCGTCCCCCATCAACTTACGCGCGGTAGCATCCGCACGAACGTTAAAGGCAACGATGATCGCATCCGAAGCACTTGCCAAGTTAGCATCTGATTCATTGATTCCACCAACCATCCCATGGATAACGCACACAGTGACTTCCTCAGTGCTGAGTTTTTCCAGCGCCTCAGTTAACGCCTCCACAGATCCCTGCACATCGGCCTTGATAACGAGATTGAGCGATTTGACCTCCGTCTCTCCCATCTTTGCAAACACGCTTTCCAACTTCGCTTTTTGCTGTTTGGCGAGCTTGACATCCTTGAATTTACTCTGCCGGAGCGCGGCTATTTCCCGGGCTCGGCGCTCGTCGACCACCACGGTGAAATCGTCCCCGGAATCTGGCACACCACCCAGGCCTTGAATCTCGACGGGCACCGACGGTCCCGCTAGCTTCACCGGTCGCCCGGCATCATCGGTTATTGCCCGAACGCGCCCATACTCACGCCCAGCCAATACGATGTCACCTTTGCTCAATGTACCCTGACGCACCAGCACCGTGGCAACCACGCCACGGCCCTTGTCCAGCCGGGCTTCGATCACCGACCCTATGGCGGGTCCCTGCTCCGGCGCCTTTAGGTCCAGTAACTCGGCCTGTAGTAATACCGACTCGAGTAACTCCTCTACACCCTCGCCACTCAGAGCCGAGATCTCGGTCATGAGGACATCACCACCCCATCCTTCCGGAATTACCTCATGGCTGGCAAGCTCCTGTCTGACTCGGTCCGGATCTGCATCCTCTTTGTCCATTTTATTGATGGCCACGATGAGTGGTACATCGGCATGACGAGCGTGGCTAATAGCTTCTACAGTTTGTGGTTTGACGCCGTCGTCAGCTGCAACTACGAGAATCACTAGGTCCGTCACCTGAGCACCGCGCGACCGCATCGCACTGAAGGCCTCATGTCCCGGCGTATCGAGAAATGTGACCGTTCCCCGCTCGGTCTTGACCCGGTAAGCGCCAATGTGCTGGGTAATACCACCCGCCTCACCCGCGGTCACCTTGGATTTACGCAAGTAATCAAGCAACGAAGTTTTGCCGTGGTCGACATGGCCCATAACTGTTACTACCGGCGCTCGTGGCATTGCATCGAACTCATCAACACTCTCTTCGGCCAGTAAATGCGCCTCCGGGTCATCAGCGATTGCGGTGGTGGCTTTGTGCCCCATTTCTTCGACCACCAATACTGCCGTATCCTGGTCGAGCACTTGGTTAATGGTAACCATGCTCCCCATCTGCATGAGCACACGAATGACCTCAGCGGCCTTGACCGACATCGCCTGGGCAAGATCCGCCACTGATATCGTCTCAGGGATGGCTACTTCGTGAGTGACCGGCTCAGTGGGTTTCTCAAAGGCGTGCTGGCCAGCAGTGACAGAAGTAAGGCGGCGCGGCTTAACTGCTCGCCGCGGCTTGCGGCGACCACGTTTGTCGGCAGCCATGTGTAACTCGCCGGAATCATCGCCCCGACCCTTGCCTTTACGCTTGCGCCCTTTCTCGTCTTTTCGTGCTCCCGCCTTGGGCTCTGACGGTGGCGCCGGCGGGGGCTCAATCACCTCCCCGGGTACCGGAGCTTCTGCTGTGGCGGCCTGTTGCTCCTTCTCGATCTCGGCCTTCGCCTGTTCTTCTGCCGCTGCCTGCTGAGCTTTCTCGGCCGCTTTTTGTGCGGCTTCGGTTTCCGCTTGCGCCGCCTTGCGCACTGTTTCTTCTGCTTCGGCTGCTTTTTGGGCTTCTTCCTGTTGCCGCTGCAGTTCGCCCCGGCGAACGTAAGTCCGTCGTTTCTTAACCTCGACCTGGACGGTACGCGAGGGGCCGGTTCGAGAGCTCTGCTTGATGGCGCTGGTAGTGCGCCGGTTCAACGTTACGCTCTGCTGTGGTTCATGACTACTCCCAGCCTTGTTGCCACGCAAGTAATTAAGCAGCATATCTCTTTCAGTAGTATCCAGGGAGGCGTCTATCTCCTTGTCGGAAATACCCGCGGCTGCGATTTGCTGTAGCAGTTTCTCGCCGGTAATACCGATCGTTTCGGCGAGTTTCTTAATCGGTACGGCTGCCATGACTCTAATTGTGTTCCCGTTATTGTGCTTCGGCAAACCATGGTGCTCGCGCAATCATGATCAGCTCGCTTGCTCGAACCTCGTCTATGTCGGTCAACTCTACCAATTCGTCGGTTGCACACTCGGCCAACTCTTCCATGGAGCGAATTCCCTTGGAGGCGAACAACCGGGCCGTTCCCTCGTCCATACCATCCATGCCCAAAAGGTCGTCTTCCGGACGGGTCTTTTCGAGTTCTGCGATTTCGCGAATATCAAGGTAATTGCGGGCCCGCTCCCGCAACTGCCCCACCAACTCCTCGTCGAAGCCTTCAACATCCATCAGCTCCTGAAGCGGTACGTAAGCTACCTCGTCGGGGGTCAAAAACCCCTCTTCCACCAGCACCCCGGCTACTTCTGAGTCGATATTCAGTTGTTCCATCAAGCGCTCGCGGGTTTCCTGGGCTTCCATTTCCGCCTTCTCGGCTGCCGCCTCGTCGGTCATTATGTTGAGCTCCCATCCCGTCAAATCTGAAGCTAACCGAACGTTCTGTCCGCCCCGGCCAATCGCCAATGATTGCTGGTTCTCATCGACTACCACATCCATGGACTGAGATTCCTCGTCGATAATAATGGTGTCGACTTCTGCCGGTTGCAGCGCCTTGATAACGAACTCGGCAGGATTTTCGGACCAAGTGATGATGTCAATCCGTTCCAGGTTAATCTCGTTGGACACGCTTTGTACCCGTGCACCGCGAATACCCACGCAGGCGCCTACCGGATCGATTTTAGGGTCGTTCGACTTGACCGCAATCTTGGCCCGAGAACCCGGGTCACGGGAAGCACCCAGCACCTCTATGACCCCCTGCCCCACCTCCGGCACTTCCAACTGGAACAATTTTATCACCAGCTCCGGGCAGCGCCGGTCGAGTATCAGCTGTGGCCCCCGAGGTTCCGATCGAACCTCAGTCAGTATTCCTTTGATACGATCACCGCTGCGTAGCGCCTCCCGGTCTATCCAGACACTGCGCGGAAGCGAGGCTTCAACACCTTCCAGATCGACAAGCGCTTCGCGGTTGCCAACCCGCTTAACCACGCCTTGCACCATCTCGCCGACCCGGTCTTTGAATTCCTCGAACACCCGCGCACGCTCAGCTTCCCGTACTTTTTGATTAATCACCTGCTTGGCAGCCTGCGCCTCAATACGGCCAAAGGTTGCGACCGTCTCCAGCGGCTCTTCAACCATCTCGCCGATTGCGTGCGGCTCGTCTGGATAACTGATATTGGCCGCGGCCAACGTCATCTGGCGAGCTGGGCTTTCGACCAGGGAATCATCCTCCACGATCTCCCATTGTCTGAAGGCCTCGTAATCGCCACTATCACGGTCAACGGCGACTCGAACGTCGATATCCTCGCGGTTGCGTTTACGCGTTGCAGTAGCGAGCGCTGCCTCGATGGCCTCAAAAACTACCCCCTGTTCGAGATCCTTCTCCCGCGAGAGCACCTCCGCCATCATCAGCACGTCATCTTTAGTCATGATGTTTTCTCCACAACCATGTTCGGCCCTAAGCCGATGAATCCCGGATTTGACCCACCAAGTTTGCCCTCTCCATATCGCTGAAGGGCAACTCATATGGTTCGCCGTCAACATCAACCACCACCGATTCCTCACCTACTTCGGCCAGGGTGCCAATAAATTTTCTACGACCCAAATGCGACGTCCGTGTCCTAATTCTCACTTTACTGTCTCGGTATCTCTGAAAGTGCTCATGCTTGACCAGCGGCCTGTCGAGTCCTGGAGATGAAACCTCCAGTGTGTACTCACCTTTAATTGGATCTTCCACATCCAGAATTGCACTAACTTGGTAACTAACCCGCTGACAGTCCTCCAAAAATATTCCGCCCGGCGCATCTATATACACCCGTAGAATCTGTTGGCCCGAACTTGAGCCCACCAACTCCACCAACAGCAACTCAAAACCCATCGCCTCGAGGGCGGGCTCAAGCAACGGCTGTATTCCTGTCGTCTCTGTTAGCACCTGCCGTACCTCAACTATCGCAATCCTAGCGGCAAATAAACGTTAGGCCGCCCGACACTAAAAGCAAACCCCGCAACAGCGGGGTCGTAGATCGTTCGCCACAAACGGTAGCGGGGGTAGGATTCGAACCTACGACCTTCGGGTTATGAGCCCGACGAGCTGCCAGACTGCTCCACCCCGCAACAGAAAACCGCGGCAATTCTAGCGGTTTTTGAATCTTTGTCCAGCGGTGTTGGACTATTGAGGCATGGAAAAGCACTGTTAGGGCCCGTTTTGTGTCCCTCTCTGTGTCCCTATTATGGCTGTTTTAGTCTATAAAAATAGAGAGGCCAGAACGCCCCCACCCGTTCTGGTCGAAAATAGGGAAAAGTTCAGAAAGATAAAAGGAAAATCAGAAAGCGCTAAGCCGCGGCACGAACACGCCGTTCAGAACAACTCCCATATCGTTAATCCCGACTTAACGATTACAATCTGATCGCGAGCAACAACTACCGCCATGGACAACATAGATCCCACAGAAGTTGCCAAGTTTGAATCCCTTGCCGCGCGCTGGTGGGATCCCCACAGCGAATTTCGAACGTTGCACCAGATCAACCCACTGCGTCTCGAATACATCGCTCAGCGGGCGACCCTTGAGGGTGCCAGGGTGGTGGATGTCGGCTGTGGTGGGGGCATCCTATCGGAGGCCTTGTGGACTCGGGGCGCGCAAGTGACTGGGCTTGATGCCGGCCAGGCACCGATAGCGGTCGCGAAATTGCACGCCAAAGAAAGCGGCGCCCGGATCAACTACCAGAGTACCACCGCAGAATCACTTGCTGACGAGCTGCCAGGTGGTTTCGATCTCGTTACCTGCATGGAACTGCTGGAGCATGTACCGGATCCGGCCGCCACCGTCACTGCCTGCGCAAAACTGCTTCGACCCGGCGGTCAGGCGTTTTTTTCAACCATCAACCGCAACGCCAAATCCTGGTTACTTGCCATTGTCGGCGGCGAATACCTTCTCAACCTGTTACCGCGAGGCACTCATCATTACGAGAAGTTGATCCGGCCCTCGGAACTTGACGCCTGGGCCCGCCAAACTGGCCTCCAACTGACGGAAATGATTGGCATGCATTACAACCCTGTTAGCCGGAGTTATCGCTTGGGGCCCGGCGTCGAGGTCAACTATATCGCCCATTTTAGCCGACCGTATCCGGCCTGAACCTACCTCTCACGGACCGGCATCCATGAACCATGTGATAGCACAAACTCTGCTGCTCGATCTTGACGGCACGCTGGCCGATACCGCACCTGACCTTATCGCTGCGCTCAACACTGTACTCGCAGAGAACGACCGCCCGCCCGTAGCACTTACCAAAGGCCGCTTCTGGGTTACCGGCGGCAGCGTTGGCATGATCCGCACCGCCTTTGACCTTACCGAGGATGCCGCCCGCGCCAGCCCCCTGCGACACCGATTGCTTGCCCTGTACAGCGAGAACATCTGTGTCCAGACTCGCCTGTTCCCGGGGATGGAGGCGTTGCTGCGCCAAGCAGACGCTGATGGCCTGTCCTGGGGCGTGGTTACCAACAAACCTGCCCGCTTCACCGAGCCGTTACTGGAAGCGCTCGGTTTGGCCCGACGGGCCGCGGTGATAGTGTGCGGCGACACTGTCGCATGCCCCAAACCTGATCCAATGCCACTGCTCTACGCCTGTAAGCAAACGGGCAGTTCTGCATCGAGCACCCTTTTTGCCGGCGACGACCTGCGCGACATACAGGCCGGCCGGGCTGCCGGTATGGCCACGGCAGCCGTAACTTGGGGCTATTCGCACGCAGCCGAGATTTCCGCCTGGGGCGCAGAGCATGTGGTCGGGGACCCCGGAGAACTACTACATCCTAAACTCTGGACCCGGCCAGCAACATAAAGACCCCACCGGCCCCACCTGAAACCGCGAACCTGGCTGTGCGATTGCGCACAGACTTCTCGCCGCCGTTGTCCCATGATCAGCAGGTCAAAAGGATCGGTCCGAAATAGCACAAGGATGTGCGGGGATCAGGCGTTCGCCTGTCTCCCCTGGACAATTCCCGGAGACCACAGAAGCCGGGCGGCGCCCGGCTTCTGTGTTATCTAGCCCGGGTCTAGCCAGCCTCTTCCAGTGCCTGGTTGAGCGCCGGTATCGCTTCGAACAAATCGGCAACCCAACCGTAGTCGGCTACCTGAAATATCGGGGCTTCCTCGTCCTTGTTAATCGCCACGATGGTTTTAGAATCCTTCATGCCCGCCAGGTGTTGAATGGCCCCGGAAATTCCTATCGCAATATACAGGCTTGGCGCCACGACTTTGCCGGTCTGCCCCACCTGGTAGTCGTTGGGCACGTAACCGGCGTCTACCGCTGCCCGCGATGCGCCCACAGCCGCCCCGAGCTTGTCCGCCAGTTGCTCCAGCATGGCGAAGTTTTCACCACTTTGCATGCCACGCCCGCCGGAAACGATGATGTCAGCGGTGGTCAGTTCTGGTCGCTCCGAGCGGGTCAATTCCTGACCGGCAAACCGAGACAGGCCTGCATCAACCCCCGCGGCAATTTCTTCGATTGGTGCGTTGTTGCCTTCAAGTGCGCTATCAAAAGCCGTGGCCCGTACCGTGACTAACTTAATGGGATCATTCGAGCGCACTGTCGCTAAGGCGTTGCCGGCATAGATTGGCCGGACAAAAGTATCTGCGCTTTCCACGGCAGAGATATCAGAGATCTGTTGTACGTCCAACAGTGCCGCAACCCGGGGAAGGACATTTTTTCCGTAGGTAGACGCTGGGGCCAACACGTGGCTGTAGGCGGAGGCCAGTCCTTCTATCAGTGGTGCAACATTCTCCGCTAGCCCCTGGCCAAGCGGAGCGGCGTCGGCCTTGAGGACCTTGCGTACTCCAGCGAGGGTTGCCGCCTCCGCAGCAGCGGTCTGGCATTCGTAGCCTGCCACCAGCACATCAATCTCCCCACCCAACTGCCCTGCGGCCGTCACTGTGTTAGCGGTGGCAGGCAGCACGCTTGCGTTAGTGTGTTCGGCTATAACCAAAATGCTCATGAGATCACCTTGGCTTCATTACGGAGTTTATCGACCAGCTCGGCGGCACTGGCCACCTTGACGCCTGCGTCTCGGGCCGGCGGCTCGACCACCTGCAACACTTCCACCCGAGGGCTGACGTCGACTCCCAGATCCACCGGGGTGAGCGTCTCAAGGGGCTTTTTCTTCGCTTTCATGATATTGGGCAACGATGCGTAGCGTGGTTCGTTTAGTCGCAAATCCACAGTAATGACCGCGGGCATGTTGAGTTCGAGATTTTCCAACCCGCCATCCACCTCACGGGTCACCCCCACGCTGTCATCATCTACCTGCAGCCTGGACACAAAAGTACCAATCGACCAACCTAGCAGACCGGCCAGCATCTGGCCGGTCTGGTTGTTGTCCCCGTCGATTGCCTGCTTACCGAGCAACACCAGGCCTGGGCTCTCACGCTCGACTACTGCCTTGAGTAATTTGGCCACGGCCAGCGGCTCCAAAGCGCTGTCAGACTCGATCAGTATCGCTCGATCCGCTCCCATGGCGAGCCCCGTTCTCAGGGTCTCCTGGCTCTGTGTACCGCCGGCCGAGGCCACGATGATTTCCTCGGCGACCCCCGCCTCGCGCAAGCGGATCGCCTCCTCGACTGCAATTTCGCAAAATGGGTTCATCGCCATCTTGACATTGTTGAGTTCGACACCGCTATGGTCTGCTTTCACCCGTACCTTGATATTCGCGTCTATGACACGCTTAATTGGAACCAATACTTTCATATTTACGTCATTTCTCCAGTGCTCAAGTGGCTATCAACCTAACGACGGGCAAACCCACCACTAACGCCTATGCCTATGCCTATACCTATGCCGGCGCGCAGTCTAACAAGTACCGGCCTGGATACATATGGGCCAAGACTGGGCCAGTTGCTGGGCCAAGCCAGCAGCACACTCCCAAGGTGCGGATACCGACAATGGCAATCAACTGTCGCGCAAACGGGTATTTTCCGGGTCAAGTGGCGATTCCGCAATCACGGTCACCCGGTGTTTACGGCCAAGGATCCGAATCTCTAATTCAGTGCCCACCGGCGCGACTTTCAAGCGCACCATCGCCAACGCCAACGACCTGCCGACGCGCCAGCCGAAGCCGCCCGAAGTGCAACGCCCAACTAACTCACCGCCGGAATAAACCGGCTCGGAACCACGCGCGTCGGTGTCAACGACATCGTGAACCTCAAGGGTCACAAACTGCCAGTTGAAACCCTGTGTCTGCCAATTCAATAAGCCTTCACGACCGATAAAGTCATCTTTGTCTAGGCGCACAAACCGGTCCAATCCCGACTCGAGTGCCGCGTATTCGATTGACAGTTCACGGGGAATTAACCGATAGGATTTCTCCAATCGCATCGAGTCCATTGCCCGGATACCAAAGGGCTGAAGATCACTGGAGGCGCCGGCCTTAAACAGTTGATCGAAGATACAGTTCTGCATTTCAATCGGATGATGCAGTTCCCAGCCCAGTTCACCGACGAAATTAACCCGGATCGCATGGGCCTGTGCCGGGCCGAGGTTGATCGGCTGACCGGTCAGCCAGGGAAAAGCCTCGTTCGAAAGATCGGTATCAGTCAGTTGCTGCAGGATAGCGCGTGAACTGGGACCCGCCAGCACTAGCACTCCGTATTGCCCGGTAACTCTCTGCAGGTTGACACTGGCGTCTGCGGGTAGCAACTTCTGCAGGTAATCCCAATCGTGGCGCTCGAAGGCGCCGGCTGAAACCAGGTAGAAATGCTCTTCGCCGGTGCGATAAACCGTGAACTCTGAACGCACACCACCACGGCTGGTTAGTAGATGACACAACCCGAGCCGGCCAATCCTACGTGGTATGCGGTTCGCGAACAGGCCTTCAAGCCAATCCTGCGCCGAGGAACCGGAAACCTCAAACTTGGCAAAGGCCGACATGTCGAGCACTCCGGCTTTTTCGTGCACATGCCGACACTCACGCCCCACAAATTCAAAATAGTTACTGCGCCTGAAACTCCATTTCTCTCGAGGCCGTTCGCCCGTCCCCACCGGCGGATGGTTGTCCCGCAATAACGTGCCAGGCTTGTCTAGTTGCTCCTCGCTCAGCCCGTAACCCGCCGGCGCAAACCAGTTCGGCCGCTCCCAGCCGTAGATCGACCCGAACACGGCGCCCCGTTCCTGCAGGCGCTGGTAGCACGGCGCACGTTTTAGCGGCCTGCCCGCAGGCCGCTCTTCGTCCGGGTAGTGAATGGAAAAAACATTAGCGTAAGCCTCCTCATTCTTGACTCTGAGGTAACCACGTGAGGCATAGGGTCCGAAACGGCGAGGATCGACCCCCATCATGTCGATAGTCGACTCTCCGTCAATGATCCACTCGGCGAGTTGCCAGCCGGCACCTCCGGCCGCAGTGATCCCGAAGCTGTGGCCCTCGTTCAACCAAAAATTGCGCAGTCCCCAGGCTGGGCCGATGATCGGGCTGCCATCCGGTGTATAACAGATTGCTCCATTGTAGATCTGCTTGACCCCGGCCTCACCGAAGGCGGGCACGCGATTCATGGCAGCCTCGATGTGTGGCTCAAGGCGATCGAGGTCGCCTTCAAACAATTCGTACTCGGCGTCTTCATGCGGTCCGTCGAGGTAGCAACATGGTGCGCCTTTTTCGTACGGCCCCAGCAGCAGGCCACCATTTTCCTCACGCAGGTAATACGAGGCATCCGACTCGCGCAACACCCCCATCTCTGGCAACCCGGCTTTCTGGCGGGCGACAATGTCTGGGTGTGGCTCGGTGACGATGAATTGATGTTGGACAGGAATCACCGGAATGTCGAGGCCAACCATAGCGCCTGTCTTACGCGCAAAGTTACCGCTCGCTGAGATGACGTGTTTACACGCAATCTCACCCTGGTCAGTGATGACGACCCAGCTACCATCACGGTTCTGGCTAAGGCCAGTGACCGTAGTATTGCGGTAAATCTCTGCGCCGCGATCGCGCGCACCGGTCGCAAATGCCTGAGTCAGGTCTGCCGGCTGGATGTAGCCATCCTCGAGGTGCTGGATCGCGCCGACTAGGCCCTCAGTATTGCACAACGGCCAGATTTCACCGATCTCGCTGGGCGACAGGAAGCGCACCTCCACGCCAATGGTCTCTGCCACCCCGGCATAGAACTGATACTCGTCCATCCGGTCCTGCGTGCAAGCAAGACGGATATTGGACACCCTGCGAAAACCCACATCCTTGCCAGTTTCTTCCTGTAATTCTTGGTAAAAGCGCACCGAATACTTATGAATCTGGCCCACTGAGTAACTCATGTTAAAAAGCGGCAATAACCCAGCCGCATGCCAAGTCGATCCGGAAGTAAGCTCCCGGCGCTCCAGTAAAATCACGTCACTCCAGCCTTTGCGGGCCAGGTGGTAGAGCGTGCTAACTCCGACCACACCACCACCTATGACTACCGCACGCGCCTTGTTCTTCATGTTTAACCTCTGAAACACCGTTAACCCGGGGTCTGGTGTAGTGGCAACCATTCCCGCCCGGGCAAATACCCTTTGCAATAGCGGTATTTTATTTTCCGTGCGCGGCGCAGTCCATTCGCTGGGCCCACGCTACGAACATGGCCTGCGACAGAGGCTTGCCATAGCGCGCCATTTGTTACGTTGCAGTAGGCTCAGAACAATATATTGCTTCCAATTTGGCGTAACCGGTTAGATACGAGTCGCCGGCCGGTTAATTCCAACCTTTTCAATAAACCCATAATGGCTGCTGAAAACCACAACAAGCCCCCATGGATCAGATAATACAGAAAAGAAATCGCGGCACCGCGCGTAGCACGCGACGCGCCCAGCGACAAAAGCCCTCGCACCAGGCGAGTCCGTACATTAAAAGACGGGTGCCAGTCTATGATTTCGCTGATGAAGAAGTTCTGCAATTGGTAGAGCACAACGCCGACTCGCTGCTTGAGAACGTGGGCGTTGAATTTCGACAATACCCGGACGCCTTGGCTCTTTTTCGCCGGGCCGGCGCAATGGTGACCGACGAGGTGGTGCGCTTTCCCCGGGGCATGTGCCGTGAAATCATCCAGGCCAGCGCCCCTGCCGAATACACCCAGCACGCGCGGAACCCTGAGCGTAGCGTCCGTATCGGCGGCGACCATTGTGTGCTCGCACCTGCTTACGGCCCACCGTTTGTCTCTGACCTTGAACGGGGACGTCGCTACGCCACATTAGCCGATTTCGAGAACTTCACCCGCCTAACCTACATGACGCCAGCACTACACCACGCCGGTGGAACGCTGTGCGAGCCAGTGGATGTCCCAGTTAGCCAGCGCCATCTCGATATGATCTATAGCCACCTGCGCTGGTCTGATAAGCCCTTCATGGGCTCGGTCACCGAGCCTTCCCGCGCGCAGGACACCATAGACATGGCAAACATCGTCTTCGGCGAAGAATTTGTGCAGCACAACTGTGTGGTCACTAGCTTGATCAACGCCAACTCACCGATGACATTCGATGCAACCATGCTCGGCGCTGCCCGCGTCTACGCCGAGAACGGGCAAGCTACCATGATCTCGCCTTTCATTCTGGCCGGCGCAATGTCGCCCGTGACCGTAGTCGGCACCTGCACCCAGGTACTGGCGGAAGCCCTTGCGGGTCTGGCCTTTACTCAACTGGTGCGCCCCGGTTCACCGGTGATCTTTGGCACCTTCAGCAGCGCAATATCGATGCAGTCCGGGGCGCCGACTTTTGGCACGCCCGAACCTGCCATGGTGCTGTATATCTGTGCAGCACTAGCCCGACGTCTCAAGGTGCCCTTTCGCAGCGGTGGTAGCCTGAGCGCATCGAAAGTGGCGGATGCCCAAGCTGCCTACGAGTCAGCTAACACCTTGCAAAGCGCGATGCTTGCCGGGGTTCACTTCATGCTCCACACCGCTGGCTGGCTGGAAGGAGGATTAGTAATGAGTTACGAGAAGTTTATTCTCGATGCAGATCAGGCAGCCATGATTAATGTATTCCTCTCTGGCATTGACACCTCCGAGAACGGTCAAGCGATGGCGGCAATCCATGAAGTCGGTCCGGGCAATCACTTTCTCGGTTGCGCTCACACCCAGGCCAATTTTGAGTCCGCCCTCTATCGTTCGACCACTGCCGACAACAACAGTTTTGAGCAGTGGCAGGCTGAGGGCAGCCAGGATGCAAGTCAGCGGGCAAACCGAATCTGGAAAAAAATGCTCGCCGACTACCAAGCCCCTCCCATTGATGAGGGCATTGACGAAGCGCTCCGAGAATACGTCGCACAAAAAAAAGCGTTCATCTCCGACTCCAACGCCTGAGCGTACGATACGCTACGGCCACCGCCCGGCCGCATTATCTTGAGTAGTCGCTCACTCAGTGCCTAGATCGGGTCCACCGCCCTCGGCAAATACTACGGTCACTCGGCGATTCTGCCGACCCTTTTTTTCGACCTTTGCCACCCTGACCGGCCCGATCTCGGCCGAATTCACCACATGGGTGCCACCGCAGGGCTGTATATCTACGCCCTCAAAATCTACCAGGCGGACTTTACCGGTACCTTGGGGCGGGCTGGCCGACATGGTTCGCACCAGTTCTGGCTGGGCCCGGAGTTGTGCATCGGTGATCCAGCGCAAGCGCATAGGATGGCCCTCACGGATCAACTGGTTCAAGCGCCGGGTCAGGGTCTCTTTGTCTAGCGGATCGGGCAGATCAAAGTCGAGCCGGCCGCGGCCATCGCTGATGGATCCCCCGGTAACAGGTACCGGCACCAACGCACAGAGCATATGCATGCAGCTGTGCATGCGCATAAGGCGATAACGCCGGTCCCAGTCGATCTCAAGTTCTATCTGTTCGCCCACCTCTGGCAGAGCGTTGCTTGACTCCGTCATGTGTAGCACCCGGCCACTTTCCTGCTCGGTGACGGTCTGATGTATCCGTATCCTGTTGCCATCGGCGCACGTCAAATAACCGGTATCCCCAGGCTGACCCCCGCCTTGAGGATAGAACACGGTTTGATCGACCACGACCCCGTCAGCTACCAACTCCAGGATCCTCGCCTGACAATGACGCCGGTAAGCATCCTGCCTAAAAAGCTCCTCAGTCACCGGATTTGGAATCCTAAATTTTCATTCGCGTTGAATGCGGATCGTACATCGGTTTGAGGCTTACAAACGCCGGCACCCGCTCGCCCGCGATCTCTATCTCCCAGACTCCGGCTTCCACATATGCCGAGTTGACGGCATCTTCACTTACCACGTACCCGAGAGCAATCGAGCCACCCAGCGTGTGCCCGTACATGCCCGAAGTAGTCCGCCCTACCAGTTGTCCATCGCGCCAGATCGGCTCTTCGTGATAAAGCAACGGCTTGGGATCGCTGAGCCGAAACTGTAATAACCGGCGGCGGCGTGGTAATTCCCGAACTTTCAGCAGCGCCTCCCGGCCACGAAAACCCCCGATCTTGTCATAGTCCACAGCGAATTCCAGGCCTGCATCCAGCGGCGTATCCTCCTCAGTGATGTCGTGACCCCAATGCCGGTAGGCTTTCTCTATACGCAAACTGTTGAGCGCATGCATGCCCGCTGGCTGTAAGCCAAACTGCTCACCCGCCTCTACCAGCACGTTAAATACTCCCAGTGTGAACTCTGTCGGTATGTACAGTTCCCAGCCCAGTTCTCCGACGTAAGAGATGCGGGTTGCTCGCACCAGCGCGTAACCCATCTCGATCTCGCAAGAGTTCCCAAACGAAAACGCCTCGTTGGACAGGTCGGCTGAAGTCAACGCCTGCAGCAGTGTGCGTGATTCTGGCCCCATGACGCTAATTACGGCCCAGGCTGAGGTAACGTCGGTAAGAAAAGCGTGCTCGCTGGAAAGAATACTGCCGCGCAACCAGTGGTAGTCCCGTACCTGGGAGGCTCCCGCGGTAACGATGAGAAAACTGGTCTCGGTCAGGCGAGTTATGGTCAGGTCAGCCTCGATGCCGCCACGGTCGTTCAGCCACTGGGTATAGACAACCCGGCCCGGTGCTACCGCAATATTGTTAGCAGATACCCTGTTCAGTACTTTCTCGGCATCCACGCCCTGGAGTAAAAACTTACCGAAGGAGGTCATGTCGAAGTAGCCGACCCCTTCGCGCACTGCGCGGTGTTCCAGCGCCGAATATTCAAACCAGTTCTGTTTGCCGTAGGAATACTGGTATCTGGCTTCCACTCCAGGCGGGGCAAACCAGTTTGCTCTTTCCCAGCCAGCGGTTTCACCAAAGCATGCACCACGTTCACGTAGGCACTGGTGCAGGGGTGAGGTCCGTACACCGCGAGCACTATCAGGCTGGCGAAACGGCCAGTGCATGGCGTAGAGCAGGCCGAGTACCTCCACAGTACGGTCGCGCAGGTAGGTCCGGTTGCCCTGGAAGGGCATCATGCGCCGAATGTCTACATCCCACAAATCCATCGGTGGATGACCATGGGCAATCCAGTCGGCGAGGACCTTGCCAGCACCACCCGCCGACTGAATCCCGATGGAGTTGAACCCGGCCGCAACGAAAAAGTTATCCAGTTCCGGTGCCAGCCCAAGTTGGTAGCGGTCATCCGGCGTGAAACTCTCCGGCCCGTTGAAAAACAACTGAATACCGGCCTGTTCTAGCAGCGGCAAACGCTGGATCGCATAGCCGAGATATTCTTCGATATGAGGCACATCTTCGGGCAGGGTCTCAAACTCGAAGTCCTCGGGTATTCCATCCATGCCCCAGGGCTTGGCTATCGGTTCAAACATGCCAATCAACATCTTGCCGGCGTCTTCTTTAAAGTAATTGCAGGCGGAAGGTTCGCGCAAGACTGGTAAGTTCTGCGGTAGATTCGCGATCGGCTCGGTAACTACGTAAAAATGCTCAGATGCGTGCAAGGGCACGTTGACGCCACACATATGGCCGATTTCCCGGCCCCACATGCCGGCACAGTTGACTGCATATTCGCATTCAATGCGACCACGGTCAGTTACCACGGCGGTAACCCGACGCCCACCCGTTTCAATAGCGCGGACCCGCGTCTGCTCAAATATACGAGCACCACCCTGGCGCGCCCCTTTTGCCAGTGCCTGTGTTGTGTCTATCGGACTGGTCTGTCCGTCTTTGGGTAGAAACACTGCTCCGACGAGATCTTCGACTTCCATGATCGGATATAGATCTCTGGCCTCAAGAGGTGTAATCACCTGTACCTCAAGGCCAAAACAACCAGCCATCGAGGCACCGCGTCGCAACTCCTCGAAGCGCTCCGGGTCGGAAGCAATGCTCAATGAACCGTGCTGCCGGAAGCCCGTGGCCTGGCCTGTTTGCGCCTCTAACCCAGCATAAAGGTCGGTGGTGTACTGGGCCAGGCGGGTAAGGTTCTGAGTCGCCCGTAACTGACCAACCAAGCCGGCTGCATGCCAGGTAGTGCCACAGGTTAAAGTCTTTCGCTCGAGCAGTACCACGTCGGTCCAGCCAATCTTCACCAGATGATAGGCCAGACTACAACCGACGACGCCACCACCGATGATCACGACCTGCGCTTGATCGGGAAGGGTATCTGTCATGACTGATTATTCCTCTAGGAATCGTACACCTAGGCGCGGCATCAAATAATCTGCTACCTCGCCGGGGTGTACAGTCTAGCAAGTGCCTGCTGCTGCGCACCATGGGCCAAAGTGCGAATCCTTGTGGGGCCACAGCGATGTGGTAGCAGCAGTTGCCGGGGACCCCAGGTCGTCCAGCCTCAATAACACCAACTTAAGAGTTGACTTGCCCTGACCCAGCGGCAGACGTAGGCTAGTCACATGACAAAAGGCGACACAACACCCGATTCCCGGCAATCCTCGGATTACCAGCGCATCGCCTGTGCGTTAAGCTTTATCGAATTAAATCGAGGAAAGCAGTTCGGCCTCGCCGACCTCGCGGCTGCAACAGGCCTAAGCAACTGCCATTTTCAGCGCCTACTGCGGCGTTGGGCCGGCATAGGCCTCAAGCGCTTCCTGCAAGCGCTGGCCTTGGACCAGAGCCAAGCGCTACTCGAGCCCGACAATAACAAACTGGATACGACCATAAACAGTGGCTCGCCCGGGAGCAGTTGCCCGCGCGATCTTGAGGCCACTTTGCAGGCTGCCATCTCAGCTAACTATTGTCGTAGTGGCAACGGCCTGACGATTCATTGCAGCTATCATGACAGTCCTTTCGGCAGGTGCCTGATTGGCGCGACCGGCCACAGGATATGCTGGCTGTCGTTCGCCACCTCGGATGGCATTTCAGAATATGAAGAACTACGCCGCACCTGGCCAGAAGCAACACTGGTTGAAACACCTGGGGTAACCAAATCGTGGGACCGAACAATTTTCCCAGGCAGAGGCAGACCCCCAGAGGAATCGTTGTCAGTGTACGTACACGGTAGTGATTTTCAGCTTCAGGTTTGGCGGGCCCTGCTACATATTCCGGCCGGCACTACCGTCACTTATGGCGATATCGCTGCTGCGGTGAACAATCCACGCGCCAGCCGGGCAGTGGGAACCGCGATCGGCAATAACCCCATCGCCTTTCTCATTCCCTGCCATCGGGTCATCTGTAGCGACGGTAGCACTGGTAGATACCGCTGGGGCGATGAGCGCAAACGGATAATGCTTGCGTGGGGAAAAGCCACCGTAAGCGCCTGACCACTGCCCCTGCTATTCCGCCCACGCCCGGCCAGTGTCCGCACTATCCTCAGAAAACGAGATTTAGCATGATCATCATCACTACCAGGAAGAGTATGGTCATGATGCCGCCCGCGCGCATGAAGTCGACTACTCGGTAACCGCCCGGACCCATAATTAATGCATTGACCTGGTGGGTCGGCAGCAGGAAAGAATTGGAGGTAGCGAGCGCGACAGTAAGCGCGAAGATCGCCGGGTTGGCGCCAACACCAATTGCAATGTTCACTGCCAGAGGCACCAGTAACACTGTGGCGCCAACGTTTGACATAACCAGCGTAAACGCGGTCGCCAGCACCGCAATACAACTCTGCAGCACCCAGAGCGGCACGTCGCCCAGCAGTATCAGGGCTTGCTGCGCCAGCCATGCCGCGGTTCCCGTTGTTTCGGCCGCCAGGCCCAACGGTATTAGGCTCGCCAGCAGAAACACGCTTTGCCAGCCAATGGCGTGGTAGGCCTCGTCTATGCGGATTACCCCGCTGATAATCATGCCCACAGCGCCCGTCATCAATGCCACTGACAGTCTTAGATCGGTAAACAGAATTAAAGCTAGCGCAATAAAGAAGAAAACCGCGGCATGCACCAGTTTGTGTGGACGAGTGTCGTCGCGTGGAACATCGGTAACCACAGCAAAATCACTGCTTTCCGCGATCCGTGTAATATCGCGCCAGCGAGTGTGCAAGACTAACGTGTCGCCAGCCTGCAGCGTGCAATCAGCCAATTCCGAGTCGATCACCTGGTCGATCCGAAAAATTGCGAGCACCGTGGCACCGTACCGCTGGCGCAGGCTGATCTCCCGCAGCGACTTACCAATCAGTGAAGAGTCCGGCGGAATAACTACCTCAGCGATACCGGCGGCGGTGGGGCTGAGAATTTCTGAGAAAACGTCCATCTCTTTCTTGAATTCAAGAACGTTCTCGTTGCAGAAACTCTCGACCGAATCATGTGGGCCCATGATGGCGATTTCGCTGCCCGCCCACAGCTCGGTGTCACCCCGCGGCGCAACGGTCATTTGATTACCGTTGCGCACAGCCACGATCCAGCCGCCACGCCCGGCACTTTCGATGTCATCCAGAGTCCTGCCAACCAAGGGACTGTCAAGCAGTGTCCGAGCTTCGTAAACTTCACCTTTGATTCCGTACACCTCACTGAAATACTGCATGGTGCTGCCCGACTCCTGTGGTTTACCCTTGACCACCGGCAAAACCAGTCGCCCCATGAGCGCAAAGTACGAGATGCCACAAACCAGCAGCATCATCCCGATGGGTGACACAGAAAAAAGCGAAAAAGTCTGCATCGCCTCTACCGACGGAGGCAAACTGCGGTTGGAGCTCTCTATGAGATCATTTAGTAGAATCAGTGGACTTGAACCCACCATGGTGACAGTGCCACCGAGGATGGCGCAAAAACCCATCGGCATAAGGAGTCGGGATACCGGCAGGTTACCGCGACGAGCAATCCGCGAGACTACTGGCAGAAACAGCGCTGCTGCGCCGGTGTTCTGCATGAAACTCGAAATCACACCGACCGTGCCGGTGATTATCGTGATGATGCGGCTCTCAGTGCCGCCACCATATTTGAGGATCTTACCGGCCAATTGACTCATGATACCGGTCTTATCCAGACCGGCGCCGATAATCATGACGGCAATAATCGAAATGACGGCATTGCTGGCGAAACCGTCGAATAGGTGTTCTATAGGTACCAGCCCATCATACCCGGGAAGCAAGCTGGTCAGTCCCAACAAAACCATGACCGCGACCGCAGCCACATCGACACGGACAATCTCAAAAGCGAAAAGACAGATAGTGAGACCCAGGATAATCATCACCGCCATCATCTCGGCGGTGAGTGCGATGGTCTCGGTCAAAAATCCCCCTGCAAATAAAGAATAACGTCGGTTGAAGTTGAAAGATGGGCTGGTAATGTTTATTTTCACTATATCACAGGAACAATCCTCCCTTGTGCTGCAGGTCATGCAATTTATTTATCTCCCGGACATCATACTTTTATCCCGCACGTCGGCGAACCCAACTAAATGCCGTCATCTTTGTCCGGCCGGTCAGGCCTTGCTGGTTGTGGTGAGATGAAGCCGCCCCTGTTGCAACTTTGTAATCCCCGCTACCTACCGACCTGGATTGGGCTTGGGGTGCTGCGATTGTTGAGTTTGTTGCCGCTGCCAGTACTGTATCGCACTGGCACAGTACTCGGAGATCTGATGCAAAAGACTATCCCTTCGCGCCACCATATTGCCGAACGCAATATTCGCTTATGTTTTCCTGAAAAATCTTCAGCCGACGTCACCGCCATGGTCCGCGAAAATCTGCGAAACACAGCGCGAATGTTCCTTTACACCGGGTTTTTCTGGTGGGCATCCAGAGCTCGCCTAGACCAGGCCATTCGCGTCAGCGGCAGCGAAGTGCTCGATGAGGCGCTACGCGATGGCCGCGGGGTGATCATCCTGGCGCCGCATTTCGTCGGGCTAGAACTGGGCGGAATTTATCTCTCTACCGGCTATCAGGGAGTCAGCGTGTATCAGCGCAGCAGAAACCCTGTGCTCGATTTTTTCATGCTGAAAAGCCGCCAGCGCTTTGGTGCAAAACTTATTGAGCGCAAGAGCGACATGAAGCGCTTAGTCCGAGCTATCCGCCAGGGTCAATCCTGTTATTACCTGCCAGACCAGGATCCCGGGCCACGGCGAGCCGTATTCGCCCCCTTCTTCGGAATCCCTACGGCGACTTGGCCGGTACTTGGGCGCCTTGCACGGCTTGCCCGTGCTCAAGTCATACCCTGCACTACCTGCATACTAGCCGATGGCAAAGGGCTAGAAATGGTCTTCGACCCACCACTCGCGGATTTCCCGACCGGTAACCCCGCCGAAGATGCTGCCCGGATGAACCGTGCGGTTGAGTCCTGCGTGCGCCGTTTTCCCTTACAGTATTTCTGGGTGCACAAACGCTTTAAGACGCGCCCATCTGGAAGCCCCGACCTCTACACCTGATCAATTTTCCGGATCCAGAGGTGGATACAACACCGCCAGCGCGCTGTGGTCACAATCACCCCTCCCTGCCGCTATCAATTCATCATAGCGCTCTCGACAAAGGCTGGTTGCCGGCAATTCCAGGCCGCAGTCTGCGGCTAGCGCCAAAGCCAACTCCAGGTCTTTTCTTTGAGTCAGCGCCCGCCCGCCAGGCGAATAGTCGCCCTCCAACATCCGCTGCCCGTGCAAGTGCAGAATGCGCGAGTCGGCAAACCCTCCTGCAAGCACCTCACGCACCCGCGCGGGATCCACTCCAGCCGCCCGGGCCAGGGCCAAAGCCTCTGCAACCGCTTCTATGGTGAGGCCAACGATGATCTGGTTGGCGGCTTTTGCCACCTGCCCAGCCCCCACCTTGCCGATTCGGCGAATATTCTGCCCCAGTGCCTGCAATATCGGTAACGCTGTCGCGTAAGCCAATTCGCTGCCGCCCACCATGATGCTAAGCGTCGCTGCACTGGCCCCTCGCTCCCCACCGGAGACTGGGGCATCGAGGTACTCGCCACCGGCCGCCGCCACCTGGGCTGCAAGTTCATGAGTAGCGTTGACCGAGGAAGTCCCCATATCGATGACCAGCCCTCGGCCATTCAGTCCAGCCAGCACACCTTCGCTACCAAGCACCACGTCAGCCAACGCCTGTGAATCAGCAACCACGATAATCCGGATGTCGGCGGTGCGGGCCGCCTGCGCCGGGGTTGCAACTACCCGGATCGCGCCCCCGGCCATCTTCCGAGCCGTATCTATAGTGCGATTCCAGACGACCACCTCGGCGCCAGCCCGTGCGAGGTTGCGCACCATGGAGCGCCCCATGATGCCCATGCCCAGCACCGCGATACAACGCCCGCTCAAGTTGACGTCATTCACTGACTGGCCCTCCCGGACGCGCCGGTTGCCGGTCAACACGCTCGAAACCCCAGACATACTGCTGCTTGCAGCACCGTAACCTAGGCATTGATGGCAGTCGAAAGTGGCGTTCAATCGCTCGAGAGAACAAACCGGAAAAAGAGTTGTCGATTGGCACAAGGTTTTCCTGCTCGGGAAAAGTCCGGAGTTTACAGGCGAACCGGGCCGCGAAATTAGCTCGGCGCACTCGCCGTTGGCTCCGTGGTGCTCGGGTGCCACCCGCGCCGGCGATAAAGTGCCGCCCGGGCTACGCCCGCTAACCTGACTGCTCCACAAATAACGAGAAAAACCACGCTGCCGCCAGCCAGACTCGCGCACAGACCGAACATCAGCCCCGTCTCAAGTCCCTCAAGAGTCGCCAGCCAATCAGCCCACCGTCCCACGACCAGTGCAGAGCACAGCGTCGTCGCCAGCCATCCCAGATAGTGCAGCAGATTGCCCATGCCCTGCTCCTCTTACCATTAGAAACAGGGTCATTATGTTGAACCCAGGGGCTCATAGGATGAGCCCCGAACGCGTGGGCGCCAGCCTATTGTCCGACTTCCTGCAATCCTACCTGGGCGCGGAAGTAATCCATCGTAGCGGCCAGCCCCTCCTCCAACTGTACTGCCGGAGACCAGTCCAGTAACTCGCCGGCCAAAGTGATGTCGGGCCGCCGCTGCACTGGGTCATCTGCTGGCAATGGCCGGTAGACGAGTTTCGACCCGGATCCGGTCAAGGAAACGATCCGCTCGGCCAATTCTATGATGCTGCATTCATCCGGGTTGCCGAGGTTGACCGGGCCGGTGATGGCTGAGTCGGTCTGCATCAGGCCAATCAGTCCGTCCACCAGGTCGTCAACGTAGCAGAAAGAACGCGTCTGGCTGCCGTCACCATAGATGGTAATGTCTTTTCCTGCGAGGGCCTGGACGATGAAGTTAGATACCACCCGGCCGTCATTGGGGTGCATGCGCGGCCCGTAGGTATTGAAAATGCGGGCTACCTTGATCTCCAAGCCATGCTGGCGTTGGTAGTCAAAAAACAGTGTCTCGGCACAGCGCTTGCCCTCGTCGTAGCAGGCACGTAAACCCACGGGGTTCACTCGGCCCCAGTAGTCCTCGGTTTGCGGATGTACTTCCGGATCACCGTAAACCTCACTGGTCGATGCTTGCAAGATGCGGGCTCCAGTGCGCTTGGCAAGCCCCAGCATGTTGATAGCCCCGTGTACGCTGGTTTTGGTGGTTTGCACTGGGTCGTGCTGATAGTGCACGGGCGATGCCGGGCAGGCCAGGTTGTAAATCTGCTCCACCTCTACGTACAACGGAAAAGTCACATCGTGGCGCACCAACTCGAAGTTGGGCCGCACCAGCAGATGAGCAACGTTCTGCTTAGAACCAGTAAAATAGTTGTCCAGGCAAAGCACCTCATGCCCTTGCCCGATCAGGCGCTCGCACAGGTGCGAACCAAGGAAACCGGCGCCGCCAGTGACGAGAATCCGTCGGGGTAATTGATCACTGTCTTTCATCAGTTTTCTACCAAACGATTGAAAATGGCGCTATTAACTGAGCAGCGGTACACCTTGGCATAAACCAGCTGGGTCCGTGCCGCACAATCGGGAAGTGGTGCCGGAGATAGGATTCGAACCTACGACCTTCGCATTACGAATGCGCTGCTCTACCAACTGAGCTACACCGGCATCGATTGCCCTTTTCACAGCACCAGTCCGCTAACCGTCGGCCACGAATTATATTCGCCGGGAGAATAACGCGTCTAACGCCTAACTGCATTGACTTGCCACGCGCAATTCGGTCGGCAAGGCAAACGCCATCCCTTCATCTACCTGGCGCAACTCACTTTTCACCACTGCGCCCAATTGTTCGAGTCGATCGGCTACTTCCTGGACGAGCACCTCTGGCGCTGAGGCACCGGCACTCACACCAACCCTGGCGCACCCTGCAAGCCACTCCAGCCGAATATCAGCGGCGCAGTCGATCAAATAAGCCATGGCCCCCGCCTTTTCGGCCTGTTCGCGCAGGCGATTGGAGTTAGAACTATTAGCCGAGCCAACGATAAAAATAATGTCACAATCTGCGGCGATAACCCGCACCGCATCCTGCCGGTTCTGGGTGGCATAGCAAATGTCATCATGGCGTGGACCCTCGATCTGGTTAAAGCGTGCTTTGAGGGCAGCTACTACCTCCGCGGTGTCATCTACTGATAGTGTCGTCTGGGTAACATAGCCAAGCGGTTGCTGGTGGTCGAGAGGCAGCCGGGCAATATCGCCTACTGTTTCCACCAGGTGCACTGGACCGCGCGCCTGCCCCATGGTGCCTTCCACTTCCGGATGTCCGGCATGCCCTATCAGGATCACGGTCTTGCCCTCACGGCCATAGCGCGCCACCTCCGAGTGCACCTTGGTAACCAAAGGGCAGGTGGCATCGAAGATTTTGAGTCCGCACGCCCTGGCCTCAGTCTGCACCTGCCGGGAAACCCCATGGGCGCTGAAAATAACAGTGGCTCCGGATGGCACCGCCGCCAACTCCTCGACGAATACTGCACCTTTGGACTTTAAGTCTTCGACCACAAAACGGTTGTGCACCACCTCGTGGCGCACAAAGATCGGCGCACCAAAGGCGTCGAGCGCACGCTCAACGATCTCTATCGCCCGGTCGACCCCAGCACAAAAACCCCTGGGACTGGCTAGTCGAAGCTCCAGCGCATCGGGCTCAGCCATAATTCGCCTGCTGCTCAGCCCCCGGCGGGTGGGCAGCCAGGATCTCGATCTGATAACGAAAATCGCGGCCACTCAAAGGGTGATTAAAATCCACGGTCACATCGTCGTCTGCTACCGCAATGATGCGGCCGGCTACAGCTTCACCAGTGGGAAGTTCAAATTCCACTAATGCCCCTTTCTCTAGCAGCGAGGTCGTGGAAAATTCACCGGCTGGAAGAACCTGGCGGTTCCGAGGATCGTAAGAGCCAAAGGCCTCCTCCCGAGCGCTGACTGCAACCTCGAAACACTCCCCGGTACGCTTGCCCACAAAAGAGGACTCGATCGAAGCGGGAAGTTCGCCGCGACCGACCACTAGGGTCACGGGCTCGACCCCGGATGTCTCAACCTCGGCACCATCGGCCAGATACAGGCGGTAGTGGAAAATCACTGTATCACCCCGAGCTATGGTCATCGCCCCACTCACTCAGCCGGCCCTCGATCCTTGCCCGAAAACAACCCCAGCAGGTCGGCTACCAGTAAAACCGCGCCGGCACTGATTGCGATATCCGCAACATTAAACGCAGGCCAGTGCCAATGCCCAACGTGCAAATCGATGAAGTCAATAACAGATCCCTGCCGAAACCGGTCGATGATATTGCCAGCGGCTCCGCCGAGAATCAGCGCCAGCCCTGTATCCAGTGCCACCTCCCGCCGTTTCGTCACCAGCCACCCAATAAGAGCAAGACAAATGACGATGCCAATGCCAATAAACACGAATGTCTGCCAGCCTCCGGCATCAGCCAGAAAGCCAAATGCCGCACCGGTGTTGCGGACCAGCACAAGATTGATACCCGGCAACACCGCCTGGGGTCCCCAACCGTCCAGTGCAGAGACAGCCCACAGCTTGGTCAGATAGTCCACCACCACGATAATGCCCGCACCGGCGAGATAAGGTATACCACTGGCGTTTTTTTCAGCCACCAGCTTGCTCCCGGGCAGCCGGTTGTATTTGCGCAAGCCACTCCCTCGCTATTTCCGTATCGCGCGCAATCTGCGCCTGCAGTTGCTCAATAGAGTCGAAGCGTTTTTCTGAGCGAATCTTATGCTTGAACTCGACCTTTATGCGCTCGCCGTAAAGGTCACTGTCAAAATTGAGCAGGTGGGCCTCCAGCAACACCCGATCGCCACCTATCGTTGGTCGAACCCCGATATTCGCCACCGCCGGCAGGCATTGACCGGCTGCGCGGCTCACTGCCACCGCATATACACCCCACACCGGCAGGTTGTCGTGGCGCAAAATGATGTTGGCCGTGGGAAAACCGATGGTCCGACCCCGCTCATCACCATGAACGACCCGGCCACTGATGGCGTAAGGATAGCCCAATAATCGCTCAGCCAGGACGAAGTCGTTTCGCTGTATCGCCGAGCGGATGCGCGAACTACTGACCCGCTCACCTGCGATTTCGCAGGTTGGTACTGTGGTAACCGTAAACCCGAACTTGGCGCCCATGTCCCGGAGAAAAGCAGTGTTCCCGGCGCGGTTACGGCCAAAGCGAAAGTCGTCTCCGACCACCGCATGCCGTATACCGAGCCCATCGACGAGATAGCGTTGCACGAAATCCTGTGCCGAGTTTTCGGCGAAAGACTGGTTGAAGCGCAGGCAAAATACCTGGTCAACCCCGGCGCTAGCGAGCCGCTCCATTTTTTCGCGCCAACGGAGCAGTCTCGGCGGTGCTTTCTCGGGGCTAAAGAATTCCGAAGGGTGTGGTTCGAAGGTCATTACGGTTGCGGGCACTCCCAATTGCCGGGCCCTGGCCTGCAATGCAGTTATCAATTGTAGATGTCCCAGGTGGACTCCATCGTAATTGCCGATCGAGACGACCGAGGGGCGGTGCGACCCGCGCAGGTTGTGAAAATCCCGTATGAGAATCACGCGTTCAGCTCCTGTACAAGAGTTTAAAGCCCCAGGGTCATTGGTTCGCCCAATCGGGACACCATTCGTCTATCACCTCGGCCAATGGCTGGCGTGCATCGAAATCATCCACATAGCCGCAGAAATATGCGAGCCGCAGCTCGGGGAAGCGCCAGCACAGATAACCCTCGCCAGTGTCGAAACCGACCTGCCACAGGTCGGGCACCATGACCCCAAGCCGTAGCATACGGGCCACCCATTTGCGCACTTCCGCCTCGAATTCGCACTCCAGTGCCGCCAATCGTGGATCACAGTTGAGCATTTGCCGCATTCGGTCACGACAGGGCGTCAGGTTACGGTGCGCCACCTCGGTAACCTTCCTGACCAACGGTAACAGTTGCCGCGCCTCGGACAAAGTGAAAAGGCGCGGCTGGTCCACGGCTCCGATCTGAACGATGGCGCCGGATCTAAGTTCTTCCGCCTCAATCATGATTGTCTTACCTTAGAAAGCGGTGCACACGAATACCCAACAGGTAAAGAGCGGCGAGGTAGACCCCACCACCGGCAAGCACCAAACCCGCCAGTCGGCCGACCCGCTCGAGCACCGGTGCATCGAGCCAAATCTGAGCCTCACCCATGCCATACCATAACAACACCACCATGGCCAAGGTAGCCAGCGTGATGCGGGCCAGGAACCCGCCCCAGCCAGCCGCCGGGGTAAACCCCGTATCTCGCACCAGGTAACGGTACAACAACGCGGCATTAACCACACCCGCCACCGAAGTGGCCAGGGCCAGCCCTACGTGGGCCAGGCTAAATACCAGCACCACCGCGGCCAAGGCATTAACAACCATTGCCACCGCACCGGCGCGCACGGGAGTTTTCGTGTCCTGGCGGGCATAAAAGCCGGGCGCCAGCACCTTGACCAGCGCAAACGGCACCAGCCCAAGGGCAAATGCCACCAGGCTGCGCGCCGCCATCAGAGCATCGTTGGGACTGAATTCGCCGCGCTGGAACAACACGACCATGAGCGGAAACGCCAGCACCGCAAGCGCCGCCGCCGCCGGCACCGTGACCAGGAATACCAGTCGCAGTGCCCAGTCCAGGGTGTCGGCAAAAGCGCCTTCTGCCGCCCGGGTGTATTGTGCCGACAGCGTCGGCAAAATTACTATCGCTAGCGCGATGCCAAAAACACCCAGGGGGAACTCCATCAGGCGATCGGAGTAATACAACCAAGAAACGCTACCGGTAACTAAAAACGATGCCAGCAGTGTATTGACCAGCAGATTGATCTGCGCAATGGACACGCCAAAAAGAGCCGGCAGCATCAGTCGAAATACCTGCTGGACCCCCTGTGCGCCAACCTCATCATTGCTGCCGTGGGCTTTAAGGCGTGGCCGCGGTAAGCGGTTGCAGACGCGCAAGAACGGCAACTGGAAAGCAAACTGTACCGCGCCAGCAAGTAACACGCCGAGCCCCAACGCAACGGCCGCGTTCGCCATCCGTGGCAGCAGTAGCCAAACCGCACCTATCAGGCACAGATTCAGCAACACTGGCGTTACCGCAGGTACAACGAAACGGTCTCGGGTATTGAGAATACCGCCGGCCATTGCCACCAGCGAGATAAAAAAGAGATAGGGAAAGGTTAAACGCAGAGCCGAAACTGTGGCGTCATACTTTGCGGGATCTTCCAGAAAGCCCGGCGCAATGGCCATTACTACCGCCGGTGCGCCAGCGACACCGACCACGGTGAGGGCCAGCAAAATCACACTGAGGCGCCCAGCCATTAATTCCAGAAAAGCGCGGGCCTGGTGCGGCGGGTAACGGGCTTCATACTCGGTATAGACTGGTACGAAGGCGACAGCAAACGCTCCTTCACCGAAAACTCGGCGCAGAAAGTTAGGAATCCGAAAAGCGACAAAGAAGGCATCAGCCATCAACCCGCTACCCAAGAACTGGGCGAAAGCGATGTCACGAACCAACCCGGTAACCCGGGACAGCAGGGTCATCCCACCCACCGCGCCAACGGATTTTAGGAGTTTCACAGTCAAATCGGCATTCCCGAAACTCGACTTCGCCGTCCTGTCAACAAAGCAAAAGCATCGAAGTGACGACAAAAGCACCACTCGGCATTGACAAACAGCCCGGATTTCCTAATACTCACGCGTCTTTTTTTCCCGATATTATCCTCAAGAGGAAGCCAGATTGGCCAATTCAATCCAGGCACGCAAGCGCGCTCGACAGGCGGTAATCCACCGCGCGCGCAACATGTCACAACGCTCTACCATGCGCACCAGTATCAAAAAGTTCCTCAAAATGACTGAAGCCGGTGACACGCAAGCCGCCGGTGAACTCTACCGCGCGGTGGCATCCGAACTTGATCGCGCGGCGCGCAAGGGCCTCGAACACCGCAATAAGGCGGCCCGCTTGAAACGACGCCTGAATGCCCGCCTCAAGGCAGCCACCTCTGCCTGATCGCTCGCCGTGGGCCTTACAGCCCGTGGCGTATCTCAAAATACCACCATGTTGTCCCGGTGGACGAGTTCGGGTTCGTCCACGTATCCCAGTATCTCCTCTATTTGGCTACTAGCCAGCCCAATGATTTTCTCGGCCTCTACGGAGCCGTAGTTGATCAACCCCCGGGCCACTGCCCTGCCGCTCGCCGCGTCGACACAGTCCACCAAATCGCCCCGTTCAAAGCGGCCTTCGAGCCGCTGAACCCCGACCGGCAACAAACTTTTACCTGAGTCGATCAACACCGCAACAGCCCCGGCATCAAGAAATAATCGGCCACTGGCCCGCAGCCGCCCGGCGAGCCATTGCTTACGGGCCGCTATCCGACCCGCTCCAGCCCGTAGCACAGTGCCTGGAAAATTACCGTTGGCAATATCAGCCAAGCGCTCCATGTCGTGCCCTGAGCAGATAACAGTTGAGGCCCCAGAGCGGGCTGCCCGGGCCGCAGCCTGCAACTTGGTCAACATGCCGCCGCGACCGAGAGCTCCACCGGGCCCGGCGTAAGCTTCTAGTGCAGCGTCGCCTGCCATCGCCTCCCGGATCAAGTGCGCGTTGCTTTGGTGCCTCGGATCCGCGTCAAACAGACCCTGCTGGTCAGTCAAAATCACCAGGTATTCGGCTTCAACCAGATTCGTAACCAGCGCGCCAAGTGTATCGTTGTCGCCGAACTGGATTTCCTCGGTGACCACGGTGTCATTCTCGTTGACCACCGGGACGATACCCAGCTCCAGCATCGAGCGCAGGGCGCTACGCGCATTCAGGTAGCGGGTACGATCATTGAGGTCGGCCTCAGTAAGTAGGATTTGCGCTGTCTGAACAGAAAAATGGCTAAAAGCATTTTGGTATGCCTGTGCCAACCCCATCTGGCCAACTGCGGCTGCGGCCTGCAACCGAAACAGTTCATGGGGCCGACTCTTCCAGCCCAGTCGTTGCATACCCTCTGCAATTGCGCCGGACGACACTAGCACGATGTCGATGCCCCGGTCGCGCAAATCTGCCCCAACTGTGGCGAGTTGTTCGATCAGGCTGTGGTTCAGTCCCGCCTCTGGATCGGTCAGCAGTGAACTGCCGAGTTTGATTACCCACCGCTGCCGGTCCGACCCTCGCCCTGTGTTATCACTCATTGTATTCATTCAGCCAGTTCCAGACACTTGCCGTCAACTGCCCACAGCCGGCGCCGGAGACGCCCGAAACCAGAAAAAGTGGCGCTGTCCAGCCCAGTTCTTCCTGGAGTTGCTCGCAGAACCTTGTGGCTGTCTCGGCCTCGACCAGGTCCAACTTGGTAAGCACCAACCAGCGCGGACGCCCAGCAAGTTGTGAATCGAAAGCCTCTAGCTCCCGCTCCACTGTGCGGACAGCCGCCGGGGGGTCACTGGTGTCGGCGGACCCGATATCTACCAGGTGCAGCAACAATCGTGTTCGCCGCAGGTGCTTGAGGAATTGTACGCCGAGCCCGACACCCTCTGCTGCGCCTTCGATAAGGCCGGGTATATCCGCAACCACGAAGCTATTGCCTGAACCTAAGTCAACGACCCCAAGCTCAGGATAAAGGGTGGTAAACGGGTAGTCGGCCACCCGCGGCTTTGCGGCCGACACTGCTGACAGCAAGGTCGACTTGCCGGCGTTGGGCAGGCCAAGTAATCCGACATCTGCCAGCACCTGCAACTCGAGTCGCAACCGCCGCCTGTCCCCTGAAACACCAGGCGTAGTACGGCGCGGCGCCTGATTGGTGCTGGACTTAAAACGGGCGTTGCCGGAACCACCCCGGCCGCCAGCTGCCACCACGAAACTCTGCCCAGTAACAGCAAGATCGGTGAGCCGTTCGCCAGTGTCGCCATCAAAAATCAGCGTGCCCGCAGGCACAGCGATCACTCGATCATCGCCTCCAGCACCGCTACGGTTACGGCCCGCGCCAGGTCGACCGTTAGCGGCTGAAAACTCGCGGGTATAGCGGAAATCAGCCAGGGTATTGCGGCTTTCTACTGCTACCAGCACCACGTCCCCGCCCTTGCCCCCGTTACCGCCATCCGGGCCACCGTGGGGCACAAACTTTTCACGTCGAAAACTCAGGCAACCGTGGCCACCGTTACCGGCGTTCACGTTGATCATTGCCTCGTCTACGAATTTCATGTCGACACCTGCCCACGCCTCGCTACACCCGGCCGGGACTCCTACAAAAAACCCCGCTCTACTGGCGGGGCCTCCTGCGATCCGGCATCCGAATGGCGTTTACAACTCGGCCAGCACGCTCACAGTCCGTCGGCTTCGCGGACCCTTGATTTCAAACTTTACCTTGCCATCGGCTAGGGCGAACAGCGTATGGTCACGACCCAGGCCGACGTTTTCTCCAGGGTGAAAAGCGGTACCTCGCTGGCGCACCAGTATGTTGCCGGCCCTCACCGCCTCACCCGCGTAGCGCTTGATACCCAGGCGCTTGGACTCTGAGTCGCGACCATTGCGCGAACTACCACCTGCTTTTTTGTGGGCCATGGTTTCTCTCCAGCGGCATTTAGCCGCTAATCTCGGTCACGCGCAATTGCGTGAAAGCCTGGCGGTGACCCTGGGTCCTGCGGTATTTCTTACGGCGTTTCATCTTGAAGACACGAATCTTCTTGTGCCGACCGTGACCAACAATCTCAGCCTTAACGCTGGCACCACCGATCATTGGACTGCCGACCTTGATATCGTCTCCGTCAGAGAGTAGCAGCACGCGCGACAACTCGATGACGTCGCCGGCGCTGCCGGGGAGTTTTTCTACCTTGAGACTATCACCAACGCCCAACTGGTACTGTTTGCCGCCTGTTTGGACCACTGCGTACATGCTTACTTGACCCCGGGGTTCCCGGCCCCGGAACGGGGTGCGGGCGCCCGCGTTAGCGGGCTTTTAAAGGCGCGCAATTTTAGGGCAATCTGGAAGACTGGTCAAACTTTGCGCTAATGCATCCCCGCCCTACCTGTCTCCGCGTTATGATCTAGCCATGGCCACCGTAATCCCCATGCCGCAGTCACCGCGTAAAAGTTCCGGTGACACACCAACATCGTTGGAACAGGCAACCGCCCTGGTGGCCGATGACCTAGCCGCAGTCAACCGGCATATCAACAATCAACTAGCCTCGGATGTCTCCCTGATTCGCCAAATGGGCGCATATATCATCGCCGCTGGTGGCAAACGACTGCGCCCCTTGACCCTGATTCTATCGGCCCACGCCTTAAGTTACCAAGGTACCGCCCACATCGATTTGGCAGCGGTGATCGAGTTCATACACACAGCCACCTTGCTGCATGACGATGTGGTCGATGAGTCTGATTTGCGCCGGGGACGGCCAACGGCCAACGCCGTATGGGACAATTCCGCCACAGTTCTGGTGGGCGATTTTCTCTACTCCCGCGCGTTCGAAATGATGGTGGCCGTGGACCGTATGCGGGTGATGGAAATCATGGCTAGCACCACCAACGCCATTGCCGAGGGCGAGGTGATGCAACTGCTCAACACTCACAATCCCGAAACCACTGAAGCACAGTATTTGGAGACCATCACCCGGAAGACAGCGCGCCTGTTCGAGTCTGCTACCCGCCTTGGCGCGGTGCTGGCTGGCGCCGGACCTGCCACCGAGGATGCGCTTGCCGACTTTGGACTACACCTGGGGGTCGCCTTTCAAATCATTGACGATGCGCTTGATTATCGCGCCGACGCCAAGCAGATGGGCAAGAATGCCGGTGATGATCTGGCCGAAGGCAAGGTAACCTTACCACTGATACACGCCTTACAACACTGCGACGATAGCCAAGGGCAACTTCTTCATAAAACGATCGAAAAGGGCACACGTGAACACTTCGGGCACATCCACTCCATCATTGAAACGCTCGACTCTCTTGCGTACACTTCGCGCCGGGCTCAAGATTATGCGGACACCGCCCGGCAAGCCCTTGAAGTGCTGCCGCCATCCAATTACCGTACCGCTCTGGCCAGCCTCGCTGACTTCTCGGTTTCCCGAACCTTCTGAGAAGACTGGCCGGCCCAACGATTTCACAATCCATCGGGGTGTAGCTCAGCCTGGTAGAGCACTGCCTTCGGGAGGCAGGGGCCGGAGGTTCAAATCCTCTCACCCCGACCA
>Ga0207990_1000053_pt1 | contig 63608 bp, 52 predicted proteins | sample ETNtaG_8_FD_185780 | JGI IMG/M metagenome (GOLD analysis project Ga0207990, IMG submission 185780) | Marine microbial and viral communities from oxygen minimum zone, Eastern Pacific Ocean - ETNP201406SV75 (SPAdes) (version 2) | ecosystem: Environmental > Aquatic > Marine > Oceanic ...
GTGCAGCACGCTGTGTCTGCATGATTTCGCCTCCAATCTCCCCTGTTTGAGACTTACTCCGTTCTGGTTCAACCTCAATCGAATCGACGAAATCCGCCTTCCGTGGTACTGCGAGCCTTCCTTGAGATATTGAGGGCCTCTCCGAGCATATCTGCACTCATCATCTCACTTTCGAGCCGGCTGTTGGCAACTCCAGTGATTATTGACATCACTTTGATGGTGTCTCCGAAGGCCGGATCCTGCCTAGCTCCGAATATGACATTTGCATCTGGAGAGAGTCTTGCCGTCATCAAATCACAGACCTGATTAGCCTGCTCCAGTGTCATGTACGGGCCACCCGTAACGTGGATCAGAGCACCCGTAGCACCGTCTATCTCGATGTCAAGAAGTGGGTGGTTGAGGGACTCATGAACTACCTCCTCTGCTCCTTGGTCGCTTTCACCATAGAGCATCATCGTCACGCCCCCGCCCTTCATGATGGCTCGGACGTCTGCGAAGTCGAGGTTGATTAGGCTCGGCAGGGTGATGGTCTCGACCACTCCCTTGACAATCTCTGCGATGAGCTGGTCCATGATGCTGAAGGCCTCGTCAAGAGGAAGGTTCGGGACGAAGTGGAGAAGTCTGTTGTTGTCCAGCACCAGCACTGCGTCAGCTGCCTTCCTGAGCAGTTCGAGTCCCTCCAGCGCTCTCTGCATTCTTTGTCTGCGTTCGACTGAGAATGGAGTCGTTACTACGGCCACGACTAGAGCCCCTGAGCGCTTGGCCTCCTCTGCCACGATTGGGGCAATCCCAGTTCCAGTGCCTCCGCCTAATCCGGCGGTGACAAACACTAGGTCGGCCCCACCAACAATCTTCGTGATGACATCCCTGCCGGCCTCTGCGCAGCGTCGTCCAGTGACCGGATCTCCTCCGGCACCGAGTCCACGGGTGATGTGCCTGCCAACCAGTAACTTCTGCATCGCCCGTGTGTGATCGAGGTGCTGCTTGTCGGTGTTGATTGCTACGGTGACAGCTCCCTCAACGCCGATGTGAGTAATCCGATTCATCGTGTTATTTCCAGAGCCTCCACAACCGCAGACTAGGATGCGCGGATCTGGGGGTCCGTACGATTCAAGTTCCTTATCTGTCAGCGCTGTTGGAATCCTACCGTCGGGTATCTGATCAATTACTGATGCCGGCGCCTCAACCATCCATCCTACCCCAGTGCATCCCTAGCATTGCTGCCTACTTCACGAAGTGCGGTTCTCGGCCTTCTTAACCGTTGAGGGATGTGACAGGCTGACCGAGGCGATTATCGGAGTCTCTCCGGAAAGCGAGATAAGCAGGAGGGGGCTCCACTAGCACAACCGCGCTTAGCTCAGTTGGCTAGAGCACCTGACTGTAGACTGGAAACACATGGTTGTAGGCAGCCATCAGGGGGTCCCCGGTTCAAGTCCGGGAGCGCGGACCAATAACTCGCTCAGTCGCTCTTGGAGCAATGTGGGCAGACTGATAAAGGGGGGTTTGGTCGGCAGGCCGCAACGAGGTCTGACAATGGGTGTTCAACAGCATGTTAGGTCACTCTGGAAGACCCCCAAGGCATCACTACCGCCTAGGTATCGGCGCGACCGTATGGCGGGCTGGAGGCGAGAGCCTGTGTTCCAGAGAATCGAGAGACCAACCCGCATCGACGCGGCTCGACGGGTTGGCTACAAGGCCAAGCAGGGAGTAGTTGTCGTTAGGACCCGCGTGCGCCGAGGAGGACTGCGCAAGAGCAAGGTCCACATGAAGCGCAAGCCTTCCAAGGCCGGCATCAAGAAGATCACAATGGCCAAGTCGATTCAGCGGATGGCAGAGGAGCGAGTTAACAGGCGTTACCCGAACCTCGAGGTACTCAACTCGTATTGGGTAGGCGAAGATGGAAAGAACAAGTTCTACGAGGTCATCATGCTGGACCCGGCACATCCTGTGATTAAGTCGGACAAGCAGCTTGGATGGGTGTCCAGCGGCAACAGTCACCGCGGGCGCGCGTTCCGTGGAAAGACTAGCGCCGGCAAGCGCGGACGAGGTCTGCGCAACAAGGGCAAGGGAGCCGAGAAATTACGGCCCAGCCTGAAGGCCAACAAAAACCGCGGCAAGTGAGCCCCCTTCGGCCGTCAGATTGATGCCTGTTCATTCTCGGCAGCAACTGATGGCAGACCGTCAGGTGTCAGAGATTCGCGGGCTCCCCGTCATCATGCCTAGCGGAAGGCTGCTCGGAACAGTCCATGATACGGTCATCGACACAGACGACTGGACCTGCACGCACATCTTCGTGGCCGACCCTCCCGATGATCTCGTCGAGGGTCGAATTCACGTCGCAATTCCCTGGAACTGGGTCAGATCAATAGGCGATGTCGTGCTTCTCCGATGGTTCCCATCCACTCCCATTCCGCGTAACTCGTGAAACCGCTTTCTCGTTCACGGACTCATAACTCCCCCTCAATCGCTTGAGCATGGGATGAACGCGACTGCGATACGATTCAAAAGCAGAGGGCGAACCGTTCTGCGTGCGCCGAGCATCTGCCACCCTGCTAATCGCCCTACTATTGGTCAGTTCAGCACCTCTGGCTCAGGCAGGGGCGAAAGGTGTCATCTCATGTGTCAACGCTGACCAGTCGATGATGCCGGCAACTTGGGATCTTGATGATCAGTCATGTGTAAGGGTCGATTTAGGGGAGTTGGAGCCCGGCGACATTCTCTCCTTCGATATGACCACTGATTCTGAAATAGATATCCTCATGTTCTCGGTCAACTCGATTTCAGTGTACCAGAACGAGCAGTCCTACCGAAGCGATTCAATTTGGGAAAGGAACTCGGTATTCGAGGACTTCAACGGAACCGGTTCCTGGCACTGGACAGTCCCTGATGATAGAGAGATGACTCGGTGGTACCTCGTCCTCGACAATCTAGCCCACCCTCAGGACGGAGGAGGTGGCGCCCAGGGAGGTTCGACAGCATCAATCGCACTCGATTCGGAAATGATCACTCCAGGGTCGTTCACCCTCGCCGATACCATCGTCCGACTCGACCCCGGTGAGCACTCGGTACTGCACGGCCCGTTCGTAGTAGACGCTGGCACTCAGGTCAGAATGGAGGCCAATACCATGGAGGGGGCCCCCGACATCTTCCTGATGACCTCCTCGCAGGTGACCCTGTATGATCAGGGCGGCACCGCAGCCGCACGCGTCGAGGGCACCGACATGCTGCTCATCACTCAGGAACGTGACATGGTCTGGATGGCCACTGAGACCTATGAGGGCGAAGACCTCTATCTGGTGGTCGATAACAGGGCAGGCCCCTCCGGAGGAGGTGCTGGAACCGAGGATATCGCAGTCACAGTGACACTCACCCTGACCCCGGTGCTGGAACCGGTAATCAGCGGTGACGTCTCTCTTGAGATAATCAACGTCGGCGACATTGTCACTCTAGACGCTACGCAGACTCCGAACAACTCCGGCCAGATTCTCGAGTCCGGCTTCCACTGGGACACCAACGGAGACGGAATAGATGACACTGTAGGGTCGTCTGTGAGTGTCAGTTGGACAGGCCCGACCAATGTCACCATCAGACTCACTGTAGTGGCGATTGACGCGCGTAGCGCCAGTTCGTATCAGTCAATCGAGGTTGCAGACATCTCCGAGCCCGAAGTGAGCATTGGAGCCTCTGCGATACTAGAGCGCACATACGGGGACGACGTGGTACTCAGTGGGCAGGTGAGCGATAATTGGGGCATCGCCACAATTGAGTGGTTCGTCGATGATGTTCTGATACGGACCAATTCGGGCAGCGACGAAGGAGCAACCGTGTTCAACCACTTATTCAACTCCAGTTACTCCGCCGGACTCCACACCATCACCCTGAAGGTCACCGATAACTCGGGCATGGTTTCCGAGGACACCGCGACTATCGATCTGTACGACTCCACCCTGCCGGTCATCGGAACACATCAGGAGGAGGTGAACCTGCAGATAGGTCAAACCTTCCGCTTCGAGGCCAACGTCAGCGATGCCGAGTCAAACAACCTGTTGTTTTCGTGGGATTTCGATGGCAATGTAGACTCCAATTCCGACGGCGACCCGAGGAACGACGGCGATGGCTTTGGTGACTCGGTGCTGTGGAGCTACGACGCCTCAGGCCCCATGACTGTAGTCTGCCAGATTGAGAACGACGCTGGGCTGGTTTCTGAGTTTGAGGTGCTGGTCAATGTGCTCAGTGGCAACGAGGGTGATGAATTGGATTTGATGCAGTTGGGACTCATGGTCGCAGGTGTCCTCATAGCGGTGATTCTGATTGCTCTGTTGACTTGGCGATTCATGTCCAATCGCAGACTCGCAGCGATGATTGCCAAGGATGATGAGTCCGAGCAGCCTGTATCTGTAGTCCCCTCGGTCGATGAGCAGAAGGCCATGTGGGGGGGAGCAGAGCCCGCCGTGCATATCGAGCAGCCTGCCCAGCAGGTCTTTGGTGACTTCTCGAGCGGGATGTCAGGTTCAACCCAAGGTATCTCCACTGCAATGGGTGAGCCTGAGGGGGAGGAACTTGATCCCGATATCGCAGCGCTGCTACAGCCATCCGAAGAAGAGGATGCCTCAGGCCCAAGTCCTGCCAGAGAAATCCTATCCGAGTTCGACGAAGATGACCCTGTCGAGAGGGAGGACATCGATTACTCGCATGAGTCTCAGACTGAGGAAACCACATCAAACTGGTCTCCCGGTGAGGACGAAACTGAGGTCTTCCAACCCGAGGAGATTGAGTCGGAGTCGGACCGAAAAGTTCGCCAGAATTGCTCTTCGTGCGACAAGAAGTTCGAGGTCGAACTGCCCCCTGGAGTCGACGTCGCTAGGACGGCCTGCCCCCACTGCGGCTCGATTGAATCAATCAGCCTAGGATGATTCACCTACAGCCTCGGTTATTCGATGCAAAGTCGGTTCCGGTAGGGCAATACCCTATAGCGCACCTCTAGGAGGTGCGAGCATGGGCAACACTGGTGTCCGGCTAGTATGTAGGGCGCCGAGGGCGAACAATTCGCATACCCTGCTGATGGTCTTGCTGTTCTTGCTCCCCATCCTTTCTCCCTTCTCTGCGGTGAGCGCCGAGGCGAGAATAGAATCTCAGGACTTCGAGGTACTTGGTCAACTGTCCGAAGTACTCGAGGAGCGCCAAGAGATGCTGGATAGCAACTCCGTTGCGCAGTTGGCCCAACCGACCATCGAAGGAATCGTCAATTCGGTAATGCCGACCGGACCCTCCGACCCTCTCGCCAATGTGAACGGAACCATAGGTGGAGCGAGTATGGTGACGACCGCACCACCTCAACCCCAGCATCCGGGGCCCTACAACCTGCTGTTGAACCCCAGCAGCAGTCCTCCTGGACAGGTTGACAACATCTGGCAGACTCTGTTGAACCTGACCGATTACGTAATCTGGACAGAGTACACCGACCTCGAGGGTAACACGATTCAGAGCTACGAGGTGGTGACATTCACTGCTAACCTGCTTTCTCTGTTCGACATCAACTCTGACCCACTTCTGCATGAAGTCGACATCGATAACGACGGGGACGATGACATCGAGGTCGGACTGAAGATATCTTGGGAGTTCCTAAGTGGCTGGGGATTCGAAGAAGGGGTGCTGTGGATCGAGCCCGGCATTTCGTATTCGGTCAAGGTACTAGACTCCAGCCGGAACGACCCAGATTGGGATCAAATGGACTCACTGCAGGTATCTCTAATCAAGGCCTTCGCATATTCCGGTCAAGACTCCATACTTGCCCTCGGAGAAGGCGAATCCTACATCTGGGTAGTTGACTCGAGATTCAACACCCAACCCGAGGACTTTATTCTCCGAATCGGAATCGAGAGATTCTACTTCGATATCTCGGAAGCCAGCAGCGACCTGCTGTTCACCCTCATTCAGGCACTCACTCTTGGCATCATTGGCTCGGGAGTCGACGAATCCGGTATCACCTTCGCCTCGATCTCAGCGCCTTACGCTATCGAGATCAGAACCCCCGGTCAGTCCGATTGTCCTGATCGATACTCGCCCGATGAGTTGCTGTATGCCTCGCATATAGAGTTGAACTGCGGGGTAGCCGCCGGCTTTGGATACCTACACTTCTCTCCTCCGGACGACAACGGCGACAGGGACCTCTGGGAGTTGGCCTACGTTGAACTTTCATTCCACCCTAACAAAGACGCAGTCATCATCCCAGAGGAGGTCGACATCATCATCAGAACGGACAGCGTGCTGCCGGAGAACGGTCTAGTCGATGGCGAGAATGGATTGACTACCATCGAGTACTGGGCTGATCAGAGGACTGATCTGCACATCCACTTCCACGAGAACCGCTCTGAGCTCCCGCCCTCGGAATCTGACGATGGTAGCAGGGGCAATGTGACCGACTCTGTCGGTTGGCTCCGTGGAATGCCTGCGGGCTCATTGTCTCCAGGTGAGATCGAGCGCGTGTTCAGGATGCTCGGTTCAGACGGCTCGCAGTCGCAGTTGCCTGGAGAGCTCCCTTCGAGACTGGGACTAATCTTAGGAATCAAGAACTTCAGCCGAGATAACAGTGAGAACGTCGATGATCCGACACTGCCTGTCAATCCGGCAAATCCCCCTAAAACGCTGATATTACTCCGTTCGGTACAGTCTGTGGAGGAAATCGACTACGACTCGTGGTTCCTGCGCGAAGGTGCACCAGGGGATCATCGCAAGATTCACATCTCCGCAAGAGACGTCCCTACGGCCATTGTCCTATACGGCTCATTCGAGTTAGGAGGAGGGGCGACAGTCGATAATAGCCTAGATTCTGAGGACAGTCTAGATTTCGTCTCGAAGATAGTCGACAATGTACTAATCAACATCGTCGACCTGTTCCTAGATATCGGTAACGTGCTGAACGACATCCCGTCTGCGGTTGTCGATGTCATCAGCGGTGGCCTCGATGGGACCAGCGGCTTGCAAGGGCGCACGTTCCACCTGCTGCTGACAGATAACTGGCTAGTGACCCGGGCCGACATGCCAATTCAATCAGTCTCGGTTCAGATAGGCTCCAGTTCGCATCCGGTCATGCTAGGAGACCATCTTCTTCTGGCAAAAGACAGAGAACTGGAAACCGTGAACGGAAGGAATGGCCCCGTCGATCCCTTGGTTCCAGTAGCGGCCAGCATCCGCTTCAGCGGGCTGGTGGCTTTCTCATTGGTTGACGACGATGAGTTAGACGAGCAACTCATGAGTCTGCGAACCTCCTCAAACGAAGCATTCGGGTTCACTTACATCGAGCATCCCTCAGAAATGCTCGAAGGTGCCTCCTTCCAGGCTTTGACACTCAGTGACATCCCTGATATTCTCTCCATACAAGTCTCACCGAGCGGAATGGAGTACCTCGCTTCGACCGGAATCGAATCAATTGTTTACACGGGTATGGACGGCACACAGCGCCAGGCGGCTACCATAATCGGCGTGCCCGACTCGTTCAGCACCACGTCAGGTATCATCACCGGGTGGTCCTCCTCCACTCCCATCTCGTCCATCGAGGCGCAGATCAGCAATTCGACTGAACCGATTAGGATGACTGGCGACCACTTTCTCTTCCATCATGATCAGATAACCGGGACCTCTAGCATCTCAACCAGACTGACCGGGCTCAGCGAGGTCAGTTGGACGGAACCGATTGAGATGGGGGCCTCGGGTCCGACCGGTAGGGGAACCGCTCAGATATCGGTGTCCGGTGATCGAGCATTGAGCATCAACGTCGACCACGCACCGACTGTGGGAGGCGACTCACTCTCCGTAATGGCCTCGATCGATCCACTCCCATCCACCGTTGGAATACAGATACCGACCGGATCCGACTCAGGATCCAGCCTCGACGTGCCTGAATTCAACACCTCAAATGGGCTTTCCGGTATCGCTTTCTTCATCAGCGGATTCGCTGATCTCGGCAGGTCGGTAAACAGTGTCCTGTCAGGTATCACCTCAGACATCTCCACCAGCTCGGAGTCCAATGAGAATTTCTCCTTCGGTCTCCAATTGGAGGCCGACTCGACATTTGACCTAACCGTGGAGGCTGTGCACGGTGACGGCTCAATTAAGGCACCCACATGGGTTCACGGAGTCGCCTTCAAGGCATCTCCCACAGGAATCGCCGATGGCTTCCACCTGAGAATCTGGTTGCCCGAACTTCCTCCATTGATCGACTTCTCGATTACTAGGCAGAACAAGCTCAATGGCCAGGACTGGGGCATCAGCATGGGTCTCGAAGGTTGGGTGCCGGCGCACAGCGAACTCATGGTCCAGATCTATGGGATTAATGGCCAAGATCTGCTATTGACCCTTCAGGGTCTGACCGTCGGAGCACCTACGAATCTCGGACTCGATGCGGTGTTCGAAATCAGATTGGTCGGCGAGATAACAGAGGTCACAACCTCGACTCACTACGTCCTCTCCGAGAGGCTGGACTGGGTCCACGTCCTGCTCATCAACAGAGAGGCGGGAAGCAGGACCGAGGTGATGATTCAGGACATCCCAGAGACCGTTGATTTGCAAGCTAGCATAGGCACGGCGATATCCATTGACATGACCGTCCCCGAACAGTACAGACGCGATGGTTCTGCTGTCGGTTCCATCATGATGCAGCAGATGCAGTGGCTGGATTCAGCATGGTGGCCGGCAACGGTGTTCCTGACCGATGTTCCCGGTTGGATCAACCTGACTACAGCCCCTTCTCTTGAGTTCGACATAACTCAAAATCTGGCTTTCCAAGGAACCCCGACCCTTGACTTCAGGGCTTCCGAGGAGGGCATGTCATTGTACATAGAAGTCTTTGGTAGGGCGATAAACAGGAGAGGAGACACAATCCTACTAGCCGAGGGAATGACCGATTTCATGTCGATTAGTACCACCCAGACGTTCGGTCTCTCCATCAGATCAGGTGGCGATGGGGTCGAACGCCTGTACATCAGGATGAGCAACGTCCCTGTCACACCTCCATTGGTCCTCGAGGAAATGGAGGCGCTGGGTGAGAACCTGCAGCGGGCCACGGTCAACATCAGGGAGCTAGTGGGCCCATACAGCATCATCGAGGTGGATGACGTTCAGGGTGAGAGAATCATTGTCTCGGCCCGTGCCTCAGCCGTTATCGAGGGCCATGAGCTCGACCTCAGGGGCGTCCTCCTCGACGCTCAGATTACCGATGGTATTCCGACCGGTACTACCCTAGGGGTCAATGGACTGGCCTCCGATCTCTCACTGCTCAACATGGTTCCAGGTATGAGCGGCTCGACCAAGCACGTGATGGTCATCGAGCCATTCTCCTCTGCGATTCTTACGATACTCGCGACGTTCATGGGAGGTGATTGAGGTGGGTCTTCTAGAGAGGCTAAGGAGCGAGGACGAGGAGGCCGACACCCAGATTGCCCACGAGGTGTTAGAGCGAATCGAGGATGAAGCTAGGAGGCACATCTCACCCACTCGCGTAATTTTCGCCTCTGTGACAGTCATACTTTTGCTCACAGCAAGCCTGTTCATACTGACCTGGATTGTTCCATATGACCGTGTTAGTGTAGACGTGGTGTATCGACAAGGAGGGCCCGGTCACGTAGTGCTGATTGAACTCGACAACGATGGCAGCCGCACCATCGAAGACATCGATCTGCAGGTCAGATTCATCGACTCAGAGGGAATAGAGATTTCCCGATCAGCATTCCTCAGAGACTACCTACCGGCGCACTCTTCGGTATCGGGGGATGACATGGAACTGCTGGTCGACGGCGCCTCAGTGTGGGAGAACTACACCATCGAGGTCTTGCTCTACTACGACTCCTACTCCGGCCAGAGGAGCGAGAGGTGGACTCACAATGTGGGAGAGTGGACAATGGAGATATTCTCCGACAAGTCTCAGTACCGATTCCTGTAGTGTCCAATCATGACTTTTCATGGGTTCGTAGAACCCATACGCTCAAATTGAGGAGGACGAGGCGATAGCCGATGACAAAGCGCTCAGTGACACTGATGATGACAATTCTTCTGTTGTCATACGCCCCTATTCTCGATCAGTCATCGACTGAGGATAATACCCCCCTGGAATCCTTGGATCGTATGGTCGAGAAAGTGGAAATTTCTCCTGACCCAAATAGCATTCAAGACCTCGGCGCCCCACTTATCTACTCCGGCTTCGAGGATTTCCGAGCGACAAGAGCGGACTCCAGCATCGGCGTCTACACTCAAGCCGGATTGCTTCCGGCAGTTCAGATGAGCGTCGAGATGGCTAATCCACGAAACGACCTTGCAGTAGTCCTCATCGACGGCGAGGTTGGTCTCTGGGAGGCGAGGCAGGCCCTGCTTGAAGCAGCTGATGTAGAAATCAGATCTACCATTCCTCCCTCTGGATTCCTAGTGCAGGCTGCACCCGAAATCCTCTCCACACTTTCTCAGGTCAAAGAAGTTGAAGCGGTACACGAAGTCCCAGCCGGCCTTCTGGTTCATCCCGATTTGAGAATGGACAACGGGGATCAAACACTCCTCGTCGAAGTACTTGGTTGGAAGAACTCGGACCTAGTCCGGCAAGACCGGCCAGGCATGGATCTCGAGGATTCCCTAAGCATCGCCGCATCACTCTGGTTGCAGGAGGCGTGGTCACCAGAGCAGGGCAGAATGTGGGGTATGATATCCCCTAGTGAAGTGGCCGATTTAGCCAGACATCCCTCTGTCGCTTATGTCGCCCCCATGCCCCTTATGGTTCTGCATAACGACCAAGCTAGGGTCCACATGGGCATCAACTCAGTTGAGACTACCTTCATCACCGGATTGAATGGCAGTGGGCAAAAGATTGCTGTGGGCGATTCCGGCCTCGACGATGATCATGGTGACTTCACAGGACGAATCGCTGGCCTGACTTCGGTCACTCCTGGAGATTCATCGACAGCAGATCTCTCAGACGGACACGGCACCCATGTTGCCTGCACGGTGATGGGTGACGGATTCCGCAGCAGCGGCACCTACCAAGGAATAGCACCCGAGGCCCAAGTCTATTTCCAAGCGATGGAGGACGACGATACTGGGCAGTTGTACAGTTATGGCATCAACAGCATGTTGAATTCCGCTTACAATAACGGCGCCCGATTGCACACAAACAGCTGGGGTGCCGGTAGCGGAGGCGGCAGCTATTCGACTCAATCAGAGGATGCTGACTCCCGCACCTCGACATGGGATCAATACTGGTCTTACCAGGGTATGACCGTGCTATTCGCAGCCGGCAACGAGAGGAACGAAGGAGTCTCACCACCTGGGACTGCAAAGAACGTAATCACCGTCGGCGGACACAAGAATCGATACAGCGGTGCTCCCGACGAAATGTACTACTGGAGCAGCCGTGGTCCGACTGATGATGGGAGAATCAAACCAGACCTAGTCGCCCCGGGGGACTACGTCAGGTCGTGCAAATCACAGGAGGCGGACAGCGCCCAGGGCTCATGGAGCAACAACTGGTACCTAGAGTATAGCGGCACCTCGATGTCTACCCCAGCTGCGGCCGGAGCGGCTGTCCTAGTCAGAGAGTACCTGATGGAGGTGATTGGAAGGCAGGCGCCACAGGGCGCCCTAATCAAGGGACTTCTGATACTCGGCGCTCAGGATATGGGTACTCGCGATATACCCAACAACGATGAGGGGTGGGGTCGACTGAATCTCGTCGATTCGCTGATTCCGGACAACGATGTCGGTATCTTTGTCGACGACCGCTCGCGACTCTCCAGTGGACAGACGAGCGAATACTCCTTCGATATCACCCGCGCGAGCGAGCCGATGAAGGTGGTACTGACTTGGTCCGACTACCCCGGCTCATCTTCTTCTTCGACCCAACTTAGGAACGACCTCGACCTCGAGGTCATATCCCCCAACGGACAGATCACGTACAAGGGCAACGCTTTCGTAAACGGACGATCAGTCACTGGCGGGACTAAGGACTCCACTAACAACGTCGAGGTTGTGCTAATCGACAACGCAGCTACAGGGACGTGGACGGTGCGCGTGCGCGACGCTCAGCATGGTGGCAGCCGGACTTGGCAGCCATACGCTCTCGCTGTTCGCGGCGTCAATGTCAATGATTTGAGCCCAGATCCCACCTTCGTCCAGAACTCCTTTGAAATTTCATCCCCTATCCCCCAAGTTGGAGAGGAGGTCGACGTCTCCGTCGTCATCCAGAACCAAGGTGCCGGTTCGGTCGCCGATTTATCGGTCATCGCCCGAGCCGACAGCAATCTGCTTGGCACCCGTCAGTTGAGTATGTCTCCCGGAGAATCGGCAGTACTCGAGTGGAACTGGACGCCGACTCAAGAGGGGGATGTGGAGTTTACCTTCCACATAGACCCGAGTGATACAGTAGAGGAAGTCTCAGAGACCAACAACTACCTCACTCATATTGTCGTTGTCAGCGCACCCGGAGTCAGGGTGTTCTCAGAACAGGAGACCGTCACCCTCGGTGATGCGACAGACAGTTCGACCACTTGGCAACTCTCGCTGATGAATACCGCTCTGTTCGAGACTAACGCTACAATAGAGGTCAGTGACCCCGTGCGGATGCAGGATGGAGTGCAGTATGATTGGTTCACTTCGTTCACCTCGAACACCTTCAATCTGGAGGCAGCCGAAATCGAATCAGTCAGTCTAACCATGGTACATCCCGCACCTCCACCTCCCGGACTCTACAGCATGGTGGTTACTGGCACAGACGTTGAGAACAGTGTCACCTCAGAGTTGGCGATATTCTTCGACGTGCCCGTGCTGGCTGGAGCCGAAATTGTGATGCCAGGAGAGCAGTTCCTAGTGAGCCCGCTTGAGTCCACAGAACTGCAGATTTTGGTCTTCAACGAAGGCAACGGCGCCCAGGCCTATGATGTGGAACTGGTATCACCGGCCGGTTGGCATCTCGGATTCGACACGCTTGGTGCCTTCGCTGGATCATCACATGGTTCAACCGGAACCATGGCTAGGGACGCCGGACGAACGGTCGACATCACCATCAATCCTCCAGGAGCTATGATTCCTGCGGGTTCCGTGTTCGATGCTGCGATAATCATTCACTCACGAGTCAGTTCCGACTCCTGGAGTGAGGACATTTCACTTGTGGTCAAGGCGATAGACGAGGTCAGTACGACACCTTCCTCCGACGGCGCCGAGCACGACATCTCCCCTGACGCGCTACTAGAAATCGAGGTGGATCTCAGCAATCTGGGCAATCGGATGCTGGACCTGCAGCCGTATGTGCGCAATATCCCTGGAGGATGGTCTGTATCGGGAGGGCTGGACACCATCAGCATCCCCGCGGGAGAATCTGCTGTCTGGTCCGTGGCACTGCAGGGCAATGGAGTAGCTGTTAGCGGAAATCTTGAACTCAGATTCGCTACCGATGATGGCTTTTACGTAGACTGGAACAGAACTCTAAACGTCCTCTCAGGCGCAATTCCCTCTCTGAATTTCCACATGGTTGCTCTGCCCGACGGAACCGTCTCAGACTATCCACTTGGAGTTGGGTCCCACCCCGTTGGCGAGCCCGGCTTCGACCTCGCTTGGACAGTTACCAACCAAGGCTCTACCACATGGCGCCCTACTACTTATCTCGAGGTGCCGGACGACGATTGGTCATCAAGTTGCTCCGCCCCCTCTGCACTTTCAGCGGGCGCCTCGTCCACAGTTTGGTGCACGGTAGTGATACCTCTGTCAGCCGAGGCTTCCTCCGAGCCTATTGTCACACTAGTGATGCAAGGAGAAGGCGTCGAGGTGAGCGATTCGATATCACTACTGGTTGAGTCTGTTGCTAGGGTGAGTTGGACCCTGAACAACCAACCTACAGGGCACGAAGGCTACCCGACTACACTGTACATCGATTTACAGAACACCGGCAACTCGGAAATATCTCACATTCTCCAAGTATCTGGCCCCGAGGGGTGGAACCCGCTGATTCTCGATGGAGTGGTGGTTAACTTGAGGCCCGGAGAGACCCGGAGCCTTGATGTTGGATTCACTCCTAATTCTGGGAACGATGGAATTCTTGTGGTCGAATTGGCTGATGCCGATGACGTCGAAGATTCCTTATTCAGCATGGAGATTGACGTACTTCCGGCTGCTAAGGTGCAAGGAACATCGATTTTAGAGACGCTAATGATTGCAGTATTGGTACTCGCTCTGATTGGCGGCGGCCTCTATGTTTACTCTCGCAGGGGAGGCGATTCTTCAAGTCTGATTCAAACTGAAGCACTGAGCAAGATAGCCGACAGTTTTGGGTTGGGTGAGAAGGAGGAAGAGGAGAGCAGCGGGATCCCTTGCTGGATTTGCAGTCAGGACATCACATTAGGGGAGGCTTGGGCCTGTTCCGAGTGCGGTGCGAGATACCACAGGTCAGATCAGGTTCAGGGTTGCGACGTCTTCTCCATGGGCAACTGTATGCACTGTGACGCCTCTTCCGACGATCTCGTCGAAGCATGAATTTACCGCGACCCAAGGGGTCGCGTCGCCCGAAGTCCTTAGAGGGACGGTTATGTCGGGGTGCCAATGAAGCGCAGTTCATCTGCCATCACTCTAACCGCGATGTTGTTGCTCACAATCGTAACACCGTTAGCCGCAGCAGCGGTATCAGTATCTCTTTCTGCAAACCCTACGGCTCAGGAGGCTACCACAGATGATGACGCAGAGTACGATATCATCGTGACCAATGATGGGGATGAGGATGTCTCGGTGACTCTCAGCACCCAACAGGGCAATGACTGCAACGGTTTCTCCTCCTCACTGGATTCTTACCAGGTATCTGTGGACGAAGGTGCTTCGGAGACAGTCAAGCTAACTGTCACTGTGAACGACCAGGCAGATGGCGACTGTGAGACAACGGTGAATGCCCAAGCCACTGGTGGAATAGGATCTCCTGCCAACGACGATGTCACGGTGACGACCACCGCAGGTGACGGTGGCGGACTCTACTCGGTGAAGTTGACTACAGATGAGCAGTTGAAGTCCTACGACGGCGACTCGACCGAGTCCGATAGCGTGATTTGGGATGTTGAGGTTGAGAACAACGGCGAGCAGCAGGCCAACGTCCAGCTGGAGATGACTTCGGACAGTGACTGCGAGTCTGACTCTCTCGATGCCACCGTGGACCCTCAGGTTCTGCAACTGGACCCAGAGGACAAAGAGACCGTCGAAGTGACTGTGGACGTACCTGACGGCAGTTCAACCGAAGCGGGTAATCACTGCTTCATCCTCAAGGCCACTGTGACTAACGATCCTAATGCGGCCGACCAAGCCGAGGACAACATCACCCTGACTCTCAAGATACCGGAGCGCAAGGAGTGTGACCCTGACCTGCAGTTCACCTCGCACAACCTCGATCCGGGGGATTCGGCCACCAATTCGTTCGAGGTCGATAACATCGGGAACACGGAATGGACCGTGACTGCCAACGCACAAGCTCAGAACTCCGACCACGATATCGCAGGTTGGGTTGACTTCGACAGCCCCCTGAGCAAACTTCTCTCTGAGCCAGGCGGTTCGCAGGACAGCCACACTTTCACCTTCAGCGTGACTCCCGATGACTCCATCGAATCTGGGACGCAAGTGGGAATCAAGATTCAGGGACGTGCTGGTACCTCGGTCGGTTGTGAGCAGATTCTAACTGTCACCGTCGGCCAGAGTCACGATGCTTCCATGACTTTGAGCAAGAACAAGCTCAGCAACGTCGAACCGGGTAGTTCTGACACGGTTACGGTCCAGATTACCAATCAAGGTAATGGCATGGAGACCATGTCCATCGGTGCTTCAGGATTGCCTCCGGGGTGGCAGATTTCGTTCTCCCAGACCTCAGTAACTGTTGGCAGTTCACACTCTGGCAACAACAAAGAGACAGTGACTGCAGAGATATTCGTCCCCGAGGACGCTAGCGCGGCTGAGGACACAGTCATCACCTTCACAGTCGGACGTGGTGGAGGGAGCACCCCTTACGACACCAAGGACCTCACAGTGTCAGTGGCTGCGCGTCACAGCGTCACCACTTCGATTCTCTCGACCCAGCAGACCGGCCGAACGGATCAGACAATCCAGTTCCCTATCGATGTGACCAACTCAGGAAACATCCAGGACACTTTCAAACTACAGGCCTGCGACCCGGGAGATAACACAGGGTGCAACCCCTCGATGTGGGAGTCGTCATTCTCCGACTCGCAGGGGAACACAATCTCACAAATTATCCTCGACCCCAGTCAGAAGCAGACCGTCTATCTCGACATCTTAGTTGAGGGCGAGGAGGACGCTGATTCGGTTACCGTGCTTGCACGGATAGCCATCTATGGGACCTCTGAGGTGGACGAGCATACTGTCAGTGTGGTGGTCTCGAACTTCAACTATGCAATGGCCATCTCTCCCCAGAATCCCGGTGAGGTACCTGACCAGATCGAAGCAACCCTCCCTCCAGGTGGTTCCATGACTACCGCATTCTGGATCGAGAACACAGGGGACTATCCCGGCGGAGACAAAGCTGTGATCACCGTCATCGGCATGGAGTCGTCAGTACTCAGGACAATGACAATCGAAGGCGTCGAGATTGATGGGACAGTGACGCTGGGAATGGGAGAGAGAGTACTCGTCGAGGTCCAGATTGACGTTCTCGAAGGAGTCGCAAACGGTGTCTCTGGCGTAGTCAAGGTGAGCGCTTCTTCGGAGAGGAACACAGCTCAGAGCACTTCGGTCGATATTGTGGTTGAGGTGAGGACCATCCACGATCTCAGATTCACCCTCGAAGGCGAGGACGAGCAGGACTCCGAATACCCGAATAAGGCCTATTTCATCCTCTACATTACTAATCATGGCAACATCATCGAAGATGTCCAAGTCCTGTCCAGCGAGTCCCTGAGGGGTTGGACCGTCAATGTCGATTTCGATGAGTTTGAACTTGAACCTGGCCTGACAAAAGAGGTTCAAGTGAGTGTCACGCCACCTAGCGATTTGCTCGACGACGATACCTACATGTTCACTGTCACGGTGCAACCCAAGGGAATTGCAGTCGCTGGTGAACCCATTGATTTGACAGTGACCTCACAGATGCCATCGACCTTCATCGGCCTATCTGAGGAAATGGCTCAGGCGCTCGTCTACGGGTCTATCGTTCTGGGTGCAATTTTGGTTATCGTACTGTTCTTCCGCTCGCGTTCGGAGAACCGCCGAATAGTCGAAGCACTTGAAAATCAGTTTGAGGATTAGTCGCGACTCCAAAGTCGAGTCCGGATAGGCTTATTGCCGAAATTCAGGTGCATTGACCCGTCGGTCCCTAAGGGGACCGTCGGGTGTTGCCATGACTTCAGTTCCCGAAGCTTATCTCGCTGTTGCTGTGATGGCGCTTGTAGGGATTGGATTCCCGGTAGGGAGCTTCATTGCAGCAGCACTTCTGAGGCCGAGAAAATCGCCCAATGACCCAACCAAGATGCGCTCCTGGCTCCTTCCTGGTTATGAGACGGACCAGAGCCTGTACCTCCGCAGGGACAGCACCTACGAGTGTGGTGCCGAGCCTATGGGAGACGCCCACATCAACTTCCACTTCCAGTACTACTGGTATGCTATCATCTTCCTCGTATTCGACATCGCCTTCATGTTCCTAGCATTTGGCGGTGTCATCGCCATACAGGACGGCATGCTGGACGAAGATATCCTCGGCGCCCTAGCCACCCTAGTCGCGTTCATCGTGCTAATGGGGCTGGGAGTCTGGCACGTCTTCCGCAAGCGAGGAAGAATCTACATCTAAGGTGAGTAAATGTCAGACGAGGGTCAGAACTACTCGGTTTTCAACAGCAGGATGCTGGTCGATGTAGTAGGCGACGTGACTGATGAGGCTCTGAAGGCCAGCCGGATGAAGGACATCATCGGAGTGCTAGCCGGCAGGATGTTCAACTGGGGCCAACGCAAGTCCCTGTTCCCACTCCACTTGGGCATCAAGTGCTGCGCTTTGGAGATGGCCGCTGCGGGAGCTAGTCGATTCGATGCTGAACGCTTTGGAGTCTTCTTCAGATCCAGTCCTCGGCAGTGCGACGTCATGCTTGTTAACGGCCCTATTAGCAAAAAGTTCGCCGACCCCATTGTCAGGCTGTGGGAGCAGATGCCCGAGCCAAAGTGGTGCATAGCCATGGGAGAGTGTGCCATCTCCGGTGGCCCCTACTTCCAGTCATACAACATCCTCGAAGGCGTCGATACCGTGATTCCGGTAGACGTCTACATACCCGGATGTCCCCCAAGGCCTGAGGCCCTGATAGACGGTTTCGACAAGCTGCGACAGAAGATCATCCGAATCGGTGCGGCACCCGGCGACTCCATGCCGGCTTCTACGTCTCCGTTGATTCTGGGAGACGAGTAGGAGGTTCTAGCATGGGTAAGACTGTCTCGCCGGATTTCCAGAAGGCAGCGGCCGAGACACTGGCCGTTGCAGCGTCCGTGATTGAGGGAGTGGATGCTGAGGTAGCAGAGCGCTCTAGTGGCACCAGTCCGCGACACGTAGTAGTCATCAACGCCTTACCTGACAGTTGGAGAGCCCTTGCCGAGAATCTCTACTCAGAGCACGCCGTCGATTACTGCTCCATGGTCACCGGAATCCACTGGCCCGAGGGAGATGAGGAGCGGAAGTGGGAGGTGGTCTACCATCTCATGAGGACAGGAGTCAGGGACCCTCCCATTGAGGACGGCATAGTCCGGCCGATTATTGTGGATCCTTCGAAGCTCAGAGGAGCTAGCATCCCCCTCGAGATTGAGATTCACGTCCATATCCCGGACACAACGACTCCATCGGTGGATTCCGTTCAAGACATTTGGATAGGGGCGGACTGGAACGAGAAGGAGACCTGGGACCTCGTTGGCATCGACTTCGATGGCCATCAGGGGATGAGAAGGGTGCTGCAGCCACATGAGACTCCGAAGGGGTACCATCCTCTGCAGAAGCAGCACCATCTCCGCTATCACGGCTTCCAAGAGATGTACGACGACGTCCAGGGATTCATGCGTAAGCCGGCGGACGTTGGCAAGATCAAGTGAGGTGAGAAAATGGCGGAGATGTGGATTTCAATGGGCCCGCAGCACCCCATGACGCACGGCCTCTGGACCCTCAAGGTCAAGGTCGACGGCGAGACCGTTGTTGACACAGAACCTGATCTCGGCTATATCCACAGAGGTGTGGAGAAAATCTGCGAGGCGCGTGACTTTACTCAGATCACGACTTATTGTGACCGACTCTGCTACGCTAGCGCCAACACGTGGTCTCATGCCTACATCTACGCCGCCGAAGACCTCCTCGAGGTCGAGGTGCCCGAGCGAGCCGAGTACATTCGCTTAGTGGCAGTAGAGCTACAGCGAATCGCCAGCCACCTGATGTGGCTGGGGGCTTACGGGCCCGACATCGGAAACCTCTCCGTGATGGTCTGGTGCCTACGCGAGCGTGAGATGATGATGGATCTCTTACAGGAGTTGGGTGGATCCCGGATGCACTACAACTTTCCCCGCATTGGTGGCGTCAAGCGTGACCTACCTCATGGCTTCGCACAGCGTGCCCGAGCCAAGCTCAAGCTGTTCCTCAACAGAATTCAGGAGTACGAGGCACTGTTTGACGAGAGCACGGTGTTTCTGCTGCGCAGCCAGGGAGTTGGCTACGCTAAGCCAGAGGAGATGATTAACCACGGAGTCTCAGGTCCAAATCTTCGCGCTGGGGGAGTGAACTACGATATTCGCTGGGCTCATCCCTACTCAGTGTACAGCGAACTCGACTGGGTTCCACCCGTCGAACGCTCATCAATCAAGGGAGCTGATTGCTACGACCGCTACAGAGTCAGAGTTGAAGAGATGCGCGTTAGCGCGTCACTCGTTCTGCAGGCACTAGACAAGATGCCCGGCGGCGCTAACACCTATCACGAGCCCGGAGATCCAATGATTCTCGCTAAGGCGCCCACTCGAGCCCCAGAGGGGACCACAGGGGCGCATCACTTTGAGGACAGCAGAGGCGAGTCGATGTTCTACATCGCCGGTGGTGGTGAAGGTCGTGGAAAGCAGCCTTACAGAGTGTCAATACGTTCTCCCATGTTCATCACGATTCCATATGCGGCCAAGTGCATGATTGGCTACAAGGTCGCCGACATACCGGCCATCATGGGATCCTTCGACCCATGCATAGGGGAGACCGACAGGTGATCTGATGACGAGTAGCGACTGGTTGAATGTGGTGGGATGGTCAGAGTCCTTCTCCAGTTGGTCGATGGACAACGTGCACAACATCCTGCCATCTAGCGATATCGACATGCAAATGACGATTCCAAGTACATGGGCATGGCAGGAACCAATCACCCTAGGTCCAATTTTCAACATGCAGAGCGGATTCGCTAGCATTCAACCAGCTCTTGAGTCCTTCATGCATGCCACCATCATGTGCACAGTTGTCTTCACCATGATGATGCTCACCATGCTGGCCATCCCGTACATCGAGAGGAAATTTATCGGGCGACTGATGGACAGACTCGGTGCCACCACCACCCTCAGGAGCCTGTGGGTGGGTGAGAGCGGCGTCACCGCTGGCGAGTGGTGGAAGCAGTTGCCGTTCGGAATGGGTGCCCCCATCGGTTGGGTGGTGAAAGCACTCAATTCTACATGGGGAAACTCGCACGAGCTTGAGACGATTGCACGAGTTAACAACCGCAGCTACCACGGATACTGGTTCTTGCTTCCCGGCTTTTTCCAGGCCTTCGCTGATTTCATGAAGTTCGCTACCAAGGAACACATCGTACCGAAGAACGCCGACAAGGTGGTCTTTGAGGTCGCCCCAGTAATCATCCTAGCGACCACGGTCATGGTGTTCGCATTCGTCCCGTTCGGACCACACATTTACGCCGCCAACCCGGAACTCTCACTACTCTTCATGATGGCGATATTCGGGATAGCTCCTCTAGGCGTATTCTTCGCCGGCTGGGCGTCAAACAACAAGTACACGTTGATTGGGGGGATGCGCTCAGCAGCCCAACTCACCGCTTACGAGATACCTCTCTTGATTACGGTTCTCGGAGTCGCGGTGCTGAGCGGTTCGTTCAACATCATTGAGATCGTCGACTTCCAGATGGGGCAGGACCAAGGTAACGTCTGGAACATCTTCCTGATGCCGCTCGGTGCCCTGCTCTTCCTAGTTACGATGATTGCCGAGGTCGAACGCATCCCGTTCGACATGCCCGAGGCCGAGGCCGAGCTCGTAGAGGGTTGGTGGACCGAGTACGGAGGCATACGCTGGGGATTGATGTTCGCAGCCGAGTACATGCGCTCGTACGCGGCATGCATCCTGTTCGCGCTATTCTTCCTCGGAGGATGGGAAGCGCCGTTCCAGCACACAATATCGGGACTTCCAGCTGTTGGTGGCGTCTTCACAACAGTCTTCTCGCTGACACCAGGTATGATCTGGGTGCTTCTCAAAGCGTGGCTGCTGTTCGCTGTCTTCGTCTGGATTCGTGCATCTCTCCACCGGGTGAGGACCGATCAGATTCTCGAGTTTGGATGGCGTTATCTGCTACCTCTCTCTATGCTTAATCTCGTCATCGCCGTCTTCCTGCGTCTGCAGTTCTGGACCGGCGAGCCATGGGAGCTTTGGATCCCAGCGACAGTCACGCTGGTCTCAGGGGGGGTGTTCGTTATCCTCGCAATCGATGAGGACAAGGAGGCACTTGAGATTCAGCGGAGGCCGTATAGCACGCAGGCAGTGGTCAAGGCATCACCGGGGAGCCACAGGGAGTAGGAGGTGAGGAGATGAGTTACAGAGCTAATACAGGACACCCTCACGCCACCCCCAACTTCCGTAATCTAGTCATCAGACCGATGTGGATGACTCTCAAGACCGCATTGAGGACAGTTCCCTTCGTCGGCAAGCTGAGTATCCTGAAGAATAACTATCACGGGAAGCCTGCGACCATGATCGACGCTACTACCATGCTCAGGGTCGGCTCGAATCACCCGAGCGTCGGGCAGAGCTTCGCCCCCGACCGTGAGACCAGTCAGGTCATGCCGTTTGTCGAGCGACCAGTCACGGTGATGTACCCATACGAGCGCTTGGAGGACCTAGAGCCCTGGCTGTTCGTCCCAGGTAACTACAATGGCCGTATAGGAATCATCTGGGAGACTTGCACTGCTTGCAAGGCATGCGTCAAGGCGTGTCCCAATGACTGCCTGCACATGACTTCCGAGGTCAGGGTCAATGTCCTTGAGTTGGCCGAAGAGGGAGATGACTGGCACGGCTACGGCGAAGAGCTGGAGGAAGGAGGCTATGCCGCGAGGGAGAAGGGAGACTACGATGGAATCGCCTCAGACTTCGATCTCGTAAATGCCCATGCTGATGCCCCCCAGCAGTACGACTTCGCCGAAGTCATTGAATTGACAGGCGACAAGGCGACTGTACTATGGTCGGACGGCTCAGGTATCGAAACCATCGATTCCAGCACTCTCAAGCCTGCCGAGCAGGACATTGTCTCAGGACAGATTGACATTGGCAGGTGCATGTTCTGCGGGTTGTGCGCCGAAGCATGCCCGTTCGAGTCCTTCTTCATGACCAATGAGTACGATGGCATGGCAGAGTTTTCGCGAGAGAAACTCTGGATGGATGCCAGTAGGACTCGAGTTCTTCCTGCAGTCCATCAGGAGAGGGTAGACCTAGAACTCGCCAAGCGCGCTGAGAAGGAGCAGAAGAAACGCGACAGGAAGGCTGCAAGGGCGGAGGCCTGATCATGACAATCGATTTCGAGGCGCTGGTGTTCATCATATTGGCCGCGACCGCCATAGGAGGGGCCCTCGGATGCGTCTACGCTCGGCGCGTAGCACACTCTCTACTCTCGTTGATGATGACCTTCTTCGCCGTCGCAGGGGTCTTCGTGATGGCCAGTGCAGAGATGCTGGCGGCCATTCAGATTCTGGTCTATCTAGGCTCGGTAATGCTCGTGGTCCAGTTCGGCGTCATGCTGACGCGTAAGCAGATACAGGAGGATGCCTGAATGAGAGGTCTTTCCGCGCTCGCCCAGTTAGGCATCCTTGCCTTCATGCTCATACTTCTCTCCGAGATCATGTCGCACTCGATGTGGGGCGGAGATGGGAACCCCCCCTCAACTCTTGACTTCGCAGTGGCTCTGTTTGGAGAGTGGTGGTTGGCCACCGTGGTTCTCGGGGCACTCCTCTCGATGGCGATGATTGGCTCCTCATACCTCGTTCGCGATGAACGCCTCGTCAATCTGATATGGGACATGGAGGGGGACCAGTGATTGAGGCCAGTTGGATAGTCGGGCTCGGGGTCATCCTGTTCAGCATCGGCCTGCTTGGGGCGTTCACCCGCAAGAACGCCATCGTGGTGCTGATGTGCATCGAGGTGATGCTGAACGCGGCAAACCTGAACTTCGTGGCTGGAGCTAGCCATTACAGCGATGTCGATGGGTGGGTGTTCACCGCCATCGCCATCGCCATCGCTGCAGCTGAGGTGGCGATTGGACTGGCCATCTTGCTTTCACTTTACAGCACCCAGGAGACAATCTCCCTGGACGAGGCGAACATCCTGAGAAACTGAGGTGAAAGAGTGAGTGATAAGAAGAACGAATGGGAGCTCCTAGTTCCGATTATACCCTTCCTACTAGTCGCCCCATCCCTCAAATTCTTGGCCGGCTGGGAGTCGGTTGAGGCCGCCTTCCTCATTGTAGTCGTACCTCTGCTGACCTTCCCTGTTATACTGGTTCTCGGACAGTTGTACAACGGCAATGAGACTTGGAAGAACCGCTACAAGGAGGGTGGTATATTCGGGCTTGGCGCACTCGCACTCGCACTCAGCATTGCTATCTGGATCATCTACGACTACATCGTAGGGTCCGCCCACTTCGAAGCTCACTCCGTGGTCGACCCGTTTTCGTGGTTGACCTTTGATGTCATCGAGCAGTCAGGCACGCAGTGGGAGGTCAGTACTGGCTTCGCCGACATTGGAGTCGGAGTTTGGATAGATTCGGTCACCCTGATGCTGCTATTCGTAGCAACCTTCCTGTGCTTCCTAATATGCTGGTTCAGCCTTGGCTACATGAACACGGACAAGATCAACGAAGACAGCAACCACCGCTTCTATGGGGAGTTCGTGCTGTTCGCCATCGGCATGTTCGGGATGGTTCTGGCTGACAACTTCCTGTGGCTGTTCATCTTCTGGGAGATAATGGGACTGTGCTCCTACCTGCTCATCGGTTTCTACTACTGGAAGGAGAGTGCTGCCTATGCAGCCAAGAAGGCATTCCTGACTACCCGCGTGGGTGACGTGTTCCTAATGGTCGGTCTCCTGATACTCTACGACATCTACGGCTCACTCGAGTTCGCCGTAATCTTCGAAGACCCGTCCACAGGAGTCGGCGGGGCTCTGGTTGATTCGGGAGAGTTGTTCTGGGCTCTGTTGATGCTGTTCATCGGGGCAGTGGGTAAGTCAGCCCAGTTTCCGCTTCATGTGTGGTTACCTGACGCCATGGAGGGCCCGACCCCGGTGTCCGCACTCATTCACGCTGCGACCATGGTGAACGCAGGTCTCTATCTTGTAGTTCGTATGGTGCCTTTCGTCGATGTCCACGTCAACGGCGTCGCGGGGTTGGAAAACTTCGCTCTGATTGTCGCTTGGATAGGCGGCATCACTGCGTTCATGGCAGCAGCCATCGCATTCGTGCAGAACGACATCAAGAAAGTCCTCGCATACTCAACAATGAGCCAGTTGGCCTACATCTTCACTGGATTGGGCGCCGGCCTGTTGTTCCTCAATATCGGCGAACATCACGCGGGCTACTTCGTCATCGGGGCCTCAATGTTCCACTTATTCAACCACGCCATGGCTAAGGGGATGCTCTTCATGGCCAGTGGCTCGGTCATCCACGAGGTGCATCACGCGCACGATTACGTGCGCGAACTCAGTGAGAAGTATAGCACCAACGAGGGTGACGACCACGGTGACTTCGACCCGCAGGACATGCGCATCATGGGAGGCCTCGCTGCTAGAATGCCAGTCACTGCCACGGCTATGATGTTTGGATCAATGTCCATCATAGGTATCCCCCTCATCGGCGGCTTCTGGTCCAAGGAAGGAATCATCGCTGAGACTTGGAAGGCCTGCCTAGACGAGGAGCCACTGATGTTCGTTCCGGCCCTGTTGGTGCTGGCAACTGCAGGGATGACCGGCTTCTACATGACTCGAATGTGGCTGATGACCTTCGCTGGCCCGCCAAAGAGCGAAGTTGTCGGACACGTCCACGAGGCGACACCGTGGATTAAGGAGCCGTTGATCGTCCTCTCTATCATTACCGCAATTGGGGGTTTCGCACTCGCTCTTTTCGGTGCAGCAGAGTATCTAGGAGATCCTGAGTACGACCATCTCTCCTTCCATGGAATCCTCGACACGTTAGAACACGCCTTTCTGCCCGAAGACATCAATCTCAGGTTGGTTGGCTGGACCACCATACTCATCGCCATGGTCATCGGCCCTATGATGGCCTCACGAATTCACGGCGGTAGGCTAATCGACGGTGTTGAGGCGAGTCCACTAGTTTCTTGGCTAGTCAATCTGTCAAGCAGGTTTGGTTCTCAAGACGTCTCTGAACTAGCGAACTCCCAGCTTGCTGAGGCACTCCAGAGGAGACTATACTTCGACGACCTCTACGAGATGATTCTTACCAAGACGGCGGTGCCTCTCGCCGAGCTCTCAGCTTGGTTCGACAAGAACATCATTGACGGCGTAATCAAGCAGATTGAGTCCAACTCCTCAACTGGCTCGTTGCAAGTCAGAAGAATCACCACTGGCAGCGCTCGTGACTACATCCTGATGGCTGCGGTTGGAATGCTCTCCATCTTCGCGCTAGTGTGGGGGGTGAGCGCTTGATAGACGACCCCCTGTCAGTAATCACCCTCGTTCCATTGGCTATGGGACTAATCTTGATGATACTCCCGAGAGTTCTACCGAATTCATCGGCAGAGAGGCTGATGCAGGTTTCAAGGAACATCAGTATGGGCGTCGCCCTCGCCATAGCCACTATCACGACCATGCTGTTCCTCGGACAGTTAGGCAGCATCGACTGGACTAACATCACACAGGGCGGATACGTGCTCCAGAATGAAGCGGTTGACCTCATTCCCGCCATTGGCGTTACTTGGAAGGTCGGGGCGGACGCTCTCTCCTTCCCGATGATCTGGCTGACTGCCATCCTCATACCAATCTCGATGCTGGTCGAGTGGGATGCCAAGCGAGCCCATCTCTTCTTCCCACTGCTGTTGATAATGGAGGGCGCCCTACTAGGCGTATTTGTCGCTCTTGACCTGTTCGTGTTCTACGTGTTCTGGGAGTTGACCCTGATTCCGATGTTCCTCCTGATTCTACTCTGGGGCGGGGAGGATCGGCGCTACGCGGCGATGAAGTTCTTCATCTACACATTCACAGCCAGTGTCTTCATGCTCATCGGAATTCTCGTGATGTACTTCCATACAGAAGCTATCGCAGGCCTGGGAAGTCTGTCCGGCCATCACTTTGACCTCGTCGCCATGACTGCTCAGGAGAACCTGATTCCGAACGAGGGGCTGAGGCACTTTGTCTGGCTTCTCCTGTTAATTGGATTCGCCACCAAAATGCCCAGCGTACCTGTGCATACCTGGCTGCCTGACGCCCATGTCCAGGCTCCAACGGCAGGCTCGATGCTGTTGGCCGGAGTGATGCTGAAGATGGGAGCTTACGGATTCCTGAGAATCTCAGTCACAGTATTCCCCGAGTCCACCTTAGAGTTCGTGCCCCTACTGATTTTCCTTGGGATGGTCAGCCTCGTATACGGCGCATGGGTGTGCATGGGGCAGACCAACCTCAAGCGAATGGTCGCCTATTCTTCAGTCTCCCACATGGGTCTGATTTTCCTCGGCATCGCCACTATGCAGCCGCTGGGTATTGCTGGTGCACTGTTCATGATGTTCGCTCACGGAATAATCAGTCCGCTGCTGTTCGCTGTGGCTGGGGCGTTCAAGCATCACTATCATACTCTAGAAATCGGATCGATGCGTGGCATCGCACACCACAGCCCCTGGCTGGCTGCCCATATGATGCTCGGCTGGATGGCCAGTCTCGGACTGCCCCTCCTAGCCGGCTTCGTCGCTGAAATCGCCATATTGATTGCATTCTGGATGACCTACGGGTGGCTGGTTCTGCTACCCGCGCTAACTCTGATTGTCACTGCAGCCTACTACCTGAATTCGATGCAGAGGACCATCTTCGAGTCCAACGACCCGGAGCATGGTATCCTCCCGGATACCCTGCACGGCGAAGATCCCAGTGACCTGACCTGGCACGAGAACGCCGGTATGCTAGCCCTCGCAGCGATGACGGCGCTGTTCGGTATCATGCCATTCATCTTCTGGGATATGATGTCAGACTGGAGTTCCGGATTCGTCATCGACACCATGATCGAAGCCATGCAGGCACAGGAGTGGAGCCCATGAGTTCGATAATCAGCGACATGGACTCGGCTACTGCCCAGCTTATCCTGCCCGAGTTACTGATGCTTGGCGGCATCATCGCGATGATACTTGTCCCGAACTTCGGCGATGCGACGATGCGAATCCCATTGACGAAGATTCGAATTCCGGTTTTGATTGGCGGCACTAGGTTCGCTACTACCAACAATCCAAAACTCCCAAATCAAATAGCGACGACCACCCTTGCCCTAGCTTTCATGACTTCCTTACTCTTCCTAAGCGAAGAAGGCGATGTAGGCAACTTGCTGCACGTGGACGAGTTCAGCAGGATGTTCGCCCTTGTGTTCTCCGCCGCACTCCTGCTTGCCTCTTTGGCGACGACTGCCCGACTGCCTGCTAGACCAAAGGCTTCAGCCCCACTCAATACGGATTCTACTGTCATCTCTGATGCCAAGGTCAACGCACTGATAGACAACCGACGACAGGTCGATTTTCACATCCTACTGCTCACTACAGGGCTTGGAATGAGCCTGATGGCGATGGCGACTAATCTGTTCATGCTGTTCGTGTGCCTTGAACTCGCATCACTGTCATCCTACATTCTTGTGGCATTCCACAAGGAGACTGACGTCGGTGGCGAGGCCGGCACGAAGTACTTCATTGTCGGTTCAGTGGTCTCGGCGATTGGTATCTATGGGATGTCGCTACTGTACTTGTGGAACGGCAATCTCGACATGACCGATTTGGCGGCCTCATGGGATGCGATGGAAGGAATGGATCCGTTGGCGACCATCGGCGTCGGCTTGATGCTCGTCGCATTCGGCTTCAAGGTCGGAGCAGCCCCGTTCCATCTGGCGGTGCCCGATGCCTACGCCGGAGCATCTTCTCCGGTCGCTGGAGTACTGGCAACGGCTTCGAAGGCAATGGGTTTCGTCGCCCTCATACGACTCTTACTGGTGGTCACTATGCCTTCGGAGGGACAGGCCTTCTGGTTCCTCGCACTGTCGATAATCGCCGTGGTGACGATGACTTGGGGCAACCTTGCAGCGCTAACTAGTGACAACCCGAAGCGGGTACTAGCCTATTCTAGCGTGGCTCACGCAGGATACATGCTCGCAGCGCTCGCTGCAGTTGGCTCCGGATTGGCCGACTCAGACACGTCCTCGCTCATCATCATCGCTGTGGTGTTCCATCTCGTCGTGCTTGTGTTATTCAAGCTGGGTGCCTTCCTAATCCTCTCGATGCTCGAGGCAGAGGGAAAGGGTCACAGGATGGAGGATTTGCATGGGCTGGGCCGACGCGATCCTGTGATTGCCGCATCGATGTTTGTGTTCATGCTCTCTCTCGCCGGAGTCCCTCCACTCTCTGGATTTCTCTCAAAATTACTGATGATTAACGGGATAGTCAACGTATCAGCCGGCAGCGGTTCTGCATCAGCATCCACCGCGCTCTCATGGGCACAGGGTGTGGACCCGGTGTTCTGGCTCGCGGTCGCCATCGTGCTGAACAGCGCATTGTCACTGTTCTACTACCTCAGAATCGTCTTGGTCATGTTCTTTGAGTCTCCAGCCACGGAGAAACCCCTCAAACGTGCCCCATCTCTGAGGATGGCCATCATCGCATGTGCCGTGTTGACACTGCTCTTCGGCATTGGTCCTCTGAGCAACTCGCTGCTCGACATGGTAGGCTCTGCAGTCGACTCCTTCATGGGCAGTTGATTAGATATGCTCAACTTCACATAGGGGGCTATCGACGCAGCCCCATGGCTCGTAGGGAAGAGAAGGTCGACACAGAGCTTCTGGCTCGGCTGGAATCCGGCGGCGATCGCATTCGCGTCCCCCTTCCGAAACGGAAGGTGAACGAGATGTTTGCAATCGCCGATCAGATACTCGGTGGACGCAGGGTCAGAGCAGTCTGCGAGGATGGCGAAAGCCGCCTCGCTCGCATCCCGGGCAAGATGAGACGCCGGCAGTGGGTGCGCGAGGGCGATCTCATCGTGGTCCAACCTTGGGACTTCCAGGATGAGAAGGCAAACGTATGCATGCGCTACACCAAAACCCAATCCCTCTACCTCTCTAGGAAGGGTGTGCTCCCCGAAATAGTGGATCTGTTCGGCATGTCCGATCTTGAAGAAGTGAGAAGTATCGACATCGAGACTACGGCCGAAGAGGAGTCGCCAGAGAAAGAGTCCGAACCACAGGTCTCAGAAACCACCGGGTCCGAACCCGAAACCACTTCGGCACAAGCTCCTGAGGATGACATAGATTCGTTCTTTGGGTGAGAGCATGTCGGATGAGATGGACGACCTTCCAGAACTCGACGCCCTGATGCGAGCAGAGAAGAAGCATGACTGGATGTCCGAGCCTCGCTTCAAGCGGATGTTTGACGAGATTGAGGATGGTCTGCAAGGAGTCCTTGGTAAGGGGCGATACGAGTGGGTCGACAGACGGGTTTTCGATCAGGTCTTCGACCGCTCTACGCTACTGGCGGTTCACAAGCTGATGCAGAAGGGGAAGATTGAGACAATTGACTATCCAATAGCCAGAGGCAAGGAAGCGCATGTTTTCCATGCTACCACCAATCACGGTCCAGTGGCCGTCAAGATATTCCACACAACCAATGCGGTATTCAAGGGTCTGGCAAAGTACATCGACGGTGACCCGAGGTTCTCAGGCCTGTCACGAAGGCATCGCGAACTGGTAAACATCTGGGTGCGCAAGGAGCTACGAAACCTCAAGCGCATGCGCAAGCATGGACTACGGGTCCCGGAGCCGCTTGACAGCCTGAAGAACGTCCTCGTAATGGAATATATCGGCGACGAGAGGGGTGCCAGCCCTCGACTCAAAGACATCACCATCGATAAGCCATACGAACTCTTTGAGGATTTGCTTGAGTTCATAGCAATCAACTGGCAGACATGTGAGCTCGTGCACGCCGACTTCAGTGAATACAACATCCTCTGGCTCGACGGAGAGCCATGGGTCATCGATGTCGGCCAGAGCGTAACTCGACAGCACCCCAGTTCAGAGGAGTTTCTAGTCAGGGACGTAACTAGACTAGTCGATTGGATAAATCGACAGGGGCACAGTGTCGACCTAGCTGAAAGTTTAGCTAGAGTGCTCGATGATCCAGTTCCCTCCCTCCCTTCGTTCTCGGGCGGAGATTAAAACAGGGCGGCGGGTCGGCCGCAGTCGTGGAGCATCTGGCACGCATCCCGCAGGACCGCATTGCCGTGCTGATAGGCAAGGGCGGTGAGACCCGCCGCATGCTCGAAGAAGCGTGCGGAGCAACTCTCGAGATTGACTCAAAGAGTGGTGAAGTGATGGCCGACTGGGGAGAGGAGAGTGTAGATCCAATCGTCCGAATGAAGATGCCCGATGTCATAGCGGCTATCGGTCGTGGACTGGCTCCAAAGCGAGCCGTACAACTGATTCAGGACGAGGTTTTCCTCAAGATGTACGACATCCGCGAGTGGGTAGGCAGGCAACCCAATCACACCCGTAGGATGAGGAGCAGACTGATTGGCAGAAACGGCCGTATCCGTAGTCTGATAGAGGAGATTTCCCGTTGTGAGATGGCGATATACGGTTCTACGGTACTGGTCATCGGAGACGAGGACGGACTCGCTCTGGCCGCACCCGCAATCGAAGGTATCCTGCGTGGCTCTGAACACAGCACTATCCTGCACGGCCTTGAGCAAGACCGCAAGCGTCAGAGGCTACGCTCACGCGGGCTCGAGAGTTATGAGGGGTACAGTACCGACGAATCTTCAATCTTCGAGACACTGGTTCCGGGACTGGCAGAAGCACGTAGACGCAGGGAGCGCCGTTTCAAGGACTCACAGGTCGACCCCGAAGACGAAGAGGAAGTTAGCAGCATGTTGGATCTCGCAGATGACGAGGAAATTGTCTACGAGGAAGAGTGACTCACACCGCCATGCATAAGCGTAGCGCGCTTCACGGAATACCGTGACTAATCCTCTTGAGGAGATGTATGACTACGAGGAGTGGTCCACCAAAGCGCTGCTGTTGGCGGCTGGCCTGTTCTTCGGTGGCGTCGCACTGAACGTTCTGGGTGTGGACAACCCTCTGACCAACTTCCTCTACGAGTACTACCTTGATCCGGTGATGCAGGAATCGAGCTCCGATGCCGGCTACAACCAAGTCAACACCCTGACCTACTCAGTCTTACTCATTTTGTTCGCTGTCGTACTCTCTGCATGGCTCCGCTATTTGGGGTTAGATCACAGCGATGCGATGATACTGGCTCTGTTGCCGTATGTCTTCTGGGCAGCCCTCGGTGAGGTCGTGGAGGACGCCAACATGTTCGATACCTCGCTCGAATCCTACTTCGTCAGTCCCGGCATCCACTTCCAGACCGCCGCATGGGTAATCATCGCAGGTACTTTCGGATACCTGATTGCCCACAACGAATCCGCATCGGAAGAGGATATGATATCCAAAGTCGACAGCGCTGCGACGATTCTAATCCTAGCCCAGATAATCATCTACTACACTTCTATCGATGCCGGTTTAGTCACTTCTTCTGCAGGATTCGACAACACTGCTATGATGATGTGTTTCATCATCGCCCTGTTAGTGCCCACTCTGATGGCCAACAAACCGTTATTCGACTTCACGGTGGTCCAGCGATGCGTCTTCATAGTCGGTCTCGGAGGATCAATTGCGCTTCTTGGGCCCTTGCTTTCGTTTGGCATCAGCAACTCCGACCAAGTCACTCTCTGGCCGTTGGCAGTAGTCATCGGCGCGCCGGCGGTGCTCGCCTACCAGATGCACCAGGCCGGTCTTCCGGCAGCCAGCGAACTGGCCGAACACGGCTTCGTCGCAGGCATCCTGCCCCCAGGGATGACAGAGGGGCAGTATGATGAGCTGGAATCTTCCGACAAGGACCTAATCGAAAGTCTGAGGAGGAAGGCGGTTTTGGCTTCTCCAGTTGTCTCTCTTGTGGTTGCCGGACAGCTACTCGACGGACTCGCCACAGGCATCGGCATAGAGGCCTTCGGATACTCCGAGAAGCACTTGTTCTCGGCTGAGATCATCGAGTTCTTTGGTTCGGCATACGGTTTCACAGTGGTCAAAATGGCTCTCGGTGGACTAATTTGGTACTTCTTTGCAATAGCCAACTTTGAGCACCGGCAGCAGCACTTCAGACTGCTCATTGCTATGACTATCCTGACTGTCGGCATGGCACCGGGACTGAGGGACGTCGGACGGCTAGTAATAGGCGTCTAAATTCGACATCTATGATGTCGAGGCCATTCAATTGAAGGCTCGCTCGCTGTCTGATGGGGTCGAGAGGCATGGATAGACTGACCACCCGCATCGACCGAGGAGGCGAGGATTTCGAGTCCCGCACAGAGGTCAATCTGGCTCTGGTGGAAGCCCTGAGGGCCAGAGTGGACGCCGCCAAAGAGGGAGGAGGAGGAAAGTACGTCGATCGCCACCGAGAGCGTGGCAAGAGCATGCCGAGGGAGCGAATATCGGAAATCTGCGACGCCGCGACTCCGTTCCTCGAGCTTTCGACACTAGCCGCCAATGGATTGTACGACGGCAGAGCTCACTCTGCCGGAATCATCACTGGCATCGGTGTGGTGCACGGCAAGGAGTGCATTTTCGTGGCCAACGACGCCACCGTAAAAGGCGGTTCGTACTACCCGATGACGGTCAAGAAGCATGTCAGGGCCCAGGAGATAGCCGAGGAGAACAACCTACCCTGCATCTACCTCGTGGACTCGGGAGGAGCTTTTCTTCCCATGCAGGACGAGGTATTCCCGGACAAACTACACTTCGGACGGATCTTCCGCAATCAGGCAATCCTATCGAGTAAGGGGATTCCGCAGGTCGCCGCCGTGTTGGGTTCGTGTACCGCAGGAGGTGCCTACATCCCGGCGATGTCCGACGAGTCAATCATCGTCAAGGGCAACGGCACCATCTTCCTCGCCGGCCCTCCTCTGGTCAAGTCAGCTACAGGAGAGGAGGTCTCGGCGGAAGACCTCGGGGGGGCCGATCTACACACCAGAGAGTCAGGAGTGGCCGATCACTTCGCTGAAGACGAAACTGAGGCGCTCAAGATGGTGCGCAGTGTGGTTGAGAACCTGAACGTCGACCCCAAACATAGGCTCGACACCTCGCAACCAGAAGAGCCTGCACACGACCCGCAGGACTTGATGGGAATCATACCCACTGACAATCGTACTCCCTATGATGTCAGAGAGGTCATAGCCAGAGTTGTGGACGGCTCACGCTTCCACGAGTTCAAGCAGCGCTATGGCAACACACTGGTCTGTGGCTTCGCTAGGATTCACGGCTACCCGGTCGGCATCGTCGCCAATAACGGCATTCTGTTCTCCGAGTCGGCACTGAAAGGTGCCCACTTTGTCGAACTGTGCGGCCAGCGTGGTATTCCGTTGGTATTCCTGCAGAACATCTCAGGTTTCATGGTTGGGCGTGATGCCGAGGCCGGTGGCATCGCCAAAGACGGTGCCAAACTCGTCACGGCAGTCTCCTGCGTGCCTGTTCCGAAGTTCACAGTCATCATCGGCGGTTCGCACGGAGCCGGCAACTACGGCATGTGCGGGCGCGCCTACGACCCACGCTTCCTTTTCATGTGGCCCAACGCGAGGATATCCGTGATGGGTGGTGAGCAGGCCGCCAGCGTGCTCTCCTCAGTGGGCAACGCTGACCCCGACGAGATACGCGAGAAGTACGAGAACGAGAGCAATCCGTACTACTCTACAGCCCGACTCTGGGACGACGGGGTAATCGATCCACGAGACACTCGCGATGTGATCGGACTTTGCATATCCGCCAGCCTAAATGCCTCTATGCCGGACCAAGACTACGGCGTTTTCAGGATGTGATACAATGAGGATGAGCGATGTAAAACCCTCCGCGGATCTCTGCTCTTTGAGCATCAATGCCTCGGTCGCCAACCTCACTCTGGAACGAAGCGACGTCTACAACGCACTCAATGTGCAACTAATCAGCGAAATCATCGATATCCTAGATTGGACCACCCATCGCTCGGTTGGCAGAACGGGCTCTCTGCGCGACCATGACGGCGCCGAGTATCTTCGAGTGCTGGTTCTTCGAGGGGCTGGACGGCACTTCTGCGCAGGAGCCGACATCAACATGATGCGCGATGCCGGGGTTAAGAGTCCCGAGGAGAACCGTATCGGATCCGAACGCCTTGATCGCTTGTTCAACAGTTTGTGGGCACATCCTTGTTTCACTATCTCAGTAGTTCAGGGTGTTGCACTTGGAGGTGGCGCCGGACTCATCGCCTGCTCAGATCATGTCATCGCCCTAGACAGTTCTAGAATCGCACTGTCCGAGGCGAAGTTGGGTATCCTGCCAGCGGTGATTGGGCCATACGTATACCGCCGTGTGGGCAGCGCTCAGTTCCGCCGACTCGCCATGCTCGCGGGGCGCTTCGATGGTCATGAGGCGTTGAACATCGGCATGGTCGATCAGGTATCCATCTCGTTGGACGAGGCGGCAGAGATGGTCGACGCAACTATTGCGACGGTAATGAGCACTGGCCCAGTGGCAGTCACCGAGGCCAAGAGCCTCACTCAGGCCCTCGATAACTGGCGCGGCACTGATGAGGACCTGCGTCGGTGGACGCTGGACAAGACTAGCGAGATGAGAGGATCGCCCGAGGGCCAAGAGGGGCTGTCAGCATTCCTCGATCGCCGACCACCGGCCTGGTCTCCGGAAGATCAGGACGGTTAAACATGACAGCAGGCCCATTCAGCAACGCTCCTCGCCCATTCTCCACTGTGCTGGTTGCAAACAGGGGAGAGATAGCGGTCAGAGTGCTGCAGGCCGCCCGAGAATCCGGTCTTGGCAGCGTCGCCGTGTACTCGGACGCCGATGCAGGATCATTGCACGTTGAGGTGGCCGACGAAGCCGTCCACATTTCCGGCGAGACCCTCGCTGACACCTATCTGAATTCAGAGGCCATCATCTCCGCTGCCATCAGCAGCGGCGCTGATGCAGTTCACCCAGGTTATGGCTTCCTGTCCGAGAGAAGCGATTTCGCCAGCGCTGTTGCCGACGCGGGGCTGGTTTGGATTGGTCCTCCGGCAGAGACTATCTCGACAATGGGCGACAAGATATCGGCACGAATCCAGATGATCAAGTCGGGCGTGCCGGTAATCCCGGGTGAGGAACTGACCGTGCCCGACGGAGCAGACCACCTAGGAACATTGGCGGCATGTGCCGCTAGAGTGGGGTATCCTCTACTGCTCAAGGCCAGTGCCGGCGGTGGAGGAAAAGGAATGCGGGCAGTGCAGGAGCCAAAGATGCTCAGGACCGAGTACGAGGCAGCCTCGCGTGAGGCCTCGACGGCCTTCGGTGACGGCACCATCTATGTCGAAAGCCTTCTCACTGGCGCGAGGCACATCGAAGTCCAGATTTTAGCCGACTCGCATGGCAATTGCATTCACCTCAACGAGAGGGACTGTTCCCTGCAGCGCAGGCATCAGAAGGTAATCGAGGAATCCCCCTCTCCTGCTGTAGACCCGGAACTCCGTCAGGCCATGGGAGCCACCGCCGTCAAGGCCGCAGAGTCGGTCGGCTACGAGGGAGCCGGCACAGTGGAATTTCTACTATCCTCTAGGGGTAAGTTCTACTTCCTCGAGATGAACACCCGATTGCAGGTTGAACATCCTGTCACCGAGATGACCACTGGCATTGACCTAGTTCTCAAGCAATTTGAGATCGCTGCCGGCTTGCCCCTAGGAATTATTCAGGCAGATGTCGGTCTAAGCGGACACGCAATCGAAGCGCGCGTATACGCCGAAGACGCATCCCGCGGTTTCCTGCCCTGTGTTGGACGTTTAGCGACATGGAAGACTCCGCAGGGCCCTGGAATCCGGGTCGACTCAGGAGTGAGGCAGGGAGATGCCGTCACCATAGATTTCGACCCCATGCTGGCCAAACTAGTCGTCCATGCGCCGACGCGCAGAGCAGCCTTGCGAAGGCTCGATACAGCCTTGTCCAACCTCATTGCTCTCGGAGTTACGACCAACATCGGCTTCTTGCGCGATGTCGCTGCACACCAAGCCTTCACCACTGGCAGCGTGACAACCGACTTCTTAGATTCCTCCGACATCTCCGGATTCTCACATACCGAAGTCGAGCCCGCGGTCTTAGTGGCCGTTGCCTGCGCGGCTCAGAGACTCGGACTCGGACGAGCCCCATCCGATGGCGAACTGGGAGCATTAGACGAGCACACAGGGCATCCCGGAGATCCGTTTAGGACCCTGACGAGGTCGTTCCCCTGAGGTGCAAGATGGAGTGGAGCGTAGGAGAGGGCACAGGGCGTTACACCGCTAGTGTATCGGATTCAGAAGGCTTTCTGAGCCTCTCTTCCTTGAATCTTGATGGCCTCGTCATCAATTCCCCAGATGTTAGCATCTCGCGTGCAAATCAGCACGGGCGGCTCAGGGTGGAGATTGCTGGAGCACTGCACCTAGCCCACGTTGCGAAACTTGGAGATGACTGGTGGGTTCACCTTGACGGACGAATCCACGTGGTGCGCATGCACGAGCCCGGCAGTGCTGAGGACGAATCAGTTGAAGGTGGGCTATCGGCGCCGATGCCGGGAACGATACTGGAGGTCCTTGTCAAGCAGGGCCAGAGGGTCCGTGAGGGACAGGCTCTAGTGGTGATGGAGGCGATGAAGATGGAGCATAGAATACAGGCCCCTCTAGCGGGTGAGATTACCAAGCTGCACTATTCGGTGGGTGACCGAGTGGAGATGGGAGCAACACTCGTTGAAATCGGGGATTGAGGCCGGGTCTGGGTTAATATCGAGCCCCTGGGTCGGCTGTACATGGAGGCGACCACCGTAATCATGGCCACCCTGATGGGGATAAGCCTAGCAGCAGCATCGGGATTCAGGGTGTTCCTGCCACCATTCTTGCTGTCTGTGGCGGCACGCCTCGATATCGTCTGGTTTCTCGAACTCGATCTTGTGGGAACTCAGTTCGAGTTCTTCACTTCCACACTGGCCATCGTAGTCCTAGGGATAGCCACCGTGGCTGAGTTTGCGGGCTTCTACGCACCGTGGATAGATAACGCTCTCGACACTATAGCAACACCTGCTTCCATCCTTGCTGGAGTAGCGATGACGGCAATAGTCCTCGAAGGCTCCGACCCCATCTTCCAGTGGGCGGTTGCCATTGTGGCCGGTGGTGGTGTGGCTGCCACCATCCAATCAGCCACAGTCGCGACTCGCAGCCTAAGTTCGACCTTCACCTTCGGACTGGGCAACTCCGCTGTCGCCACAGGTGAGAACGTCGCCAGCGTGGCCCTCACACTAATCGCCATCCTGATACCGTTCATCTCAGCCTTCGTCGTGATACTGGTAGTGGCACTACTTGTCAGGATGAAGCGCCGCAGTGAAGCGACGGTTCAGTGAAGCGGCTCTAGGGTTTCTTGGCCGCCCATGTAGGGCCTGAGGGCCTCGGGTACGCTGACGCGTCCATCTTTCATCTGATTCTGTTCCAATATCGCGACCAGTGCTCTGCTGGTTGCTATCGCTGTGGAGTTCAGCGTGTGCACCGTCTCGTTGCCCTCAGTGGTTCTGTACCTCATACGCAGACGGTTGGCCTGATAGTCGGTGCAGTTCGAGCACGAGACGACCTCCTTGTAGTCCCCCGCTCCGGGCAGCCACGCCTCGAGGTCGTACTTCCTCGCCGCCACTGTACCCATGTCACCTGTGCAGATGTTCACAACTCTGTAGTGCAGTCCGAGATTGTCCCACAGGTCCACCGCATTGCCCAACAGCTCCTCGTGGTGACCCCAAGAGTCGTCTGGATGGCAGATTACAATCTGCTCTACTTTGGTGAACTGGTGAACTCTCCAGATGCCACGGTCGGATAACCCGTGCGCACCAACCTCGCGACGGAAGCAGGCCGAGACTCCTACCAATCTTATTGGCAACTCGCTGGGCTCGATTATCTCGTCCATCCGCATTGCGGTGAGGGGGTGTTCGCTGGTAGCGATGAGGTAGTAATTGTCGGGTTCTATACCGTACATCACGGTCTCGAAATCCGCTAGGTCGGTGACACCCTCGTAGGCGTCCCGGTTCATCATCAGAGGAGGTTGTACAAGCGTGTAGCCCCTACCCCTGAGGAAATCAGCACCGTACTGCTGTAACGCCATCTCTAACCTAGCTAAATCGCCCTGCATGAAGTAGAAGCGGCTGCCAGCGACTTTGGCCCCTCGCGCTTGATCGACCCAGCCATTCATCTCAATCAGGTCATTGTGGTTTCGCGGCTCAAAACCCAGTTCGACCTTCTCGCCGTGCATGCTGTGCAGGGTGTTTTTCTGGTCGTCCTCGCCTATTGGCACCTCAGCGTGCAGGATGTTGGGAATTCTCATCCTCAAGGCGTCGCGCTGCTCTAGGCACTCGTCTGAGTGCTCCGCCAACTTGTCAATTTGGGCGCCGATGTCGGCTACTTCGGCCAATATCGCATCAGCGGCCGTCGAATCACCCGATTTCTTTGCCTCAGCGATACTCCTCGCAGCTTCATTGCGAGCCTTCCGAAGCTGGTCTGCATTGTATCTAGTACTACGCCATTCCTCATCGAGGCGGATGACCTCGTCAATGCTCTCGTGCGTCAGCCCACGTCTGTCATGGTCAGCCCTGATGACGTCAGAATGCTCTCTGAACATGCTGATGTCTAGCATTGCGACCAGCCCTCAGGGCTGGTCAGCGACCCTTCAACCAATCGGCCGTTGAGCTCACAGGAACGAGATGTCCTGCCACAGGGCAGCCGGGCCGATTGCGATTACGCCCGATACTAGGTAGCCCAGGATGCTGCCCCCGTTGAGCAGCGGCAGACCAGCTTGCGCTTCACCACGAGCAACCTGTGTCATCAGTGCCACATAGCCACACAGGCCGCCGAACAGTGTACCTAGGCCTACAGCGAGAGGGCCCGCATACATTGGGATTCCCCAAATAGTGCTTATTTCCGGCCCCCATTCCGGTAGGAAAGATACAGATGATATCACCAGCATACCGGGGAATATGACATCACCCAGTCCCATGAACAGGGCGTCCCTACCACCACTCTTCGGTTTGATATGGGGGGCCGGATCGTCCCAGTCCATGTCTTCAGACTCTTCTCTGCGCATCACCCGATCCTCTTCCTCGATGAAGGAATAACCTCTCTCTTTAGGGGCAACCAACAGCACTGGGAGCTTGTTCTTGATCATCGTGTCAGCCAGCTCGAGCATGTGCTTGCTACTGTTGACCGCCCAGTGATCGTATATCGCCGCAGCGAGCATGAACGCGATGATGAGTACGGGAACGAATGAAACACCAATCAGCGTGATGACTCCGGCACCGACGAGTACCCCAACGGTGTTGACTACGTACCACTCTGGGTATAGATGCAGAAGTAGCATCAGCGCCGTGCTGATGACCACGGTGCTGCCAGCGACTAAGTTGACAGATTCCAAGCCTATTAACCACCATAGAAGAGCCGAAAAAGGCTGTACGGCGTAGAACAGGCTGAACCACAGGGCAAACATCACAATTGCCTTGATTGCAAAATCTAGGCCCTTTCGTGCCAACCAGATAATCAGCACCGTGAAAATCATGATGAATAACAGTTCCAAGGCAACATAACCGCCCTTGGACGCACCCTCAGCTCCGAAAGCTCTGACTTCGTCAACATCGTAAATCGGCTGGATGCTGAGGCCCAGTAGAATCGTGCCGACGAACATGCCCCCCATGCTCACCATTGATGCCCACTGCTGCCGCATCACGTCGAGCACACTGCCGGGCTCGCTTCCGTCCATGCTCCCACGAACTTCAAGGCCCATATCACCTTGACCCGTTCGCGCCCGGGTGGTGCTTGGGAGTGGGGAATCCGAATGAGTAACCGAGACTGGCTCGACAAGCAGATGTTAATGGGAGTAAAACTGGGCTTGGGGAACTGCGCTACACTTCTCTCCAGACTGCGAAATCCACATCTTGACTTCCCTTCAATTCATGTCGCTGGTAGTAACGGAAAGGGATCTGTATGCGTCCAGTTGTCCGCGGCTGCCTGTGCCAACGGGCTCACTACTGGGCTGTTCACCTCACCGCATCTGGTGACCGTTGAGGAGAGAATCAGAATCGACGGCAAACCAATATCACCTGAGACATTCGACAGACTGCTCGGTTCCATTAGGGGCGCTGCCGAAATGGGACCAGAGTGCAGCCCGACCTATTTCGAGACAACCTTCCTCGTTGCGATGCTTGCATTCAGTGAGGCCGGAATAGAGCGTGGCATTATCGAGACTGGGTTGGGAGGGCGGCTCGATGCGACTAGGCTGGTCGAGGCCGATTTATGCATCCTGACCACTATCTCGAAGGAGCACAGCGAGTTTCTAGGTGATACTCTCGCTGAGATTGCCGCCGAGAAGGCAGCCATACACCGGCCCGGAGTCCCTCTCATAGCGCTGCAGCACGACGACTCGCTGGTTAGGCGAGTCATCGAGGGGACAGCGGGGGACGACTTGTCCTGGTTGCCCCGGCCCCAAACCGGTTCGACGTGGTCTAGCCACGCGGCTATGGTCGAGGCCGCGGCCGCGCATCTTGGGTGGCAAACCCTCACGGGGGACTGCTTCTGGCCTGGTCGCTCGGCAGGTTATGGAAAGGATTGGGTGGATGGCGTGGTGACACGCCTGAGCGCCGCGCACAACGCAGAGAGCCTCGCCAACGACCTCGCTGAGGTAGTCAGTCCCAGCGTAGTCCTTCTGGGATTGAGTCAGAAGGCCAATCTGAGAGCCACGCTCGAACCGGTCGTTGCTGCGTTTCGCAAGGAGGACAGGTTCATCCACCTCATATTAACCGAGCCAACTAGCGGTAGGAACTCCTCTGTCAGTGTCGAGGAACTATCCTCGATGATGGAGAGCATGGGTATGATTCACACCCTCAATAACGTGGAGAGGAATCCCGAGAAGGCCTTCCAGATAGGAGGAGAAATGGCGAGAGAGCACAAGTCCGAACTGCTAGTCATCGGCAGCGTTTACCTCATCGGAGACCTGCTCGGATATGTTGTTGATAGAGACGGATTGGACCTCTGGAATGAGTTGACAGTCCACTAAGAACCCAAGTAGGATGACTTGTTGAGATGCTCGTATCACATGTCCGAGGATAAGGAAGACAAGGTCGAAGTCAGGGTCGTAGTGGAGTCGAAGGACTCGGCGTCGAAAATCATCCTGATTGCCCTCACACTGGTTCTCCTCGGTATTCTGATTGCAGTAGTCTCCTCTGGGGGGGTAGACGAGTTGTTGTCCAAGAGGGGCGATAGCGGGGTCGGGAACTGTGGAGACGGGATTGACAATGACAACGGCGGACAAGCCGACGAAGGCGACCCCGACTGCTACTCAAATCCGAAATTATGGGAAGGATATGACCCGAGCCTGACTGAGGATCAACCGGACAATGACGTCTAGAAAGGTGTAGACATGAGCAATAAGTGGGACAGAAGATTCCTCGATTTGGCGACCCACATCTCAACTTGGAGCAAGGATCCCTCGACCAAGGTCGGGTGCGTCGTGGTTGGTGAGGATAGGGAAATCCGCTCGACCGGGTTCAACGGCTTCCCGCGTGGCATCGAGGACGATGCTGAGAGACTCGAGGACCGTGAGCAGAAGTACCCGCTGATATGCCACGCTGAGGAGAACGCCATAATGCATGCAGCGAGGACCGGTATCTCTCTCAAGGGAAACATCGCTTACGTCACTTGGCCTCCGTGCACGCGCTGCACGCGTTCGCTCATACAAGCTGGAGTCTCCGAAGTGGTTTACCCTGCAGATATCGAGATTCCTGAGCGCTGGAAGAAGGACTTCGGCATCGCCATGGGGATGATGCAAGAGGCCGGAATCACAGTCAGACAGGCCTAGGGCAATTTCTCGAATAGCTCCTCTAGATCGTCGTGCAAATCCTCTAACGAGCCGTTGTTGAAAAGGACCAGATCAGCTAGTTCGGCTGTTGCCACCAGTGCTTGACCAGCAGCATCGAGAGCCACTTCCTCTGACTTCTCCTGCGAGATGAAGGTGGCTCTGTCAGAGGGGTCACCCGGCCGAGCCCGCTCCTTAGAGCGCTGCCAGCGTGAATCAGTTCCGGCTAGAATCTCGATGAGCACGAAGTCATCTCGAACCCTCAAGGCTTCGACTTCACCGGGAGTTCGTATCGAGTCAATAACGGCGTCATCCCCTGACAACTCATCGAGCAGCATCTCGGCGAGGATACCAGCCCCACCACGCCGCCTCAGCTCACGTCCTCCCTCGATGAGAGACTCTCTACTTTCCTCGATTCCCTCCTCAGATAGCCACCTCCTGATGGAGTCGGAGCATGACATCGTCCGCACCCCTCTGTTGGCGAACCACTGTAACACAGTGGTCTTGCCAGAGGCGTACCTCCCAGTCAGTCCTACCAGCACGCCCTCCCGTCGGGTCTGACGCGCATAGGGATTGCGTCACGATCTGAATCAGGGATGTCCGGGAACCTCTCCTGACCAGTCAGGCATCTTGTTCAGCGTAATCGTCACATTCGTCACCTCGCCGTCCTCCCAGTAATCAACGGCGATGAAGGTGGGTCTGTCACCGACCTCTTCCCAGCACCCCAAAGCCCTCTCTAGCAGGGTGTCGTAGTCATTGACCTGCCCAGCTCTGACCGGATCAGCCAGACCAAAAGTACTCGACAGCCAGTTGTTCAGGTGCCAGACTGGCTGGATTCCGTCGCCTCTACCGACTCTGCAAGACATCTCATCTTGCTCCTGCTCGCCATACGGTGTATCCCAACTGTGAGTCCAAGCGTGGTGCAGCCAGGGAAACCTCTCGTCATACTGGTAGTCCCAGTAGACCACAAGGTCGGTACCGTTGAGCACCATTTCTCCGATACTCGGCCAAGGCTGTCCGGGCTGGTGCACAAAGACCCTGTCGAGCATGCCAGTCTGGTTGAACAGCACTTCGAGATGCTCTCCCGGGACATAGTTCTCCAGTAGCAGACTGACCACGTCACCGCTGCTGTTGTTCATCAGCGAGCCGAGATGTCTCATCCATGCATAGGCATCCACCTCGGAGTATATGCATGGATGTAGGAAGGTGGAATCCGGGTCACCGTGGCAGAACCGAACGTCCTCGACGCCCGTGTCTTCTTTGGACAAGTGATGAGTATCGAGCATGTATGCACGAATCCCACCGTCCCACTGCGCTTGCAGCGAAGTATAGTGGTTCATCGCCATCCATACACCATCCTCTATGGTAGCGAATGAGTTGTGGGTCTCTGGGAAGGTGAAGTTGTCGTAACTCCGCAGACAGTACTCCGCCATACCATGGCAGACAACTCCATCACTACCATTCAAGGGGTCGAGCCCGCGTTCCTCCTCCCAGCCATTCGGAAGCCCGTCTCCATCATCGTCAGCGCCCGGGTCCAACTCTTGTGGCTCTTCAGGACTGAAGCACCCCGGGCCGAACAGGCTGCAGACCAGCAGTAGGGCCATCCAGAGACTCCTCATCGCTATGAAGCGGCGCTCTCCACTCATGAAACAATCGGATTTCATGCTCCGGAAGGCTCCGCAGAGCGCTTCGCGAGACAAACGCCTCGTCGGAAGGCACTAATCGTGAGAGCATGACCCCGCGCCGAGGGAGATGGCGCGTCGAGGCACTGCCAGACTGGGGCCGTTTGGCCGTTGGTGGGAGAGTCAGAGCGACCGCCACTTCCAGATAATCGCCTACTCGACGATTATTTCCGGCTCCAGCCTAGTCTGGGGTTTCGTCTTCCTGTTTGTTTTGGATGGCCACAGCGACCCAGAGGTCGAGCACCTAGTCCCGTGGAGCTGGTTGGCCTTCATCGGTGGGTTGGTAGTGGCATTCTACGCCGCGCCGGAATACTTCGTGTACTCGGGGCAGCGACGGATCCTAGAGGACGTCCTACACCTCGATTCGCGTCCCGAGATACTTCGTCGCCACAAGGAGGCAGAGGACGCTGCGGATATGCTGGGCAAGTCCTACCAAGCGCGTTTAATGGGTCTGTATAAGATGCATGATGTCAGGATCGGCAAGAAGTACAAGATTGAGTCTGTGAGTCCGCACAGGTCTACCATTTACCCAGAAGGCGATGAAATCAAAATCCAATCCCCCTCGGGGCAGTCGTGGTGGTACACCACTGATTCAACTCTCGCCAATGCCTTGCCGGGCTTGCACGCTCTCAGGAAACAGTCAGTCAATCAGGGACTGATTGTTGGTTTGTCCACTATGGTTTTGCTGCTTGTATACAACACGATGCTGGGGTTGTTCACGAGTTCCACCGGCATACGTGACCACACACTAGATTTGACTGCATCGATTTACGAGTTCGATCGAATCTACGAGATATCTCCTCACTTCGATGCTATCAGCATTCTATTCATCTCCCTGTTCGCAGGTTTGCTACTTTCTACTCGCCCGCGCTCCGAGTTGGGTGACGAGGAGGAGTGAGATGTCTTCGGGAATAGCGAGAGAAGTCATGCTGGCCCTCGGCCTAGTGGTTCTGTTGCTAGGATCGATGTGGGTCGCGACCGGTTCATTCCCACCTATGGTCGTCGTCGAGTCTGGTTCTATGATGCACGAGGATGATGGCTCTTTGGGTGCCATCGACCCTGGTGATCTGGTGCTGGTGATGGATCCAGACAGGGTCGAAATCGTGACTTTTGTCGAGGCCACCGAGGCTGGTGGCGACGACTTCGGATACGAGTCACACGGCATGGCAGGAGATGTCATCATCTACCGGAAGAACGGTGGTTCTGACACCCCAGTCATCCATAGGGTCCTGCTCAAGGCAGTGGCTAACGCGTCGGGAGGCTGGGACGTTCCGGGAACCACTCTGCGAAATGTGGACAATATTACTTGGACACTCGACTACCAGTGTCTCTACCACGGTGGAACCTACGACCTCGAGATAGACCAATGGGTTCCGCCTCACGAGGGCTACCTGACAACAGGGGATAACGAGGACAGCAATGGTTGCAAGGTCGATCAGAGAATTGCTACTGGAGACGATCCGCGAAACGGCCTGACCGATGAGAACGGAAATCCGGTGCTGGCAGTGAAGGACGAGTGGGTCGTCGGCGTCGCCTCCACGGAGATTCCTTGGCTGGGTGCCGCAAAACTCGCCTTCTCAGGCACATCGTCCCAAGTCACGGATACAACATGGAGAAGCCTCCTTGTGGTCGTCGCGGTCATAATCTCGGTACCGTATCTGCTAGAGATTGTCATCGAGAGACGCGATGAATCCGCTGAAGAGGAGTGAGTCATACCAGTCGCGGCAGGATAATCGGCACGATCACAATGAACAACACTAGGAAATTGCTCATGCTGCTGATACGTTCAGCCATCGCCTCCACTCGCATGGGGTGAATACCGCTGGTAAGTCTGTCTAGCACGGAGTGAACCCCATCTTTCACTATGTGACCTCCATCGAACGGGACCATTGGAATCAGGTTGGCGAAACCTAGGAGGAAGTTAATCCAAACCAACCAGAACAGGAAGTCGAATAGCATGAGCATGCCGTCGGTGCCCAGAGCCGAGGCGACACCACCACCACCGGACTCCAGCATGGCACGCTCCTCCAACAGCATCGTCTGCCCGTCGTACTGTATCGGGACTCCAATCATTGCCAGAGGGGTGAGCGCAGCGCCTAAGGCAGTCTGCCTCAGGTCGTAATCCCCACTTAGAATTCCAGAATAATAGTCTACCGAGGACGAACTAGATCGCAGCCCACTCACTCCTAGAAAGGCATCACCATGCTCAATGCCCAGTTCGGCTAGTAGAACCTCAGTATCTTCTATGCACATTGCATCGCCTTCGCACAGTCCGATGTAGTACTGGTAACGATCCCCCAAGGTGATCAAAAGGTCACGCTCCAACCGCTCGCCATTCGAATCAGGATGAGAGATTACTGTGAAAGTCGCATCGTCACCGGATGACAGAAAACTCATCTGACTAGAGAATTCGCTGTAGCCAGATACCCCAACTCCGTCAATTTGAGTGATAATCTCGTACGGAAGCAGCCCCCCTTCCTCGGCCCCCTCCTCTGCGATGACCCCAGTGGCGTAGACTCCTGGGTGACTCGCAACCAGACCAGAGGCCGCCGCTGACAGCATGATTAGAGCGATATAAGTGGCGATTATGTTGATTGATGGACCAGCGGCGTACAGACGCATCCTCTCGCGTCTAGGGGCACGAACCATCTCATGCATCTGCGGTTCGGCGAAGGCCCCAATTGGAATGGGTCCAGCCAGTAGGAGCCCAAAGCTGCGGACTCGCATACCGTGCGCACGTGCTTGGATGCCGTGGCTATACTCGTGTATCACCAATGCGAAGACGAGGGCTAGCACCGGCCACCAGAATGGCACGAAACTGGTCACGCCCGGTATCAGCAGCAGATCGCTGGCTGGCAGGTACTCTTCAGGAGGGGCTATTGCGGTGCTAATCGCACTAATCAGGAGCAGAGCAACGACTCCGAGCATGGCCAACATGCAGAGCCAGATTGAGAACTCCCCAAACGCCCTCCAGAATTTCCTACTACTGGAGACTCGATCTAAGAACCGCTGCCCATGCATGGTCCTGACCATGAGCACGACTCCGAGCACCTTCGACACTCCGTACCTGTCGAGGTGACCCTCGTTTTCGAGATATAGCAGGCCGACGTACCAGAGCCCTGTGACCACCACTACCCACAGTGGTGAGCCGATGAAATACAGCAGGTAGAGCATCAGCATCGGGAGCCAGTAACTTCTCCTTCGCGCGCCCTCTTCCATAGTGCAAGGGGCGCATTTTCCCTCTTCAACCTGCGTCTCATGAGAGCAAGCACCTTGAGACAGGGCACCCTACGACTACCATGCCTGGAGAAGCGGAGGAAGACGAGAGGAGTCTGAACCGGCGAATCGACTCGCTCAGACGCGAGCGCGACAGTGTCAGGAGACTGCTGGAGCAGGCTTCTCTGAATGGAGTCAGGGAAAGCGTTGAGCGACTTAACAAGAGACTTGACAGGTTGGATTCCGAACTCTCTGGTGAGAACGAATTCTAGTTGGCGAATTCTAGTACAGACTCAAGATTCTGCACACTCGTCATGCCTGCATCGATTGATCTAGCTCCGTCTGATCGGCATACTAGTGCTATGAAGCGGTGCAGAGGCATCCCTTGGGACCAGTCAAGATGTGGTGTGCCGTTGCGGGTGAGTGGCAGTTTTGGGATGCTCCTAGAGAGATGCCGTAACTTACCAGTCAACGCCTCCACTTCTACGCGCATGATTCGCCAACTGTCTCCTCTGACTCCCTTGAGCCTATACGCATACAGGGGCAACAGACCACACCTCTCTCCTGTCGAGCGCAATGCCTCATACTGGAGCATGGTTCTTCCAGATAGGTACTGCTTGGGATACTTGGAGGACTTGACTTCTATTGGAAAGCACATGTCGCCGCGCAGAACCAGCAGGTCGCCAGTGCCCTCGGAACCACTGCCGGGGGCTCTGACGACTAGGAACGGGCGTTGTATCACCTGCATAGCGCAGGCGCGTTCGATTTCGCTGCAGGATTTGGTAACCGCGCGTACGCCTTTCAATTCACCCGCAAGTACAGCGCGCAACTCACGCTCGTAAACGCCGCCCACGCCACTATCGCATTCTCAGGGTTCTTGAGAACATTGGTCTAGTCTCACTCGAACTTGCCCTTTCGGTATTCCCGCGTCCTGTCGACCCCAGGAAACCTGTCCTCGCTCTCGCGGTAAACCGTCTTCATGTTGGTCAGGAAGTTGTTCTCGTTGGTGACAATCAGAACCATATCAACCCCAGGATCATCCTCCGCATCCATCCACTCGAGGATAATCTCCATCGTCATACGCGCTCCCTCTCTATGAGGATAGGCGAAGCAATCCATCCCGAGGGGAGGGGTCACCAGTGTCTCTCGGGGATCGAGTTTCTCTACGGCCTCGAACATTGCCTCGTAAGACTTCTTCAGCAGTTCGCGCCTGAAGTTGTCCTGCGTCGGCCTCCTACAATCAGGACCAACCACATGCACTAGGTGCTTGGCAGGGAGATTGAATGCCGGGGTGGTCACGGCCTCACCGACGCTGCAGGGCTGTAGGTTGAATTTACGACGCTCTTTGGCGATTCCTGCACAGAACTCCCTCAACTCCTCTCCTGCGGCCTGTTGCATCCTCTCATCGATCCCTTCGCGTCCGGCCAGTCTGTTGTTAGCCGGGATAATTATGACGTCGCCCTCCATCTGAGGCAAATCGCCGAATACGACGCGGACCTGCCCATGTCGGCACTCACGAACTATCACTACCTCAGCCATACGCCCCCAAGGGGGGGCCATCGGATATCTATTCATCGGGAAACGCTCCAGCCTCCGAGGAACTAGGTAACCTTGATTCGCGATGGCCCACTAGGTGCGTCCGTGTCAGCCGGATATGTACTGATTAACGTCGAACCAGGCTCTGAGTCTAGCGTGTGTGATGCAGCGGCTAGCTTCGATTGCGTCACAGACTCCAACCTGCTCTTCGGCGACTACGACCTAATTGTCAAGGTTGAGGGTGACGACATGGGAGACATTGCCCGAAATGTTGTCGAATCCATCAGATCTATCCCTGGAGTCGTTAATACCAAGACTCTGGCTTGTGCAGAAATGTGAGATTTCGGCCCCTTCGGTATTCAGAAAAACCCCCTAATTGACGCGCAGTATAGCGTTTTTCCGCCCATAACTTCATTATCCCTCCTGAAAGCGCGCGGAGCGGAGGAATTGCATAATGTCTGGAAAGAAATACTTCGTATTGATGGATGGCGGTAGCGACACCACACAGGTGTTCGTTAGCAAGCAGCCACGCGGTGCAGCCCTAAAGGCGGCTACGCGTGGACACACTGACATAGAGCTGAGGGAGCGAGGGACCAACAAGGTCCACTGCTTTAGTGGCTGGACTGATATGGTGGATAAGCCCAAGAATGGGCCTGCATGGCTACCGGCTAAGATCAAGAAGGCAAATGTCAAGAAGAGTGGAACAAAGCGCGTTTAGGCGCTTTGTGATCTCTCTTGATCGCCGGTACGATTTTTCCCCCCTAGATAGCGGAGCCTCTCTCATCTTGAGTCCATAGGGCTCAGTTGGAGCGGAGTTTACGCGCCAGCATGGCTAGAGGGTCGTAGAATTCGGTCACCACCCGCTCCTTAAGGGGAATGATCGCGTTGTCGGTGATGTTGATTCCTGCAGGGCACACCTCAGTGCAGCACTTTGTAATGTTACAGTATCCGATGCCGAAATCATCCTTGATTTCGGGTATTCGACTCTCGGTATCTAACGGGTGCATTTCGAGGCCAGCCAGACGGACGAAGAAGCGGGGGCCTGCGAATTCGTCGAACTTCTGATGCTCTCGAAGCACGTGGCAGGTATTGACACAGAGCATGCACTCTATGCAAGAGCGGAACTCCTGCAACCGGGCAGCTTCTTCCTGATGGAACTCCCAGTCAGGCACCTCGGGACCGTTAATCGGAGCAATCCTGCGGTCCATGTCATAGGCCCATGATGTGTCGGTAACGAGGTCCTTCGTTAGGGGGAAAGCTTGCATGGGCTTGATTAGTACCGGCTCACCCTCTGGAGTTTCCTTGAGGACATCCTCCATCCTAGTCATGCACATCAGTTTTGCTTTGCCGTTGACCTCCGCGCTGCACGAACCGCACTTCCCGGCCTTGCAGTTCCAGCGGCATGATAGATCAGGGGTCTGTTCGGCTTGGATTCTGTGGATTACATCGAGGACCACCATGCCCTCGTCAAGTGCGACGGTGTAGTCGATCATCCGGCCGAATGGCTCACGGTCACCATCGGGTTCGCCCCTGAAAACTCTGAATGTCACCTCACTCATCAAGACCCCTCCTCGTGCAAGTCATCTGTGTCCAGCAGTGATTTCAGGTCATCAGGGATATCCGGGTAGGAGGTGTAGCCGATATCCATAGAGCCGTCATCCCCCATTGAGATGACGCTGGTCACCTTGCCCCAGTGGGAGTGGTCAGTCTCGGGAAAATCGTCTCTGGTGTGAGCTCCACGACTCTCCTCTCGCCTGAGTGCCGCTAGTGCGCACATGCGACTGACATCGATCATCGCGCTGAGTTCTAGGGCCTGATGCCAACCGGGGTTGTATGTCCTCTCTCCTCCAGGGGAAGTGATGGAAGCGCGGTCTGATAATCCGTCTAAGTCGGCTAGCGCATCTAGGAGTAACTCCCTCGTCCTGATAATCCCGGCCTTGTTCTGCATCATCTCGCGCAGATCACTCACCACTTTTGCCGGGTTCTCTCCATCCTCTCGACTCAGAGGAGCAAGCGTCTCAGCCACGACCTCGTCGACCTCGGACTGGTCTATGCCAGCGAAGTAACCCACCTCCTTGGCCGCCTCGGCGGCTTGCACGCCGGCAATCTTGCCAAATACAATCAGGTCTGACAGGGAGTTGCCGCCAAGACGGTTGGCGCCGTGCAGACCCGTCGCGACCTCGCCGGCCGCGTACAGTCCCGGCACCGAGGTTTCCTGAGTGTAAGGGTCGACCTTGACTCCCCCCATCACGTAGTGAGCAGTCGGGCCGACCTCCATTGGCTGCTTGGTGATATCTACGGCAGCGAGCTCCTTGAACTGGTGGTACATACCGGGGAGCTTCTTCTTGACCTCATCCTCGTCCCTCCAAGAGATGTCCAAGTAGGCACCTCCGTGCTCTGAGGCCCTGCCCGCTGCGCGCTCGCTGTTAATCGCCTTGGCAACCACATCGCGAGTCAGCAACTCCGGCGGGCGTCGCTTGGTTGCGAGCTTGCCCGAAATGACCTCGTTGACCCATCCGAGTGCCTCCTCTTCGGTGTCAGCGAATTCGTCAGCGTACATCTCAGGCACATAGTCGAACATGAAACGATTACCCTCGGAGTTTCGCAGCGTCCCGCCTTCTCCCCGCACACCCTCGGTGACTAGAATACCCTTTACTGAGGGCGGCCAGATCATCCCGGTTGGGTGGAATTGTACGAACTCCATATCACCCATCTGGGCTCCGGCCCAGTAAGCTAGGGCATGACCCTCGCCGGTGTATTCCCACGAGCCCGAGCAGACCTCCCAACAGCGCGTAATCCCTCCTGTAGCCAGTATTATCGTCTTGGCCTTGAAGATGTGTAACGAGCCGTCGTTACGGTCGTAAGCGAAGCATCCGGAGATGCGCCCATCGGCCTGGAACAGCCTGCGCACTGTGAATTCCATGAAAACGTCCATGCCCATGTGAATTCCCTTCTGCTGCAGGGTACGAATGAGTTCGAGACCGGTGGCATCGCCGATGTGGGCCAGTCTCGGGTAGGTGTGGCCGCCGAAGTTGCGTTGACTGGTCAGCCCCTTCGGAGTTCGGTCGAAGACGGCGCCCCACTGCTCGAGCTCACGAATTCTGTCAGGTGCCTGCTGGGCATGGATCTGTGCCATCCGCCAGTCTCCGAGGTACTTTCCTCCCTTCATCGTGTCACGGAAGTGGATCTGCCACGAGTCCCGATGGTCCTTGTTGGCGAGGGCTGCGGCGGCGCCGCCCTCGGCCATCACGGTGTGTGCCTTGCCAAGCATCGACTTGCAAATCATCGCCACGCTTACTCCGGCGGCGCTGGCTTCGATGGCGGCGCGTAGCCCAGCGCCGCCCGCGCCAATTATGACAACATCATGCTCATGCATCACGATATCTTCCATCACAAACCACCCCACAGCACAATCTCGGTCCACCAGCCCATGGTGCAGGCGTAGATGTAGAAGTCAGAGAACATGACGATGAACAGGGAGTAGAGAGCCCAATCCTTGTGGTGCTCGTTGAACCATGTTGACATCCTCCACATCCGGTATCTCAGTATGGGTCTGGAGCCGCTTGTCCAGAGATTAGACCCTCCTCCAACCAGATGACGGAAGGCATGGCATCCGAAGGTGTAGCCGGCTAGGGCGATAACATTGACAGCAAGCACCAGAGAGCCTACTGAGACCCCATATGAGTGAGCATGGCTCACAGAGTCGTGGAAGTTTACAGATAGCCATACATCGTACGACAGTATTGGGAGGTAAGCCAATGCGGCATAGAGGAAGTAACGATGTAGATTCTGAACCAAAAGTAAACCGGTCTCTCCGCTGTATTCATTCCATGGCTTGGAAACAGCACAACCAGTGGGCTGCTGGAAGAAGGCCCGGTAGTATGCCTTGCGATAGTAGTAGCAGGTACCTCTGAATCCGGCTGGGAAAATAAGGATGAACATAGCCGGGCTCATCCACCATAGCGCCTCTGGAATAGGCCCTCCGAATGTACCCTGTCCGGGAATGACGAGGGGACTGAATAACGGACTCAGGACATGACTACCTTCGCTCTCGATGGCCATGGTTTGGTTGCCAGCGCTCCTGCCGAACTCCTCGAAGATCCAGAAGTCGGCCTCCATGAAGCCGCGCCATGTGGCGTACACGACCATAACCCCGAGGTAGGCGGCCATCGCCGTCGGCCCCTTCCACCAATCATCGACTCGGTCGGTGGCACCGAATCCCTTCTTCATCGGGAGCGGGAGTTTGATGCCCTCACTCATGGTCCATCCCTGATGTCCGCATCGCGGAGTCCTAGCCCCATAAGGGATTGCATGAGTCCCTTTGGGACTCAACCGACAGTGCAAGGTTCAAGGCGCACATCCCCAATCGTCAGACATGATCGGAGGGGACATCGAGACATCGATCTGTCTGAACTGCGGGCACATGCCAGGTGCGTGGTTGCCTGGACTGCCTTGCCCTGAGTGTGGCGAACCTCTGCTCTAAGCGAGACCCGCGTAGTCAGCGTCAGCTTCCTCGATATGGACTTCGTCTACATCCATCTGAGCCAGTTGTAGTTTGCCGGAGAGCTCATCATTGACAGCATGCCAGTAAGAGTAAGCCTCGATGACCCATATACCGGACTCGCGGGTGCCGTTGCCGCTACCTTTGACACCACCAAACGGAAGGTGAGCCTCAGCACCGGTAGTGGAGTTGTTGATACCAGTCATGCCGGCTTTGATACCGCTCTTGAACCGGTACGCCTCAAGGCGGTCGTTGGTGTAGCAGGCGCTCGACAGCCCATAGGGAGAGGCGTTAGCGAGGTGGAGGGCGTGGTCGAAATCCTTAGCCTTCACTACGGTCACAGCGGGTCCAAATATCTCTTCGTGGAAGCATTCCATATCCTCAGTCACATCAGCGTAGACGTGAGGCCACATGTATGCGCCCTCGGAGGCATCGCCGACGAAGTTGATAGGCTTGCTATCATCAGTTATCATGCCCTCGCCCCAGAGCTTGGTGGCTCCGCTCGTCTCGCACATGCCAAGGTCTCTCAGGAAGTCCTTGGCGTACCTCTCGGAAAGCATCGGGCCGTACAGCACGTCGTCGTGACGCATTGAGTCACCGATTTTAGTCGACTCAACCTTGGCCATGAACTTCGACATGAACTCGTCATAGACATCCTCGTGGATAATCAGATTACCGAGGCTCGTGCAGCGCTGGCCCGCAGTTCCGAAACCAGACCAGTAGGCCCCCTCTACGGCGTTGTCGAGGTCGGCCGAAGGCATCACCACGAGAGGGTTTTTGCCTCCCAATTCGAGTGAGCACGAGACGAGGTTGCGACCACAGGTCTCGCCAATCATCTTGCCGACCGCGGTCGAACCGGTGAAACTAATCTTGTTGATCAGTCCCTCATCGACGGCGTCGACGAGGAGCTGACCTGCCCCGCTACCCTTGCCGTGGATGAGGTTGATGACTCCATCTGGAAGTCCGGCTTCGTGGATTATCCGAGTCAGCATGAATGAGAGCAGCGGCGAGTCCTGCGGCGACTTCCAGACGCAGGTGTTGCCACACATGATGGCAGGTATCATCTTCCAGAAAGGCACTGCTGCAGGGAAGTTACAGGCGTTGATGATGCCACAGACTCCTAGTGGCCTGCGGTAGGTGAAAAGCTCTTTGTCAGGAAGTTCGGAGTTCACTGTCTGGCCGTACAGCCTGCGCCCCTCCGATTGGAAGAACAGGCATGTGTCTATGGCCTCTTGAACCGAGCCAGCTGATTCCTTCAGCGTCTTGCCAATCTCCCTCGTCTCTACTCGAACGATGTCTTCCTTGTACTCCATCAGGAGTCGTCCCATGTTGCCAATAATTTGCCCGCGCGTGGGCGCGGGGGTGGCCGCCCACCCAGAGAACGCTGCTCGAGCGGCGTGAAGCGCAGCGTGAACATCATCCTTGCCGGAGAGTGGAAACTCTCCTAGGCAGTCCTCTACCCAAGCCGGATTGCGACTCTCAAAGGTACCACCGTCCTTGGCCTCGGTCAGCTGTCCGTTGACGATGTTGTAGCCCCTGACCTTAGGGCTCCCATTTGGATTGTCTCCCTCCATCACTTCGAAACCAGCCTCAAGCACATGGGTCATGGTCTACGCGAATCGCCCTTACGCCATGAATCCTACTCATCCGCCCCCTTCGTTCCGATAACCGTTATCGCCCTAGGGACACCTCATTGTTGGTAGGTTTAACTAGCCTCACAACCGAAGAGTGTTTGCTAGGAGCGTGCCGTTGTGTCAGAAGACTCGTCTGAATCACTAACTCTCAGGGTGGCGAAGGCCATCCCAAGCGACGTGGGGCACGGCCGTGCACGCGTTCCATTCGATAACGAACTCAACCTCAAGCCAGGTGACATAGTGGAAATTACGGGTGAGTCACGCACAGCAGCCATCGTCTGGCGTTGCCGTCCCGAGGACGCTAATCTGGGCGTTATTAGAGTCGACGGAATCATCAGGAAGAACGCCGGTGTGAGCCTAGGCGACCGGGTCAGCATCACCAAGGTCGAGACCCAGCCTTGCCAACGCCTCGTGCTCAGTCCGGTGATGGCAAAGCAGCAAAAGGTCCGCTTTGGCCCGGGTATCGAGGGCTTCGCGCGACGCGGCCTCAACAAGCGCCCAGTTGTAGCAGGCGACCGTATCTTCATCCCCGGTATGACGCTGTTCGCCGAAGCTCTGCCCTTCGCCATCGTTTCGACCAATCCGAAGGGAATTGTCCAGGTCCTCCCTGACACTGAGATTGTAATCAAGGAGGAACCAATCGATGAGGAGGAGAATGGACAGGTACAGACCATCTCCTACGAGGACATAGGAGGCCTTGGAGATCAGCTCCAGAAGGTCCGTGAGATGATTGAGCTGCCACTGAAGCACCCTATCCTGTTCAGGCGACTGGGCATTGACCCCCCTAGAGGAGTGCTGCTACACGGTCCACCGGGGACTGGCAAGACCCTGATTGCGAAGGCTGTGGCGGCGGAAACCCAAGCCCACTTCACCTCGATTAACGGCCCTGAGATAATCAGCAAGTACTACGGCGAGAGCGAGAAGCAACTCAGGGAGATTTTCGACGAGGCCGCAGCCAACGCTCCAGCCATCATCTTCATCGACGAACTAGACAGTATCGCGCCCAAGCGCGAGGATGTGACAGGCGAGGTCGAGCGCAGGGTCGTGGCTCAGTTGCTGACCCTGCTCGATGGGATGCAGGGCCGCGACAACGTCGTCGTCATCGGAGCCACCAATCGCCGTGACGCCATCGATCCAGCTCTGCGGCGTCCCGGCCGTTTCGACCGCGAACTCGAGATTGGCGTGCCCGACAAGAACGGACGCGCCGAAATCATCGGGATCCACACCCGTGGAATGCCAATCAGTGACGACTTCGAGATTGATTGGCTGCTGGAGAACTCCTACGGCTTCGTTGGCGCTGATATCTCAGCGCTTGTCCGGGAGTCCGCGATGAAGGCCTTACGCCGCTATCTGCCTGAGATAGATCTCGACAAGGAGCAGATTCCACCCGAGGTGTTGGAGAAGATGGAGGTAAAGATGTCCGACTTCCGTCAAGCCATCAAGGAGATTGAGCCGAGTGCATTACGGGAGATTTATCTTGAAATACCCGAGGTATCTTGGGATCAGGTCGGAGGTCTCGAAGAGGTCAAAGAGAGGCTGAAGGAGAGCATCGAGTGGCCTCTCACCAAACCAGAGATGTTCGAGCACTTCGGAATCAACCCACCTAGGGGAATTGTCCTGTTTGGAGCACCTGGGACCGGCAAGACCCTGATTGCTAAAGCGATTGCCAACGAGGCCAAGGCTAATTTCATCACCATCAAGGGCCCGGAACTAATCTCGAAGTGGGTAGGCGAGTCAGAGAAGGCTGTTCGCGAGGTCTTCAAGAAGGCCAAGCAGTCAAGCCCCTCAATTGTGTTCTTGGATGAGTTCGAGAGCATAGCGGGAATGCGCCGAACCTCCGACGGTTCTGGCTCCGATGTAATGAATCGTGTAGTCAACCAGCTCCTCAGTAGCATGGACGGTGTCGAGGGCATGGAAGGCGTCATTGTTGTCGCGGCGACAAACCGTCCCGAGATGATTGACCCGGCTCTGTTACGTAGTGGCAGGTTCGAACGGGTCCTGCACATCCCCCCTCCCGATGCCGCCTCAATCAAGGAGATTCTCAAGATTCATACCGCGGAGATGCCCCTAGGGAGATTCAAGCTCGATGATCTAGTTGCGAGTATGAATAATTACACCGGCGCCGACGTCGAGGCGTTATGCAGGGAGGCCGCACTCATCGCCATGAGGGCCGAGCGCAAGACCGTCTCGAAGAAGCACTTCCAGGCAGCAATCGGGCGCGTGCGCCCAACGGTGACCGATGAGATGATGCAGTACTACGATCGCATGGAGTCTATGCTCACAAGCGGTCTAGAGTCAGTCCGCCGTCGCCCTGACGGACTCTCGGGCATCGAATCAGTTTGAGGTGGAAGAATGCCGACGACCTTCGGCCGGGAGATTCTGGGAAGGGAGGTCGTCGACGAATCCGGAGATCGTCTGGGTCATATGGCCGACTTCCGTCTCGACACTGATACGGGCAGCATCGTGTCCATATTGGTCTCTATCGAACCGGACCTTGACCCCACCCTGCTGCCTTGGCCGACTGTCGACGGACTCATCTCCGTCCCTGTCGAAGATGTTGCCGGTATTGGCGCGAGCGTGCAGTTGGCACGCTGACTACTGATGCACGACCCGTTCACCACCGCATAACGGTCTTAAGACGAAGTTCAGGCTCGTTAACCGTTCCTATGGAACGGAGGCTCTCAGGGTGGCGGATCGGCAGGAGATAGTGAACTTCCTGAAGACCCGCCGTGCGCGCCGCAGTGCGCTCATTTTCGCCTTCTGGGCGTTGCTGTTGATTCTAGCTTCCACAGTTGCCATGACCTACATCGTCCCCGGGCAGACCCACCAGTCTGCCTATGGTGATGACTGGAACGATCTGGGTGCTTTCAGGGCCGATATCAACAACATGGGAATTGAGACTACGGCTCTGGTATCGAGCCCCCTTCTGCTAAGCGAGATTGACCATCCCGAGGAAGCCATATTCATCGTCTCTGGGGTGGAGCGCGATACTATTTCTCTGCCTCGCTTCACCGGGGACGAGAGCATCATCGAGTTTTCCGAGGGAGAGGGCTACACAACCTCAGAGATACTGGCCATCGAGGCCTTCGTCGAGAGTGGCGGCACAGTCATGCTGATGGATGACTTTGGATACTCCAGCAATCTTGCCGACCAGTTCGGCCTGCAGTACTCCGGCCACAGGCTGTACGACGAGGGCTCGTACGCCACCGAGTTGGGTGCGGACTACATCTGGATCAACATTGGCTCTGCGTTCAACTTCACCACCAATTCAGGATCCCTCTCGACCATCCACCCCTGTCTGAAGGACCTTGATAACGACGGCGTCATTGACATCCTTGACCCGGAGCCTCTGGACCCGGCGATATCCGCTTTCGTTACCGAGGCCGACGCCGGCTTGTGCGCGCATAGATACTCCCCCGAGGGATGGGACTTCTCAGAGAACTATCACCTACTGACCAACACTCCCTCTGCCTTTGAGAAGGCGACTTCGTACAATCCCGTAGAAAACCGCTACGCTATCGGCAAGTCGACCCTCGACTCTTACCTCGACACCAACGACGATGGTAACTTGACGGTTGGCTTCGAGTCACTCGGTATCCAGGGTGATGAGCAGGGTCCATTCGCTATCTACGTCAGATACTGTGAGGACAGGCTGTGCCTAGACGCCGACTCAGGAAGGGTCCACTTCGTCGCCGACGGTTCGATTCTCATCAACTCCCTGTACGATCCTGATTCGTTGGGCTTTTTCGCTGCAGGAGGCGGCTCGACCCAGTCCATCTCCATCCCCGACACTGACAACCGCAAGTGGGCCCTAGACATCATTGCCGAGTCCTTACTGGTCAACCCCAACTCCACTGAGGCCAGCTCAAACGCCATCGTCATCTTCGACGAGAGTCGCCACCAGCAGCCCACCCTGTTCGGAGACACCTACAACCTGCTGTACTACCTACTGATCTACTTTACCAACGACTGGATGGCCATGCTACTACTGTTCCTGACGCTGTTCATAGTTCTCGAGGCGGTCCTTATTCGCAAGGAGGATCCCGAGGACTGGCGCCACGTTTTCCGCATCATCTACTATGGTTTTGGGGATGCCAAACGCTACGCGTACTACCAGCGCCCGGAGAAAATCCGACAGGTCCTGCTCTCTCGTATCCGCAACCTCAACACGTTATCGCGAGAGGAATTTGACGCACTGCCTGCAGTAGAGTTGCAGCGCATGATTGATGATCCGATACTCGTAAACTTCATTTTCGAGGACAGACGGTACAAGGCTGATGAGTTGGTTGGCATAATCAAACGAATCAAGGAGTGGGGCAGAACCGATTCGGAGGCGGGGGCGTAGGTATGTGGACACGTAAGGCATCCCTGATGGTGACCAGTGGCATCAGCCTGATTCTAATCGGGATGATGATATCCAACTTCCAGTTGATGATTGTCGGTCTGACATTCATCTCGTTCCTCGCCATCAATGGGTGGGTCTCGGGACACTCCGAGCTCGAAGTCACCCGGACCATCAATGGCACTCAGACCAATGCCATCAATGTCTACAAGGGCGACGATGTGGTGATCGAACTAACGGTCACGAACAACTCCTACCGCAGGACCCAGCAACTCGAGGTCTTCGACAACGTGCCGCATGAGATGAAGATGCGTACAGGCATCAACCAGATGCGCATGAACCTCGGACCCGGCCAGACTACGCGCATCAAGTACCGGGTCCGTTGCCCACTGCGCGGACACTACACAATCGGTCCGATATCGGTACGCTACCGTAACGCGTTCAATCTTTACGTCAATGACTCCCAGATTGAGGACCGGACCGACGTGACCGTGTTCCCTCAGGTAAGGGAGATTGAGGAGGCGCTGCTGCGCTCCGATGTGCCCAAGATGTACACCGGGGCGACCACCCTCAAGACTCCTGGGCAGGGCATGGAGTTCTACTCCCTGCGTGAGTATCTGCCAGGGGACTCCTTCCGTTCAATCAACTGGAAGGCTTACGCCAAGACCGGTGAGCTGATGGTCAACGAAAAGACCAGAGATGCGGTCACTGACGTCTTCATCTTCCTAGACACAAGGGATGTCTCGAGAATCGGGACCGTCCTCAAGAATCCACTCGAGATGGGAACCGTCGCCGCCGCTTCGATCTCGACCTATTTCATCCGACGGCGCGACTCGGTGGCTCTGGTGACCTACGGTGAGAAGATGGAGTACCTGCCGCCGGAGACTGGAGACAAGCAGGACTACAAGGTTCTGAGCAGACTAGCAGCGGTCGGGGCCAAGGGCTCTATGCCGCTGCAGGCAGTCACCAACGCGATGTCCGCGAGAATGAGCAGGGGCTCACCCGTATTCATCATTAGCAGCCTTGAGGGTGACGGCACAACTCTGCCTGCGATACGTCATCTCGCGGGTAAGGGTCACGAGGTCATCGTACTCTCTCCAAGCAGCATCGACCTCGAGAGGCTGGTCAGTCGCATACCCAGGATGTCCTACGAGGTCCTCAAACTGGAGAGGCAGAACAGGCTCACAGCGATTTCTGGTTACGGTGCGAAGGTGATTGACTGGATGCCAGATGTCGAGCTCTCGCAGGCCCTGCTGCAGGTGAGGTCGGTTTAGGAGGCTAAATTATGGCAATGGAATCAGTTCCCGAATCACAGACTCTACACATACCCAAGTTGCGCAGGCGATGGCAGGTCCTAGTCCTGCAACTAATCTCGACCGCCTCACTGCTGTTCGTGATGAAGCGGATGAACAGCGTCTTTGGCTCATGCACTGACCAGTTCATCGCGGACTCAGGAGGCCCGGAATCGACCTATTGGTGTCCGGCCTACGAACACACTAGGGGCTTGAGGTATTGGACCGACTCCGACTCTATCGACCTATTCCTGCCAGACTTCGTTCACGGCCTCATAGATTTGTCCGGAAACACCCTGTCAGGGGATGCCACCTTCGTTGCGCCGGTAATACTCTGCGCGGTCATAACGGCAATATGGGTCTATATTCTACATCAGAGCGAGAAGATTCAGATGTGGGTCAACAGACTAATCTCCCTCGGTTTTCTGAGTTGGATGGTGCTGCCTTTCCTGCTCTCATGGATCTACGCCATGGTGGTTTCAGGACCTCACCTTCCATTCGGTCATGAGAACCCCGTCTACAACCACATCGATCATCTCTGGGATCCGTTCATGTTCATCTTCGAGATGATATTCCTCGGTATTGTTTTCGCCCCTATATTGGCCGGTTTGATGGGCATATGGGGACTCTCCAAGAGGATGATTACCTGGGCTGTTGGCTACTTCCTGATGATCGTCGGGATTCACGCCATGCTGACCTTTGAGGGCATCACCGACGCAGTCGACGTTGGACTGCAACCGCTGCCCGCCCAGATTGGTGATGCAACCTTGTATGGGGGGTTGGTGTCGCCGTTGTCCCTGACGCTGATATCAATAGCCATCCTAATCATCGTCTTCATGGAGTCAGGGCTCGCGGTAATCAGTCACCTAGAGTACGCCGCGATGCTGCCTGAGGAAGCCAAGAGGAACCCCGAATACGTTACCCAATTCAAGAACGTCATGAACTCGCACATTGTTCACATGGTGAGCATCACCGCGGTAGTCGCTCTTACCACTGCAATGGCCCTTGAGTTCGATGACTTCCTGATCTCGTTAGTGGGCCTGCTTGAAGGCTCTCAGTGGTCCGGTCAGGTACGCGAGTCGCTCGAGCTCCAACTGACCTACGGCAAGGTCATCTCGGCCGGTTTGTTCCTGTTGGTGGTGGCCGGCATGCGCTTCGTATTGCCATGGCAGCGCGTTACTGGTATCATCGAGACTGGGATGAGTAGGATTCGTTCGACCAACTAAGGAAAGAGTTCGAGTCGCGCTTTACCTCACCCATATCACAGTTCAGGTCCGACGAGTGGGTTCAAGCCAAACCACATTGAGCACCGCGTATGGTGGACGCACTCACAGTCGAGAGTTGCAGCCGCTGCAACGCTCCCTCAGTCATCCACCAGGCTTACAGCGGCCAGCATCTCTGCGACAGGCACTTGTCTACCTCGATCCGCAAACGCACCTCCAAGGAACTCAGGCAGCAGCTCAGGCTGCCCAAGGACGCGAGGCATGAGGACGGCTCACTGTATCGAATACTCGTGGCTATCTCAGGAGGCAAGGACTCCGCAGTCTTGCTTACTTTGATGCACGACATACTCGGCCGCCGCCGCGATGTTGAGTTAATCTCCGGCTGCATAGATGAGGGCATTGACGGCTACCGCGCACCCTCGCTTGAGTGCGCGAGGCAACTGGCTGAGAGCCTAGATGTGAGGTTCGAGACTCTGAGCTACGAGGAGATGGGTTACGAGCGCATGGACGAGGTCGTCACGAGGATGCCGGCGATGGGTGAGAATCACGACGATGCCAATGGATTGATGCCGTGTTCATACTGCGGCGTATTCCGCCGTCAGGGACTGAATGCACTGGCGCAGAAGGTCAACGCGGATGTTATGGCCCTAGGCCACAACCTCGACGACATGGCCCAGTCCATCCTGATGAACCTGCAGAATGGAGAAATTGATCGATCTGTCAGGTTGGCCCCACACACTGAGGGCCCGATAGACGGAATCGCACCTCGAATAGTGCCTCTGCGATGGATTCCAGAGCAGGAGATTCACGCTCACGCGATATGTCAGAGCTTGCCTATGTACCACGGTGATTGCCCACATGCTCCTGGGGCGATGCGTCAGCAGAGTCGTGGAATCGTTGCCGATATGGAGTCGATAACCCCTGGTGCTCGACACGGCCTACTGCACTCTCTCGATGAGATACGCAGACTGCATCGTGAGGCCAATAAGGGCTTGAGGTCAGAGGTAAACAACTGCATAGAGTGTGGCGAAATCACCAGCCGAGAAGTCTGCCAGGCATGCACGATGAAGCAGTGGCTTGCAGAAACGGCGTGAATCAGAGGGTAGGGATTACGATGCCCCCCTCAACAAGGGTTTTGCCGCCCATTGATTTAACTCAAAGATTAGCGTGGACATTTCTATGGAGGGCGACGAAAGCAGAGAGGATCTGCCATTACCTTCTCACCAAATAATTGGATTATCACTACTGGGTGTTATTCTCGTAGCTCCGATAGTAGGGAGATCTTTTCTCTATTTCTTACTAGGTACTTGGGTTCTTCAGACAATAGTAATCCTAACTCTCTATCCGACAAAGAGGGCATAATCTTCCCTACCCTTACAAATGCCCCTGTTTGCAAGAGGGCCCCATCCGAAATCCGTGAGCTTGATTAATCCTAGAAAACTGGGTGTGATAATAGTTTCAATCTAGTAATCTGAACCAAGAATATGTTAACAAATGTTGATGAGTGTTCGATTAGCACCAAGGATATGACCGAGCATACACTCCAACAAAAGCTGATAGCCGAATTCATCGGAACCTTCTTTCTAACTCTGACCATTTGTCTCACTGCAGTATTCGGATCTTCATCTTCAACTCATCCAGCCTTCCCAATTGCTGCAACATTAATGGTAATGATATACGGACTTGGACATATCTCCGGGGCTCACTTCAATCCGGCAGTGACGATGGGAATCTGGATT